>Ga0137409_10006422_pt1 | contig 12217 bp, 4 predicted proteins | sample CZODoug1_16funga_FD_122059 | JGI IMG/M metagenome (GOLD analysis project Ga0137409, IMG submission 122059) | Vadose zone soil fungal communities from Angelo Coast Range Reserve, California, USA - CZODoug1_16fungal (Hybrid Assembly) | ecosystem: Environmental > Terrestrial > Soil > Vadose zone... | reverse complement strand
GTGGGCTTCGATGATCGAGCGGGAGATCGCGAGTCCGATGCCCATCCCCTCGGACTTCGTCGTGTAGAACGGCTCGAACATGTGCTCGGCGGTCTCAGCGTCGAGCCCCTTGCCGGTGTCCTTCACATCCACGACGACCTCGGATCCCTGGAGCGCGCGCGAACCGATCGATACCTCCCGGTGGCCTTCGCAGCCGATCAAGGATTCCAGAGCGTTCTTGACCAGGTTCAGGATGACCTCCTGGACCTGGATGCGGTCGGCCAGCACGGCAGGCAGGTGCTGCGACAGTCGCGCGTCGAGCGCAACGTGCTGCTCTTCTGCTTGGCTCCGCATCAGCGCGACGACTCCGAGAATGATCTCGTTCAGGTCGAGGAGCTCTTTTTGCGGTGCGATCTTCTTGATCAACCCCCGAACGCGGCTGACGACGTCGCCGGCCCGCTTGACTGCCTGGGTGATTTGTTCCAGCCCCTGTCGTGCCTGGGCAAGGTCGGGCGGCTGACGCGCGAGCCATCTCAATGACGCCCCGGCGTTGAGCTCGATGGCCGCGAGCGGCTGTTTCACCTCGTGCGCTACGGAGGCGACCGCAAAATCAGCCGCGGCCCGCGCGGACTGGACGGTAGCCATCGCCGGGCGCGGCAAGACGACGACGACGCCCAGGCGTTCTCCGCGCACGACGGCCGGCTCTATCCGTTCGGGGCGCAGCCAGTGCGGCAGCGTTGCCTCGCTGAGGTCGATGGCGGAATCCGCGCGAAAAGCTTCGATCGCGGCGTGTGCATTCAGGTTGAGATCCAGCCCCATTGCGGCCAGCGAAGCGCGGGCGCGCGCATCGGCCGCGGTCAAGCGCCCCCTGCGGTCGTAGAACAGGAGACCTCCATCCGCTGCCCTGGAGAGGTTTCCAACCCCCCACTCCAGAAGGCGCTGCCGCAGCTCGGAGTCGAGGGACGACAGCCGCTCTTCGATGCGGGTCGCCGACGACACTGCCAGCGCCAGCCAATGGCGATTGAAGCTGGTGCGCATCCCTGAAATGTCCACCACACCGAGCAGTTCGCCGCTCGCGGGATCGCGCACCGCCGTGGCCGAACAGGTCCACGGCTTGATGCCGGCGCAGAAGTGCTCCGCACCATGGACGCGTACGGGTCCGCCGACAGACAGCGCCGTGCCGATGGCGTTGGTGCCGCTCAACATCTCGTTCCAGTTCGCACCCGGGGTGAGGCGGATGTCGAGCGCGGCCTCCAGCGTGGCTGCGTCGCCTTCGCTCTGGAGGATCACGCCGGTCGGGTCGGTCAAGATCATCATCGTGGCCGACTCCGACAGCAGATCGTGTGCCTGCATCATCACCGGACGGCTGGCCTCGATCAGTTCCCGGTGCCGCTGCCGCAAGGCCATCAGTTCCGGTTCCGCGAGCGGGTCCGGCGCGTGCTCGAGCGCTGGGTCGACGTGCGCGGAACGGCACCGCATCCAGGATTGTCCGACCACGTCCGGCACTACGCCCGAAGCCAATCCGGCTCCGTCGACGAACCGCTCCCACGCCGCAAGCAGCCGCCGCTCGTATCTGCGGTCCGTGACCCCTCGGGCAGGGTCATCTTGCCCCATGACGGCCTCCGCTCGACGGGATCCGGAGCCCCACGAGCAGCGGGGAGCTTAGCAGAACCGGCGCACTCAAGGCGTGCCTCCCGCGGCAACGTTGGAGGAATCAAGAAATGGTCTAAGCCGCCCTGTCCAAACGGGTGGATTCCCTATCCCCAGGTCGAGTGGAAACCGGCACGAGAATGGCCTAATCCCGGAGGGGAACGGCGCTGAAGGGTGGCCGTAATGGATCTGTCGAGGTACGTTTTCGAGCTGCTTCGTGCCGACGAGGAGCTCGCGCTTCATCGAGGTCGGCCTCGAACGCCGGCTGCGTCGGACGGTCGCCCCATCCTCTTGCTCAGAGCCGTCTGCGAACATCCCGCACCGGCAACGATCAAAAGGCTCGGGCACGAGTATTCACTTGCACACGAGCTGCGTTCCGAATGGACAGCCCGGCCAGTCGCGCTCACGGAGCACCAAGGCCGGACCGCCCTGGTACTCGAGGATCCCGGTGGCGAAACGCTGGACGGGCTGGTTGGGGCGCCGATGGAGCTCGGACTCTTCTTGCGCCTGGCCGTCGGCCTTGCGTCCAGCCTGCGCGAGCTGCACGCGCAGGAGATCATCCACAAGGACGTCAAGCCCGCCAACGCCCTGGTCGACATTGCGACTGGCAGGGTGTGGCTGACGGGCTTCGGCATCGCATCGCGCCTGCGACGCCAACGGCAGGCGCCCGAGGCGCCGGAGGTCATCGCGGGCTCGCTGCCGTACATGGCCCCGGAGCAAACCGGACGCATGAACCGGTCGATCGATTCGCGGAGCGACCTCTACGCGGCCGGCGTCACGCTCTACGAGATGCTGACGGGCGGTCTCCCGTTCACCGCATCGGATCCGATGGAATGGGTGCACTGCCACATCGCGAGGCGGCCGCAGCCACCCGCAGAGAGGCGGAAGGAGGTTCCCGGTCCGGTTTCGGCGATCGTGCTCAAGCTTCTGGCCAAGACGCCCGAGGACCGCTATCGGACGGCGGCTGGTCTGGAACGCGATCTACGGCGCTGCCTTGCCGCATGGCAGCACCATGGCCGGATCGACGATTTCCCGCTCGGCGAAGACGACACGCCAGACCGGCTCCTCATACCCGAGAAGCTCTACGGGCGCTCGCGCGAGGTCGAGACGCTGCTCGCCGCCTTCGACCGGGTGGTGACGAGCGGGAGGCCGGAGTTGGTGCTGGTCTCCGGGTACTCGGGCATCGGCAAATCGTCGGTGGTCAACGAGTTGCACAAGGCGCTCGTACCTCCACGGGGCCTTTTCGCCTCGGGAAAGTTCGACCAGCACAAGCGCGACATCCCGTACGCCACGCTCGCCCAGGCTTTTCGGAGGCTGATCCAGTCGATTCTGAGCAAGAGCGAAGCGGAGCTTGCCCGCTGGCGCGACGCGCTCAGCGGCGCGCTGGAGCCGAACGGGCAGCTGATGGTGAACCTGGTCCCGGAGCTCGAACTGATCATCGGCGAGCAGCCGCCGGTGCCCGAGCTCCCGCCGCAGGATGCACAGCGGCGCTTCCAGTTCGTGCTCCGGCGATTCCTCGGCATCTTCGCCCGGCCGGAGCACCCGCTGGCGATCTTCCTGGACGACCTGCAGTGGCTGGACGCGGCGACCCTCGACCTGCTCGAAGATCTGATGATCCGGTCGGAGCTGAAGCACCTGATGCTGATCGGCGCCTACCGGGACAACGAGGTCGATGCCACCCATCCGCTGGCGCGCAAGCTGGAGGCGATCCGGAACGCGGGCGCGTCCCTCCAGGAGGTCAAGCTTGCCCCCCTCGGCCGCGAGGACGTGCGTCAGCTCATTACAGACGCGCTTCGCTGCGAGCCAGCGCGCGCCGCCCCGCTGGTGGAGCTGGTGCACGAGAAGACCGCGGGCAACCCGTTCTTCGTCGTCCAGTTCCTTTCCGCCCTCGCCGACGAGGGGCTGGTTACGTTCGACCATGACTGGGCGCGCTGGTCATGGGACCTCGGGCGCATCCACGCAAAGGGGTTCACGGCCAACGTCGTGGACCTCATGGTGGGGAAGCTGGGCCGCCTGCCGGCGAAGACGCAGGAGGCGCTGCAGCACCTCGCCTGCCTCGGCAACAGCGCCGACCTGACCACGCTCGCACTCGCGCGCGGGACGTCGGAGGAACAGGTCCACGCGGACCTGTGGGAGGCGGTTCGCCTGGAGCTGATCGAGCGCCTGGATGGCGCCTACCGGTTCGTACACGACCGCGTTCGGGAAGCTGCTTACTCGCTGATCCCGGAACCGTCGCGCGCCGACGAGCACGTACGAATCGGGAGACTGCTCGTGGCGCACACGCCAAAGGATGAGCGCGAGGAGGTCATCTTCGAGATCGTCAATCAGCTCAACCGCGGTGTCGCGCTGATCACGTCGCAGGACGAACGCGAGCAACTGGCGGAGTTCAACCTGATCGCGGGCAGGCGAGCCAAAGCGTCCAACGCCTACGTCTCGGCGCTGAACTATCTCGTCGGGGGAGCAGCACTGCTGGACGGCTCCTGGGACCGCCGACATGATCTCCTGTTTCCCATCGAGTTCCACCGGGCCGAATGCGAGTTCCTCACGGGCGAGTGGGCGGCCGCGGAGCAGCGCTTGACTACCCTTGCATCCCACGCCGCGGACATGGTCGAGCTGGCAACCGTCGCATGCCTGCGCATGGATCTGTACTGGGCGCGTGCACAGAGCGCCAGCGCGGTCGCCGTCTGCCTCGACTACCTCCGGCGCCTGGGCCACGAATGCTCTCCTCGTCCCACGGAGGAGGAAGTACGACGCGAATACGACCGGATCTGCTCTCGGGTCGGAAGCCGGGCGATCGAGGATCTCATCGAGCTGCCCCTCATGAGCGATCCCGTTTCTCTCGCGACACTCGATGTGCTGACGAAGGCCATCATACCTGCGTGGTTCACGGACACGAACCTTGGGTCCTGGGTTCTCTGCAGAGCGGTCAACCTCAGCCTCGAACGTGGTCACAGCGACGGATCGTGCATCGCGTACGAACACCTCGGCATGATCGCCGGCCCACTCTTCGGCGATTACAAGGTCGGATCCGAATTCGGGCGGCTCGGCTATGAGCTGGTCGAAAAGCGCGGATTGAGGCGCTTTCAGCCGCGTACGTACATGTTTTTCGGAAATGTCATCCTGCCATGGACGGCGCACGTCCGGGCTGGCCGCGATCTGGTGCGGCGGGCCTTCGATGCCGCCTGCCGGATCGGAGATCTCTCGTGTGCAGTGGGCAGTGGGCAGTACCTGATCACCAATCTTCTCGCGGGGGGAGATCCGCTCGCGGAGGTGGAACACGAAGCGGTGAATGCCCTCGAATTTGCAACCAAGGCCCGGTTCGGTCTCACCGCCGACAACATCGCCACTCAGGTCGGACTGATCCGAACGCTCCGTGGCTCGACACCGAAATTCGGCTGCTTCGACGACGACCGGTTCGACGAGGCTCGAGTCGAGCAGAAGCTGGCCAGCAACCCTGTCTTCAAGGTGAACGAGTTCTGGTATTGGACGCGAAAGGCGCAAGCCCGCTTCCTTGCCGGAAACTATCCGTCCGCTGTCGACGCCTCATCGAGAGCGCACCGGCTGGTTGGGATGTCACCATCATTCCTTGAAACGGCGGAATGTCACTTCTATGGCGCGCTTTCCCGCGCGGCGTCGTGGGACTCGGCATCCGCCAGCGAGAAGCAGCAGCATCTCGAAGCCCTGACAACCCACCACCGACAGCTCGAAATCTGGGCGGAGCTTTGCCCGGAGAATTTCGAGAACCGCGCGGCGCTCGTCGGCGCGGAGGTCGCGCGAATCGAAGGACGCGTACTCGATGCCGAGCGCCTCTATGAAAAGGCCATCCGCTCCGCGCACATCAACGGGTTCATCCACAACGAGGCGGTTGCCTGCGAGGTTGCCGCGCGGTTCTATGCGGCTCGCGGTTTCGACAGGATCGCGGATGTGTATTTGCGGGACGCCCGCTACGGCTATCTCCGTTGGGGAGCCGATGGAAAGGTGCGGCAGCTCGATGAGGAGCATCCACACCTCGGGAAGGGAGAGCCCGCGCCTGCCCCGAAGAGCACGATCGGGGCCCCGGTCGAAAACCTCGAGCTCGCGACGGTTCTCAAGGTGTCGCAAGCGGTGTCTGGCGAGATCGTGCTCGAGAAGCTGATCGACACGCTGCTGCGCACCGCCATCGAGCACGCCGGCGCAGAACGCGGGCTACTCATTTTGCAACGCGGTGGAGAGCTCTCGATCGAGGCAGAGGCGAACACCAGCGGTGACTCGGTGACGGTTCGCCTGCGCGAGGCGTCCATCGCCGGCTCCGAGCTTCCAGAGTCCATCGTCCACTACGCGGCGCGCACCCAGGAGAGCGTGATCCTGGGAGACGCGTCCGCCCCGGGCCCGTTCTCCGGCGACGCATACCTCCGTGAGCGGCGCGCCCGATCGGTGCTCTGCCTGCCACTGGTCAAGCAAGGCAGGCTCGTTGCGCTGCTCTACCTCGAGAACAGCCTGGCTCCCAATGTCTTCACCCCGGCCCGGACGGCGGTCCTGAAGGTGCTCGCCTCGCAGGCGGCGATGGCGCTCGAGAACAGCCGGCTGTACGGCGAGCTGCAGGAGCGGGAATCGAAGATCCGCCGCCTCGTCGACGCCAACGTCGTCGGCGTATTGATCGCGAACCTGGACGGCCAGGTCGTCGAGGCGAACAACGCCTTCCTCGATCTGGTGGGGTGCACGCGCGACGAACTCGTCTCGGGAGCCATCAAGTGGACGGAGCTGACCCCTCCCGAGTGGCAAGCCGTGACTCAACGCGCCGTGGAGCAATTGCGCGCCACGGGAAGCGCCGATCTCTACGAGAAGGAGTACCTCCGGAAGGACGGCAGCCGGATGCCGGTCCTGGTCGCCGCCGCGGCCCTCGCGGGCACCCCGCCCCGGAGCGTGGTGTTCGTGGTCGATCTCCGGGAGCGAAAGGCGGCGGAGGAAGCTCTGCTTCGCGCGCGAGAGGAGCTCGCACGCGTCACGCGCGTTTCGACGGTAGGCGAGCTGGCAGCCTCGATCGCCCACGAGATCAACCAGCCGCTCGCCGCCGTCGCAACGTATGCGGGCGCCGCGCTGCTCTGGCTTCTCCGCGATCCGCCGAACCTCGAGAGGGCGCGAGACGCGTTGCAACGTACCATCCACGAAGGCGAGCACGCCGGGGAGATCGTCTCGCGCGTCCGTGCTCTGATGAAGAAGGCGCCTCCTCGTACGGAAGCGGTCGACATCGACGAAGTGATCCTCGAAGTGCTCGATCTGAGCCGGAACGAGCTGCAGCGGAACGGAATCTCGCTCCGGACGCAGCTCGCGACCGATACGCCGCTGGTCCGCGGCGACAGGATCCAGCTTCAGCAGCTCGTGCTGAACCTCATTCTCAACGCGGTCGATGCGATGAGCGAGCCGGGCGGCGCGCCACGGGAGTTGTCGATCGCTTCCCGGAGGGAGGGGGCGAGCGAGATTCTCGTCGAAGTCCGCGATTCGGGGCACGGACTTTCGCGCCAGACGATGGAACGGATCTTCGATCCGTTCTTCACCACCAAGCCCGACGGGATGGGAATGGGACTCTCCATCAGTCGCTCGATCGTGCTCGCCCACGCTGGACGGCTCTGGGCGACGGCGAACGAGCCCCGGGGAGCCGTCTTCCAGTTCGCGCTTCCGGCGGTCGAGCCCGACAGCCGTCCAGACGCGTGAGTCATGCTTCGAGGTGCGGTGCACCGCTGGCGGGCCGCATACGCGTTACACTCTCCAGCAGCCGCAAGTCGCGGCGCGCGGGGCTCGTCCATGGAAGTAAACCCGTCGGAACCGGAACCGGCTGCCGGCCTGAAGCCGCTCTTGACGGACCTGCAATTCGACGTGGTCCGGCGGGATCCGCCGTTCGTCCTATATCGAGCACGCGAGAAGGGCGCTTCCGGAACGATGCTCGCGCTGGCCCCTTGCCCGAAGTGGCGGCGATGCTCGCGGACGCGCTGCACCGCGATGAAGCGGAGGTCGCGGAGCTCGGGGCGCTCGTCCACCAGAAGACCGGTGGCAATCCCTTCTTCACTATCCAGTTTCTCCACACGCTCGCGAACGAGCGCTTGTTGGTGTTCGACCCCCTCGCGCGCGGATGGAAGTGGGAGATGGGGCGGATCCAGGCGAAGCGATACACGGACAACGTCGGAGTCCTGATGCTCGGGAAGCTCCGACAGCTTCCGTCCGAGGCGCGCAACGCCGTGGGTCTTCTGGCCTGTTTCGGCCACCGCGTCGAAACGGCGTTGCTGGCGGCCGGGAGCGGACTGTCGCAGGAGCAGGTCCACGAGGCGCTCGCCCCCGCGCTGCGCGATGGATTGCTGTTTCGCGAGACGGATGCGTACGAATTCCTCCACGACCGCGTGGAAGAAGCAGCGTACGCCCTGATCCCGGAGGAGCAGCGCGCCCCGATCCACCTGCGCATCGCGCGGCGGCTCCTCGATGCCAGAGCGGAGGCGAACCTGTTCGACGTCGTGAACCAGTTCGACCGCGGCGCCGGGCTGATCTCCGACGATCAGGAGAAGCAGGTCGTCGCGGAGCTGCACCTGCGCGCGGCGAGGAAGGCGAAGGTATCGAGCGCCTACGCGTCGGCGGCGAAGTATTGTGCGGCGGGAATCGCGCAGCTCGGCGAGGAGGGCTGGTCGAAACGCTATGCGTTCGCCCTGGCGCTCGCGCTCGAGGGCGCGGAGTGCAGGCTCCTCAGCGGTGACTTCGAAGGCGCTGGAACCCTGATCGCGAGCATCCTTTCCCGGGCCGAATCGAAGGTCGACCAGGCAGCCGCCTACCGGCTTCGCATCACGCTCGAGGTCGTGAATTCGGCGAACACCCAGGCGGTCGCGACCGGGATCGAGTGTCTGCGGCTCTTCGGGATCGAGTTGCCTCCGCATCCCTCCTGGGAACGGGTGGGCACGGAGTACCAGCGCGTGTGGGAGGCGCTGGGCGATCGGCCGATCGAGAGCCTGGTCGATCTGCCGCCGTTGACCAACCCCGAGATCGAGGCAGCCCAGCGCGTCCTGGTCGACCTCTACGCGCCTGCATACCTGACAGACGGAGGGAGGCTGTACGCCCTGATCACCTGCACGATCGTCAACCTCACGCTTCAGCACGGAACGAGCGAGCCTTCCGCCCATGCCTATGCCTGGTTCGGCTGGGCGATCGGGGCCGCGTTCCGGAAATACGAAGAGGGCTACCGATTCGGCAAGCTCGCCTGCGCGCTCGCCGAGTCCCGCGGCTTCGTCGCCCAGCTCGGCCGAATCCAGTATGCGATGGGATTGATCTCGTCGTGGCTGGAGCCGATCACTGCTTCCATCGACCATTACCGCAAGGCGTTCCACACCGGGGTGGAAACAGGCGATCTCTTCTGGGCGGGGTACAGCGCCGTGCAGCTCGTGGTGCGCTGCCTGATCCGGGGCGACCCCCTCGACGAGGTGTGGCGCGAGACGGAGGAATTCCTCGCGTTCAACCGGCGGACGCAGTACGGCCTCGCGGCCGATCTCGTCCTGAGTCAGCAGCGCTACATCGCGTCCCTCCAGGGTACGAAGCGAGCGTCGTCCTTTCTGGCGAGCTTCGACGAGCCTGCATTCGAGGCGCGGCTCGGACCCGATCGCATGAGCACCATGGTGTGCTGTACTGGATCCTCAAGCTCGCCGCCTGCTTCACCAATGGCGATTATCAGGCGGCGCTGGCCGCCATGCGCGGCGCGGAGACGGTCCTTTGGGGATCGTGGGGACAGATCCAACTCGATTACCACTACTTCGCGGCGCTGACCCTGACGGCGGTCGGACCCCCGGCGTCTCGCGAGCGGGAACATTGGCGAAAGCAGCTCGGCGTCCATCTGGACCAACTCCAGCAGTGGGCTGAGCAGCTCCCGCAGACGTACCTCGACAAGGCGGCCCTGGTGTCGGCGGAGATCGCCCGGGTGGAGGGGCGCGATCTCGAGGCGATGCGCCTGTACGAGACCGCGATCCGGGCGGCGCAAGAGAGCGGCTCCGCGCGCCACGAGGCGATCGCCAACGAGCTGGCGGCGGGCTTCTACCTGCAACACGCCGTCGCCCGGGCAGGGCGCGCGTGTCTAGAGCAGGCGCGCGACTCCTACCTGCGCTGGGGAGCGCTGACGAAGGCGAAGCATCTCGACGCGAAGATCGAGGAGCTCCGCGCCCGAGCGCCTCGCCCCGGCTCCGAGCCGTCGCTGCTCGACCGGCTCGATCTCTCGTCCGTGGTCAAGGCCACCACGGCGATCTCGACCGGGCTCGCCCCGGAGAACCTGTTCGAGACGCTGATGCGGATCCTGGTCGAGCACGCGGGCGCCGATCGAGGGTTGCTCCTCGTCGAGCGCGCCGGCGCCTGGCACGTCCGGGCAGAGGCGACCGCGGCGGACTCGGCCGTCGAGGTTCGCGTCCTCGACAGGGCCGCGACGGGCGCGGACCTGCCTCTCTCCGCGCTGCAATACACGACCCAGGTGCGCAGGCCGCTCCTCCTCGACGACGCACGGCTCGCGGCCGACCATCCGGCTGACCTCCGGCAGCTTCGCAGCCGTCCGCGATCGCTCCTCTGCGTTCCGCTGGTGAAGCAGGAAATGCTCGCCGGGGTCGTCTATCTCGAGAACACCATGGCCGCGGACGCGTTTCCTCCAGAGCGCATCGCGCTGCTCGAGGTCCTCGGCTCGCAGGCCGCCGTCGCTCTCGAGAACGCGCGCCTCTATGCCGAGCTCGAGGAGGAGAATCGCGAACGGCGCAAGGCCGAGGAGGAGCTGCGCGAGAGCGAATGCCGCTGGCGCAACCTCTTCGCGACCGCCGCCGTGTCATTGTGGCAGCTCGACTTCTCGGACGTCGAACAGCGACTCGACCAGCTGCGGTCACAGGGCGTCCATGACTTCGGCTCCTACTTCGCCGGGCACCCCGAGTTCGCCCGGGAAGCCGTCGGGCTCGTGAAGATCATCGACGTCAACGAGGCGACGCTCGAGTTGCTCGGCGCCAGGAGCAAGCAAGAGCTGAAGCCCGATGCGATCCTGCTGCCCGAGACGATGGCAGCGTACGGCGAACAGATCGTCGCCCTGGCCGAGCGACGGACGCCATTCAACGCGGAGACGGCGTTGCGCAGCTTGACCGGAGAACGGATCGACGTCCTGCTCAGCATGAGCGTACCCCCTCAGCCGGCGAAGCTCGACGACGTGCTGGTCGCGTTCGTCGACCTCCGGGAGCGGAAGGCGACAGAGGAAGCGCTCCTTCGCGCGCGGGAGGAGCTGGCTCGCGTCACGCGGGTTTCGACGGTCGGCGAGCTGGCTGCCTCAATCGCCCACGAGATCAATCAACCGCTCGCCGCCATGGCCAGCTATGCAGGCGCCGCGCTGCTCTGGCTCCAGCGCGCTCCGCCCGACGTCGAGCGGGCGCGCGACACGGTGGAGCGTACCATCCGCGAAGGCGAGCACGCGGCGGAGATCGTGTCGCGCGTCCGTGCTCTGGTGAAGAAGGCGCCTCCGCGCACGGAACCCGTCGAGATCAACGAGTTGATCCTCGAAGTGCTCGATTTGACCGGAAACGAAGTGAAGCGGAACAGGATCTCGCTCCGCACGCGGCTCTCGGCCGACGATCCGGTGGTCCGCGGCGACAGGATCCAGCTGCAGCAGGTCTTGCTGAATCTCATCCTCAATGCGGTCGAGGCGATGAGCGAGCCAGGCATCTCGTCATCCGAGCTGTCGATCTCGTCCCGGATGGAGGGGGCGAACGAGGTCCTCGTCGAAGTCCGCGATTCGGGACGCGGCCTCCAGGCCGGGACAGTCGAGCGGATCTTCGATCCTTTCTTCACCACCAGGCCGGACGGAATGGGGATGGGCCTCTCCATCAGCCGCTCGATCGTGATCGCCCATGGGGGTCGGCTCTGGGCGACGCCGAACGAGCCCCGGGGAGCGGTCTTCCAGTTCGCGCTTCCGGCGGTCGAGCCCGATCCCTATCCAAAAGGCTGAGTCACCTATCCCTAGGTCGTGTGGAACTCCGCAAGGCCATCGCGTACTCTCGACGTCCGAGATATGCCCCTCCTTTGGCCCCTGCCGGAGAACCTTACGATCTCCATCGTCGACGACGACCCAGCGGTTCGAGACGCCTTGTGGCGCCTGATGGATTCGGCCGGCCTGGCCGCCACGGCCTTTTCCTCCGCGGAAGAATTTCTCGCATCGCCTTCTCGGGATGAGACCACTTGCCTGATCCTCGACGTCCGGATGCCGGGAATGAACGGGCTGGAGCTTCAACGCCATCTGGTCGCGTCGAACTGGAAGGTTCCCATCATCTTCATGTCGGCGCACGCGGAAGCCGGAGTTCGCGAGCGTGCGCTGCAAGCCGGGGCCGTGGAATTCTTCGAGAAGCCGTTCAACAGCGCCGCGCTGCTCGACGCGATCGATGCCGCGCGGGTCGGCCGCGCGCCGGGCGCTCCCGGCAAATGAGCTCCCGGGGGTACGCCACTGGTCTGGTTGACGGCCCCGTCTCGCCGGCGCAGGCTACGACGCGTCTGGAGGATTCAGTGCCAGAGCGCGCGCGCACCGACCAGGCCATCGTCTATGTCGTGGACGACGAGCCGTCGATCCGGA
>Ga0137409_10006420_pt1 | contig 12220 bp, 9 predicted proteins | sample CZODoug1_16funga_FD_122059 | JGI IMG/M metagenome (GOLD analysis project Ga0137409, IMG submission 122059) | Vadose zone soil fungal communities from Angelo Coast Range Reserve, California, USA - CZODoug1_16fungal (Hybrid Assembly) | ecosystem: Environmental > Terrestrial > Soil > Vadose zone... | reverse complement strand
TGACCCGGAGCATCGCGTCCCGCATTTGGCGTTCCAGGCGGATCATCTCGCCGCTATCCCATGGCTTGGCGTTGAGGACACCGTCACCTCGTATTACTTTCGCATGCGGGTCGCCGATCAGCCGGGCGTGCTGGCCGAGATCACGCGGATCCTGGCCGATCGCCGCATCAGCATCGACGCGATGTTCCAGCGCGAACCGAGCGAGGGCGAAAACCAGACCGACATCATCATGCTCACCCACGACGCGCTGGAGCGCGATGCGATGGCGGCCATCGCCAGTATCGAAAAGTTGCCGACCGTGTTGGCGCCGGTGATCCGGATCCGCCAAGAAGAACTCATTTGACCGTGTCCGCACGCTAACCAAGCCAGATGCGTTACGTGTCAACACGCGGCCGCGCGCCGGAAGCGGAGTTTCTTTCGATCCTGCTGTCGGGGCTTGCGCCTGACGGTGGTCTTTATTTGCCCGCACACTATCCGCTCGTGACCGCGGGCGACCTCGATGAGTGGCGCGCGCTCGACTACGCGTCGCTCGCGGCGCAGATACTGCGCCGGTTTTTTACCGACGTCCCGATCGCCCGCCTCGAGGCGCTGTGTCAACGGACGTACACGGCGGCGACATTCGGCTTCGGCCGCGGCGACAGCAATGCGCGCGAGATCGCGCCGCTGCGTTGGTTGGAGCCGGGTCTGGCATTGCTCGAGCTCTCGAACGGCCCCACGCTCGCGTTCAAGGACATGGCACTGCAACTTGTGGGCGAGTTATTCGAATACGCACTCGCGCGCGGCGGCACGCGGCTCAATGTGCTTGGCGCCACCTCGGGCGATACGGGTTCGGCCGCCGAATACGCGTTGCGCAGCCGTCCCGGCATCAATGTCTTCATGCTGTCGCCGCACGGGCGCATGAGTGAATTTCAGCGGGCCCAGATGTATTCGTTGCCGGACGCGAATATCTTCAACATTGCCGTCAACGGCACGTTCGATCAGTGCCAGGACATGGTCAAGGCGGTGTTTGCCGATCGCGGCTTCCGCGAGCACTACCAGATCGGAACCGTCAATTCGATCAACTGGGGCCGGATCGCCGCCCAGGTTGTCTACTAATTAAAGGGCTATTTCGCGGCGACCGGCGACAACACGCAGCGCGTGTCTTTTACCGTGCCGTCGGGCAATTTCGGCAATATCCTGGCCGGCTGGATTGCCAAGAACATGGGGCTGCCGATGGCGCAACTGGTGCTCGCGACCAACGAAAACGACGTGCTCGACGAATTCCTGCGCAGCGGCCGCTATCGCGTGCGCAGCGCGGCGCAAACGCGCGTAACCAGCAGTCCATCGATGGATATTGCCAAGGCGTCGAACTTCGAGCGGTATATGTTCGATATTGTCGGCCGCGATCCGGAGCTCGTGCGCGAGCTATGGTGGCAGGTCGATACGCACGGCGAATTCGATCTCGCTGGCACGTCGTTTTGGGAACGCGTGCGCGCGAGCGGGCTCGTGTCCGGATCGAGCACACACGCCGATCGCCTGGCAACGATTCGCAGCGTGTTCGATGCGCGCAGTGTGATTGTCGACCCACACACTGCCGACGGCATCAAAGTGGCGCGCGAGGTGGCAGGCAAAGTGGCGCGCGAAGGGCGGCAACAGGACGTGCCGATGATCTGCCTCGAAACCGCGCTGCCGGCGAAATTCGCGGCAACCATCATTGAAGCGATCGGCCGGCCGCCTGAGCGGCCTGCCGAGTACCAAGACCTCGAACAGCGGCCGCAGCGGGTCGATGTCATTGAGATCGATGCCGAGCGTGTCAAGCAGATCATTCGCCGCCATGACACGGTCACCGGCAAGGACGCGGAGTGAAGGCGATCGGCTTCATCGGCTTCTCGAATTCCGGCAAAACCACGCTGATCGAAAAGCTGATTCCGATTTTTCGCGCGCGCGGTCTGGCGGTCGCGGCGATCAAGAATGCACATCATGGCTTCGACATGGATCGGCCGGGGAAGGACTCGTATCGCTATCGTGAAGCCGGCGCGGGCCAAGTGCTGATCGCCACCGGCCAGCGCTGGGCGTTGCTGACGGAAACGCCGGCCGCGCCAGCGCCGCTGGCGCATCTGCTCGATCTCTTGGCACCGTGCGATCTCGTAATCGTTGAAGGCTTCAAGAGCGAAGGGGATATTCCGCGCATTGAAGTACGGCGCGCGAGCACGCGCGAGCCGCCGATCTTTCCGCACAACGCCAATGTGGTTGCGGTCGCGTCCGATCGCCCGGTCGCAACGCCGTTGCCGCTCCTCGACTTGAATGACGCCGCTAAGATTGCCGCCTTCATCGTCAATCATCTTCAGCTGCCCTGATGCTTTCGGTCGAAGACGCACTCGCTCAACTTCTGGCGGCGGCCGTGCCGGTCACTGCGAGGGAAACCGTCGGCACGCTGGAGGCGTTCGATCGGGTGCTCGCGCTGCCGGTGGTCTCGCCCATGAATGTGCCGCCGATGGACAACTCGCAGATGGACGGTTATGCCGTACGCAGCGCCGACGTCCAGCGAGTGCCGGCGCGGCTGCGCGTATCGCAACGGATTGCCGCCGGCCACGTCGGCTCGGCCCTCGCACCCGGCACGGCGGCGCGCATTTTCACGGGTGCGCCGTTGCCGGAGGGCGCCGATGCGATCGTGATGCAGGAGGCGGCCTCGCCCGCGGGCGATGACGTCACGATCAACGAGATGCCGGCACGGGGCCAATGGATCCGCCGCGTCGGACTCGATGTGCGTGTGGGCGATCACGTTCTCTCGACCGGAACTTTGTTGCTGGGCGCGCACCTCGGGCTTGCCGCATCGGTGGGACAGCGCGCGCTCGAAGTCTTTCGCCGCTTGCGTGTCGCGGTGTTTTTTACCGGCGATGAGTTGATGATGCCGGGCGAACCGCTGCCGCCGGGCCGGATCTACAACTCCAATCGCTTTATGTTGCGCGGTTTGCTGCAGGAACTGGGCTGCCAGGTCGACGATCTTGGCATCGTGCCCGATTCGCTGGCGGCAACTCGCGCCGCCTTCGAACGCGCGGCCGCGAATGCGGATCTGATCATCACCTCCGGCGGCGTCTCGGTCGGCGAGGAGGATCACGTCAAGCCCGCGGTGCTGGCGCTCGGCCGGCTTGATCTGTGGCAGATCGCGATGAAGCCCGGCAAGCCACTCGCATTCGGCGCGGTGCGCGACGTTCCCTTTATTGGCTTGCCGGGCAATCCGGTTTCGGCGTTCGTCACGTTCTTTCTGTTTGCGCGGCCCTTTATTCGCAAGCGGCAGGGTGTGCCAGACGCTGCGTTCGCGCGCGTGCCGATGCGCGCTGATTTCGATCTGCCGCGCGCCGACAAGCGGCGTGAATTCCTGCGCGCGCGTCTCAATGCGGGTGGCGGCCTGGATCTGTTTGCCAATCAGAATTCAGCCGTGTTGACTTCGGCGGCCTGGGCCGATGGCTTGATCGACAATCCGCCGGGGCATGCCATCGTGCGCGGCGACAGCGTGCAATTTTTGTTATTCGCAAAAGTGCGCATATGAACGTCACCGTGCTTTATTTTGCGCGCCTGCGCGAGGCCGTTGGCCATGGCCGCGATCAATTCGCGTTGCCCGCGGACGTGACGACCGTGGCTCAGTTACGAGCCTGGCTCGCGGTCAGGGGCGCGCCTTGGTCGGGCGCGTTTGGCGAGGTCAAGCGGATTCGTGTGGCCGTCGACCAGACGATGGCAGGCGACGACGCGCGGCTGCACGAGGGCGCCGAAGTGGCGTTTTTTCCGCCGGTGACCGGCGGCTAACTGCAGCGGCGAGTCAAGATGGCGCTTGAGAATCAGGCTTCGGTTGCAGCTGCGGCGGCGAACAGCTTGTCAGGCGTCACGGTGCGTATTCAGCATGAAGACTTCGATGTCAGCGCGGAGATCGCCCGCCTGCGCGCCGGCAAGCCGCAGATCGGCGCGGTCGCGACCTTCATTGGCGTTGCGCGCGATTGCAACGAGGGCGCCACCGTGACCGGGCTCGTGCTCGAACACTATCCCGGCATGACCGAGCGCGCGCTGCAGGAGATCGGCGCGCAGGCGCGGCAACGCTGGGGCGTGATCGATATTCTCATCGTGCATCGGATCGGCGAGTTGCAGCCGCTTGATCAGATCGTGCTGGTGGCGGTCACGGGCGCGCATCGGGGCGAGGCGTTTGCCGCCTGCGAATTCGTGATGGACTATCTGAAGACGGACGCACCGTTCTGGAAGCGCGAAGTCACGAGTCAGGGCGCGCGCTGGGTCGAGACACGCGCAACCGATGAGGACGCGCGCGCGCGCTGGGCCGGCGACGCCGACGTGAATGACCAATGACCGCGCTGGCCTGGGTCGCGGTCGCGGTCGGCGCGGTGCTCGGCGCCTGGCTGCGTTGGGGCCTGGGCGAGTGGCTGAATCCAACATGGCCGCAAGTCCCGCTCGGCACCGTCGCGGCTAATCTGATCGGCGGCTTCATCATCGGTGGCGCGATTGAATTCTTCGCGCTCCATCCGGGTCTGGCGCCCGAGTGGCGCTTGGTGGTGATCACCGGTTTTCTCGGCGGCCTGACAACCTTCTCCACGTTTTCCGCCGAGGCGGTCACGCTGCTTGCGCGCGGTCAATACGCCTGGGCGGCCGGACATATCGGCCTGCATTTGGTTGGCTCTCTGGCACTTACTTTCGCCGGGATCTTTGCCGTGCGCCTGCTCCTCCGCTAGCGAGGCGGCAGCGCAGCTTCGTCGTTCCATTTAGTCACACGCGCCGGGCGCGCTCCGGCGGCGATTGCGCGAGCGCATTTCTGATTGATGTCTCGCGCTCGGCGCCCGGTCGACCGGTTCGTGCCGACCGCGCAAATGCGACACGCGCAACATTCGCCGTTGACGACAGCGCCGGCCTTAAATATATTACTGACCCGGGAGTCAGTTATTTTTCGTGCGGCGCAGTGGCTCGCGCGCGAGTTCGCGGATAGGTTGGCGCGGCCGTTGGCGCACAAATCGTCGAGTGCCGCCTGGTGTGACTTCGCGCGCGACGATTTCCGATCAGCACGCGCCGGCTGATTGCTTGCATCGACGCGCACGTTTTAGTTCCTGCGGAGGGTCGTTGTCATGTTGTCAGAAAATTGTTCGCTGCCCACGGTTCGCAGCGCGATTGCGGCCGGGCCGCGCCGCGGGTCCGCGCGCGAACTTGCCGCGTGCTCCGCGTTTGCGGCGACGCTGGCCGTATTCGCCGGCTGCTCGAAGCCGGTACCCGTCGCGGAAGACATCCGGCCGGTGCGCGCGATGACCGTCGCGCCGGCGCGTGCGACCACGATCGCCGAGCTTTCCGGCGAAGTGAGGCCGCGTATCGAGAGCAAGCTCGGCTTCCAGGTCGGCGGTCGCATCACCAGCCGGCGGGTTGAAGTGGGACAGCGCGTCGCCGTGGGCGACGTTCTGGCAACACTCGATGCGGTCGACTACAAACTGTCGGCAGCCGCGTCCAGCGCGCAACTGCTTTCGGCTCAGGTCGATCGCGACCAGCAGCGCACCGACTACAGGCGCTTTGAAGATCTGTACCGGCAAGGTTTCATCAGTGCTGCCGATCTGGAGCGGCGCAAGAGCCAGCTTGATGCGGCCGATGCCAAATTCACGCAATCCGCGGCGCAGGCCAATGTCAGCGGCAATCAGGAAACGTACGCGACCCTCACCGCAGCACAGCCCGGCGTGGTGACCGGCGTCGATGCTGAAGTCGGCCAGGTTGTTGCCGCCGGCCAGTCGGTCATCCGCGTCGCGCAGACGAGTGAAAAGGAGGTCGCGATCGCAATTCCCGAAAATCGCCTCGAGGCGTTGCGCCGGATCGAGATCCCCGACGACATGATGAAGAAGATGCGTTGGAAGACCAAGCTCGGAGCGGCCGACGGCCCGATCAAGCGCAAGATCCTCGGTGAAAACTCGGCGCGGCTGTACCGCTATCCGATCAAGACGGCTTTCGAGAGCATCACCGGCGATCAGCTCGCGCTGATGAAGACCGAGTACCGGCGCGAAGGTATCGAGCGCAACAACGCGTACTACGGCTACGTGCCCAAGCCTGGGCACCCCGCGGTTCACGCGGGGAATCGGGTGCCGTTCGTGTAGGCACACGACCAGGGCAGGCACAGCGCAAGTGCGCTTTACTGCCCTGGCGCGTCCCGATCGTCGCGACCTGCGGCTCATGCTGCAGGATGAGTTTCCTGGCGTCGTTCGATATTCGGCAGCAGCACCGCGACGATGCCCAGCAGCGGCAGATACGCGATCGCCTGGTATACGAAATCGATGCTCGTGCGGTCGGCCAGCAGGCCGAGCACCGCGGCACCCAGGCCGCCCATGCCGAATGCAAAACCGAAAAACAGGCCCGAGACCATGCCGACCTTGCCGGGGATCAGCTCCTGCGCGTAAACGAGAATCGCCGAGAATGCCGACGACAGGATGAAGCCGATCACGATCGTGAGCAGTGTCGTGAAGAACAGGTTGGCGTGCGGCAGGACCAGCGCGAACGGTGCGACGCCGAGGATCGATGCCCAGATCACCGGCTTGCGTCCGATCCGGTCGCCGATCGGTCCGCCGATCAGCGTGCCAAGCGCCGAAGCGAGCAGGAAGACGAACAGATGCAACTGCGCGCTCTGCACCGACAGGCCGAATTTTTCGATCACGTAGAAGGTATAGAAGCTGCTGATCCCTGCGACGTAGAAGTATTTGGAAAAGATCAGCAGCAGCAGCACGCCGATCGCCACACAACCAGCGCGCTGGGCCACCGGGCTCGCCGCCGGACGTGACGCGGCGTGTGCAGCCGTGGCGACGTGGCGCCGCGCGTACCAACGGCTCACCTGCAACAGCAGCACGATCCCGAGCAGCGCCACAAGCCCGAACCACGCGACGCTGTGTTGGCCGAACGGCACGATCACCGCCGCCGCAGCCAGTGGCCCGATCGCGCTGCCCGTGTTGCCGCCCACCTGGAACAACGACTGCGCGAGACCGTGGCGACCGCCCGACGCCATGCGCGCGACGCGCGACGATTCGGGATGAAAGATCGCCGAGCCGATGCCGACGAGCGCCGCCGCAGCGAGAACGGTCGCGAAGCTGGTTGCGTAAGCGAGCAGCAGCAGGCCGCACAACGTGGACGTCATGCCGAGCGGAAGCGAGTACGGCGTCGGACGACGATCCGTGTACAGACCCACCAGCGGCTGGAACAGCGACGCGGTGAGCTGATAGGTGAGCGTGATCAAGCCGATCTGCGCGAAGCTGAGATTGAAATCGCCCTTGAGGATCGGGTACATCGCCAGGATCAACGACTGCATCATGTCGTTGATCATGTGTGAAGCGCTGATCGCGCCGAGCACGCGGAACGCAACGCGTGGCGGCGCGGAGGGCAAGGGAAGGGCCGTGGACGAACTCGACATGTTTGTGCGTGCGCCTGGATCGAACAGTGCCCGATGTTAGCGGGCCGGGATCTTCTTACCTTGCTGCACACTGCGGCATGAGTCCCGCCCTCATCGTCATCCTGGCCGGCGTCGCGGCAGCGCTGCACGTGGGCAAGTTGCCGCCTGCGTTGCCCGTGTTACGCGAGGCGTTCGCGCTCACGCTGGTCGAGGCGGGCTTCCTGCTGTCGCTGGTTCAATTTGCCGGCATGACGCTCGGCCTGGTCGTGGGCCTCGCTGCGGGCAGCTGGGGGCTGCGGCGTTGCATGGCAAGCGGGCTTCTCATACTCAGCGCGGCCAGCATCCTCGGCGGTTTTGCGCACGATGCAGCAAGCCTGTTGATCCTGCGCGCCTTCGAGGGCCTCGGGCTGCTGCTCGCCGTAACGCCGGCGCCCAGTCTGGTCCGTCGTCTTGCGTCAGGTCGAAACACCGACGCGATGCTCGGGCTGTGGGGCGCATACATGCCGTTCGGCACCGCCGCGGCCCTGCTTGCGAGCCCGTGGCTCCTGCACCGCTTCGGCTGGCAACCCGTATGGTGGTTGCTCGCCGCGCCTTCACTGGTGATGGCGCTCTGGGTGTGGATCGCGGTGCCGCCGGACGGCAGCGAGAAGTCAACCGCGGCGGCTGCCTGGACGGCGCGACTTCAGCGCACGCTGTCGTCGCGCGGCGCGTGGCTGATGGCGTTGACGTTTGCCGTGTACTCGGGCCAGTGGATCGCGGTGATCGGCTTCCTGCCGTCGATCTACGCACAAGCAGCGATCACGGGCGAAACGGCAGGCGCACTCACCGCGCTGGCTGCGGCGATGAATATCGTCGGCAACGCTGGGGCAGGCCGCCTGCTGCAGCGGGGCGTTGCGCCACCAACGCTGCTCTACTGCGGCTTCGCCGCGATGGCCGCCGGTACGGCGCTGGCGTTCATGCCCGCGCTTCATGCGGGCGCGGTCGTGCAGTACGTCGCGGTGTTGATCTTTTCGATGGTGGGCGGCCTCGTCCCCGCAACGCTGTTCGCGTTGTCCGTTCGCCTTGCGCCCGACGGGCACACCGTGGCGACGACGGTGGGCTGGATGCAGCAGCTTTCGGCGTTGGGTCAGTTCACCGGTCCGCCGCTGGTCGCCTGGGTTGCGAATCGCGTCGGCGATTGGCATTGGACGTGGGTCGTGACGGGAGCTTTTTCGGCCGCGGGAGTGCTTCTGTCAACCGGCATCGCGGTGCTGCTCAGGGCGCCAGCGCATGCGCGCAGCCGTGCCGGCACGCAGTAAGTGGCGCCGCGACGTTGCTCTCGATACCCATTTCAATCCCACGCGAAGCGATAGAAGACGCCGACACCGGTCGTAGTGCCGGTTTCCGCGCGCAATGAGATCCGGCGCGTGAGCGAGTAATCGAGCTTGACCAGATTTTCGGCGGCCGCGCCCAGGCTGTGCTCGTAGGTGACCAGGAGCCGGTCGGACAACCGCTTGCCCACCGCGACCACACTCGACGCGATTTCGCTGCTGCTGCGGACCGCGAGTTCATCGAGCCCGATCGAATTGGCAACCTTTTGCGTCATCGGCACGGAATCACCGCCACCCAGGAATACGCCCGCCGCAGCTTGCAGCAGTGCGAGGTCGGCGCCTTGGGCATTTCCTGGCGCCCGCCCGAGCACTAGCCATGACAGGCGTTCGCCCTCGGGCACTTGCGGCTCGGATACCAGCGTCACCAGCGGCGCCTTCGCAGTGCCGCTCAACTGCACGCCTGCTTCGACCTGCTGGTTGCGGCGCCAGGCGGTGATCTGCAAACTGGGGTTGTCGATCGGGCCGTCGAACACCAGGACACCTGGATCGACGACGAGTTGCTGGCCGTACGCGCGGAACAGCGCGTCGACGGCCTCTACGCGGCCCGCCGCGCGCAACTCGCCTTCCTTGATCGTCGTGAGGTGCAGGCGACCCGTCACTTTGCCGTTCAGGCCGAAGCCCTGCAACGACAGGTCCTTGCCGAGATCGAGTTGCAGATCCAGATTGAGCGGCACGCGCGCAGGCCCGGGTGCGGGCAGCGGCTCTTTGCCGACGACCATCACGTCCTGGCCCGGCTCGGGCAGTTGCTGGCGTGCGAGTTCGAAGTGGCCATGGTCGGCGCGTAGCTCGCCGCGCAGAGCGACTTTCTTGTAGGCGATGCTTGCGCCCCCATTGCCGGTGATGACGAGGCGCATGTCCGGACGGTTGAGCAGGCGGAAGTTTTCGGCGCGCCAGACCAGATCCGCGCGACCCGCGTCGGGTCGCAGCGGCAGCGTTCCAGAGGCAGTGAAGCGTCCGTCGCCGCCGCGAATGGTCAGCTCGGTCACGTTCATCGCATCGCCTTGCAGCTGTGCGCGCACGCGTCCAGCGACGAGCTGGATGCCATACGGCGGCACGTCGACGCCGAGCGAATCGGCGCCCAGCGTGCCTTCGACACGCGGCGCTCCGAGCGTGCCGCCGCCGCGCGTGTTCGCTGCAACCCGGCCGGAAAGGCGTGCGAAGGTCTGCAGCGGTTCGCTGATCAGGCGCAGCTCGGCGATGTCGAGTTGCGCCGTGAACCCGAGCGGCGACTCCGGCGTGATGGCGATGCCTGAGGCACCGGCTACAGGGTCGATGGTTGCGCGCGCCTGCATCTTCGCAAGCCTGGCACTCAGGTCGAGTTGCGCACTGATACGGCCCTCGTCGAAGCGTGCATCCAGCGTCGCTTGCGCCAATCCGGCATCGATCACCGTCGGTCCGATCAGGCGAACATCGCCATCGTCGCGGTGGATGGACAGCGTGCCGGAAAGCCGCGGCTGCGCGCGGATCGACCACGCACCCGCGAGCGACACGGTGGTTTCCACTCCTGGCGGCAGCGATACGAACGCGGCCAACCAGCGTGTCGAAAGATGATCGAACACGCCACTGCTGCTGAAGCGGTCCGGTTCCCACGTCAGATCGGCAAGCCGGAATTCCGCGTCCGGCGCAGGGCCGCCGCGCACCTGGACTTTGAAATCGCGCACCGCGACGTTGGCGGGCGCTACCGCGAGTGAAGCGGGCGCCGCGAGCTGAACGATCGCATCGCCGGGCGGCGCACCGCGCAGGCGCGCCGTTGCCAGCTCGCCGGCCCATTTGCCCGGCCATTGACCCGACCACCCGCCGCGCAGACTCAGCTCCAGCGTCCGCTGCTGAGCGACGAGCTCCAGCGCGGCTGCGTGTTGCGTGCGCGTACCCGTGGTGTCGAGCATCAGTTTGTCGAGCGTGGCCCGGGTTGTGACCAGGCGTTGCGCGACCAGCTTGAGCGCGAGTGGCGCATCGGCTTGCATCCCCGCGTGGCCCTCGAAGTTCAGCGTCTGCACACTCAAACCGGCGGGCAGGCGCAGTTGCGTTGCGTTCGCCGTCACCGTGGCCTGCAGGCGCGCGCCTGCGCCGCTCACGGTGCCGGATGCTTGCGCCTGGCCACCGAGCGCATCGGCAAGCTGCGCGAGTGCCGGCGCATCGATGCGCCAAGATAACCGGTCGTTTGCCGCACCGTACGAGCCGCGCACGACGAGCTCGTTCGCGCCGAGACGCGCCGAGCCGTCGACGTTCGCGACCCGCTCGCCGATCAGCTGCGCCCGGCCGCGGCTCGCCAGCGGTTGATTGCGCAACGTGCTGCCGCTGATGGTCCACGCAGCATCGATATGCCTGGGCTCGCCCAGCCGGCCCTTGATGTCGGCGCTGCCGTTGATCGCGCCCGCGGGGAAGTCGCCGAAGCGCGCGGGATCGAAGCGGCTGAACGTCACCGCGGCGTTGAACTGCGTCGGCGCCGCAAGCAGGATGCGGCCTTTGCCGGTCACCGCGCCGCCGCGCGCGGCAAGCTGCAGGTCGGTGACGTCGACCACGTCGCCGTTGCGCTGCGCTTGCGCGCCAATACGAATGTCGGCCTGGGTGAGCGTTGCGCTGACCGTCTGTTGTTGCGGTCCCTGTACGACCACCTGCAATGGACCGCCGAGAGCCGTCTGGCGCAGATCGGAGCGCAACGCGCGCAGATCGACGTGGTCGGCGTTCAGATCCACCCGCGCCGCAAGCGGCTCGTGTTGCACTTCGCCCCGGCCGGTTATCGCGCCGCCGCGCGTGAGATCGATCGCAAGCTGCTCGAATGCCACGGAAGCAAGGTCCGTGGTGAAGCGCGCCTTGATCGACGCGATGGGCACGCGCTGGCGATCGAGCGGTCCCGCCTGCGCGTTGTGCACCTCGAGCGCGCCTTTGAGCCGGTTGCCGTTGCCCTGCGCGCTTGTTTGCAGCGTGATTGCGGTGTGCGGCAACGTCGGCGCGAGCGCTGCCAGATCGATGGCGGTTGCGTTAGCTTCGACGGACTGCAGCGATTGCGGCCACTCGCGGTCGAACGGCGTGAGCCGCGCGCGAACACTGGCTTGAGCTTGAGCGAGTGTGGCGTGTGCCGCGGCAGTCGGTTCGCGCAACGTTCCACTGAGATGCGCGCGCACATTCGCTGGCAGCTCGATGAGGCTGGCGGGCGGTGTGGCCGATGGGTCGCGGCCGGGACGCACGAGCGCCAGCCCGAAGTCGATCTTGTAAGGCCGCGTCGTTGCGAGCGAACCCGCGGCGCCGACGTAGCCGAACTCGGTATCGGCGCGCAGCGAAGCAAGACGGTGTTGTTCACTGCCACCTTCGTAGGACACGTACACATCGCGCACGCGAATGGTTGCGTCGACGCGCACGACCTCGATCAGACCGATCGTGGCTGCATCGAGGCGCAGGTCAAGCGGCAGCGCCAGCGTCGTGGGCAGCTTGGGCGTCGTCGTCCCGCTCGTGTTCGAGCTCGATG
>Ga0137409_10006419_pt1 | contig 12220 bp, 9 predicted proteins | sample CZODoug1_16funga_FD_122059 | JGI IMG/M metagenome (GOLD analysis project Ga0137409, IMG submission 122059) | Vadose zone soil fungal communities from Angelo Coast Range Reserve, California, USA - CZODoug1_16fungal (Hybrid Assembly) | ecosystem: Environmental > Terrestrial > Soil > Vadose zone... | reverse complement strand
GCGCTATTGCCTACCGGGCGCCCGACTCGACGCGCGCGAGCGCAATCCGAATGCACCGGCAATCCCGGTTCCCAACAGGAGCAACGACGCCGGCTCGGGCGTCGGCGATGGCCCACCGGAGGGCGTGAAATCGAGGGTGAACGCGAAGCCGGCGTTCGCCGCACCCGTTTCCGGACCCTGATCAGCGAACCCGTTCGCTGACGCGCCTACGACTAGCGTGTACACGCCGGGCGAGAGCAACCCGGTGAATGTTCGGTTGCCGGATTCACTGCCAGGCCCGAAGCCGAAAATCAAGCCGCCCGCGCCGTTCAAGCCACTGAACGCCTTCGCGGAGATTACCTGGCTCATCGGCGGGACGAGCGACGACGACGTAGTGAAGCTCTCGTTGAAGTTGTAGTTGACCGGCGAGTTGACTTCGAAACGGACTGTGAAACGGGAGTCCGCGAAGTAATTGGCCGTGTCCGGTGTAGTAAAGGAAACGTCGGCTGCGCCCGCGCCGAACCAGCGCAATGGATCGGCGGCATAGCTGCTCGACAATGTTCCAGTCGACGCGCCAGACCTCGTGCCGGCAGCCAGGGTGGCGACGGACCTCATCGTATCGCTCGGTGGCGCGGTTTCCGCGTGCCCACCGTTGAATGGATCAGCGAGCGCGTTCGTAGCTCGCCCATCCTGGATGATAGTGATGGGGTCGGCCGACGCCGCCGCTGCGCTGGCGAACACCGCTGCGATTGTGATCACTGCCCGTGTGCATGCCTTCATCCCATCCTCCTCCGCGCATCAAGTACTTGTCGGACAACCGTCGCCGCGCCACCAGACCTGCCAGGTCCAGACGACAGCCTCAGTCTTCCGCATTTCTCCCTCCGACTTCCCACCGCAGGAACGGCTGTAGCTTTCGGGCGCCCGGCGTCAGAGCGAAACGCGCAAGAGCAACTGGTTTGCCAGGCGTAGCAGGGCGCCTGACGGCGGCCGTGTACGTATCGAGCGCCCGTAATGGAGAAATAAGTAAGACTTCAAGGGAATCTTTTTCCTGCGGCGACGCCGAGTACCGCCGAGCCTTCGTCCCCACCGATACATGCCTTGTGGTGTAGCAACACTGCACTGGCTCAGATTCCGGCACAGTTGTTGGAATTGGGGGCCGCACGATGATCCTCCTCCGTGCTCCAGGATTCTGGCAGGCCTCTTTTTCGCGGCGACGAGACGCTCGTCCGAGCGGAACGCGGTCGCCTTCGTCTCCACGCTGGTTCCTGTGCTCGCGATACGCCACCCGGAGTAATCCGTGGACGACCCCGCTCCTGCGCTCATTCGGTGTGTTCGTCCTTCTGGCGCTGGCTCCGGGCTGCTCGCGTGATCCGGAACGCGCGGCCAAGCAGTTCGTGGCGAACGGGGACCGGTACGCGACCGCCGGTCGATTGAAGGACGCCGCGATTGAGTACCGCAATGCGATCAAGCAGACGCCCGGCGCAGTCGAGCTCCACGCCAAACTCGCCGACGTCTCGGCGCGCACCAGCGATGTCCAGACCGTCGTACGCGAGCTCCTGCAAATTGCGGAGCTGGCGCCCACCGACCCGGCCGCACAGGTGCAGGCCGGTTCGGTGTACCTGCTGGCGGGACGTTTCGCGGACGCGCGGGATCGCGCCGAAGCGGCCTTGCGCGTCAAGGGCGACGACGCCCCCGCCCACCTGTTGCTGGGGCAGGCGCTGGCGGGGCTGCACGATGCCGAACGCAGCGAGGCGAGCCTGCGCGAAGCCGCGCGGCTCGCGCCTGACGCGGTCGAACCACGCGTCGCGCTCGCGAGCCACGAATGGACCGCCGGTCGCGCCTCGTCGGCCGAAGCGGAACTGCGGCATGCGCTCCAGGCCGACGCGACGCATCCGATCGCCAACCGCGCGATGGCCTTGCTGTACACCGTAACCGGCCGCGCGGCGCGCGCGGAGCCGCACTGGAAAGCCGTGGCCGCGAGCCCATCAGGCGACCCGTTCGCCCTCGCCGATTATTACCTCTCGCAGCGACGCTTCGCCGAGGCCGAATCGGAGCTGCGCACTCGCGCGGCGACCAGTTCCCTCCGGGATGCGGCCCACGCGCGGCTGGCCGCGGCGCTCTATGCCCGCGGTGAAAAACGTCAGGCACGCGACGAGCTCGCCACGCTGCTCGCCCATGATCCCGCCAGCGTTCCCGTCCTGTTGCTGAAGGCCCGCCTCGACGTCGCGGACGGCAACCCGGACGAGGCGCTCGCGTCGATCGCGGCGGCGAGGGTGGTGAATCCCTCGGCTGCGGGCGCGGCGTTCCTCGAAGGGCAGGTTCACGCGCTGTCGGGGAACACGCCGAAGGCGATCGAGGCCTTCGAGCAGGCGGCCGCCATCAATCCATCCTCAGCCGCACCGATGATCGCCATCGCCACCATGCGATTGCAGGCCGGCGAGCGTGCGAAGGCGCTCGAATCGGCCGAGCGGGCGCGCAAAGCGCAGCCGGACGCCCTTGACGCGCGGTCGGTGCTCGTGCGCGCGCTCGTCGCCAACGATCTCCTGGATCGCGCGCTCGACGAAGCGACCGCGTCTGCCGTCGAGTGGCCGCGCTCTGCCGCCATGCAGGCGCAGCTCGGACACGTACGCGCCGCCAAGGGGGACGCCGCCGCCGCGAGGCAGGCATTCGATGCGGCGCTGGCGCTCGATCCCGCCTCGACGGAGGCGCTCGGGGCGCTGGCGCTGCTCGACCTCCAGGATCATCGGCCGCGCGACGCGCAGGCGCGTGTCGACGCGCGCTTGCACGGCAATCCCGATTCCATGCCGCTGCTGTTGCTCTCCGCGCGGACGGCGATCGGGGCGGGCGCGAGCGCCAAAGCGGAAGCCACGCTGAGGCACGCGATCGAGATGGACCCGACGAACATGCAGGCGTTCGAGCTGCTCGGTCAGATGTACATCCGCGAGGGACGCCTGGACGCCGCGCGCGAACAGTTCGAGACGCTCGCGCGCCGCGACCCACGGTCGGTCGGCCCTCCGACGATGATCGCGATGCTGCTCGAGGCACAGCAGCGGCGCGCCGACGCCGTCCGGGCCTACGAAGCGGTTCTCGCCGTGCACCCGGCTGCCGGCGTCGCAGCGAACAATCTTGCGTGGCTCTATGCCGAAGACGACCGGCTCGACGAGGCGCTGCAGCTGGCGCTCGTCGCCAGGCAGGAGCTCGGCCGCGCGCCGAACGCGCGCGACACGCTGGGATGGATTTACGTCAGGAAAAAGCAGCCGCTGGACGCGATTCCGCTGTTCGTCCAGTGCACCGAGGCGCAACCGGACAACCCGACCTACGCGTATCACCTGGCGGTGGCATACAACGATGCGGGCTACACGGCCAAGGCGCGCGAGGTGCTGGCGGCTGCGCTCGCAGCGCCGCGGCCATTCGCCGCGCGCGATCGGGCCGTGCAGTTGATGGAGCGGATTGACGCAGAGCCAAAGGCTGCCCGTCGATAGGGGCACGCAGTCCGTGACTGACTGCCGGCCGTTGCGGGTCCCCGTGAGGGCCGCGGGCGATCCCTGCAGCTGCCGTGCATCGTATTAGTGGTACTTGAGCCGTTACAGTCCACCGCACAAAGAGTTGAGGCTCGCACGCATGTTCGGGACGTAGGGCGCTTTCCGTTGGAGGGCGCCAGGGCGACGTCGCGGCGCTCGATCGCCTGTCATCGTGCCGCGGTCCTCGTCATCGCGCGCGATCAGAGCTTTTTTTGCAACCGGCTTGATAAAGTCTAGACTCAGATGCATAGAGGCGTGCATGCATCTGAGCTGTCGATCCATCAGATCGTCTAGCCTGGTACAGACCCCGATAATCCTGCTGATTTCGGCGATGCCTTTGCTCGCGCAAGGCCAGACCGACGTAGGCATCCCCGTCACCGACCCCCTGGTGGTGGCCAAATGTGGAGGGTGCCACGCCGCCGACGAGCAGGGAAATCTGCAGCGCATTTCCTGGGCGCGCGCCACGCCCGAAGGCTGGCAAGAGGCACTCAAACGCATGATCCGCGAGAACGACGTCTCCTTGACGCCACCAGAGGCTCGGGCCATCGTCAAGTATCTCAGCGGGCGGCATGGGCTGGCGCCCGAGGAATCGAAGCCGGTGATGTACTACGCGGAGCGCCGGGTTCACGACGAAGCCGGGCTCCTGAATGCCACTTTGCTTGAAGCCTGTGCGAAGTGCCATGACGCCGCCCGCGCGCTCTCATGGCGGCGCACAGCGGGCGGTTGGAAGCAGTTTGCCGAAACGCACTCCCGGCGATATCGGTTCAAGCCGGACCAGGACGCCGTCGCTTACCTGGGAAAGGTCGCTCCGTTCTACACTCGCGAATGGGCCTCGTGGAGCACGCGTACTCATGCGCCGGCAACCACCGGACGCTGGCTGATGACAGCTCATGTCCAGGGTCGCGGCAAATTCCACGGAGAGATGGACGTCGAAGCGGCCGGCGGCGACGAGTTTCTGACGCGTATGCGTCTGCGCTCAGTCGCTGATGGAGTTGTCGTCGTTCGCACCGGGCGCAGTGTGGTGTACGCGGGGACGGCGTGGCGCGGGCGATCTCAAGGCATCAGCGCCGCAAGTGCCGCTCCTGACGATCTGTCGACGGAAGCACGGGAAGCCATGTGGGTGGCGCCCGACGCGTCGAAAGTCGAAGGACGCTGGTTCTGGGGACAATACGAGGAATTAGGCTTCGACGTGACGCTGCAACGGGCGTCCTCCGATCCGGCGCTGCTACTCGTAGATCCGCCGTCGTTCAAGGCAGGTTCGAACGCCAACCGAATTCGGCTCATCGGTGACCGTTTCCCCGCGCAGGTGACGCCCGCCGACGTAACGGTGGGCTCGGGGATGACGGTGCGCCGCATTATTTCCTCCACGCCAAGCGAGATCGTCGCTGAAGTGGACGTCGCTGCCGACGCACTGGCCGGTAAACGCAACGTCTCCTTCCGATCCTCCACGCTCGAAAGCGCGGTTGCGATTTATGATCGGGTCGACTATGTCAAGGTGACGCCCGAGTCGTCGCTCGCGACGTTCGGCAACCAGACCTATTCCCGAGGCTTCCAGCAGTTCGAGGCCATCGGCTACCAACGTGGCGCCGACGGCAGGCCGCACACGGCCGACGATCTCGAGCTGGGCCCGGTGCAGGTGACTTGGTCGATGGAAGTCTTCTACGAAATCGACGCGAACAAACAGGATCGGGTGGGAACGGTGAGCCCCACCGGCTTCTTCACGCCCGCTGCCGCGAATCCCGGCAATAACTACGACGTGTGGATCATTGCCACCGCGAAGACCGAGAAAGGCAAAGACGGCAAACCGCTGGTTGGAAAGGGCTACCTGGTCGTGACCGTTCCCACGTATACATTCGAGGGCCGCACATTCGTTCGAGAGCTGGACCGGTGGATCGAGGAGGGGAGCAGCGCACGATGAGGACATTCACGAGCGGGCTCGTGTTTTTTCTGGCAGCGGGGGCCTTGGCCATCGCGCACCACGGGCTGGCAGCGTTCGACCAGACGAACACGGTCACCCTCAAGGGAACGGTCACGGAGTTTCATTTCGTCAATCCACATTCCGTGGTGGAGTTCGAGGTGAAGGACGACAAAGGGCACGTTCAAGAATGGCATGCTGAGATGACCAGTCCAGTTCATCTGAAAGGATGGACTGCGACGTCGCTCGAGCCGGGCAACGTAGTGACGGTCACCGGCTATCGCGCGAAGAGCGGCGCTTTCTATCTGTGGGTCACGAATCTGAGTTCGTCGAACGGGGTTGAGCTGAGAGCTCTCAAATAGTTTCGGGTCCTCGTGCGCATGCGCCATCACCACGCCTATCCGGCAGCAGCCCTGCTTTTGATCTCCTTGTTCGCCATGCCCTCGGCCGCGCAGGCGCCGCAGGCCATCCCGAACGGCCTTCCGTCCTGGGCGTACAACATCCCGGATGCCGTTCAGCCTCCCAGCGAGGCACCGACTGGACGGATCCACGTGCCTGGCAGCAGCCGTGAGTACGACGCGGCGATGGTTGCAGGCAATGCCAACCCTCCGGACTGGTTTCCCGACGAGCACGGCCCGGCGCCCCGGATCGTGAAAGGAGAAGCCGGCGGGGCGCCGAATGCGTGCGGTTCCTGCCACCTCATGTCGGGACAGGGGCACCCGGAATCCGCCGACATCGCCGGCCTCCCGGCCGAGTACATCGCCCGGCAGATGAAGTATTTCAAGAGCGCAGCCCGCAAAGACGAGGCGCGCATGGGCCCCATTGCCAGAGCGACGTCCGAGGACGACGTGCAGCAGGCGGCGGAGTATTTCGCGGCCATCAAGCCGATTCCGTGGGTGAAGGTGATCGAAACCGCGACGCCGCCGAAGACCTACGTGAGCGCCGCGGCGCGCCATCGCGTCCTGGCGCCGGGCGGCGGCACGGAGCCAATCGGCCATCGCATCATCGAGATACCGGACGATCCACTCCGGACTGCGATTCGCGATCCGCATTCTCCGTTTACCGCGTACGTGCCGCCCGGCAGCATCGCCAGGGGAGCGGCGCTCGTGAAGACGGGTGGCTCGGGCAAGACAATTTCGTGCGCGATCTGCCACGGCGACGCGTTGACAGGTCTCGGGGAGGTCCCGCGCATCGCCGGTCTGCAGCCGGTCTACATCGCCCGCCAACTCATCACGATCCAGAACGGATCGAGCGCCGGCACCGCCGTGGCGCTGATGAAGAAAGCGGTCGCGAACCTGTCCGAGGACGACATCATTTCGATCTCGGCCTACCTCGGGTCGCTTCCGCCGCGGTAACTTTTTCTCGAAGTGTGCATGACCGCCGGAGAACTGGCCTCGGCGGGACCGCCGAGGAGTAATCGGCGGTTCGGCTGCTGGAATCCGAGAATCGGGAGAGTACTCCTGGCGATCCAGTTCAAAAACCGGGGAAAAAATAGAAAAACATGCCGCCTACGACGCCGGCGACGACCACGAGAAGGGCTTTCTTGAGCGTTGAGTTCTTCATGCTGTCCCCCAACGGCGCTAGAGAGCTACGCAGCCGCTTTTAACGATCACGGACTCCCGATTCGATAGTTATTGACCACAATCGCGGCGTAGGCGCCGTCCAGCGCGGCCAGTGTGATCCGCGCGGCTTTCGGATGCTTCTTCGCCCATCTGCGCGTGGCGGCCAACACCGCCACCGAGACACCTACCTTCAGCACAAGCGCAGAGGCGCGGTTCGTCATCAGCGGATTGGCTTCCGCGGAAGTGCCGTTGTCCACCGCGCGGAACGTCGAGTGCAGATCGGCGGCCTGCAAGCCGACGAAGCTCACTTGCAGCATTCGGAGCGAGATGGCCGACGGAGCGCCGGGTTCCTGTGCACGGACCGGCCCTGCCACGGCGACGAGCACTGCAACGGTCAGCAAGCGGGTGCACATCCGCCGGAGTATATTCGGAACTTATAACCATCGTCTGCCCGAAAATAATCGTTGAAGGTCAATAGCTCATCGGTAGGGGGAAGCACCAATGAGGTCTTTCGCCAGAGGCGCTTTCACTTTGTTGCGCTGACCGCGATCGTTCGAGCCAATGAGACGGGTGTCGTCGTTCTTGATCCTGTTGAGGAACGGAACTCATCGGCAGCCGGCGCGCTCGACTTTGTCCTTCGCCCTGGCCGCGGCGATCGTCTGCCACTGCATGTTGCTCGGCGCGTCGACTCCGCCGCAGGCGAGGGGCTTGATGTGGTCGACCACGTAGCCAGGGCGCCCGTGCGGATACCCCGTCTGCGCCTCGAAGGTGTGTTTTGCGGCTGCGCTCCTGGCGATGCGCCCCTTCGTTGTCCGGGCCGCACCGTACTTCTTCCTGGAGGTCTTGGTCTCAGCGGGTTTGGTCGATGCCTTGCCCTTTGAGCCGCTGGAGGCGCGGGCAGTCCGATGGCCCGATCCGTGGCTGCCAGTGCCCTTGCCGGCCGCCGTCGCGATTCCAGAGCACACAATGCATAGCGACACGACGGTGACGAGAAATCGTCGGATCATTCCCGCTCCTAGGAACTTACTGGAAGCGATCGGCGTTGCTGGTCGGGGAGACCGCCATCCTCGTCGGGATAGCGCGCGAAGTCAATTGCTCGGTCAGGGGGTGTCAGGGGGGCGAAAATGCGCAGAACGGCAACTTTCCCCACATTCGCCACGATCGCGGCTGGCGCATGCCGCTTGAAGGATCGCCGCCCGCAGGCCCGCGCCACCGGGTTGGCTGGTCAGCGCTCGCTGAAGCGGTATCCGCGGAGCAAGTTCGACAACGCGTAGTTGCCTTCGTGGCAGGCGTATTCGTAGATGGGTCCGGACGACCGCGCCATGGTCAGTTCACCCTTCCAGGGTTGCGCGAACGCGGTGGGGTCGTCGATCTCGAACCGGTAGAGCAGCGTATCGGCGTCGAGAAGACTGAACCGCTCTACCAGGTGAAGACTCCGGTCCCACCCGAAGTTGCCGCCCGCGTCCCCGTAGAAGCCGCCGCCGTCGTTGAAGTTCGTCGTGTCCACGACGAGCGTGGCGCCTGCCCAGTGACCGACCGAATCGCCCAACCACAGCCTGATATCGGGTGGAAGATGCGGACGGCCGTCCAGACGAATGATTCTGGTGTCGTGGATCATCTCCGCGTGCACCACGAATGCATCCTTGGTCTGCATGATCTGGTAGTTGCTGTTGTAGGAATACGGAAGCATGGGCGGCCCGGCGGTGACAAACGCCAGACACTGATCCTGAAGACCCGTATCCTGGGCGCTCGCGGCGTTCTTCATCCCGTCGAGACGGCGGCGCTTGACGCCGGCAGCCGCGGGTGTGAGGGCGGGAATGCGGCCATCGGACGGGTCGGTGACGATGGAGGTGCGGAGTGTCTTGACGGTGCGGGAGCCGAACTCGCGGAAGACCGTATTGTAGGTGCCGGTGCCGACGTTCCTCGAGGCGACCTGCGGCGCAGGTTCCCGATTGCTTTCAGCGACCTGGCGTTCCCACTCCGCGGCTTCTTCGGGCGTGAAGAAGGCTTTGTCCTTCCACTGAAGGGGGCGTTCGAGTGGAGTGGCGGTGGCGGAGTTCCAGATGCCATCGAAGCCGGGGTGGGCGTCGGGGGTGGCGCTCGGACCCGCGGCGAACGTGCGAACGAGGGACAGCGCGGCCAGGAAAAGGAACAGCGGTCGTCGAGTCACAGATCGTTTCCTCGTCGAGGTCTTCGTCATGCCGTCCCCCAGGTCACCGAGAGCCGAGAGGATTTCGCAGCGATGAGTCGTGTGCCGGCAGTCAGAGAGCCAGAGATGGCGCAATTATCCGTCGGCGATCGGCTGCCGCGACGCATAAATAAAGAATAAAGACGCTGCACGCCAGCACGCTGGTAGATCCCTTCGAGCGCCCAGAGCGGTGGATAGAGCGCTAAAATCTTTTGCGGCCAGTCGAGTAGACCGCTGCTCGCGTTCGAGCGCGTCGGGAAGGAGTGCCACGTCTGACACGCCTGCTGTAACGCGTGGGACGTTGTGAAGACGCCGCCGCGTACCCAGGCGAACTGACCTGGAGTCATGAGGCGCAAGCCAGCGAAGGGAATGCCCGTGAGGCGCCCTCGTCGAGATCCCGACATTCGCGAGGGCGACATCATCGTCACGGCCGTGGGCGATCACTATGTCATTGGCCGACTCAAGGCGGATGGGAAGACGCAAGAGTTTCTCGGATCGCAGCAGCGGCTTGCCGAGGCGCTGAAACAAGCCTGTGCTCTCGCTGGCCTGAACCATCGGGTATTCCTGTACCCGAACGCTGGCTCATCCCACTATCGCCCATTCGACTGCACTGAGGTTTCAACGTAGGCCATGGGCGATGAGTCTTTCGACGCATCGAACACGCCGCCTGCGCCACCCAACGTCAATTTGTCAATTTGCCACGGCTGCGAAGGGGTCGACACCGCGCGCGACGGGACAGTCACCCGTCGACGAGGGTCGAGTTGAAGGCCGAGCCGCGCCAGGCAGCAGCAAGGCCACCTCGCGTACGGCTGTGCCTCGTGTGGTTGCAGGAGTCATCGGGTTACGTGCTAGCCTACGCGGTTGAATTCATAAAGGAGGCGACGGGTGGCATTGTCAAAGCAGCAGCTTCATGAGCTTGCCCGACACGGCGCAGCAGCGAGGATTGCGGAACTCAGGGCGGAGATCGCGGCGATCACGAACGCGTTTTCTGAAATTGGCGGCAGAAGCGGCGCACGCCGCAAGGCTCGTCGCGCCGCAGGAACACGCAAGCGCCGTCGGATGTCGGCGGCTGCGCGCAGGGCTGTGAGCCAGCGGATGACGAAGTACTGGGCTGCGCGGCGTAAGCAAAAAGCTGGGGCGAAGAAATAAATTGAGCTTCAAGTGACGAAGTGCGCGCGGTGCTACTCGGGCATCAACGCAAACGTCCAGACCGAGCCGCCAGTCGGCACTCTATCCCCCGTGTAGCGGCTGGCAAGAATCCCGCCGCGTCCCGACGCAACGGTCACATATTGCCGGCCGTTGTGCGTGTACGTGATCGCTGTGGAATTGATGCTCGAGCCGGTCTTGAACTGCCAGAGCGTCTTGCCGGTCGCGGCGTCGAGAGCGACGAGCTCCCCGGTCAATTTGCCCGTGAACACGAGCCCGCCCCCGGTCGCGAGCATGCCGGCCGATCCCGGGAAATCGGTCAACGGAACCTCCCATTTCTTCTCGCCGGTCAGCGGATTGATCGCCACGAAGTGACCAAGGACATCGCCCGGCCGGACAGGTGGGATCCTGCTGGTGACGCCGGTGGAGTTCCCGCCAGGGGCTGCCGATTTCGTCGGCGCGATCTTCTGGACACGCGGCACGTCCCACGTACTCGCGTAGACGAGCCCCGTGTCTGGATCGAACGCGACGGGCACTGCGTTCGTGCCCCGTGACGGCCAGATCTCGACCTCCTCGCCATCAAGAAAGCGTTTGTAGACGTCGGTCAACACAGGTCGACCGGTGTTGAGGTCCACGTGTGTGGCCCAATTGACTTTGACGTACGGCTTCGCAGCAATCAGTTTGCAATTCGTGCGGTCCAACACGTACAGGAAGCCGTTCTTGTTGGCCTGGATCATCACCTTGCGCAGCTGGCCATCGATCTGGAGATCCGCGAGGACGTTCTCGTCGGTGCCATCCACGTCGTACACGTCGTTGGGCGTGTATTGAAAGTAACACGCGACTTCACCTGACTTCGGCCGAATCGCGAGCACGCTGGATGTGTACAAGCTGTCCAGAGCCCGGCGAGGCCTGGGATCGTACGGCTCGGCATTGCCGGTACCCCAGTAGGCGAGGTCGAGTTGCGGATCGTACGAACCCGAGCGCCACGTCGGCCCTCCCCCCTGCATCCAGGCATCGCTGTTCCTGGGCCATGTCTCCGAACCAGGCTCGCCCGGCGCCGGGATGGTATATCTGCGCCACAATTTCTTCCCGGTGTCGGGATCCCACCCGTCGAGGAATCCGCGCGTCGTGCGCTCGCCGCCCGCCATGCCCGATATCACCACGCCGTTGGCGACAATGGGGGCGCCAGTCGAGTAGTAGCCGTCCTGCTTGTCCGCGAACTTCTGGTTCCAGACCTCGCGGCCCGTCTTCATGTCGAGCGCGACGAGGTGGTTGTCGTAGGTGACCCGATACAGCTTGCCGTTGTAGAGGGCCGGCCCGCCCCGCGTCGGGAACGAAGAGTCCAGAGGCTTCGGGCCGGAATCGCCAGGCGAAGCCAAGAACTGGCTGCGTACATTGCCGGACAAGGGCTACTTCGTGATCCTGCGTTTGTACGGTCCGACAAAACCATTCTTCGACAAGAAGTGGAAACCCGGCGACCTGGAGAAACAAACCTGATGTGGCTGTAGCGAGATGAATCAGACACGGACCAGGCGTGAAGGCTACACGGAGCACGCCGAAAACATCATGGCTCCATGACTACTCCTCCGGCCTCCACTCATCCACCCAATCCAGGAATTCGTCGGCAGGAAGCGGCTTGGCGATGTGCTAACCCTGCGCCTTCTGACAATCGAGTTGTTTTTCCCTAACTCGACTAGCTGGTCTCGTTCGAGTTCATTGTCCTGGAAGGCGCGGGGTTTCCGCGCGCAGGGACATTCAAAGCGAGGAGTTGCATCAGTCTGGCATACGCATCGCTCATGCGTACCGACAGCTTGGTGTCGAAGGATGCGCCATTCGCGCAGTCCTTGTCGCTCGCCGGCACATACATCCTTTGAATTATTACATTGCGGCACCGCTCTTTCGGCGCTCG
>Ga0137409_10006417_pt1 | contig 12222 bp, 7 predicted proteins | sample CZODoug1_16funga_FD_122059 | JGI IMG/M metagenome (GOLD analysis project Ga0137409, IMG submission 122059) | Vadose zone soil fungal communities from Angelo Coast Range Reserve, California, USA - CZODoug1_16fungal (Hybrid Assembly) | ecosystem: Environmental > Terrestrial > Soil > Vadose zone... | reverse complement strand
GTAGTCCCCGCACCCGGGGCACCAGCGCACGTCCTGGTCGGACTCGAAATCCTTCTTCGTGTACTTCGGGGTGGCGCCAGGTACTCCGGTGACCGTGCTCACGACTTCGCCTCCAGAAGTTGGTGAATCGCCTCGAGGATCTCCTGGCTCGCCAGGGGCATGCCGCGGACCCGGTTGAATCCGACCGCGTCGACCAGGTACTCGGCGCGGAGGACGCGCACGAGCTGGCCGCTGTTGATCTCGGGCACGAGCACGCGACGGTACTGCCGCAGGATCTGCCCGAGGTCGGGCGGCAGTGGGTTCAGATGGCGGATGTGGGTGGAGGCGACCGCTTTGCCCTCCATCTGCGCTTCCTCGACGGCCGCGGTGATGGCTCCGTACGTCCCGCCCCAGCCCACCACGAGGACATCGCCCGACTCCGGGCCGTTGACCACGGTGGCGGGAATCTCCTGGGCCACCCTCCGGACCTTCTCGGCGCGGGTGCGGACCATGTGATCGTGATTGTCCGGCTCGTAGGAGATGTTCCCCGTGCCGTCCTGCTTCTCGATGCCGCCGATCCGGTGCTCGAGTCCCGGTGTTCCCGGACGCACCCAGGGCCGCGCCAGGGTGGCCGCGTCGCGGAGATAGGCCTGGAAGCCTTCCTTCTCCGTCCGGAAGCTCACCGGAATGTCGGGCAGCGACTTCGGATCCGGAATGAGCCAGGGCTCCGACCCGTTGGCCAGGTAGCCGTCGGAGAGCACCATGACGGGCACCATGTACTTGATGGCGATGCGCACCGCCTCGTAGGCGATGTAGAAGCAGTCGCCGGGCGTGCACGGCGCGATGACCACGATGGGGCTCTCGCTGTTGCGGCCGTAGAGGGCCTGCATCAGGTCGGCCTGCTCGGTCTTGGTGGGCAGGCCCGTGCTGGGGCCGCCACGCTGGATGTCGAAGATCACCAGGGGCAGCTCCGCCATCACGGCGAGCCCGATGCCTTCTCCCTTCAGCGCGATGCCGGGGCCACTCGAGGCGGTGACGCCGATGGCGCCGCCAAAGGACGCGCCGATGGCGGAGGTGACGGCCGCGATCTCGTCCTCGGCCTGGAAAGTCCGCACGCGCCAGCGCTTGTGCAGGGCCAGCTCCTCCAGGATGCTCGAGGCGGGCGTGATCGGATAGGCGCCGAACACGATGGGGATCTGCGTCCGCTCCGCGGCGGCGAGGAGTCCCCAGGCGAGCGCGCGGTTGCCCGTCATGCTGCGGTAGACGCCCGCGGGCATCTCCGCGGCTTCGATGCCGTAGTGCTCGGAGAACATCTCCGCCGTCTCGCCGAAGGCGTGGCCGGCCTTGAGCACCCGGATGTTGGCCTCGACGAAGGTCGGGTTCTTGGCGAAGCGCTTCTTGATGGCGTCGAGCGTCGGGTCGAGCGGCCGCGTGTAGATCCAGGAGACGAGCCCGAGCGCGAAGAAGTTCTTGCAGCGCTCCTTCTCCTTGGCATTGAGGGGCAGGTCCTCCAGACACTTCTTGGTCATGCCGCTGATGTCCACCTGGTAGAGCCGGAACTTCTCGGCCAGGCCGGGATCATTGAGCGGGCTCTTGGGCTCGCCCTTCTCGTCCTTCGGATAGCCCGCCTTCTCGAGGTTGCGCTGGTCGAAGGCCGCGGTGTTGACGATCAAGATGCCGCCGGGCTTGAGATCGGCCAGGTGCACTTTGAGGGCGGCGGGATTCATGGCCACGAGAGTGTCCAGCTGATCGCCCGGCGTGTACACGCGCTGGCTGCCGAACTGGAGCTGGAAGCTCGAGACGCCGAAGAGCGTGCCCGCCGGCGCGCGGATCTCCGCCGGGAAATTTGGCAGGGTCGAGATGTCGTTACCGGCCCACGCCGCTTCGGTCGTGAACTGCTCGCCGGTCACCTGCATGCCATCGCCGGAATCGCCGGCGAAGCGGATGACGGCGCGGGTCAGCGTTCGGCGCGGCTTCGCAACCGCCGGGGCGGGCGTTACCGTTTCGCTCATGGTTTCGATCGTCCTTTCAGTGACTTCGTCTCCGGCGCAGAGCGGCCCAGACGCATGTCACTGGAAAACTCTTTCCAGGCAGGAGCCGCTACGAGTTCATGCTACCCAAAACGGCCAGCAATGGCAAGGATATGTCTGCCCTGCTCGGGCTCTGACCAGGGCGCTTCGCCGGCCTGCGCCCCGCCCCTCTCTTATAGCTCCCGCAGGTCCATTTTCGGGGCGCGGGTGAGATTGCGGCAACCCCCGACATCTACCACGACCATGTCCTCGATCCTCACCGCGCCGCGGCCGACGTAATAGAGACCGGGCTCGACGGTCACCACCTGTCCCGTCTTCAACTCGTAGTCGAGGCGGCTGATCCGTGGAGGCTCGTGGATGTCGAGCCCGACACCGTGACCGGTGCCGTGGAAAAAGCCCTGCTGCCGGCCGTCCACCACGCCCGTGGCATAGCCGCGCGCCTCCATGGTCCGGGCGACCTCGGTGTGAATGGCTCCGCCCGACGCGCCGTCGCGGATCAGCTCGATGCCGCGGAGCTGAGCGGCGAGGACGGCCTCGTAGAGCCGCTTCAGCTCGTCGGAGGCCTTGCCCTTGACCACCGTCCGCGTCATGTCCGCGTAATACCGGGTCTGGGAGGAGCGCGGAAATATGTCGAAGATGATGCCCTGGTTGGGGCGGATGGGACCCGAGCCCTGGTTGTGGGGATCCACCCCCTGCTCACCGCAGGCGATGATGGTGTGCTCGGCGATGCAGTCGTTCTCCATGAGCGAGACATTCACGACCTTCTTGAGATCTTCGGAGGTCAGCGGGCGGCCCCGGTGGATCACCTGGTCGCCACGGATGGTGCTCGCCCGGAGCACGTCGAGGGCCGCCTCGAGTGCCGTCTCGGTGTGCCGCTGCGTCTCCTCGATGGCGGCGATCTCTTCGATGGTCTTGATCACCCGCTCGGGAAAGAACGGGTGCGGCCTCGGGGTCACCGTCAGGCCACGCTCGCGGAGGCGATCGGCCAGCTCGAGCGGGAAGTCCGCAGGCACCTCGACCGCCGAGACGCCATAACCCTCGAGCAGCAGGGTCACCGTGTCCGTGAGGCGGGGCTGGGGCCAGCGCTGGCGGGCCTTGCCCTCCCACTCGGAGAGCGACAGGACCTCGTCCACCCGCGCCTGGGCGCGCGCGCGATCCACCTCGAGGTCGGACATCAGGAGGATCTTCTTGCCGTCGACCTCGAGATACACGAAGGGATCAGGGGCCAGGAACCGGCAGGCGTAATAGAGGTTGGAGTCGGCCTCGCTGGCCGCGATGATCAGGGACGCCCCGCGCTCGCTCATGGCCCTACGGTACCACGCCCGATGAGACGTGCGCGTCGTCGGCTTTGCGCAGCACCTCGATGAATCGCGAGACGGCGGGAGGCATCTGCCTGCCGCGCCGGTAGATGATGCCGATGGGTCTCGCGAGGCCGGGCAGGGCCAGCGGCACGGTGGCCAGCGTGCGCATGCCCGACTCCATCACCACCGTGGGCCGAGGCAGGATCGACACCCCGGCGGCGATGCCGATGGCCTGCTTGATGGTCTCCACGTTGTCGAACTCCATGACCACGTTGACCTTCACCCCGTGCTGCCGGAGGGCGCGGTCTATGGCGCGGCGGACGGCGAGGTCGCGGTCGAAGGCCACGAACTTCTCGCCGGAGAGATCGCCGGGCGCGACCAGCTTTCGCCTGGCCAGACGATGACTGGGGTGGGTCACCAGTACCATGGGCTCGGAGCGCAGCGGCAGCACGGCCAGGGATCGATTCGCCGTCGGATACGACAGCACGCCCAGATCGGCCTCGTCGTTGAGGACCGCCTCCACCACCTTGTGAGGGTGGAGGCACTCGAGGAGCACGCGGGCCTGGGGATGCGCGGACATGAAGGGCTGCATGTGCCGGCTCATGTCGTGCAGGCCCACCGAGTAGATGGCGGCGACCCGTACCGTCCCGTCGACCCGCTGCTTGGACGCCAGGAGCTCGGCGCGCGCCTTGTCGAATCCCTGGATGAGGCCGCGACAGGCATCGAAGAACACCCGGCCGGCCCTGGTAGCCACGAGGGGACGGCGTGAGCGATCCAGGAGCGGCACGTCGAGCTCGCCCTCGAGCTGCTGGATGGACTGGCTGGCCGCCGATTGCGTGATGCCGTTGGCGGCGGCCGCGCGCGAGAAGCTGCGGAGCCTGACCACGTCACAGTAGAGCTTGAGCGTGTCGAGGTTCACCCTGCGAGGCTACACCATTAGCCATGCTAATGCTATGTTTTTTCAACTTTATCCTTGGCTAATGCTCCGCTCTGGTGTACGTTTGCCCTCAACTTGACGATGAAAGAGGAGAACGGGATGTCAATGGCGACCCCTGCGGGGCTTCCAGAAGCTCAGGGTCTCTACCGCCCGGACCACGAGCACGATGCCTGCGGCGTCGGCTTCGTGGTGGACATGAAGGGTCGCAGGTCGCACGCCATCGTGGCCCAGGCGCTCGAGGTGCTCAAGAACCTCCTCCACCGCGGCGCCTGCGGCTGTGAAGTCAACACGGGCGACGGCGCGGGCATCCTCATCCAGATCCCGCATGCTTTCCTCGCGCGCGAGTGCGCCAAGCTCGGCATCACCCTCCCCGCCCCCAAGCGCTACGGGGCCGGGCTCGTCTTCCTGCCCCGCGATGCCGGCCAGGCCGCGCGGTGCCGCGAGCTGCTCGCCACCATCGTCGCCGAGGAAGGGCAGACGCTCCTGGGGTGGCGCCGGGTGCCCACCGACGACAGCCCGGTGGGACCGTCCGCGCGAGCGGTCGAGCCGACGATCGAGCACGTGTTCATTGGCCGCGGCGCCGCCGTGCCCGACGCCCAGGCCTTCGAGCGCAAGCTCTACGTCATCCGCAAGCGGGTGGAGCACGCGGTCAGAGCCTCGGACATGGCGGAGCGCGGATACTTCTACCTCCCGAGCCTCTCCGCCAACACGCTCATCTACAAGGGCATGCTCTCGGCCGACCAGATCGAGACGATGTTCCCCGACATCACGGATCCCCTCGTGGAGTCCGCGCTCGCCCTCGTGCACCAGCGCTTCTCCACCAACACCTTCCCGTCCTGGCCGCTCGCCCATCCGTACCGCTACATCGCCCACAACGGCGAGATCAACACCCTGCGGGGCAACATCAACTGGATGAAGGCGCGCGAGGCGCTGTGCCGCTCCGCCCTCCTCGGCGAGGATCTCGAGAAGATCCTTCCCATCGTGATCGAGGGAGGCAGCGACTCGGCGATCTTCGACAACGTGCTGGAGCTCCTCGTCATGGCCGGGCGGCCCCTGCCCCTGGCCGTGCTCATGATGATCCCGGAGGCATGGAGCGGGCACGAGTCCATGTCGGTCGAGCGGAAGGACTTCTACGAGTACCACGGCTGCCTGATGGAGCCCTGGGACGGCCCCGCCTCCATCGCCTTCACGGACGGCACGATCATCGGCGCCGTCCTGGATCGCAACGGCCTCCGTCCGTCGCGCTACTACGTCACCAAGGACGGGCTCGTGGTCATGGCATCGGAAGTGGGCGTGCTCGACATCCCGCCCGAGCGCGTCCTGATCAAGGAGCGCCTGCACCCCGGCCGCATCTTCCTCGTGGACACGGCCCAGGGGCGCATCATCGACGACGCCGAGCTCAAGCGCGCCTTCGCCACCGAGCGTCCGTACGGCGAGTGGCTGGCCACGCATCTCAAGCCGCTGGAGAGCCTGCCCGAGGCACCGCACCTGCCGGAGCCGGACCACGACACCGTGCGCGAGCGGCAGCAGGCCTTCGGCTACACGCACGAGGACCTGCGCATCCTCCTCGCGCCCATGGCCACGGCGGGCGAGGAGCCCGTGGGCTCCATGGGCACGGACACGTCGCTCGCCGTGCTCTCGGACCGGCCGCGGCTGCTCTACGACTACTTCAAGCAGCTCTTCGCACAGGTGACCAACCCTCCCCTCGACGGCATCCGCGAGGAGCTGGTGACGCAGATCGCCACGAGCATCGGGCCCGAGGGCAACCTGCTCGAGCCCACCCCCGAGGCCTGCCGGCAGATCAAGCTGAAGACGCCCATCCTCGACAACGCCGAGCTGGCGCGCATCCGCCACGTCGACCTGCCGGGCTTCAAGGCAACCACCGTCCCCATGCTCTTCCGCGTCACGGATGGCCCCGACGGCCTCGCCACCGCCATGGAGGAGCTGTGCCGGAGCGCGGCCCGGGCCGTGGACGCGGGCTACACCTACCTCATCATCTCGGACCGCGGGGTGAGCCGGGAGTGGGCGCCCATCCCCGCCCTCCTCGCCACCGCGGGCGTGCATCACCACCTGATCCGCGAGGGCAAGCGGGTGAAGGTCGGCCTCATCATCGAGACGGGCGAGCCCCGCGAGGTCCACCACATGGCCCTGCTCCTGGGCTACGGGGCGGGGGCCATCAACCCCTATCTCGCCTTCGAGACGCTCGACGACATGATCGGCCAGCGCATCTTGCCCGCGCTCGATCACAAGACGGCGGTCAAAAACTACATCAAGGCCCTGAACAAGGGCGTGCTCAAGGTCATCTCGAAGATGGGCATCTCCACCATCCAGTCGTACCGGGCGGCCCAGATCTTCGAGGCCATCGGCCTCGCCAAGGAGTTCGTGGACCGCTACTTCACCTGGACGGCCTCGCGGATCGGCGGGATCGGCCTGGACGTGGTGGCGCGCGAGACCCTCCTCCGCCACCAGCGCGCCTTTCCCGAGCGGCCCATCGGCGAGCCCGAGCTGGACTGGGGCGGCGAGTACCAGTGGCGCCGGGACGGGGAGTACCACCTCTTCAACCCCGACACCGTCTTCAAGCTCCAGCACGCTACCCGCGCGAAGCAGTACGCGATATTCAAGGAGTACACGACCCTCGTCAACACCCAGAACGCGCACCTGGCGACGTTGAGAGGCCTTTTCACGTTCAAGACCGCGCCGACCACGCGACCGCCCGTGCCCATCGAGGAGGTCGAGCCTGTCGAGGCGATCATCAAGCGCTTCGCCACCGGGGCCATGTCGTACGGCTCCATCAGCCTCGAGGCCCACCAGACGCTGGCCATCGCCATGAACCGCATGGGCGGCAAGTCCAATACCGGCGAGGGCGGCGAGGATCCCGCGCGCTACCCGCGCGAACCCAACGGCGACTGGCGTCGCAGCGCCATCAAGCAGGTCGCCTCCGGCCGCTTCGGTGTGACGAGCGAGTACCTGGTCAACGCCGACGAGCTGCAGATCAAGATGGCCCAGGGCGCCAAGCCCGGCGAGGGCGGCCAGCTCCCCGGCAGCAAGGTCTATCCGTGGATCGCCAAGGTGCGCCATGCCATGCCGGGGGTGGGGCTCATCTCGCCGCCCCCGCATCACGACATCTACTCGATCGAGGACCTGGCCCAGCTCATCCACGATCTCAAGAACGGCAATCCCAGGGCCCGCGTGAGCGTCAAGCTCGTGGCCGAGGTCGGCGTGGGGACGGTGGCGGCCGGCGTGGCCAAGGCCCATGCCGACGTGGTCCTCATCTCGGGCCACGACGGCGGCACCGGCGCCTCTCCCCTCACCTCCATCAAGCATGGTGGTGTCCCGTGGGAGCTCGGTCTCGCCGAGACGCAGCAGATCCTCGTCATGAACAAGCTCCGCGACCGCATCATCGTCCAGACCGACGGCCAGATGAAGACGGGTCGCGACGTGGTCATCGCCGCCCTCCTCGGCGCCGAGGAGTACGGCTTCTCCACCGCTCCCCTCGTGGTCCTGGGCTGCATCATGATGCGCGTCTGCCATCTCAATACGTGCCCCGTGGGCATCGCCACCCAGGACCCCAAGCTCCGCGCCAAGTTCACGGGCAAGCCCGAGTTCGTGGAGGCCTTCTTCCGCTTCATCGCCGAAGAGGTGCGCGAGCACATGGCCCAGCTCGGGGCCCGCACCATGGACGAGCTGATCGGCCGCTCGGATCTCCTCGACGTGCGGCATGCCGTGGACCACTGGAAGGCGCGCGGGCTCGACTTCTCGGCCATCCTCTACCGGCCCCCGGTCGGCCCCGAGGTCGCCATCCGGCGGGTGGTCGAGCAGGACCATGGCCTCGACAAGTCGCTGGACATGACCACGCTCCTGCCCCTCTGCCGGGAGGCCCTGGAGCGCCGTGAGCCGGTGGACATCCGCCTGCCCATCCGCAACGTCAACCGCACCGTGGGGACGATCCTGGGCTCGGAGCTGACGCGGCGCCATGGCCCGGACGGCCTGCCCGACGACACGATTCGCATCCACTTCACGGGCTCGGCGGGCCAGAGCTTCGGCGCTTTCGTGCCCCGCGGCATCACGCTGACCCTCGAGGGCGATGCCAACGACTATGTCGGCAAGGGCCTCTCGGGCGGCAAGCTCATCGTCTATCCGCCTCGCGAGGCGACCTTCGTGGCCGAGGAGAACATCCTGGTGGGCAACGTCGTCCTCTACGGCGCCACGGGCGGCGAGGCGTATTTCCGCGGGGTGGCCGGGGAGCGCTTCGCCGTGCGCAACAGCGGGGCCCTCGCCGTGGTCGAGGGCGTGGGCGACCACGGCTGCGAGTACATGACGGGGGGTCGCGTCGTCGTCATCGGGCAGAGCGGGCGCAACTTCGCCGCGGGCATGTCGGGCGGCATCGCCTATGTCCTCGACCCCGCCGGCGACTTCAAGCGGCGCTGCAATCCCGGCATGGTCGACCTCGAGCCGCTCGTCGACGCCGAGGACGTCCTCCTCGTGAAGGACCTCCTCTCCCGGCACATCCGCTACACCCAGAGCCCGGTGGCCGCGCGGCTGCTCGTGAGCTGGGAAGAGACGCAGGAGATCTTCGTCAAGATCATGCCGCGCGACTACAAGCGCGTGCTCCAGGCTATCAAGAAGGCCGAGGAGAGCGGCCTGTCCGTCGACGAAGCCGTGATGGCCTCCGCCCACAACTAGCCGCATGCTCAGCAACCCGCAGGCGGCTCAAAAGGGTCCAGATGCGAGGCGTCGCCCGAAGGCTGCACGCGAGGCGTACTCTCTGTACGTTGAGCGTGCAGCCGAGGGCGACAACGAAGCAGATGGGCCCTTTTCAGCCGCCTGATGGGTAAGATCACCGGCTTCATCGAATTCAAGCGCGAAGCGCCCAAGCGGCGCCCCGTGGCCGAGCGCGTCCACGACTGGCAGGAGGTCTACCTCCCCTTCGAGGCGGACAAGCTCCAGAAGCAGGGCGCCCGCTGCATGGACTGCGGCATCCCCTTCTGCCACCAGGGCTGTCCGCTGGGCAACCTCATTCCCGACTGGAACGACCTCGTCTACCGCGACCGCTGGCGCGAGGCCATCGACCGCCTCCACGCCACCAACAATTTCCCCGAGTGGACGGGCCGCCTGTGTCCCGCGCCCTGCGAAGGCTCCTGCGTGCTCGGCATCAACGACGATCCCGTGACCATCAAGCAGGTCGAGGTCGGCATCATCGAGCACGCTTTCGACGAGGGCTGGGTGACCGCGGAGTCGCCCGCGGTCCGCACGGGCAAGAAAGTGGCCGTGGTCGGCTCGGGCCCGGCCGGCCTCGCCGCGGCCGAGCAGCTCAACCGCGCCGGCCACCTCGTCACCGTGTTCGAGAAGGCGGACAGGGTCGGCGGCCTCCTCCGCTACGGCATCCCCGAGTTCAAGATGGAGAAGCGCTTCCTCACGCGACGCCTGGCCCTCATGGAGGCGTCCGGGATTCTCTTCACGACCGGGACAGAGGTGGGGGTGACGGTGCCCGTGCACACCCTGCGCGACGAGTTCGACGCCATCGTTCTCGCGGGGGGCGCGGAGTGGCCGCGCGACCTCCAGATACCCGGCCGCGAGCTCGGGGGCATTCACTTCGCGATGGACTACCTCACCCTCCAGAACCGGCGCTGCGAGGGCGATCCTGTCCCCGACGCCGACTTCATCACGGCCGAGGGCAAGCACGTGGTCATCATCGGGGGTGGCGACACCGGCGCCGACTGTCTCGGCACCGTGCATCGCCAGGGGGCGCGCTCCGTCACCCAGTTCGAGATCCTCCCCCGCCCGCCGGACGAGCGCGACGCCGCCAGCAATCCGTGGCCGCTCTGGCCGAACATCTTCCGCGTCTCCTCGGCGCACGAGGAAGGCGGCGCCCGCGAGTATTCCGTCAACACCAGCCACTTCTCGGGACAGGACGGGCGCGTCACCACGCTGCATGCCGCCCGGGTGGAGATGGTCCGCGAGGGCGGCCGGGTCAGCTTCAAGAACATTCCGGGCACCGAGCACGCGATGGAGGCGGAGCTGGTGCTCCTCGCCATGGGCTTCCTGGGCCCGCGGCGCGAGGGGCTGCTCACCGACCTCGGGGTCAAGCTCACGGAGCGCGGCAACGTGTGGAGGGACGCGAGCTGGATGACGAGCGTCCCGGGCGTCTTCGCGGCCGGCGACATGCAGCGGGGACAGTCGCTCATCGTGTGGGCCATCGCCGAAGGCCGGAGCGCGGCCCGCGGCGTCGATCTCTACCTGATGGGCAAGTCCGACCTGCCCGCCCCCTTGACCTAGATGGGCCTGAGCAGCTCCGAGCGCGAGGCGCTCTTCCAGCGCTACGCCGACGGCCCCGCCCGGCTCAAGGCCGCCCTGGCCCGCGTGCCCGCCGAGGCGCTCACGTGGCGGCCCCAGCCAGGCGAGTGGTCGGCCCACGAGGTCGTCATCCACTGCGCCGACTCCGAGACCAATGCGGCGGCGCGCATTCGCTACCTCACCGCCGAGCCCGATCCCGTCGTCCTCGACTACAACGAAGCGGAGTGGGCGCGGCGCTTCGACTACCATCGCCATCCGCTCGAACCTGCCCTCGCCGCAGTGGAGGCCGTCCGCGCCAATACCGTCGTCCTCCTGCGCCGACTGCCCGAGGACGCCTGGGGTCGCGTGGGACGGCACACGGGATCGGGCCGCTACTCGGCGGAAGACTGACTCGCCATCTACGCCGAGCACCTGGAAATCCACGCCAGCCAGATCGACGCCAATGTGGCCGCCTGGCGCGCGCGCCCGCGCGGGACTACTTCAGGGGCGTCAGCTGGGCGTTAAAGGCGCCAAACACCGGCTGCATGATGAGGAAGCGTCCTTCGGGCCCTTCGAGATAGTAGAGGGGGCCGCTCCAGATACCGAGGTCGAAACTCGCCCGGCCGTTCACCACCGCGACCCTGCCCCACTTGGTATTGATGCCCCATTGCATGACCATGGTGCTGTCGGGATTGATGGTGACATTGACGAACTCGAAGGGGCCGAGGCCGAACCGGATGGTGCCGCGCCATTCGCCCGCGATGTCGCCGATGGAGGTGACGGGCTTCTCCGGCGGCAGCGAGGCGCAACCGGCGAGCGGGACGGCGATCAGCACGGCCAGCCAGACGGCCCGCGCCGATCGGAGCGCGATCAACGAGCGGGGCTCTGCCAGATGACGTGGCCCACGAAGAAGGGGCCGAGGCTCGCCATGTACTCGGAGGTCTGGGCGGTCTTGCGCATGGCCTGGACGAGGTGTGAGAGGGGCTGGAGCTCCTTGCCGCAGAGGCCGATGAGGAAGTCGTTGTCCCGGATGTCGAGACCGTGGCAGGCCAGCCTGATGTCGTGGGCCAGGTCGGCATCGCCGTAGGCACGGCCGATCGTGCCGTGCTCGCGCAGGATGGCCCCCTGCTCCTGTGCGGACAGCTTCGCGAAGGCCCCCGTCCGACGCAGCGGATACCACAGCGCCCAGGGCCAGGCGGGATTGAGCACGGTGCGACGCGGGCGTCGGAGCAGCCAGTCCTCGAGGTCCGGCTCGAAGCCGCTGGAGTAGGTCCTGCCGAACATCGTCAGCTCGGGCTTGCGGGCGAGGCTACCGAAGGGCTCGGTGCCCAGGACCTCGCGCAATCGCGTGACGAAGAAGACGGGGTCCTCGGCGAAGGTCAGCACCCCCACCCCACGGGGGTCATGAAGGTCGGCATAGAGCACCGCCTCGATCGCGTTGTTGATGCCGCCGAGATCCGGGGTCTTGATCTGGGCGAAATCGGCTGCCCCAGCGTCGGCGAACGCCTTGATGTCGTCGAGGGTGTTGCACCATTCGTCAACGATAATCTTGACCCGGCTGCCCCGCCGCGCGATCGCCGCCCGCAATGCCCGGAAGGCGTCGATCTGCACCTCGCGGGACTTGGCAATGACAAAGCTCTCGAGCAGCAGCTCGTGCGGCTGCACTGCCGCTTCCAATATGGTGAGATAGCGGGCGACCGCG
>Ga0137409_10006415_pt1 | contig 12222 bp, 10 predicted proteins | sample CZODoug1_16funga_FD_122059 | JGI IMG/M metagenome (GOLD analysis project Ga0137409, IMG submission 122059) | Vadose zone soil fungal communities from Angelo Coast Range Reserve, California, USA - CZODoug1_16fungal (Hybrid Assembly) | ecosystem: Environmental > Terrestrial > Soil > Vadose zone... | reverse complement strand
TACGGCATCCAGCAGGGGCCGAACGCCTACCGCATGCTCGACTGGCTGGGGGTGATGAAGGACCTCGAGCCGCAGGCCGTGTTCACCAAGAACCTGATCCTCATCGACGCGCTCACCGACCGGGAGCTGACGCGCATTTCTTGCGGCGAGACGTTCCGCCGGCATTTCCGTGCGCCCTATACCGTGGTCCACCGGCGCGACTTGCACGGGGCGCTCCTCGAAGCCTGCCGCAAGCGCGACGAAATCACCTTGCACACCTCCAAGGAGCTGGTGAGCTTCGACGACCGGGCGGACAGCGTGGTCGCGCGCTTCGCCGACGGGTCGGAATACGAGGGGCGCGCGCTGATCGGCGCCGACGGTCTGCGCTCGCGGGTGCGTGAGATTCTCATCGGCGACGGCCCGCCGCGCCCAGCGGGCCACGTCACCTATCGCGGCGTGGTGCCGGTGGCCGAGGTCAGGGACCAGTCGCACTTCGACGATATGGTGATCTGGATCGGCCCGAACCTGCACCTGGTGCAGTACCGCCTGCGCGGCGGCACCGTCATGAACAACGTCGCGACCGTCGCCAGCCGGAAGTTCGAGAACGGCGAGCGCCGCGACTACGGCGGCCCGGACGAGCTCGCCCACGTGTTCTCGCGCACCACGCCGAACGTCCAGGCCATGCTCGGCTACGTCGGCAAGGACAAGAACTGGGTGCTGCACGACCGCGAGCCGACGCCGGGCTGGACGAGCGGCAACGTCGCGCTGCTCGGCGACGCCGCGCACCCGACGCTGCAGTATCTCGCGCAAGGCGCGTGCATGGCGATCGAGGACTCGGTGGTGCTTTCCGGGCTGCTGGAAAAAGCGGACGACGTCGCGGCGGCGCTCCAAGCCTACGAGAAGGAGCGTTACCTGCGCACCGCGCGCGTGACTATTACCTCGCGGATCTTCGGCGACATCATCCACGCGGACGGCGGAGGGCGCGACCTGCGCAACCACCTGCTCGCGCAGAGGACGCCCGACACCTTCTGGGAGATCGACTGGTTGTACCGCGGGATCGAGGCCTGAAAAAAAAACGGGGCGGCCGGAGCCGCCCCGCGTGTCTGCCTGCGGATTGCTCGGCTACGGGAACAGGTTCTGCGGACGACCCACCGCGCCGTAGAGGAAGTCGCGCGTGTTCTCGAGCTCGCGGCGCATCCTCCCCAGATCGACGTCGAGCAGCTTGCCCTTCCACTTGCGCACCTTGCCGGCGACGATCACGGTCTCGACATTGCTGCGCTCCATCATTGTCACCACGGCGCCCGGCACGTTGTTCATGGGGAACACGTTGAGGTGGTTGCCGTCGAGGATGATGATGTCGGCTTCCTTGCCGGACGTGAGCGAGCCGGTCTTGCCGTCCAGCCTCAGGTGCTTGGCGCCGTTGATGGTGGCGAAGCGCAGCACGTCGCGGGCGTTGAGGAGCGGCGGTATATCCGCCGGGTACGGCGGCAGCGGCCACTGGCTTGTGAAGGGCGGTGAGAATGTCCCCAGCTCCAAGATCTTCTGGTTCACGACCATGCGCTGCATGGTCATGGCCGACCGCATCTGGGTGAAGAAGTCGGCCGTCATGTTGGTCTCGACATCGACGCTGAGCGAGGGCTCGAAATCAATCCCGAACTTCGCCTTGAGCTGCTGCATCTTGAGGATTGGGGGCATGCCGTGGCGCATGTTCATCTCGATCGGGAACGCGATCGACACCTTGGCGCCGGTCAGCGCGACCTTCTCCCAGGCCGCATCCGACATGCCGGTCATGTGAACGAACAGGTTGTCCGCGCCGATCTCGATGCCGCTGAGGTCGGCGCCGCTGCCGTCGACAACGTCGGGGCTGACGCCGGTGAGCTGGTCGAGGATCGGGCGGATCCCGAACGGCGAGAGGATGTGCGCTGCGACCTGGAGACCGAGGTTGCGCCCGATGGTCCAGGACTGCCGGGTCGTCGCGTTGCCCAGATAGACCTCCCCGCCCATCACCATGGTGACCAGTGAATCGTCCGAGGAGAGGACATTGTTCCTGAGGAAGTTGGCACCCGACGGATACCAGCTTCCGCCGTCGACCCCGCCGGCGCTCTCGAAGAAGCCGAACTTGGCGCGCCGCCCGGTATCGCGCAAAGCCTGGATCGCCGCCAAGGAGTGCTCCTTGGAGTGATGGATCTGCGAGATGTCGTGCACCGTGGTGACGCCGGCGTCGAGCTGCGAAAGCCCGCCGAACAGCTCGCCGATGTAGACATCGTCCGGTCTGTAGTGTTCGGCGAAGCCCGGCCGCGCTGGGGCGGCACCAAAGCCCAGAACGTTGATGGCGTAGTTCTGCTCCGCGCTCGCCGTTCCGGTGAAATCGTTAATCAGGATGCTGTCGGGGATGGAGCTTCTGATCGGCGTCCAGGCCTGGTGATGGTGGGTGTCGATGAAGCCCGGCATGACCACCTTGCCGTGCGCGTCGATCTCGGCGGCCCCGCCCGCGTGCAGGTTCGGGCCGACGGCGACGATCTTCTTGCCCTCGATCAGCACGTCGGCCTTCGGAAAGTCTCCAACTTTCGGGTCCATCGTCATCACCGCCCCGCCGCGGATGATGTAGCGCCGGCCCCGCTTGCCGCTGTCCTCCGGCGCGTCGTCGTCGTGCGCCGCGGCAGGCCGCGCCGCGAACAGACTCAGCCCCGCGGCGGCCCCGCCCGCCGCCGTCGTCTTCAGAAAATCGCGCCGCCCCAGTTGCGTGCCAGTATGGTTCTGCGGAAATCCTTCATCGCATAGTTTGCACATTTGGTTTTCTCCTCCACGTTTGCGTCGTCCCCAGTGACGACTCCTGGCTCATTCTCGCGCCGATGCGCGCAGGCGTAAACCTCGGTGTCGTGCTGCGCTGCGGCGGTTGAAAGTGGGATGAAAGTGGGACGGCGGGAGGGTGGGACGGGTGGGACGGCCTGACGTCAGTCTTTCTTTTTTTCCTTGTCCTTGTTCCGCCACACCATCCAGGCGAAAACCACGCAGAACCCGACGAAGAGCGCGATGAAGACGATCATGCCGGTCGGATTCGATTCAAGCGGGGGCTCGGCCTCCAGAGCCAGCGCGGACGCGCACAGAAAAGCGAGAAAGCCGGGCAGCAAACGTTTCATGGCAAACTCCTCGTTGGTTGCGGACAATCTGCACTAGGTTCCTTGCGTCGCGCTGACGCGGGTCTTGCTGTTCGCTGACCAATTTGGAGGAGGAAACATGAGATTCGCCGCGTGCGCCGCGGCCTTGGCGATCGCGGCGCTCACACCGGTCCAGGCGCAGACCCAGTCGACAGGTTCAGGGCAGGCCTGGCCCGATAAGCCGATCAAGCTTGTCATTTCGTTCGCGCCCGGGGGCGTGCACGATACGCTGTCGCGCGTGCTGCAGCCGCGGCTCACCGAGGCGCTCGGCCAGCCGCTTCTGATCGAGAATCGCCCCGGCGCCGGCGGCAACATCGCCGCCGAGGCGGTCGCCAAGTCGGCGCCCGACGGCTACACCTTCCTGGTCGCGAGCGAGGCGATTGCGACCAACGAGTATCTCTACGGCAGCATGGCCTACGATCCCTACAAGGATCTCGCGCCGGTGGCGAAGCTCGCAGACTACCCCATGGCGCTGATCGTCAATCCGTCTGTCCCGGCTGGCAACGTCAAGGAGCTACTCGCTCTCGCCGCGGCGAAGCCGGGATCGCTCTCCTACGGTTCGGCGGGCATCGGCACGTCGGGCCACCTCGCGGGCGAGCTCCTGAACAGCGCCGAGAAAGTCGGCATCGTGCACGTGCCCTACAAGGGCGGCGCGCCCGCGCTCGCCGACCTCGTCGCCGGGCGCATCCAGGTGATGTTCCTGTCGGTGTCGCTGACCGCGCCACAGGCGAAACAGGGGAAGGTGAGGGTGCTGGCGCTGACCGGCGACAAGCGCTCGGACAAGCTGCCCGAGGTGCCGACCACCGCGGAGCAGGGATTTCCCGGTGTCCAGGCGCTCCTTTTCTCGAGCCTGCTCGCGCCCGCGGCGACGCCGGCACCCATCATCCGTCGCATGAACGCGGAAATCGTGAAGACGCTGCGCACGCCCGAGGTCGTCGCGCGGCTCACGGACCTCGGCGCGGTGCCGGCGCCGAGCTCGCCCGAGCAGTTTGCGGCGATTCTCAAGCGCGACGGCGAAGTCTGGGGCAAGCTGATCCGCGAAAAGAACATCCGCGCCGACTGAAGGTGGTGAATCGTGAGTGAAAGCGCTTTCCCGGAAAGTCCCCTCGAGTTCGGCGTGTTCGACTGGATCGAGTGGTCGGCCAGGCCGGCGGGCGAGATCTTCGAGCATAAACTCGAGATCGCAGAGGCCGCGGACCGCGCCGGCTTCTACGGCTGGCATGTCGCCGAGCACCAGGGGACGCCGCTGTCGATCGACGGATCGCCCGCGCTGGTGCTCGCTGCGGCCATACAACGCACCAAGCGGCTGCGGCTGGGCGCGCTCACCTTCTGCCTGCCGTGGTACAACCCGTTCCGCTTCTACAACGAGATCTGCATGCTCGATCAGATGAGTGGCGGGCGCATCGAGCTCGGCGTCGGGCGCGGCGTGTCGCCGATCGAGTCGTCCTACTTCGCCATGAAGAGCATCGACGAGTCGCGCGAGCGCTACCGCGAGACGCTCGATGTTTTCTTCAAGGCCTGCGACGGGCGGACGCTGAATCACGAGGGCAAATACTTTTCGTACAAGGATCTCGAGCTCTACGTTCATCCTAGACAGAAACCTTACCCGCCGCTGTGGTTTCCGAGCAGCGACAGGAATTCGATCGAGTTCACCGCGAAACATGGCTATCACACGGTGCTCAACACGAGCGCGGCCGAAGCCGGCAAGCTCTACGCCCAATACCGCGAGGTGTGGACGCGGCACCGGAGCGACGCCGGCCGCCACAACGCGCACGTGCGCGCGCCTAAGCTGGGGAAGTCCCAGCACGTGTTCGTCGCCGACACGGATGCCGAGGCCGGGAAAGCGGGCGATGCCGCCTACAGAGTTTGGAGCGAGCACCTTACCCATCTCACGCGCAAGCACGGCAAGCCCGATCTGCTGAACGTGAGCCCTCAGTCGCCCGCCGCCGTGACGCGCCTCGTTGCCGGGTCACCCGCGACCGTCGCGCGCGAGCTCGCACAGATCGTGCGCGAGTCCGGGATCAACTATCTGCTGCTGGTATTTTCCTTCGGCGACCTCGCGCCCGAGCGCGCCATGCGCTCGATGGAGCTGTTCGTCGCCGAGGTGATGCCGGCACTACGCTCGGGGCGGGGCTGAGACCTTGCCTGGCCCGGACAGGCGGACTACCATACCTCCCACCTCCAGGAGGCGTCACCCTATGGCCAAAGAGCTGAAGAAGGTGAAGGTTTCCGTGATGAACGCGATCCACGACCTGCCACTGCTGGTCGCGCGCGACGAAGGCTTCTTCCGGGATGAAGGCCTGGACGTGGAAATCCTCAAGACGCCCGGATCGGGGCAGAGAGACTCCGACCACCAGGCGCTGCGCGAAAACATCTTCGACCGAACCATGGAAGCGCTCTACGATCAGGGGCAGTGCGACCAGTTCCGCATGTGCGAGTGGGGCGTGATGAAGCGAGCGGTCGAAGCGGAGAAGACCGGGCACCGCCCGGCGAAGATCGTCGCGCTCGGCTCGGCCATGTCGACCTTCGCGCTCGTCACCGATCCCAAGGCACGCATCTACGAGCCCGAACAGCTGAAGGACAAGCCGATCGCGGTGAGTCCCTACAACGGCTCGCACTTCACGACCCTGAAGCTCCTCGAGGGCTTTCTCAAGCGCGAGCAGATCAAGTGGATCTTCGCCGGCACGATGAAAGAGAGGCTGGACGCGCTCGCGAAAGGCGAGGTCGCGGCGGCGAGCGTCATGGAGCCGTGGATCAGCATCGCCGAGAAGCGCGGCATGCGCATCCTGATGGAGTCGCACTCGACGCGCAGCGAAGCCGCGGGGGACGAGCTCGACGGCCCGACGCTCGCCGCGATGTTCCGCGCCGAGGCGCGCGCCGCCGAGGCGATCGACAAGGACCCGCGCAAGCACGCGCGCTACCTCATCGAGGAGGCGGGCGGGCTGCTCGACGCCAAGGACCTCAGGCTCTCGCGCATCCTGAACGCGCCGCCCGAGCCCTACACGCGTGAGCGTTTCGATCACACCTATCAGTGGACGTTCGGCTGGGGCCTGGTGCAATCGGGGGCGACCTTCGAGAACACAGTCGACAATCGCGCTTGGCGATGACTTTTCCGGGAGGGGGGACAAATGAAAAAAGCAGAAATGGCGGCATGGGCCGCAGCGCTGGGACTTGCGCTCGCGGCAATGGGCGCACTGGCTCAGACCATCAAGATCGGCTTCATCACCAGCTACTCGGGGCTGAACGGCAACCTCGGACCCTATATGGAGCGCGGCGCGCGCCTGTATCTGAAGGAGAACCAGAAGGAGCTGCCCCCAGGGGTGAACATCGAGTTCCTGATCCGCGACGACACCGGGCCCAACCCCGACAAAGCGAAACAGCTCGCGCAGGAACTGATCGTGCGCGACAAGGTAAACCTCCTCGCCGGCGTGATCTTCACGCCCAACGCGATGGCGATCGCGCCGCTCGCGACCGAGGCCAAGGTCCCCTTCGTCATCATGAACGCGGGTACCGCGGTGATCACCACGCGCTCGCCCTATATCGTGCGCCTTTCGTTCACGCTGTGGCAGTCCTGCTATCCGCTCGGCCAGTGGGCGGCGAAAAAATACAAGAGGGTCTACACGCTGGTCAGCGACTTCGGGCCCGGGCACGACTGCGAGGAGGCCGTCGTCAGGGCGACCAAGGAATCCGGCGGAGAAGTCGCGGGAACCGTGCGGGTACCGCTGGTGAATCCCGACTTCGTCCCCTACATGCAGCGGGTGAAGGACGCCAAGCCTGATGCGCTCGCGGTGTTCATCCCGGCGGGCAAGACCGCGACCGCGGTGCTGAAGGCCTTCGGCGACCTGGGGCTCTCCAAGGCCGGCGTCGCGCTCATCGGGCCTGGCGACGTCACCACCGACGAGGAGCTGGAAAACATGGGGGATGCCGCTCTGGGCGTGCTCACCGTGCACCACTACTCCGCCGCGGCGACGCGTCCTGCGAACCAGGCTTTCGTTGCCGCGTGGAAGCGCGACTACGGCGCGAACGAGACGCCCAACTTCGTCGCCGTCGGCGGCTGGGACGGGATGGCGGCCATTGTGTACGCGGTCAAGGAGCAGAAGGGCAAGCTCGACCCGGATCGCACCATGGAGCTCCTGAAGAATTTCAAGGACCCGAACAGCCCGCGCGGGCCGATCTCGGTCGATCCCGCGACCCGCGATATCGTGCAGAACGAGTATCTGCGCGAGGTGCGCAGGGTCGGCGGCAAGCTCACCAATGTCGAGCTCGAGACCGTTGGCACGGCGGTGAAGGATCCGTGGAAAGAGCTGAACGCCAAGAAGTGATTCAGCATTTCGTAAGCGAAACGTGGTGTATTGCGGTGCACCACGAACCACCACGGTGCATATTGGCGTCGCTGCTCGGCGTTCGCTAAGTGTTGATAACTATCTGTTTTAGATTATAAATATACAGTTAGTGGGCGCTTCCACCTTCGGTCGGCACGGAGCTTGCTGTAGAGAAGGTCATGAAGACCAAGCTCAGTTTGCCGATTGCGATTGTCCTGGGCCTGCTCGCCCCCTTTGCACTGCCTGTCGGCGCGGCCGAAGCCGTCGCCAGCGCGGTGGCGCTGATCGGGGACTTGCACATCATGGAATTCGCCGTCGCCGCCAACGCGCTGACGATCGTGCCGTAGGACGCGCGCCGGGCGGGCCCCCTCGCCCGCGCGCGCGTTCGTTCGGGAGCCGCCGCAGAAGCGGCCGGCGGCTACATCTTCAGCAGCCGCTTGCAGTTCCCCGAAAGAATCTTGGTCCGGTCCTCCAGACCTAGCGGCAGATCCTCCATCCACTTCGTTCCCGGCGGGTTGGGTACGAAGGGGTAGTCCACCGAGAACAGAACCCGGTCGACTCCCATTTCCATGATGCAGCACATCAGCGCCGGCGTGCAGAAGTTGCCGCTGGTGGTGATCCAGAAGTGCCGGTTGAAAGTCTCGCGGAAATGGCTCGGCTGGCCGCCGCGCGACAGGCACATGTCGATGCGCCAGGCGGAAAAGGGCAGCGACTCGCCGAGGTGGCCCAGGATGATCTTCAGTTCCGGATACTTCTCGAACACGCCCGAGAGCACCATGCGTACGCCCTGGGTCGCGGTCTCGACCGTGTAGCCCCAGGCCGCGGCCTGCAATTGCGGGTACCTGTCGAGGTAGTCCTTGTAGTAGGCATCGACGACCGCCTTCATCGGCATGGACGGGTGCAGATAGAGCGGCACGTCGAGCGCCTGCGCGCGCTCGAAAATCGGCCAGAAGCGCTTGTCGTCGAAGAACACGCCGTTCGTGGGCCCGTGCACCATTGCGCCCTTGAAGCCGAGCTTGTCGACCGTGCGCTCGAGCTCGTCCGCCGCCGCCTTGGCGTCGGCCGTGGGCAGGGCCGCGAAACCGGCGAAGCGGTCCGGGTGCGCGCGCACCGTTTCGTGCAGGCGGTCGTTCGCGCGCTTGGCGAGCGGAATGGCAGTCGCGGCGTCCAGGCGCTGCGTCGAAGGCGCGGCGTGCGACAGCACCTGCACGTCGATCCCGGCGTCGTCCATCTCCTTGATGCGCAGCGCTCCGAGGTCTTCGAGCCTCTTGCGCAGCTCCGGGCTGCGTGCTTCTCCCGCTTCGAAGGTCTTCGATACCTCGGCGTCCCAGTAGTGCTCCTCGAGGGCAATGACGAAGGGTCGGTTCTTGCTTGCCATGAGTGTGATGTCCCCAGAGAAAAGTTTCAGGCCGGTACCTTCGCGTACTTGCCCGAGAGCTGCGGCGTGCGCCCCGGCAATCCCTTCTGCTCGTGCTCGAGGCGTGTGTCGCGCGCCCAGGTGCGCTTGAGCTTGTCGCGCACCTTCACGCGCAGGCGCCCGACGCTTTCGACCTCGAGCTCGACTCGGTCGCCGTCCTGGAACGCCGACAGGCCGCGGTGGTTGGTGCCCGTGGCCAGCACGTCGCCCGGCTCGAGCGCATGGATCGAGGAGACCCACTCGATGCAGCGCGGGATATCGTGCGCCATGTCGCTGCTGTTGAAGTCCTGCTTGAGCGTGCCGTTTACCCACAGACGGATCTGCAGCTTGTGCGGGTCGCGGATCTCGTCCGCGGTGACGATGAACGGTCCCATGGGCGCGAAGGTGTCGCGCGACTTCATCTGGTAGAAGGTGTTACCCGCGGGCGGCAGGTCGCGCGCCGAACCGTCGACGAAGCAGGTGTAGCCGAAGACGTGCTTCATCGCCTGCGCGGCCTTGACGTGGCTCGCGCGCCTGCCGATCACGACCGCGACCTCCGCCTCGCCCTCGAAGATGGCCGCGGGGGCATCGGGCAGCACCATGGTGTCGCCGTCGCCGATCACCGCGCTCGGCGACTTGTGGAAGGCGTTGATCGGAGCGGGCTCCGAGCGCGTGCCGTCCTCCATGTAGTTCACCGCCATGCAGTCGATGTTGACGGGGCGGGGAAGCGGCGGGCGGATCCTGATTTTTTTCAGCGGAATGCCGCGGCCGCTCGCTGCCGCCTTTTCCAGCTTCTTGCGATAATCGGCGAAGCGCTCGATCAGCCCGCTGACGAGGTCGTGCGGACCGGTGTGCGGGATGCCTTTCACGACCTTGCTCACGTCGACTACGGCGTCGCCTCTGAGAACTCCAAGCTTGAAATCATCGAAATAAAGGATTTTCACTTCGTTTGCCTTAGGTCAAAGTATTGTCACTCGGGGGCGCTATTCTCTTCTGAAATCGATTCCGCTGCTCGCCGCTCTTCAGCAATCTGAAAGAAAGCGTCAGCGCCACGAAAGGCCCGCTGCCTCATGCTTGCGAGCACTGCCATGTTGCCCACCCTTTTCGTATCCCGACCCCGATGGATCGCGTACGCCTTGCTCGTCTGCGTTGTGGTCTGGTTCGCGGGTCTGGAATACCGCGGGCTGTTCATGCCCGACGAGGGACGCTACGCCGACATCGCGCGCGAGATGCTGGACTCGAACGACTGGGTCACGCCGCGGCTAAACGGGATCAAGTATCTGGAGAAGCCGCCGCTGCAATACTGGGCCACGGCGGGCGCGTTTGGCCTGTTCGGGGTGGACGAATGGACCGCGCGGCTCTGGCCCGCGGTGACCGGGCTCCTGTGCATCGTCTTTACCGCGTTTGCGGCGTTTCGCTTCGCGCCGGGTGCGCCAGGCGGCGTGACGGCCTTGATGCTTGCCGGGAGCTGGGGATTTTTCCTCGGCAGCCAGTTCCTGACCCTCGATATGGGGCTGACCCTCTTCCTGACCGCCGCGATGCTGGGCTTCGCGCTGAGCCGGCGCGCGGACATTTCCCCGGGAGTCCAACGCAACTGGATGCTGCTTGCGTGGGCGGCGGCAGCCTGCGCCGTGCTGAGCAAGGGACTCGTCGGCGTCGTGATCCCGGGCCTGGTGCTCGCGGTCTACGTTGCGCTCGAGCGCGAGCTGTCGGCGCTCCGGCGCCTGCACTGGATTCCGGGCTTGAGCCTGTTCGCGGCGATCGTCCTTCCCTGGTTCCTCCTGGTGCAGAACAGGAACCCGGAGTTCTTTCATTTTTTCTTCGTATACGAGCATTTCGAGCGCTATGTCCTGCCGGATCACCACCGCCCCGGCCCGTGGTGGTATTTCGTTCCGGTGGTGCTCGTCGGGCTGTGGCCGTGGACGCCGGCGGTGCCCGCGGCAGTCGCGAAAGCCTGGAGCGCGCCGGCTGTCTCGGGCTTCAGGCTAGACCGCTTTCTCGTGATCTGGGCTGCCGTGGTGATCGTGTTTTTCAGCGCGTCGCATTCGAAATTGCCGGGCTACGTCCTGCCCGCCTTGCCTGCCATCCTGCTCCTTTTCGCGAGGCACTATCCGGCCCTCTCCGCGCGCATGCGCCGTGCGCCGGCGCTGGCCTGCATCGGCGGCGGCCTCGTCCTGGCGCTCCTGGCCGCGGCGCTTCCCGCCTGGAGCGAGCGGGTCTCGTGGAAGGCTTTCGACGCGGGGTATTTGATCTGGCTCCTTGGGGCGGCGCTGGTCTTGTCCGCCGCGGGGTTTGTTGCGCTCGGACTCCAGAAGCGCTCACGGCAGGAGCTCTCGTTCGCGGTCGCCGGTCTGGGGAGCCTCCTCGCCGTTCAGCTCGCGCTCTCCGGCACGCACGTGTTGGACGCGAACTATTCGTCCGAGCGACTGATCGAGCGGATCGTTGGCGAAAACCTGCGATTTCTCCCCGATGCGCCGTTCTACAGCGTGGCGAGCTACGATCAGAGCGTGCCCTTCTACCTCGGGCGGTCGGTGACGCTGGTGGGCCATAAGGACGAGCTCGCGCCGGGGATCGCGGCCGAACCCGGCAAATACGTCGGCTCGGTCGACGAGTTTCTCGTGCGCTGGCGCGAAGATCGCGAAGCGTTCGCGATCATGGCGCCGCGCCTCTACGAAAAACTCCGGGGCGAAGGATTGCCGGGGCACATTCTCGTCGGCGACGCGCGCTGGATCATCGTCGCGCGGCGCTAGGGCTCATCGAGGAAGAGCGGGTCTACTGCGGCTCGATTTTCGCCAGCTTCACGTACCTACCCCATTGCTCGATCTCGGTCCGGATCAGGGCCGCCATCGATTCGGGGCTGCCCGGGAAAGGATCGGTCGCCAGGTTCGCGAGGAATTTGTGCGTCTCCTCGCTCGCGGTGATCTGGTTGAACCAGGCCGCGAGCTTGTCGACGATCGGCCTGGGCGTGCCGGCGGGAACGACGACGCCCCACCAGGGCGCGAGGTCGTAACCCGGAAACCCGGATTCCGCCATGGTAGGTACCTCGGGCAGCGTGGCGAGTCGCGTCGCGGAAGTGACCGCGAGGATGCGCACCCGTCCCCCGCGCGCCTGGGGCACGAGGAAGGTGACGTCATAGGTCATGAAGTCGACTTCGCCGCCGATCGTGTCGGTGAGCGCCGACATCGTCTCTTTGTAGGGGACGTAGGTGGTGGACAGGCCCGCCATCTCCTTGTACAGCTCGCCGGTGACCTGCCCGGTGTTCGAGCCGGTGGCGTAGTGCCCGTGTCCCGGCTTCTTCTTCAGGTGCTCAGTCAGCTCGGCGATGGTGCGGATCGGGCTTTTCGCGTCGATCGCGATCGCGAAGCTC
>Ga0137409_10006414_pt1 | contig 12223 bp, 10 predicted proteins | sample CZODoug1_16funga_FD_122059 | JGI IMG/M metagenome (GOLD analysis project Ga0137409, IMG submission 122059) | Vadose zone soil fungal communities from Angelo Coast Range Reserve, California, USA - CZODoug1_16fungal (Hybrid Assembly) | ecosystem: Environmental > Terrestrial > Soil > Vadose zone... | reverse complement strand
AGGGGGAAAAGGCTATACATAGCAGCATGAACCTCTACGCCGATCCAACAAAGCGTCATGGCGCAAGTGGCCGGTGACGCCCGTTGCGGGAGATGTTTGGTCACTTGTTGCTGTTGCCATCCCGCCAGCAACGCAGTCGGGCGTTTTTTCGTCTGCATCTACATTTTCGTGAGCAACGCCCAGCTCCTGTCACCTCTTTCCTCATGCGCGACATCGCGCCAGCCGGCCGCGCGCGGGTTGTCAAGCACGTCTTTGGCTTGCGGCTGCGCCCGCAGCCACGCCAATTCGCTGGGATCAAGATAAAGAACGTGGACGCGCTGCTCGGCCAAAAACTGCTCGAGCGGAATCGTTCCGTCCCAACCTCGCAACAGATCGTTGCCGAAAATGACCTGTGGTTCCTCGGGCACGATGGCACTGGGCGCGCCCAAGCCCAGGTAATGCGCAACTTCGTTCGCCCAATCGCCGAGAACGATGCGGCCGCGGGCGTTAAGCAGCATCGTGCGCTGCGGTGCCAGCCGTTCAAGCTTTTGCAGAACCGGGCGGCCGCCTGGCAAATAGGGAGGCAGGCTGTAGCGCGGCATGTACAGGAGCAATGCACTCGCGACCGCGACCGCGCCAATATCCAGGCTGCGATAGATTCCTGGCCAGCGCCGAAGGAATAAGCCGATCGCGCCGATGGTTGCGGCGATGACGATGAGGGAAATGTAGAAGAAGTAGGAAGGCCGGGGACGCTGCGTTAGCACGACGGGAATGGCCATCGTCAACAGGGGCAGGAAAGCGATCGCCGCCCGATTGATCCACGACAAGGGCGTTTTTGATCGCGTGCGCCAAGCGAGTATGGCCCCGGCAGTGAGCAAGACGATAACCCCTGTGCCCAGGATGAGCGGATACGTCGCCAAACGAGTCGGGGCGTAATCTGGATCAAAGCTGCCCGCCCTCGCGTTGAATAGAAGGACCTCCAAGCCATTCGGGATCAAGCCTAGGTTCCACCAAAAGTGCGCGAGCGTCGCCACCGGATTTGACCACAGCATGTGACCGATCGTCGGATAGTCGACGCCAAAGGTCGAACGCGCGAGTGCCTGGCATTCGGTCCACGGGCTGGCGGTCCATTCCGGATGGCGTTGCTGATATCCAAAGGCGTAGACTTGGCACATGTTGAGTGTGTGCTTCACATCAAGATGTGGCCAAACCTCGGCAAGCTTTACGATCGATCGCCAATACGCGAGACCGCATACCGTGATCCCAGCGGCGAGTGGAATTCCGTAGGCAGCAGCAAAGAATGTCGCTTTCCGCGGGCGATGTCGCTCATAGACGATACACAGCAAAAGCATGACGATGGCGGCGACGAGAAATTCGTTACGCACCAGGACCGCGCAAGTGGCCAAGATTGCCAATCCGGCGCCGCGCGCCCATGCCTCATCCCGACCCAGCACCAGCGCCCAGACCAGCAGTATCGGCAGGAACGCGAAAAGATGGACCTCGTACAAAGTATTGTAGTTTATTGGCAGTATGGCCCACCACCCCGCCCCCAGGAGCGCCAGGCCCGGCGGCAAAAGTTGGCGCAACACGAACAGCACGCCAACTGCGGCGACGAGCACGATGACCACGCGATGCAGAATCGTGGCTTTGTAGGGGGCCGTGGTCGCGAACAGAAATGATCCGTAAAATGCCGTATAAAGCGGTGACCAGACGATATCGACGAGGAACCCATCAGCCCATTTTTTCGCGGTCTCAAAATAGTAGCTGGTATCGCCGTAAGTGATGTCCTTGATTTCCCAGATACGCCAAATGACCCTGCTCTGGAGCAGCAGGATCAACATGTAGCTGGGCCACGCCTTCGTGAGCGCCTTCTCAGCGAAAGCATCCACGTCGGTCGCTACGCGACTGACAGTCCGTACCGCCAATGTACTGATCCGTTGCGCGTCAGCCATGGCCCCCCCGCGTTTTCCTTTTGGGGTCACCGGCAGGCGGCCCGAGCCGTGGTGTGCTCGTGAGCGCTCTGCAACAAGTAATCCGCGGAAGGATGTGGCTGCACCACCATGAATATTTGATAGGAGAACAGTTCTTTCGAAAAGCGAATCCACAGATCGTTAAGACGGACAAGAAAGCGGCCGATCCTGCCATCGCCTAGCGCCAAAGGGTAGGGGCCGGGCAGGCCGTGCACCTCGACCACATGAAAACCGACTTGACCGAACAGCCGGCGCAGCGAAGCGAACGTGAACAATCGGGTATGTGTGATGTCGAGGATCCCTCGGCTGCCATAATTGAATTGACCAAGAAGAAGGGCGAACCGCGTGATGAAGAAACCGATGTTGCCTGTGCTGACGATTAATTTGACGTGGGGTGAAAATTTGAGGGCATCGCGCAGGCGCTCCATGAACAGCTCCGGCTCGGCGAGATGCTCGATGACGTCAAGCAATAATATGTAATCAAAATTATCGAGCCGGAGTGGCGGCAGGCCGCGATTGAGGTCGCACTGGTAGAAGGCGTCGAGAGCGAAGTTCGGATTGGACGGATGCAGGTCGACGCCGACCACCTGGCAGGCCTTATGCCGCTTGAGAGCCGCCGCCATGTAGCCACCTGCACAAGCGAGATCGAGGACGCGAGAACCCGCCGCTACAGCCTGTAGTGTCGACGAATGCGGGCTCTTGTAATTCAATTTCAATTGATAGTGTGCGTTTGGCTGTTGTTTGGCGCAATCGAATCGGCGATCGTAAAATAGGCCGAGCTCCTGCGCCTTCGCCTTTAGTACCGCGCGAGCGACGTTCCACGCATACTTGATCCCATTGACCCGGCAGATCTCATCGCCATAGTAGGTCGGGATCGGAAGCTCGACGATGCGCAAGCCGGCCCGGACGAACTGGATAATGATCTCCGTGTCGAAATGAAAGTCGTTGGTGTTGAGCGTGAAAGGTATTTGCTTGAGCGCCCCGACCGAATAAACTCGGTATCCCGAATGAAACTCGGTAAACGTCGTTCGTAGCATCCGATTCTCGAACCAGCTCAGGACACGGTTGCCCCAGAATTTGTACAGCGGCATGCCGCCTCGGCGGGCGTCGCCTTTCGTCATCATCCGGGAACCGAAACAAGCGTCCGCCAAGCCATCTCGCAAGGGGCGCACAAGGTCGGGCAGGCATTCGGGGGCGTACTGAGCGTCTCCGTGCAGCAGCGCTACGAAATCAAAGCCGTGCTTTAAAGCATAGACGTATCCGAGTTTCTGGTTGCCTCCATAACCCTGGTTGACCGGGTTGGAAAGGACCGTCAGGGGAAATGGCAGGCGAATGGTGCTGGCGCGCTCGAAAGTAAGATCGGTCGAGGCGTCGTCCAGCACGAGCACCTCTGCGTCATACAGCTCGGCGATCTCAGTGGGGATGCGGGTGAGTACCTCGTCAATGGTGCTTTCCGCATGGTACGCGACGACGAAGATCAGGAGGCGAGGCCGCGGGGAGCGAGCAGCCGATTGGCGAGTGTGCCGGGAGAAAGAAATCGCATTGTCAAACCTGGGCAAATCTGGCACTTCGCCCTCCTTGAATGAGGTTGGCGAGGAAGGCTTGGCGCCCGGTTGGCGAATTCGGCGAACAACCCGCGGATGATCTGCCCGACAAAGAGCACGACAAGCGAAATTGGCCTTGCCCCCGTCACCCCCCTCAAACACGACCAAGTAGCCAGCGCGCATCGGCGGCGGATTGAATAACGGTCGCGGCGGGACCGAGGACCGAGTTGCGGTGGCGGCTCAATTGCCTCGTCTCAGCGCATGGGGCAATTGAGATACCCGCGAAGAAGCATAATTACGGAGCGCCGTCGGTCGGGCCGCCGACTCAGTACGAAATCAACTCAATCGGATCGGTGCAATCTGTGGATATTCCAGTTTGATGGCGATTGCCTGCCGCGGCGACGTCGGCAGCATGAAAGCCAATCGGTGCGGACGACTTTCGAATATTCCTTCGCTTCCACAGGGCTCGGGAGCTGCGCCCGCGGCGAGGTCGGACAGGGCTCGTTCACGCTGCCTCGCACGTGCGCATCTCCTCGATGCAGAGCAACAGCCCCTCTTTCCAGCACGGCAGCGCGACGCTGAAGCGCCGATTAAGCCGATCGCAGGCAAGCCGTGAATTTTTCGGCCGCGCGGCCGGGAGCGGATAGTCTTCGCTGGCGATGGGCACGAGGCGGGGGGCACGCCCGGGCGCAAGCAGCGCGGCACGCGTTGCGCCCTCAAGGATCGCCTCAGCAAAACCGTGCCAGCTGGTCGCTCCCGACGCCGTCAAGTGGAACAGCCCCGACGCGAATCGCCCGTCCGCGCGCTCGCGAACGGCGGCCCCGATGATGGCCGCGGTCGCCTGTGCGATCTGGGCTGCCGACGTCGGGGCGCCGGTCTGATCGGCGACGATCCGCAGCTCTTCGCGCTCGCGCAGCAGCCGGAGAATCGTGCGCAGGAAATTGCGGCCGCGGGCACTATAGACCCAACTGGTGCGCAGGATGAGGTAGGAGTCCCCCGCCTGCTGGACCGCGATCTCGCCGGCGAGCTTGCTGCGTCCATAGGCATTGACGGGATGCGGTAGGTCCTCCTCATTATAGGGGGCATCCTTGAGCCCGTCGAAAACGTAGTCGGTCGAGTAATGCACCAAAAGCGCACCGACCTTGCGGGCCTCTTGCGCCATGACGTCGACAGCAGTGCCGTTCACCGTGGTGGCGAGCCGTTCATCGCGCTCCGCATCGTCAACCGCCGTATACGCCGCGGCGTTTACGATGACGTCCGGCTTCAGACTGCGAATGAGCTTCGGCAGTCGTTCCGGCCGCGACAGATCGCACTGCCAGCGGTCAAGCGCTATTACGTTCCCGAGCGCCGCGAGGCTGCGGTCGAGTTCCCACCCGACCTGGCCGGTCGCCCTGGTGACCAGCAGCCTCATGGAAATACCTCCGCGTCGCGAAGCAGCACGCCTGCTTTGTCTTTCGCCGACAGCGTCGGCTCCCCATCCGTCGGCCAGCCGATGCCGATTGCGGGATCGTTCCAGAGGACGCTGCGCTCGTGCTGGGGCGCGTAGTAATCGGTCGTCTTGTACAGAAAGTCGGCGCTGTCGGAGAGGACGAGGAAGCCGTGGGCAAATCCGGCGGGGATCCACAACTGCCGATGATTGTCGCCGCTCAGTTCGGCGCCGGCCCAGCGGCCGAACGTCGGCGACGATTTTCGCAGATCGACCGCAGCGTCAAATACCCGTCCGGTCGCAACGCGGACGAGCTTCCCCTGGGGTTGCCTGATCTGGTAGTGCAGACCCCGCAGCACCCCGCACCGGGAGAGCGAGTGATTGTCCTGCACGAAGGAGATGCTAGAGCCGACGGCATCGCAAAACCTTCGCGCGTTCCAGCTCTCCAGCAGGAAACCCCGCGTGTCTCCGAACACTTGCGGCTCGAAGATCAAGACTTCGGGAATCGATGTGCGGATGACTTTCATCAGCTCCACGGACCGTCCTCGGCAAGGATTCGAAACAGATACTGGCCATAGCCGTTCTTGGCCAGAGGTTCTGCCAGTCGCTTGAGTTGTCCAGCGTCAATGAAGCCCATCCGAAACGCGATCTCCTCGGGGCAACACACCTTCATGCCTTGGCGCTGCTCGATGGTTTGGACGAACATTGACGCATGCAGAAGGGATTCGTGCGTGCCGGTATCAAGCCAGGCGAATCCACGCCCGAGAATCTCGACCGCGAGATTGCCGCGCTCAAGGTACGCCCGGTTGAGGTCGGTGATTTCGAGTTCGCCGCGGGCGGAGGGCTTGAGGCGTGCCGCCAGCTCGACGACATCGGGATCATAGAAATACAGTCCGGTCACCGCATAGTTGGACTTCGCTTTCGCGGGCTTCTCTTCAAGCGATGTGGCTCGGCCATCCGGCGCGAAGGCGACCACGCCATAACGTTCCGGGTCACGAACGTGATATGCGAACACCGTCGCGCCTTCGCGGCGCCCGCAAGCCTTTTGCAGACACGCGACGAGGTCGTGACCGTAAAAGATGTTGTCGCCGAGGATCAGAGCTGAATGGCTCCCGGCAATGAATCCGCTGCCGATGATGAACGCCTGGGCCAGGCCATCCGGGCTTGGCTGCACCTTGTACTTAAGGTCCAATCCCCACTGATGGCCATCGCCGAGAAGTTGCGCGAAGCGCGGGGTTTCCTCGGGCGTCGAGATGACTAAAATCTCCCGTATCCCCGCCAGCATCAGGGTGCAGAGCGGATAGTAGATCATCGGCTTGTCGTAGACGGGCAGCAGTTGTTTCGAAACCGCCTGGGTGACCGGATAAAGCCGCGTTCCGGCGCCCCCAGCAAGTATAATGCCCTTACGCGGAACTGGCGCGCTCGCCATAGTGGAGTGCGATCCAGTCGCGATATGCATCATTGGTGACATTCGCAACCCATTCCTGATTTTCGAGGTACCAACGGACCGTCTTGCGTAGACCGCTCTCGAACGTTTCCTTCGGCTTCCAACCAAGCTCGCGTTCGATCTTGCCCGCATCAATCCCGTAGCGCCGATCGTGGCCGGGCCGATCCTTCACGAAAGTGATTTGCTCCCGATAGGATTTGCCGTCGCGGCGCGGCTTGCCCTCGTCCAGGATGTCACAGATGAGATGCACCACCTCGAGGTTCGTCTTCTCGTTCGCGGCGCCGATATTGTAGGTCTCGCCCGGCCGGCCTCGCTCCAATACGCACCGGATTGCAGCGCAGTGGTCCGCAACGTAGAGCCAGTCACGAATGTTCTGGCCGTCGCCGTAGATCGGCAGCGGTTCTCCGGCGAGAGCGCGGCGAATGACAAGAGGGATCAGTTTCTCCGGGAATTGATACGGGCCGTAATTGTTGGAGCAATTGGTGGTGAGGACCGGCAATCCGTAGGTGCGGTGATAGGCCCGCACCAGATGATCCGACGCGGCCTTGCTCGCCGCGTATGGACTGTTAGGCGCATAGGGGGTGGTTTCCCGGAACGGGGGATCACCGATCTCAAGAGAGCCATAGACCTCGTCGGTCGAAACGTGAAGAAACCGAAATTCGTCCCTTTCGCTCCCGGCGAGCGCGCTCCAATGGGAATGCACAGTTTTAAGGAGTCGCAGCGTTGCCACAACATTGGTCTGGATAAATGTGTCTGGGTCGTGGATCGACCGGTCGACATGACTCTCGGCCGCGAGGTTGATTATGGCTGTCGGCCTGTATTTTCTCAGAATGTGATAAATCGTTTGGACATTGCCGATGTCCGAGCGCAGAAAGGTGTATCGTGGATTGTCGATAAGTTCCGCGAGATTCTGTATATTTCCGGCGTAAGTCAAATTATCTACATTAATGACAGCGTCCGTTGTCGCGTTTATCCAAAAATGAATAAGGTTTGACCCGATAAATCCAGCCCCCCCGGTAATCACCACCATGACCATACCCCAACTGAAAGTGATCTCAAAGGCGCGCTCGCCGGCGCATTCGCCCGCCGTTTTGTTCAACACTGGCCATTTCCCGGCCTAACTCGAGTCTCCTCATGATTACTTTTTTCATCTTCGCCGCACGTCGATATGGTATGGCCATCCTCCACAGCAAAGCGTCGAAACTAAGGTGATGTGCCGTATAGGTTGATGTGGCGTACGCGGTGCTGCACCGATGGGCCCGGCGCCCCGCCGCTTCCTCCACCCTACCTTCCCCGCAAAGGCAGCGAGGCGGGATGCGACGCGGGGCCGCCGCTGCATCGGCATCATTGAGATGATCATCAAATCTTATTCAGCACAACTGCGGCGGCAAGCCCCAGGTTGCCGAGCAGGGTCTGCCGGTACACCCCGGCCTCCGCGAACATGGCGGCGCGCTGCAACAGCGGCCGATGGCGCGCCTTGCTGAACAGGTCGAAGATTTGCTGATTCTCCGCATTCATGCGCGGCCGGATGCGTGCAAGCGCCGCCACATTAAGCTCCGACCAATGGCGGAAACGGCCTTGCCGGAGCATCCGAAAGCGGCGCATGCGCGCCGCAAAGCCCATGTTCGAGCCGATAACATTCTGCGAATGCTGCCGGTAGCGCACCGAAGGGTAGGCATCGTAGCGCACCCAGCCGCCGCAGGCGGAAGTCACCTGGTAGAGCCACCAGTCGTGTGACGGTATGTCGACATCGGCGCCGCAGAAAGCCAGCAGCTCGCGCGCCTTCTGATTGAAAACCATGGTGTTGCCGCCGGCGATGCTCTGCACGAGCGCGCTGCGAAACGTCGGCGTTTTGGGGAATAGAGGGGAAAAGCCGGTCGTCTTTCCGTTTTCGTCGATCAAGCTCGTGCGCGAACCGTAGAGCGCCGGCACGTCGAGGTCTGCCTGTTCCAAGACGCCGACCGCGCGCGCCAATTTGTCGGCCTGCCAAACATCATCCTGGTCGCAAAAGGCGTAATAATCACTGGCGAGATTTTTTCCGCAGGCCAAAAACAGGAAATTCGCCGACGCCCCGCGCCGCGGACCATCAGTAATCTTGACCTTACCCGGCACGAAGGACTTTCTGAAGGCGTGCAAGATGGATTTGGTGTGATCCGACGAACCATCATCCGAGGCGATCAATTTCCAATTCTTGAAGGTCTGCTGTTCGAGCGAGGCCAATTGCTGGGCCAGAAAGCGCTCGCCGTTGAAAGTGCACAGGAGAATCGTGACGGTCGGGCCGCTCGCCGACGGGAATCGTGCCACCGTTCGAGAGTGAGGCTTGAAGTCGCCACCCGTCGGCGGCGATGAAATGTTTGCGGACATTGCTGCGCGGCATGAGTCATTTCAACTCGCCGCGAGGAAGCATAAGTGCGGGGCCGCGTCGGTTAGGTCGTCGACTCAAGGCGAATCAAATCGACCTGGCTCGGCGCAATCTGTGGATATTCTGTTTGCTCGTGGGTGAGTGTGATTCACTTAATCAAGTCCTAACAAGACGACGGCGCGCCAGATTTTCCGGTGGATAGGATTGGCCTGTGTTGGCTACACGACAGTCGCCGACAAAGTGAATGTCCTAACTGGGAACCCAGACCGCTGCTCATGTCGACTGGTCCCGCCCTGACCGGTGGAGTTTTTTCCTTGGATCAAGGCGCATGAGGTTTGGCGAGGGAAAGCCGCCAAGGAGGGCGGCGGCCGATGAGGAACCCGAAATGGCCGACACATATATTCTGGACGGCAGGAATCCGGTCCCGTGCACCGATTTCATGATGCGGGCGCGATGGTTCGAAACATCCGACAGGCGCGTTGCCAAGATTGACTTTGGCGATATGCGAGTGAGTACCGTCTTTCTTGGATTTGATCGCTCATTCGGCCAGGGACCGCCGTTGCTATTCGAAACGATGATCTTTGGCGGGCCTTTCGATCAGGACAAATACCAGGAACGGTGTTCAACCTGGGAAGAGGCTGAAGCGCAGCACGCCGAGGCTGTCGAAGTCGCGCGGCAGTCGCTCAACGGGGCTTGTGCCGGAGTGGCGTTCTCGGGCGGGATGCCGACGGGCGTCTCGCCTTGACGGATGACGGCCGCGCTGCCCGGGCGCTCTCACCAGTCCCATGATACTGAGCGCACAACAGCGCCGACAATTGCTCGCCGGCAGTTCGCGGGGGCCGCTCAGGCGGCTGATGGTCGCCTTGGATTCACGCGCGGCATGTTCGCAAGGCTTGCTGCTCGCTGGGCTCGCAACGGCGGCCGCCGTCTCCGGATTGCAACGCTGCCGCAATATTCGCATTGACGGCCACTTTTCGGCCCACGGAATGCCGAATGCCCGATCGGCCTTGCATATGACTTTGGGCGTGCAGTCCTACGCGGCGATGACGTCGGTCTCCTGCGCGACGTCTCTTCGCGGGACGGGGTGTTTCGGCGTGTTCGGTCCCCACCCGAAACCGACAGCACAGGATTCGGACTTCCGTCGAAACAGCATTGGCCCCAGCGCGGGAGGGGTGTGGGGGATGCGCCGGGGCCAACGACGGGCCGATCGCCCAGAGAATCAGCGTCAGCCGCAAGGAGCAAAGCAGTCGTGCAGGCCTATTGTCGGTCGGCTTCTCGACACGTTCGACAAGGGACGGAAGCGATGTATCCGCCCCGCAACATTCCGCAACGCGAGATTGTGGAGCCGCAGCGGCTCCGCTCTGGGTTCGCCTCCACATGATAGGTTGTCTCTTCCCGTTCGGCTCCTTCGCGGCCACGCTCCGGACCTGGGCCGGCATAGGCATGTAAACAGACCACTTTAGCCAGAACCGCGACATTTTGGCCGCAGGTGCGACATTAACTTGACCGACCTTTGTCCGATTGTATCAGTATTCCGCCCGTGGTACCGAGAGATAGCAAACTTCACAACCCGCACCAGAGTTCCACAACCCAAAACCTATGTACGCAATCTGACAATGTGGCAATAACGAGGGGGCTATTGTGAGTATGCCCGGACCGCAGGAATCTCGTTTTGCGGCCGCTGCCCTGACTGGCTTTTCGGTTACGGCAGCGACCCGAGACCAATCATCAGCTATAGACGGCGAGGATTGTGGCGCCCACGGAGTGCGGCGGATGGTTGCCGCCGCGGTTCTTGCTGGCATCTGGTCACCATCGTTGAGCGGTCCGGTGCAAAGCTGATCGCCAGAGAAACCGATCGCTCAAGACGAGATCTCCACACAGTGTCCAGATGACCCCAAACGTCCGGAATGACCCTAACTATCAGGCTGACCTGACCGCAGGGCGGAGCCCATGATGGTTGAGTTCATACATAGAGGGGAGCTCCTATGAGCACGATATGCGTGTTGAAAACTGCGAGTGTGGAGTCGAGTTTGCAGGAGCAGAGCCGTGGAAGATCTGGCTGTCGACCAATCAGTCTCCTGGCATTTCTCCAGGCCGAGAACCGGAGGCTACAGAATACGGTTGCCCAATTGCAGCGAGACACGATGGCATTACGGGAGGCGTTGCAGAACACCTGATCGGCACCCGTGGTTGATGTCACTTCGGCGGCAACGGGCGTCACGGTCAGCCATCTGCTGCCCACAAAACAGGAGTTAAGCCTCGACGTTATGATGATATCCCGACGGATGATATCCCGACGATTGCTTCGCATGCGAAGAGGCGCCGATGCCCCACCGTTCGACGCGACCAAAGGCGGGCGCAGCTCGCCGTCTTTTGGGCGTCAAGGCGGCGAACTCAGTCCATTTCCGTGACTTAGTCCGTAGTCATCCTGTTAATTATCATACTTGCGTCGTTTGTTTGGTAATGTTATGTTAAATCTAGCCAAGTAGAATATCGCCTCGGAACATAGACTCCCATCGCAATGCCAGCGCAGCACAACCACAGGCCTCTGCTCAATCACCAGGCGGCCGCGGCTTCCGTTGTCCTTCCACATCAGGAGGCGGTGTCGCGCCCACCCCAGCCGTTGTGGATGGCGATCACAAAGCTCGTGATTCATGAATTTTTCGTTGTCGCGGGCGCGGCCTATCTGGCGAGCGTCATCTACCACGAGGCGGTGATGAGGGAATGGCCGTCGTCCCCTCTCTACATCGCCGCCAATCTCTTCCTGGCTGCGACGGTCGAGTCGATTGCGCTGGGATTCGGCCACTACAAGAACAGCCAGTCGCAGTCTCGGCACGGGTTTCTTTTCAGCGGATTCGGAGCGGTTGCGCTCGCATTTTCGTTTCTGCTCTCAGCGTTATTTCTCCTTAAGATCACCGAACTCTATTCCCGTGCAACTTTTGTTTTTCAGTTCATTACGGTGGAGTTCGCTGTTTTGGCCGCGCGCGCATTTTTCTACTCACGACTGCAATCCTCGATTGCTGCCGGGCTCGTGAACGCCCGGAGCGTGGTCCTGATCGGCGACGCGATTGATCGCGCCGAATTTGCGAACCGGCTGAAGGCCACCGCAATCCAAACCATCGGTTCATTTCCGCTTCCGGTTTGGTGCGACGACCCGACTGGCGATGGAGACGCGCCGGAGTGGGCGGAGCGAGAGGTCCGCGGGCTGATCGAAGGATGCCGACGCCTTAAGCCCGACGACGTTCTGATTTTGGCCAAGCAGGACGGCCTCGCCCGGCTCAACGGCTTGGTCTGTTCGCTGTCGGAAGTACCGGCCGGGCTGCATGTCGTTCTGGTTGAAGCCGCCACGTTTCTCGCCGCCGCAAGAATCGTCGAGTTTGGTAACACCGTTACGATGCAAGTGTTGCGACCGCCGCTGTCGCAGCTACAGCAGGCAGCGAAGCGTGTGTTTGACGTCGCCATCGCTGCAGCAGGTTTTGTCATCCTGGCGCCGCT
>Ga0137409_10006413_pt1 | contig 12223 bp, 10 predicted proteins | sample CZODoug1_16funga_FD_122059 | JGI IMG/M metagenome (GOLD analysis project Ga0137409, IMG submission 122059) | Vadose zone soil fungal communities from Angelo Coast Range Reserve, California, USA - CZODoug1_16fungal (Hybrid Assembly) | ecosystem: Environmental > Terrestrial > Soil > Vadose zone... | reverse complement strand
CGTCATTCCCGGGACGCTGCTAGCCTGGTACCGCGACGCCGACGCGCAGTGGTTCAAGCGCGATCTGGCCCAGGGCGAATCGGACGCGCGCATGCGGGAGGCATACGGACGCGGTGCGTTGCGGCGCGGAAGTCTCGCCGTCAAGTACCTGGCTGAGCATGGCGCGCGGTTCCTCTTCGGCACTGATACTCCCTCCGGTCCCACCGTCGGGAACTTGCCGGGGCTCAATGGCTATCTTGAGATGCAGCGTCTGGCCGCCGCCGGAGTGAGTCTCAGGCAGATCTTTGAGGCTGCTACCCTTAGCAATGCGAAGGCCTTCCGCCTGGAAGATGAGATCGGAACGGTTGCGGTCGGCAAGCGTGCCAACCTTGTGCTGCTGACTCACTCGCCGCTGGACTCAGTTGAGGCCTATGATCAAATCCGGGCCGTATGGGTGGCTGGGAAGCAGCTCGATCCCGCCAGTCTGGAGGCTCCTTAGAGGCCATCGCGCCATGAATCAGCCCGTGCGCAATGCCAGCGCCGCAGTTCGGATCGGCGCATCCGCATGCCCGCATGACTGTCCGTCCACCTGTGCGCTTGATGTCGAGATCGTCGATGGGAGCACCATCGGGCGCGTTCGCGGCGCCGCGGACAACGACTACACATCAGGAGTAATCTGCGCCAAGGTCGCGCGTTATGCCGAGCGGGTGCACCATAAGGATCGCCTGCTCACGCCGCTGCGTCGCAAGGGCCGCAAGGGCAGCGGCGAGTTTGTCCCGATCTCGTGGGATGATGCTCTCGACGTCACGGCGGAGGCGCTTCTGCGCGCCGAACAGCGCCACGGCGCCCAATCGGTGTGGCCATATTACTATGCCGGCACCATGGGGCTCGTGATGCGCGACGGCATCAATCGTTTGCGCCATGCCAAGAAATATTCGGGCTTCCATTCCACCATCTGCGTCAACCCGGCCTATAGCGGCTTTGCGGCCGGGGTCGGCAAGATCGCCGGTCCCGATCCGCGCGAGATGTCAAGATCCGATCTGATCGTGATCTGGGGCACCAATGCGGTGAATACCCAGGTCAACGTGATGACCCATGCGACCCGTGCGCGCAGGGAACGCGGCGCCAAGATTGCCGCCGTCGATGTGTACATGAACGGCACGATGGCGCAGGCGGATCTGCCGGTCCTGATCCGTCCCGGCACCGACGGGGCGCTCGCCTGCGCGGTGATGCATTGCTTGTTTCGTGACGGGCGCGCCGATCACGACTATCTGGCCCGCTATACGGACTCACCGGAGGAGCTTGCCGCCCACGTGCGCGAGCGGACGCCGGCTTGGGCGTCGGGCATCACCGGCTGCGATGTCGCCACCATCGAGGCCTTTGCAAAGCTGATCGGCGAGCGTAAACGCGCCTTCTTCCGACTCGGCTACGGCTTTTCCCGCTCGCGCAACGGCGCCGTCAACATGCATGCAGCGAGTTGCATCCCGGCCGTGACGGGCGCCTGGCTGCTCGAAGGCGGCGGCGCATTCCACAGCAATGCCGACATCTACCACTTCGACAAGACAATGATCGAAGGGCTCGATGTCCTTGATCGCTCTGTGCGCCTGCTCGACCAGTCGCGCATCGGCGCCGTCCTGGAAGGCGACGATGACGCGCTTGCCGGCGGGCCGAAGGTGGCGGCGCTCTTCATCCAGAACACCAATCCGCTTTCGGTCGCGCCCGAGCAGGAGCGGGTGAAACGCGGCTTTGCCCGCGAGGACCTGTTCGTCTGCGTCCATGAGCAGTTTATGACGGAGACCGCCCGCCTAGCCGACATCGTGCTGCCGGCGACCATGTTCCTGGAGCACGACGATTTTTATCGCGGCGGCGGCCATCAATACATCATCTCGGGGCCGAAACTGGTCGAGCCCCCGGGCGAATGCCGCAACAATCATGAGGTTCATTGCGCGCTGGCGCAGCGCCTCGGCGCCGTGCATCCGGGCTTCGCCATGACGGCCCGCGAGTTGATCGACTGGACCTTACGGGCATCCGGTTGGGGCACGCTCGCGGAGCTAGAGGCAAAACGGTGGATCGATTGCCAGCCCGATTTCGCCACCGCCCATTATGTCGGGGGTTTCGCGTGGCCGGACGGCAAATTCCGCTTCAAGCCGGATTGGGGGAACGTGCCGTTCCGCAGCCCGGTCAGGTCGGGCCCGGTGGAGCGCATGCCGGCGCTGCCCGACCATTGGGACACCATCGAAGGAGCGGACGAAGTCCATCCCTTCCGCCTCGCGACTTCGCCGGCGCAAAATTTCCTCAACTCGACGTTTACCGAAACGCTCGCCTCGATTTCGCGGGAAAAACGACCGGAGGTTCTGATTCATCCTGCCGACGCCGCAGCTGCAGGAATCAATGGGGGCGACGAAGTGATGCTCGGCAATCGACGCGGCGAGGTCCTCCTCCATGCGCGGCTTTATGACGGCGTGCGCCGCGGCGTGCTGATCGCAGAGTCGATCTGGCCCAACGACGCCTATCCGGATGGCCGCGGCATCAATACGTTGACCGGCGCCGATCCGGTCGCGCCATATGGCGGCGCCGCTTTTCATGACAACAAGGTCTGGATCAAGCCGCGAACGCGCGTCGTCTAGTGCATTTCCGATCGCTTCGGAGCGACGCTATCGCGGATGATCATCCGTGCGGCAAACCAAGCCGTGGATACTGGATCGCAAGCCGGGCAACCGCAACTGGCGGCCAACCCGAAAATGCCTCTAAACTGCACGCCCTCCAATATCCCTGTTCAACGAGCTTATGTCAGGGTTTCGACATAATGATCTTCCACTCTTAAGTCCTTGAAGTTCTTGGCCGAGGGGTCGGATTGCGAGCCTTGCTTCGGCCGTATTTTAAGTATCTATTGTTGGTAGCAATCGGAATTTTTGGCCGTTCGTTCGGCCGCAGGCTTAATGAGCGATCGCCTCGAACCCCTCAAAAATCCGGCTTGTTGGCGCGAACGGCAGCGAACGCATTCGCGTCTCATCTTAAGTTCTGACTGATCTGGGAGACAGACGATGCAAAAAGGCACCGTCAAATGGTTCAATCCAACTAAGGGCTATGGGTTCATCAAGCCCTCGACCGGAGATAAAGACGTGTTCGTCCATATCTCCGCAGTCGAGCGCGCTGGCCTCAGCACCCTCAACGAGGGACAGGTCGTCGAGTACGAACTTGTCAGCAACCGCGGTAAAACCTCCGCGGAAAACCTCAAGGTCGCGTAGCGGCCCTTGCCGGGTCTCCCGGCAAACGGGTGTTACCCCGTAGCCCCCCGGTTTCCAATCCGGGGGTTTTTGTTTTTGGCGCCGGTTTAGACAATTTTTGTTGCGCGAGCCTTATATTGTTATTGCGAAAGCCTATGTTCTTATTGCGAAAGCCTATATTCGGGGAAACATTCTTCCCTGGCGGATTTCTTCCGGGCCGATTCGCTGTTGCCGGGACTCTTCAGCTTGGATCGAAATGAACTTAGTTTCACGGATTATCAGGCCGCCACCTTTCGTCCAGGTTTCGACGGGTTGCGCGGCATTGGTTTTCTCCTTGTCGTGACCGCTCACATCCCGGCGGTGCCGTGGTTCTCGTATCTACAGGGGTGGACGGCAGTTTGGGTGTTCTTTGCGATCAGCGGCTACCTGGTGACGATGCTGTTGATCCGGGAGGAGCGCAAGACCGGTGCGATCGCATACGGCCGGTTTCTGACAAGGCGCTTCTTTCGCATCGTGCCGGCCTATGCGGCCGCGATACTGATCTATTGGATCGTACTTTATTCGCTGCCGCCGCTCGCCGATGAGTACCAATTGTTCATGGCGAGGCTGCCCTACTATCTCACCTTGATGCCGGAATATGCCCATACCGACGTGTTCACGATCTTCGTTCATTCGTGGATCATCGGCATGGAGGCGAAATTCTACTTGTTCTTTCCTGCCATCGTGTTCCTCATGATCAAGCACGACACGTGGCGGTTCGGCGTGACAGCGGCAACCACCGCGCTGTTGATCGCGCAAGGATCATTCACGGCGAACGCCTATTGCGCGATCCTGTCCGGCGTCATGTTGGCACAACTGCTCGAATGGCCGCGCAGCTTTGCGACGATCGCGATGCTGACGCGGGTGCCGGCCGCGGTGCCGATGGCGTTCGTGGTCGCGCTATTCGTCATGCTGCGGTATGTCGAAGTGCTGCCGGCGGTGGCCGCGGTTACGGCCTATCTGGTCGCCCATGTGACGCTGCGAGACAGCCTCATGCGACGTCTGCTCACTTACGGTCCGTTGGTCTATCTGGGCCAACGGTCCTATGGGGCCTATCTGCTCCATGTGCTGGCCATCCATCTCGGCTACATTGCATTCGGCAGCACCACGGTCGTGAGCGGCCTCCTGACGACGTGCTTTACGCTCGCAGTGACGATCCCGGCGGCGGAATTGCTATACCGGACAGTTGAACGCCCCGCCGTGGAAATGGCGCGGCGGCTGACGGAGCGCTTGATGTGATGAAAATCGTCGTGAAAGTCAGGAACTGCACAAAGCGAGACCGCGTTGGCCGCATATGCAGGCACGACGCAATGACCTGAAAGACAGTTTCTATCTCTACATTATGCGCGCCAGCATAGGCGCCGGGCTGCGCAGTCAGTACACTCCGAACGGGCATTTGCCGGACCGGCTAGCTGAACTGTTGCGAGAACTCGACGTGCCGCGGGATCAAGTCGCGCAAGCAAAACGAAGCCCGCCACGGATGCGCAAGCACACGCGAGGACGGTAATCGTTCGTTGTGGGCGCTCTTGGGCGTGGGGCCCGTGCGGGCAAACTTCTCAGCGATCCGCCGACATGCCGTGCCACTGCTTGCCCAAAGCTCGACCCCAAAAATCATGACGGTCTGCCCGCCCCTACCCCTCACCCGCATGCGGGTGAGGGGTGGTGTTGGGGCCACGCGGCCGCGCTGCAACCGGCGAGCGCCTTCAGGCCCGGATAATACCGCGCCGTTATGCGCCCGACGTAGCGGCGCAGATTTTCGCGCCGTTCGGCGGCGCTGCGCAGGCGTGACTCGAAATGCGGACATAACACCGCGCAAACAAAGGCGAACATGGTGGCGTCCGCTCCGGTTGGCTCGCCGCCCATGAAAAACGGCTTGTCCCCAAGGAAATCCGAGATCGCGTTGATCGATCGCGTTCCGAGCGCGAGAATTTCTTCGGGCGAATGACGGCCAAGGCCCTGGCCGTGAAGGGTGGCCCGCAGCTTGCGGCGGATCATCGCAGTCACGACCGGCCTGATCGCCGCCGGGACGTTGTCGAAGAACCGGACAGGGCCCTTGCGGAAATTCTCCTCGATCATCCATCGGTCATGCACGCTGACCCAGTAGAGGTGGTCTTCAGCCATTTTCTCGAACGCCCAGGCAGTCGCCTTCTGGGCGGGGTTGAGTCCGCGGTCGAAGTCGATCCGGTATTTTTTCTCAATGTGCCACCGGATGAAGGTCGAATCCGGGACCACCACACCGTCATCGTCGATGTAGGGGATTTTACCCTTGGGCGCCTTGGCGAAGCCCGTGGTGTCAGTGCGATAGAGGAGGTTGGCCATCTTCAGCAGCGTTTCGACTTTCATCGCGAAGGGGCTGCGGTCCGGCAGGCCGAAGGCTGGACCGAAATTGTAGAGGGTGATCATGAGGGTCGCTCTTGTACTCTCGCGATCAATCAAAAACCGGCAGCTATGTTCCCTGACCGGCGTCAACCATCATCCGTGGATGAAGCATCCAGGCCGAGCCATGACGGCACAGGGGAATTAAACGCCTGACGCGGATCCGGAACGATCATCTGCGCAGTCGGCACGACCGCCGTGGCATTGCGCACCGTGCCGTCCGGCGCGAGGCTTGACTTTCCGCCGGCGACGAGGCCGAGCGCCAGCGGATAGAGGCGAAGTTCGGCCGCAAGCACACGGGCGGCCAGAGCGTCCGGCGTGTCGTCGTCGAGCACCGGCACCGCGGCCTGGGCGATGATCGGCCCGGAATCGACTTCCGGAACCACGAAATGGACCGTTGCGCCGTGAATCTTCACGCCGGCCTTGAGCGCTCGCTCGTGGGTGTGAAGCCCCTTGAACGACGGCAGCAGGGCCGGGTGGATGTTGATCATTCGGGAGTTCCAGCGCAATACGAAGGAGGTCGTGAAGAGCCGCATGAAACCCGCAAGGCAGACGATGTCGACGCGATAGGTTTCGAGGTGCGCCTGCACGGCCTGCTCGAAGGCCTCGCGATCCTTGCCAAATGCGGTGTGATCCACGACTGCGGTGGCGATTGCGTCGGCGCTGGCGCGCCGCAGTCCGCCGGCCTCGGGCCGGTTTGACAACACCAGCGCGATTTCCGCCGGATAGCCGGGCTTCTTCGCAGCCGCGATCAATGCCGCCATGTTGGCGCCGCGGCCGGAAATCAGGATGGCGACACGCTTTCTCGCCATAGCCTAATCCGCGATGGCAAGCCGGCCCCGATAGGCCACAATGCCCGCCGGCTCCTCGATCGCATGCTCCACCACCTCCCCGAGATGCACCACCTTTTCGCCGCTTCGCTCCAGCACCGCTGCGACCGCATCAGCCGCGGCCGCCTCGACGATGGCGATCATGCCTACCCCGCAATTGAAGGTGCGCAGCATTTCGGGTTCCGCAATGCCGCCCGCCGCTGCCAGCCACCGGAACACCGGCTTGACCGGAATGCACGCGAGGTCGATCTCGACGCCGAGGCCTTTCGGGAGCACCCGGGGAATGTTGTCCGGGAAGCCACCCCCGGTGATATGGACAAGCGCCTTGATGGCGCCGCTCTCGCGGATCGCGGCGAGGCACGACGCCACATAGATGCGGGTCGGCGTCAGCAGGGCCTCGCCGAGGGACCGCTCTCGGTCAAACGGCGCGGGCGCGCTCCAGGCAAGGTCGTTGGCCTCCACGACTTTGCGGACCAGCGAATAGCCATTGGAGTGCACGCCTGACGACGCCAGTCCCAGCATGGCGTCGCCGGCCCTGATGTCGCCGCGCGGCAGCAGGGCGCCTCGCTCGGCTGCGCCGACCGCGAAGCCCGCGAGATCGTAATCGCCGGCCTGATAGAGCCCCGGCATTTCGGCGGTTTCGCCGCCGATGAGGGCGCAGCCAGCCTCCTTGCAGCCCGCCGCAACGCCGGCGACCACGGCCGCCCCGACTTCGGGGACAAGCTTGCCGCAGGCGAAATAGTCGAGAAAGAACAGCGGTTCGGCGCCCTGGACCACGAGATCATTGACCGACATGGCGACGAGATCGATGCCGACGGTGTCGTGCCGCCCGGTCTCGATGGCAATCCTGACCTTGGTGCCGACGCCGTCCGTGGCGGCGACCAGCACCGGATCACGAAAGCCGGCGCCGCTCAAGTCGAACAGCCCGCCGAACCCCCCGATTTCAGCATCGGCTCCGGCGCGCGCGGTGGCGCGAACCAGCGGCTTGATCAGGTCCACCATGCGGTTGCCGGCGTCGATATCGACGCCAGCCTGCGCATAGGTGAGGCGGTCACGGATGTGGTCGGTCATGCTTGCGCCTTTCGCAACGCGTGGTACGGCCGAATGGTGGCCGGCGCAATGGGGCTGCATCTCAGGTTCCGCGACATGGCCTAAGGTTGGATTGAGTGGATGCTGACGATAGCTCGCGTTACATTGCGGATTCGACGGTAGAATGGGCAAAGGCGGCCCCGCCACGAGGGCGCGTCGAGCCCTGATTGGGCGCCATTCGGTCATTCTCCTCACCCCTCCCGGTAACCTCTGCCCTGCGTTATTGTACCGCGGGCTAGCGAAAGTCTCCCCACAAAGGCACTTTCATGACTGACCCTTCCCAGCAACGACCAACCATCCGTCTGCGGCTTCGCATCCTCGGCGAACCGCTCGCCGTCGAAGCGCCAGGGCCGCCAGAGCGCGTGCGCCTTGACGAAGTGCTGCCGCTGCTGCGTGCGATCGACGATCGCGCCGTCGATCTCGCCGTCCGGCGCAGCGAAGCGAAGGGCAAAACCGTGTCGTGCCGCAAGGGCTGCTCGGCGTGTTGCCGCGCGCAGCCGGTCCCCGTCACACCGCCGGAAGCGTACGCGCTGTTGCGGCTCGTGGAGAACCTGCCGGAGCCGCGCCGGGCCGAGGTCCGCGCCCGTTTCGCCGACCGGGTCCAGCGGCTGCGCGACGCCGGGCTGGCGGACCGTTTCCTTCAGATTGAGGGGCCCGGCGAGGTGACGAAAGAGGAGCTGCGCGACGCGGCGCAGCGCTACTTCCGGCTTGGGTTGGCGTGTCCGTTCCTGGAGGACAACGCCTGCAGCATCTACGAAGACCGGCCATTCGCGTGCCGGGAGTACCTCGTCACGTCGCCGGCGGAGCATTGCCGCGACCCGTTCGCGACCGCGGTGGAGGGGATCCGGATGCCCGTCGCCGGCGAGGGGGCTATGCTGCGCACTGCGACGAAGTTCCTCGAAAAGCCGCAGTTCACGGTAGCGTTGACGCTGGCGCTGGAGTATGCGGAGGCGCATCGCGCCGAGTTGGAGCAGACGTTTGCAAGCCGCAACGTGTTCCCGCGAGCTTTGCAAGAGCTGGCGCGCACGGGCGCCAACCGCATCGAGGTCCCGACGGCGCGGATCGGCCTGATCATTCCGTCGGTCAATCGGCTGAGCGAGCCGCAATTCACACGTTTCGCCCCGCCCGGTCTCGGCATCCACGTGACGCGGGCCCGGATCGCCGGCAAGTGGCGCAAGCCGGTGACAGAACTTGCACCCATCATCGCCCAGGCGGCCGGCGCGCTTTCCGATTCAAGCCCCGATCTCATCGTCTATCACTGTACCGACTCTTCGATGCGCGAAGGCCTCGACGGCGAGCGGCGCATCCTCGACATCGTGCGGCGCGAGACGGGAATCGAAGCCGTGTCCACCAGCGCCCTCGTGGTGGAGGCCCTGAACGCACTCGGCATCAAGAAGCTCATCATCGTCAGTCCGTATCAGGACAACGAGGTCATCGTCGCCTACCTGCAATCCTGCGGCTTCACGGTTGTTCATGACGTAGCGTTGCGCCTGCCGGGCCACGAGTCCTCAGGCGCAACGCCGGAGCGCTGGGTTGAGACCACCCTCGACCATGCACGCGACGAGGCCGACGGCTACTTCCTGAGCTGCACCAACACCACCCAGATCGAAGCGATCGAGGAATTGGAGGCGGCGCTCGGCAAGCCGGTCGTCAGCAGCAACCAGGCGGTGCTGTGGGGGGCGGTGAAGCGCCTGCGGGCGCGGCTTGGCGAGGTCGCGATGCCGCGGCTCGGCCGGCTGATGGGTATGTGAGGCGCCGCCGCCTCCGCGTCAAAGTTCCTTTCTCGCCGGCGTCCGGCCGACGAGGTGGCGGACGCGAGGAAAAATGACGATCACCGCGGCCGTTGCCTCGACGATGAAACAAACCTCGAGCGCAGTGGTGTAATCCCCTCTCGCCTGCCGCAAGAACCCTAAAAGTCCGGGCCCGAACGCGAAGGCAAACTGATTGGCGGCAACGATCAGCCCGACGATTCGAGAAAAGTGCTGCTCGGGGAACTCCTGCTGAACGATGAGCCCCGGGAGCGAGATCAGATTCCCAAGCCCGAGGCCGAAGAGAATGCATCCAAGATAGAGCATCGGCGTCGACGGATTTGCGGCGAGCAGGGCTGTTCCGGCGGACTGCACCAGGAAGTTCCCGCATGCGACCGCCCGCGGGTCGCACTTGTCGACGATGAGGCCGATGAGGAGGCGGCCCACCACTGCCGAGAGCGTCGTCAAGCTGACCGCCCAGGCGGTTGCGATCGACCCCAGGATCGGCGACAGGTAGGCGACCTGATGGGTGAGGAAGCCGACCTGTACCATCAGTCCCAATGCGAATGAGAGGGATACCGATTGGAAATCGGAGCTGCGCAGCACGGCGGACAGCTGCCAGGGCGGCGCCGGTGCAGCGGGCGCCGGCACCGACGCCTGAGCGCGCGTCGGGTCGCAACCCGCGTCTGCGGCATCGCGTTCATTGGCACGCTTGTGCCGCAGCACGAACGCTGCCGCCGGCAGGACGATCGCAAGCATGAGAGCCGCGACGCAAAATAGCGCAGCGGCAAAATTCAGGCGCCCGATCAGGAATACGAGAAGCGGTGCAATGACGACACCGCCGGCGCTTGCACCGTTGAGCGCAAGGCTGATGGCGAGGCCGCGCCGCCTGTCGAACCAGGGCGCAATGATGATGTTGATCGCCGCGCCGCTCATCGCGGCCCAGCCGAACGACATCACGGCGAATGCCGCATAGACGTGCCACTGGCGCGAGACCAATGTGAGCAATACAGCGCCGCAGGCCATTGCGGTGGCGCCGGCAGAGACAACGCACCGTGCGCCAAAGCGCTCGAATATGCCTCCGGCAAAAAGGATCAGCGTTGCGCCCAGGAGATAGTACGTGGTGATGGCGGATGCGATGTCGGCCGTGAGCCATCCGTGGCGCTGCTGAAGCGCGACGAGATAGATGCCGGGGCCATAGAATCCGATTCCCCATCCGAAGAAGGCAATCAGGAACGCTGTGCCGACCACCAGCCACCCGTGATAAATGCCGGTCTTTGCAGCCGGCACTGCGGTCTCGATCCCGCCCAGCACGTTCATAGGCCACCTTTCATCGATGGAGCGTCCGGGCCCCCCGGCTTTGGCGCTTGAAAATGATGAGGTGGCTTGGGCATTGCCGGCTGTTTTCGGACATCGTCCTCCGACCGAGTCCGATTTCGGCTATCAACGCCGGCGGTCGCGGAGTAGCTTTGTCCCGATGCTGACCGAGATGCCGCCGGAACTTGACCGCGAGACCTGCGACCGCGCGCGCTTCGCGCGCGACGCGGCTTATGACGGGCTCTTCTTCGTCGGGGTGCGAACGACGCGCATTTATTGTCGCCCGGTTTGTCCGGCGCGCCCGGCCAAGTCAGAAAACGTCATGTTCTTCCCGACCGCTGCGGCCGCCGAGCGGGCAGGCTTTCGCCCGTGTCTTCGCTGCCGCCCGGAGACGGCGCCCGGAAGTCCGGCATGGACCGGTACCGCCACGACCGTGGCGCGCGGGATGCGCCTGATCGAGGAGGGATTTCTCGACCGCGCGTCAGTCGAGGAGCTGGCGGGCAAACTCGGGATCGGCCCGCGGCACCTGCTGCGGCTTTTTCTTCGCCACGCCGGCGCAACGCCGAGCGAAGTCGCGGCGGGCATTGTAGCGATCCGCAATCACGCCGCAGAGGTTGGCCGGGCGATTCCTGAAGATCATTACGGAGTTTTGGTTCCCTATGTCTTTGCAAGCGATAGCCACGAAGCGCTAAAGATTGCCGGCCCTTCGATTCGCAGGCGGCAGGACATCCCGCCGTCTGATTACTCTGCCCTGGGCACCCCTGACCAGGTGCGGAGAAAAATCCAAGAGTATATCGACGCCGGCGCTACCAAGTTTGTCATGCGTCCCTACGGTCCAAAGGAAACGCATGTGGAGCAAGTACATATTCTCGCCGAGGAAGTAATTTCGCCACTACAGACGCCTTTCAGTCCGGCGGAGCGCGTCGAACGACTGGGTTAAAACAGAGTAGCCCACAAGGAGGGCTATGTTCGAGGTCGCGGAGGCATGAGTATTGGCGCGTGGCGACCCGTCTTTACAGCACGCAACATGCGAACGAACTTTGCGGCTTGCGTAATCGAAGATACGCAGGGAGGATAGGAGCATGAAGATTGAAAGAGTAACGAGCCCCCATGTCGCTGAACCGCCACCGGGTCGGTGGTCCAACGCTTTGCGCGTCGGTGACATGCTCTTCATCTCCGGCATGGTTTCCCGCGCCAAAGACGGTAGGACGATCGAGGGCCGCGATGAATACGAACAGGCAAAGGTGATCTTCGGTAAGATCCGCAGCCTCGTGGAGGCGGCGGGAGGTGCCATGGCGGACGTCGTAAAAGTCACTATTTACGTCGTAAACATCAAGAACAATACCGCAGTGTGGCGCGCCCGGCAGGAATTCTTTAGCGGGGATTTCCCATGCTCTACGCTGGTTGAAGTCAGAAGCCTTGCGGCCCCGGAGATTCTCGTCGAGATCGAATCGATCGCTTGTATCGGTGCGGGCAAACGATAAGGCAGGTGACACCTGGAGCCACTGAATAATAGAACTCAGCGCATCCCACTGACATCCCTCGTTTTGAGGAAGCAAGGATGAAACTCGATTGTTTCAGAGGTTCGCTCCCAAAATGGAAAACATCATGTTACCCA
>Ga0137409_10006410_pt1 | contig 12223 bp, 8 predicted proteins | sample CZODoug1_16funga_FD_122059 | JGI IMG/M metagenome (GOLD analysis project Ga0137409, IMG submission 122059) | Vadose zone soil fungal communities from Angelo Coast Range Reserve, California, USA - CZODoug1_16fungal (Hybrid Assembly) | ecosystem: Environmental > Terrestrial > Soil > Vadose zone... | reverse complement strand
GTACGGCAATTACCTGAAAACGGTCGCTGATAGAGAGCAACCGGATAAACTTCTGTCTCTGCCGACCTGTCCCTAGAGTAAGCGTTCGCTTCAGAGGAATCGGACGCTTACCCGTACACAGGCCCGCGTTGTTTATTGTCAGCGCGTGGAAAACAACAAGTTTGCTGTTGGTTTGGAACTTTTAGCCCCACTGGGAGAATGGGCCAAGCCGCATTAGCTCGTCGCGCGAAGCATTCCAAAAGATCATATGTGGGGGATATCTGTGGGTTCGGACTACGCCGCGCTTTTCCCGCTGAGATCCTGAATTTCCTGCGACGCGGAGCCTACCAAGCCCTCCTCATTCGTACGTCTCGTGCCGCATTGCGGGCATTTCCACAGGCGGAAGCCTCTCTTCTCCGGATTGATTTCCGCAAGATACATGGGCGCCCCATCAAGGAAACATCTGACTTTGGGCACCATGTCCATCTCATCCCTGTTTCCGTTTTGGTTCAGGATGAAGTATCCACGAGAGGTGCTGTAATGGACGACACAATCGGGCTCCGCACAGGCGTACGCGAGCGTTTGTGTCGCGTCACCATCGCTGTTCAAGAAGCTCCGATTCAGCCTCATTTCCGCATGATGTTCGTAACAAAGTGTGTGAAGTTCATTGCCCGGCTGGGTAGCAGGCATAATCCCTCCTCTCGGACACCTCCAAATCGTCTTTCGTCGGAGACGGTGAGCCGGCGGAACGCGCTGGTTCCGTTAGATTTTGGAGTTGTGCCCCAGTACCTACTTTCATATGCCAGCGGCGTGCAGGTGTCAAGCGTCTATTCCCTGAAAGTACGTGTCAGAAAAATTGCCTGATTCCAAGACGGTCCTTTTCATAAGTCAACGTCGCAAACCGACGAAAATCAGTACCGGGCACAAAGCAGTGGTTGCATTTCGCTCTTACAAGAGCCGTCGATCAAAGCGGATTGACCTGAAAAAAAGTGCCAGTCTTGTGGTTAATCTTGACCGAATTCCGAAAAGACTTCCCTCCCGGATTCAACTCAGAAATTGTCTCGAAAAGGGGGTCGGGTCAAAAGCTGCAAGTGTGCCCAATGAATTTGTCTCACTATAGGGGTTCATGCCAAAACTCAGGCACAACTTGGGAACAAACACTGCCGAATACCGTGCAAAACGGTGATGCAAGACATAGGAAAAGACGAGACGAACCAACTACTTAACGTATCTGCGTTTGCCTTCTAAACAGAATGTCGCTGAACCCTCCGGCAAGGCATCAGTTCCGCACAACCTCGGCAACCGTGTAGCCGAGCGCAGAATACCCTGCAAGCCTCTTCTTGTACATGCGAGCCAGCATAGGCACCATCACATCCGCATAGTCGTAGACGTGGACTTCACTCTTGTTGTCGTGGAGACGATGCAGGCGGCCTACGTACTGCTGCAACGTACCTTTCCACGAAATCGGCATGGCAAGAAGAAGCGTATCAAGACGTGGGTCGTCAAATCCCTCGCCGAGGTAACTTCCGGTCGCCAGGATCACGCGCGGTTCTTCGCAAGGAACGGCTGCTAGAGATTCAGCCAGTTTCTTCCTTTGCTTCGCGCCCATCCCACCCTTCAAAATGAAAATGTGCGGACAAACTCCACCCAAGCGCCCAGCCAAATAATCTAGATGTCCCGTCCGACTTGTCAGAACTAGTGGTGAGCGCCCGCTGGACAAAGCCTGCTGAAGGTCTCGGACGATCAAGTCGTTCCTCTCCTGGCTAACGATGAGAGCAGCATAAATATCTTGGATGGCCGTCTCATTTTCAGGCCGACTCCAACCGAAATCAGTAGTCCTTGGGAAAACCTTGTGTTCGAGGGGTGAAGACTCGACAGCCTTCTTCGCGCTGAGATGAAATCGAATCGGGCCGCACTGCATGTAGATGATGGGTTGGTGCCCATCTTTTCGAGTCGGTGTCGCCGTCAATCCCAGAACGTATTTTGCCTTGACCTCGCGAAGGATTCGTTCAAACGTGACTGCTGATAGATGGTGACATTCATCCACAATCACGTGGCCGTACTCCGCGACGAAATCTTCGACTGCCCCTTTACGCTGCAAACTTTGGATTACAGCAACATCAATCAAACCGGTTCTCTTAGCTTTCCCTCCTCCATACTGTCCAACGTGCCCAATCGGCAAAGCTAGAAACGCCGCTAAACGTTCGCGCCACTGGTCCATCAATTGACGCCGATGCACGAGGATTAGAGCGTTAACCGCTCGCTTGGCGATAAGATAAGCCCCCACCACTGTTTTTCCGAACGCCGTTGGCGCACAGAGTATGCCGTGGTCATAGGCAAGCACTTGCTCAATGGCGTCTCGCTGTTCAAACCGCAATTCGCCATGGAAAGAAACATCGATTTCCCGCCCTGCGGTTCTTTCATCATGAACTTCCACATTGATGTGATGTGACTTGAAAACACGGACTACCTCTTCCAGGCACCCTCTTGGAAGACCAATGTGCTCGGGGAAGACTTCACCGCAGGATATGACCCGCGGCTTACCGTAGGTCGAGAGCCGCATCGATTGCGCTTTGTAAAATTCGGGATTTTGAAAAGCAGCGATGCGAACCAGGCGATCTATCATCCCGGACGGCAAGCCCTCTTTCTCGATATAGATAAGATTGCTCGCCACCACACGAACATTCGGCGGCAACGGACCGGTGATTTGTCTTTCCTTTCGTTTCCGAGATGGGCGCCAGAGCCATGGGGCTTCGCCCTCGTCTTCATCGGGCAAATGAAGGTGCACTCCAATGGGATTCCCTTCGGGAGCTATCGCGTAAGTTATTCGAGCGAGCTGATCGATTGGCATTCTCTGAACGGACTCTAAAAACCTCCATTGATCGGGATGGGGCTGAAACAGTTCATCCAAGAACACGCTGTTGCCTTGTTCTCTGGGAAGCTTTTGCAATGGCAACGCAATCAAATTTCCGAAACCGCCTTTGGGCATAGTGTCCTGGTTGGGGAAAAGACGGTCGTATGAATCAAGGCCGATCTCATGCCTATTTTCCATAGTGCGTGTTAACAGGGAGCATCCCAACCTTCGCGCATCGGCAGCGGATACCGCCCGATCAAAGAATATCCACACATGCGCGCCGTTTCCGGACCGCGAGCGCTCAACAGCCGAGGGAACCTGAAATCGCTTGCATGTTGCAACAAACGCGGCTGCATCAGCTAGCCAGGACTTCTTGTCGAAATCCACTGCAAGAAACCAGCAAGTGTCGTCAGGCAGAAGTGGATAAATGCCGACCGTCTGCTTTCCAGTTAGATGATTTCGAATCGCTTCATTCGTCAGTGGCTGGAGCATCCTGGTTTTGCGGGCAACCTTCTTTCGCTCTTCTGGTCTCGCGACATGGATGGCACGCCAGTCCATGATGCCGGCAGGTGAATAGCCAGATTTGCCGCCCTTGCCTTCCCAGCGAGTGGCGAAAACATCTTCGCGCCCGCGAAACAGATTGCGAAAGAGCGATATCTTCTCCTCTGGTGTGGAAATTCCACTTCTCGTAGTGGACGAAAGGTTTGGGACGGGGACGGCTTGTGGAACGGGTTCTTTGGCGGGCGATTGATTAATCCCGAGCATCGCACGGAGATGCGCGTTCTCTTCACGAAGCTGTCGGCATTCCTCTTGCGCTGTTTTCAGGCGCTCTTGAATATTGTCCTGATCAGGCATGCGGCTGTTCATTGCTATAAGCTCCGCGGAAGATCTTATCCGAGGAACGAAGCGATCAAACAGCCGATCTTGTGACCCTCAATATTTGGAATGATTTCGGTCCATTCTGCTCCCAAAGTTGCTCCCACATACTTTGGAAAGGCGGTCAGGGCTAGCTGCGAGATTCGGCGGCGGTAGCCCAGTCCCGCATTGGAACCTGTCGTTGTCTTGAGCAGGTCTGGGTGTGTGTCCAGGTCTTGTAAGGGCTGCCTGTCAACTTTGGGCCAAACTACTTGTGCGCAAGCTCGGGAGTCCTACGAGTCTCCCAAAGATGAAAAGGAGCACGATGCGCACCGACACGGACGTCAGTCGCGATGGCGGGCTAGTCTGCGACCAATTGCTACTTTCTGTCTTATTTTGGTGGCAGTCCTGGTGACAGTTGATAGTGTAAATTAAGGCGTGCCGAGGCGTATCAGGGCAGGCTTAAGCTTTCGTATGTTACTGGAATGCCATACCTTGGCGTGGTGATGCGGAAGGGGCGTGGGGCGCAGAACGGATTAGGAATCCATTGCTCATCAGAATAATTTTGTCAAGATTTGCCGGAATTGGTCTTAATCGAAGGCAATCAGCTAGTTGTGGTGGAACCGAGCGAGTGATTTTCTCAGATTCCACTCATCTCTTATTCTCGATTTGCCACCATTTGCCGGGATTAGCGTGACATTCTTGTAACAGTCGTGTAGCGGATCGCCGCCCGGTTACGGCAGCGGACTCATAAACCTATCTTTGGTCACTGCCTGTCCCCGCCCTAATCCGCCATCGCACGCCATTTCATCACCTTACGAATCTCTTCCTCCGTCGCAAGGTGCCGGAATCGGTCCCATATTGACAAACCAACTGCCACCAGAACTGCCACCGCAATTGGGGAGGGAAACAACCGCAATAGCCCGGATCAATCTCAACAATCACGCAATCACCGCCTATTGTAGTTAGCGAGCAAAAGAACTCTTCTGCCACCTACTTGCCTCATTCTCGTCTATGTGGAAGCCAAGAGAGGCTTCTGCAGTGAGAGCACAGCAGGAGGCCAGATTCCACGGGTAAGCACCCGACTCCTAACATTGCTAACCGGCGCTGTTCGAAAGCGCCAAAACCGCGTAGTCTCGGCCGATCTCACTACATAATGCTTCGACTACAAGCTCATGATCTGCGCGCTGTGACAGACCGGAGACGGTCACGCTGCCGATGATGCCAGCGCTAGAAACTGCAATCGGGAATGAGCCTCCGTGGGATGCATAACGCGCCGGGGGCAATCCATATTTGTCAGAGAGGGTTTCGTTTTTTTGCCGCAAGATCAGTCCTACGGCGTAGGAACTACGATGAAATCGCGCGACAACGTTGCTTTTTTTACGGGCCCACTCGCGATTGTCCGGTGAAGTTCCGGCGAGCGCGGCGTAGAATAGCGGCTGACCAAAGCGGCGCACATCGATAACCACGGAGGCGTTCCTCGACAGGGCGAGTCCGCGTAAGCGCACTCCCAACTGCCACGCGATGTCTGAGTTAAAGGATCGTAATTGAAGTTCCCGTTCTTGAAGCGCAATGATTTCCAAATCACGACTGAGTTCCATACAGCATACTCCTTCTTTGCTTATGGTATGGATCTATCCTGTACCATGCTTTCCACGCTTGATCCGAATTGCCACTCAACTAAGCCTCACAGTGAAGAGTTCGCGACGCATTGTTCGCGTGATTGCCATGAGATCGCGATAGCCTTGACAACTCAGGCACACCTTTATAGGGTAAGCGATCCTTGGCATATTCACGTGAGCCAAGGTGCTTGGGCAATCTCGCCACCCCGGGTTCGTTTTGCCGGTAGCTGAGCGATTCGTTCGGTGACAGCTTTGCGCAGAGTAGCCCTCCTCGCCGTCCTATTTGGACTGTGCTCTGAGATCCATGTTCACGCCCAGTCTACCAATGCATCGCTAACCGGCCGAATCACTGATTCCAGCAAGGCTGTCGTCGCGGATGCCAAAGTTATCGTCATCAATACGAGCACGCGCATCCGCTACGAAAGCTTTGCAAACGAGACGGGAAGCTACTACGTTACAAACTTGCCTCCCGGAACCTATCGCATCGAAGTCGAAAGGCTTGGATTCAAGGCAGTGATCAAATCAGATGTCATTCTCCACGTGCAGGACACTCTGGAAATCAATTTCGAAATGGAGTTAGGTTCTGCGTCGGAAAGCGTTACGGTGCAGGGGGGTGCTCCGTTACTCGATACCGAATCTTCGACCGTAGGCACAGTTGTGGAACAGCGGAAAGCCAACGAACTGCCCTTGAACGGCCGCAACGTTTTTAACCTGATTGAATTGGTTGCCTCCGTAGTCCCGCAGGGCAGTTCAACCGGCACGCCTGTGGGTGTGAATCCGTTTGGCTGGGGCAATTATCAGGTAAACGGCTCGTACGGCAACCAGAGCGCAGAATACTTGGATGGCCAGCCGCTCAACATCGGTTACATCAACCTGCCTGTCCTGATTCCGACGCAGGATTCAATACAGGAGTTTAGGGTTCAAACCAGCAATCTGGGACCGGAATGGGGCAAGTTCTCCGGCGGAGTGACCAACTTAAGCACGAAATCCGGAACGAATTCGTTGCACGGGGAGGCGTACGAATACCTTCGCAACAAGATCTTCAATGCGAACGATTTCTTTCTCAACGCCGCTGGGAAATCCAGGCCGCCTTGGGTGCAAAACCAGTTCGGAGCAAATGCCGGCGGGCCTGTAAATTTTTCGCACGACGGAGGCCGGAACAAAACATTTTGGTTTTTTAGTTGGGAAGGTTTCCGGCTGCGGACAAGCCAGCCGTTCACCGCCACAGTTCCAGATGCTAAAGAAAGAGCTGGCGATTTTTCTGAAATATGCAAGTCAGGTTTCACGCGTGGTATCTGTAATGACCGCCAAAAGGACGCCAACGGCAACTCCGTTGTAATCAATCAGATTTATGACCCTTGTGCTGGCAGCATGAACGCCGAGGGAGCTTGCCCGGGTAGCACGGCCACTCCTACTGCATTTGCGGGCAACATCATTCCGGCGAACCGGATCAATCCCACCTCTGCGAAACTTCTGAGTCTGTGGCCTGCGCCCAACAACACCACTGCGTTCACCAACAATTTCACTACGGTCGCCAGCACCGGTGGAGACCAAAACCAGGTGGTCGGGCGCGTGGACCATAACATCAAAAATAGCCAGAGGCTTTTTATCCGTTTCAGCTATTGGAACATATTGGACCTGCCCATCGATCCGTTGGGAAGCGGCCTGTGTGCCGACCGCTGCGCTGAGAACTACCACAGCCGCGCCATTGCCGCTGGGTACACTCGCACAGTCACCCCGACGGTAATCTTTGGCTTGAACGTGAGCGTCAGCCGTTTCAGCTATAACCGCAGTCCGAAGAATTCTGGATTTGACCTCACGACAATCGGTTGGCCGGCGAGCTACAACCAGACTGTCCCTGCCGTCATGCGCACTCCACCGACGCCGTGCGTCGCGAACTTTGCTGATAACATTATCTGCAGCCAGGGACAGAGCTTCATTCAGGACCGCAACACCCAGTACAACCTATCGCCCAGCATCTCCATGTTGCGGGGGCGTCACCAATACCAATTCGGATCCCAGCTCGAGGTTGGCCGGGACAATTACGCTCAGTCGAACATCGCGAGCGGGGCTTTTAATTTCTGTGCTCCTGGCCAAGCATGCTTCACCAGTCTACCAGGGGTCTCCGGGACCGGCTTCTCTTTTGCAGATTTCTTGCTCGGATATGCTGACAATTTTAACAACTTCGTAAACCATTTTTTTGCCCAGGCTGTCGTTCCAGCATTCACGGCGGGACAGCAGATTTACCGGGCGGTCTACTTTGCTGATTCATGGCATGCAACCAACAGGCTGACTCTGAATCTGGGCCTGCGTTACGAGCTGCAAGGACCCTGGTCGGAGCGGTTTAACCGGCTGTCCTACTTCGACCCCACTGCCACGAGCTTCCTGACTCAATTTCTCCCAGCGGGCTCGCCACTCCTGAAGGGGGACGTCTTTCTAGTGAACTCTGGAGACAGGAACAATATTCCCCTCGAGAAGATCGACTTTTCGCCGCGCATCGGACTGGCTTATGGCATCAATTCAAAGACGGTTATTCGGAGCGGCTACGGAATCTTCTGGATTCCAAACTACGTGTCCTTCAGTCTCAACCCGCTGAATGATATGGTCAATGCCGCGACCACCACGTATTCGGGGACAATCGACGGGACTCACCCGGTCAACACAATTGCCCTTCCGTTCCCAGCCGGCATTTCCGCGCCGCCCGGGCGGAGTCTCGGCACCCAGGGGACGCAACAATTTCTCACGCAAGTCGTGCAATCGATCACAGAGGCGTATCCCGGGAACCATCCTGCCGGTTACGTCCAGCAGTGGAATCTCAACATCCAGCGGGCGCTGCCGGCAGACTTTTTCCTTTCTGCCGCTTACGTGGGCTCGAAAGGGACGCACCTCGAGCAATACTCCCAGCAAAGCAATCAGATCTCGGACGCTTTGCTTGCCCAGGCAGCTGCGCAGGTCGACCTGACACTCCCAAACCCGAGACGGAACGTTGCCATCGTGCAATCAACGCCGAATCCGTTCTTCATTAACGGCCAGACGCTTGCGCTCACGGGATCGACAACGACCAAGGGGCAGCTCCTTCGTCCTTATCCCCAGTACACGAGCGTGCAACTCGCAGGGCAAGGGTCGTACGACAGCATCTATCACTCGTTTCAGCTTACAGTACAGAGACGGTTCGCGGGTGCTGGGTCGCTGCTGGTCGCTTACACCAATTCGAAGCTCATCAGCGACACCGACACACTAACTTCGTGGTTGGAGACCGGCGTCGGGGGGATTCAAAATAACAACAATCTGCGCGGAGAGCGTTCTCTATCCTCGCAGGATGTTCCCCAGCGTTTGGTGGTGAGCTATGTTCTCGATCTCCCGTTCGGCAAAGGTAAGAAGTTTCTCTCGCGAGTTAGTGGAGTCGCAGACAAGATTATAGGGGGATGGGGTATTGACGGCGTCACTATATTCCAGCGAGGGTTCCCTCTGGTCTTTACTAACGGACAGGTTAACGGCACCACACTTTTTGGCGGGGGTTCTCGCCCTAACCTTATGTTCGGTTGCCGTACGTCGTTGCCGGGCAGTGCTACATCAAAGCTCGGGGATCCGAATAACCTAAGCGTACCGCGATGGTTCAATTCCTCATGTTTTACTGCACCGCCTGACTTCACTTTCGGAAATGAGCCGCGCGTGGATCCCCGGCTGCGCTCACAGGGAGTTGATAATTTCGACTTCTCCCTATTCAAGAGAACAAGGTTCGGCACCAACGAACGTCTCGGCCTCGAGTTTCGCACGGAGTTCTTCAACATCTTCAATAGAACTCAGTTTGCCCCGCCCAACACGATTTGCTGCACAGCCAACAATAAGAACTTCGGGGTCGTGACCAGCACGGCTCCTGGGACAAATCCGCGGCTGGTTCAATTCGGATTGAGATTCTTCTTCTAGAGTGCGACGTTCGTAACAGCCGAAATTTGGTTCCGATTGCTACGTGCTCTAATGGATTTCTGTACCAGGAGCGGGGGAATTCCTCCCAGAATTAACACTGCTGCCTGGCATCGAGAAATCTTCTCATTCGGTTGGCAAGTGGTGTATGTTTCGAATAGCATCGGAGCTTTGCCGGGGGAGTGCACCGATGCAAGGGGTGTCTCGCTGAATGTGTAGCGTTATGCCGCGGAATTGAGAGTTACGTATGAGTTCTCCGCCGCCAGGACGCGCGCTTACATTTTCCATCGCTTGGGGCCGGAGGCAGGAACATTCTGCCCCGACGCCGAAAGGCGCCGGAGACTGCTCTCCAAGCGATGAGGAGGTGATGGCTCGTCTCCAGTCATGTGATTCCGGCGCGTTGGAGATTCTCTTCGGCCGTTACGCTCGCCTTGTGCTTGCCATTGCAAAAGGCATCGTACGCGATAGCGGCGAGGCCGAGGATGTCGTCCAGGAAGCGTTTTTTTACCTGTATAAGAAATCAATGCTTTTTGACGAATCAAAGGGAAGTGCGAAGAATTGGATTACTCAAATCGCGCTTCACCGAGCACTGGACAGGAAGTCGCACCTGGCGCGCAGAGGCTTCTACGCTGGTACAGACATTGGTGCTCTCGGCGATACTTTATTGGGGGAGACGGATCTGGACCGTGAGATCGGTGCCAAGCTCAACCGAGTGCAGCTCGAGAGAGCCTTTGAGCAGCTTCCCGAAATGCAGCGCTTGACGCTGGAGTTGTTTTATTTCGAGGGGTTGGATTTGCGAGAGATCAGCAAGAAGCTCAACGAGCCATTGGGGAACAGTCGCCACCACTTCTATCGTGGTCTGGAACGGCTCAGAAAGAGCGCGTTTGTACAGAGGCTTCGGGGAACGAAACAATGCTAGACGACCGCCAGGATTGGGAAAACCACGAGAAATTCAAGGAACTCAGTGCTCTGGCGGGCTCCGGCACCCTCACCCCGCGTGAGTGGTCCAAATTGGTATCCCATCTGGGCAATTGTGAGGAGTGCCGCGAGATCTCTCTCCAATACCGCATTCTGGCGACACAGGGAATTCCTGCGATTGCTGCCGCTTACACCGAACGGCAAGAGCCGGGAAGCTGGGACGAGAGGGTGACTTGGAAGAAATTGCTTGCACGTGTGCGGACGGAGCAGCGACCCGTTCTCGAGCATGTACCGATTGCCGCACAGCCTTATGTTCTACGCCGAATAATCACTAACTTGTTTGCACAAGCCGCCCTCGCGGCATGCCTCGTGGTCACGGTCGGATTCGGAGCCTATCGCCTGGGGGTTCGCGCACAGGGCGCCCCCAGCCCGGTCCCGGTGCCTCCTGATGACCGGCTCCAGAAGCTTGGGGAAGAAAAGAAGTCGGCGGACGAACTGCTTGCGGCCCAAGCCCGAAAGCTCGTGCAATTGCAGGAACAGAGCTTACGGCAGGAACAAGAACTCGCGAAATTGCGATCGGCGTTGCGTGCGCTGGGAGACCACTCAAACGAACTCATGGCAGCCAGTACCCAGTCAGGAAGAAAGTTAGAAGAGATCTCGCAACAACGCGAGACTCTGAACACCCAGCTTCAAGACGCGAACCAGGCCTATCAGAATGTTCGAGCCGAACTCGCAAGCCTTCACGCCGAGCGCGAAAGAGTATTGCTGAGGACCACCGCGCTCGAAGCAAAAATTGGCGAACTTACTGCCATCAACCGGGATCAGGAACACAGGCTCAAAGACTCGGAACAGTATCTCGCTTCCGACCGGGACATCCGCGAACTGATGGGAGCGAGGAAGCTTTATATTGCGGATGTTTTCGATGTTGATAGCGGCAGCCGCACGAAGAAACCCTTCGGCCGGGTCTTTTACACCCAGGGTAAGTCTCTCATTTTCTACGCGTTCGATCTCGATCGCCAGGGCGGCGTTGTGAATGCCAACACGTTCCAAGTGTGGGGCCAGAAGGAGACGGCGCAGGGAGAGCAGGCGCTGCCCTTGAATTTAGGCATTCTATACATGGACAACGAAACCAATCGCCGATGGGTGATGCGATTCGACGATCCCCAGCGGTTGGCGGAGATCGACGCGGTGTTTGTCACTGTCGAGCCGCGTGGCGGCAGCCGGAAACCGACGAGTAAACCGTTCCTTTACGCTCTTCTCCGGAACGATGCAAATCATCCTTAGAGACTGAAGGGTCCGCAGTTGAGTTCTGTCGTTAGACCGTAGGCGCAGGGCTTTCGCCCGGGCCGGAGTTCCTTCGATCTATTTTCGCTTACTCTTCCCGCCTCCGATTTAGGCTGGTACATATCGCTTCTGGGTCACGTAGCAATAGGTAAATCCGGAAAAGTGTCGAGGAATTGTGTTGCGGAAATGAGTTCCATTGGCGGAACTCACGGTTCCGTGTGTCACGCGGGGTGCTTTGACGGTAGGAAGAACAATCCATCGCGGGGTTAGGAGCGTAGATCATGAAAAAGTCACGTATCCAGTGTCTTATGGCGCTTGCGTTGGGGTTTTCATTCGTTCTCGCCTGCATGGTGATACTGAGCGGGCCCGTGTCGGCACAGTCGACCTATGGCACGATCACAGGGTCCGTTACGGACTCCTCGGGGGGCGCGGTCGCCGACGCGCAAGTGAGATTGAGCAATCTCGGCACGTCGGAATTGCGAATCCAATCGACCGGGAGCGACGGGCTATACTCGTTTGTGAACCTGTTTCCCGGCAAGTACAAGGTTGACGTCGAGAAAGCGGGTTTCAAGCGCACCTCGCGCACAGATATCGTGGTCGAGGTGCAGCAGACGTCTCGCATCGACCTGACCATGCAGGTAGGTGAAGTGACCCAGACGGTCGAGGTCACCGGCGAGACGCCGCTACTTCAATCGGAAACTTCCTCGCTCGGCCAAATTGTCGACGAGCGCGAGGCCACGGAGCTGCCCCTGAACGGGCGCAACATTTTTAATCTCGCCTTCGTCGC
>Ga0137409_10006409_pt1 | contig 12224 bp, 11 predicted proteins | sample CZODoug1_16funga_FD_122059 | JGI IMG/M metagenome (GOLD analysis project Ga0137409, IMG submission 122059) | Vadose zone soil fungal communities from Angelo Coast Range Reserve, California, USA - CZODoug1_16fungal (Hybrid Assembly) | ecosystem: Environmental > Terrestrial > Soil > Vadose zone... | reverse complement strand
GAGCAGCACGGCGCTGCCGCGCCCGGGCCCCACGCCGATCCACCGTCCCGCCGCGCGGGCGAACGCGCCGCCCGACATCAGCGGATCGAGGACGCGATCGGCGAGCGCGCCCGCCGCGACGAAGCCGAGCGGGCGGCAGATCCGCGCCAGCCGGCGCAGGGCGAACACGCGGCCCTGCAGGTCCAGCGCGACCTTGGTCTGCCACAGGGTCTGGGCGCAGCCGTTGACCATGGGGATCGAGAACAGCGCGCCGAAGCCCGCCGCGGCGAGCAGCCACGGCGCGGTCGGAAATCCCATGACCACCAGGTGCGCGCCGAGCGCGAGCTGGAAGCCGATCACACCGGTGACCCGTGCGCGCGGCCCACCCCACAGCTGCATCGCGACGCTGCCCGCCAGCATGCCGACGCCGGAGAACGAGCGCACCGCCCCCAGCACGCCCGGCGATGCCAGCGACAGCACGACCGGCGCGCTGAGCACCTCGAGGAAGCCGACCGCCAGGCTGCTCACACACGACAGCGCGAACAGCCCGACTTCGCGCGTGCCTTCGACCATCCGCGTCGCGGCGGCGGACAGCGAGGCGCGCGCCGCCTCCGCGAGCGACCGATCGGCCGGACGCTCCGCGGCGAGCGCCGTGGCTGCCTGCACGGCAAGCAGCACGAAAACGAGGGCGAATCGGCGGCAGGGGCGCAAGACGGGGGGCGGGGAAGGCAGGAACGGGCGATTTTCCCGGAAATCGGCAGCCAGTCAAGCGCGGGCGTCGGGTTCTGGCGCCATTTTCCGGCCGGCGACCCGCTTTCCGCGGAAGGCGTCCCTAGCGCGCGGACCCGGTTTTCGGTGACGCCGCTTTCGCGGCTCGATTGCGGCGGACGAGCTTCGGGTCGCAGACGAGCGGGCGTGTGATTTCGATGCGATTGCCATCGGCGACCAACGTGGCGCCCGGTACGCGACGCCCGAAGATGGCATAGACGGCCGTTTCGACTGCCGCAAGTCCCGAGGCACGCACCGCATCGTCGACCGTGGCGCCGTCCGGAAGGTCGAGCGCCCGCAGCAGTTCGCGATCAGGCGCGACATAAGCGACTTCAACGCGCAGGCGGCTGGATGCCTTACCGGGCGGCTGCATAGACGCTTTCGGCGCGCTTGACGAATGCCTCGATGAACGTGCTGGCGATGTGATTGAAGACGGGACCGATCATCTTGTCGAGCAGCGTCGTGGCGAATTCATACGCGAGATCGAACTCGACCTTGCAGCCATGCTCGCCGAGCGCGCGAAAGCGCCACTCGCCGTGCAGGTGTCGAAACGGCCCGTCCTTCAGCGTGATCACGATCGAATCCGGCGGCCGGTTCACGTTGTCGGTCGTGAAATGCGAGCGCACCCCGTGATAGGCGATGTCGATCCGGGCGGTCTTCCGATTCTCGCCCTGCTCGAGCACGTTCGCGCCGGCACACCACGGAAGGAACTGCGGATACGACCCCACCCGGTCGACGAGCTCGAACATCCGCGCCGCGGTGTAGGGCACCAGGACGCTCTTCGTCACCTGCTGCACGTCGCGCCATCCCTCGCGCCAGCGTGAACGTTGCGCGCGCGAACCGTCTCGCCACCCGCGCGTAGAATGCGCGGGCATCCGACCGTACCGATCACAGGCGCTCCGTGAGCATCGTCGAAAACCGAAAGGCCTTCCACGACTATTTTATCGAGGAACGATTCGAAGCCGGAATCGCGCTCGAGGGATGGGAAGTGAAGGCGATCCGCGGCGGTCGCGCGAATCTGAAGGAAGCGTACGTCATCGTCAAAGGCGGCGAGCTGATGCTGATCGGTGCGCACATCTCACCGCTGACCACCGCGTCGACGCACGTGCACCCCGATCCGACGCGCTCGCGGCGGCTCCTGCTGCATCGCGAGGAGATCAACCGCCTGATCGGCAAGGTGGAGCGCGCCGGCTACACGCTGACGCCGCTCGATCTGCACTACAGCAAGGGACGCGTCAAGCTCGCGATCGGCCTCGCCAAGGGCAAGAAGCAGCACGACAAGCGGGCGTCGATCAAGGAACGCGAGTGGAACCGCGAGCAGCAGCGGCTGCTGCGGGGCCGCGGCATGCCGTCGAAATCGCGCGAGCTCGCATAGAACGTATCTCGCGGGATTTTGCGATACGTTCCGGTGTAAGCGCGCATCGTCAGCGCGGCAAGTCGCGCATCAGCACCTGTGCCGCCTGACTGCCGCTGCGCACGGCGGCTTCGAGCGTCGCCGGGAAGGCGCCGTACGTGTAGTCGCCCGCCAGGTAAACGCGTCCGGCGAGATGGCCGCACGCGGGCCGCTGCAGCGCCGGCAGACACGCGTATGTCGCACGCTTCTCCTCGATCACCTGCGACCAGTGTGGCGCCGGCATGCCTGCGCGGAGCCGCCGCAATTGCGAATCGATCGCCGCGATCAGCGCCGGATGATCGAGCGCATCGTGCGGCCCGTGCGCGCTGATGACCACCGACAGCAGTGCGCGAAGGTCCGGTGTGCCGGCTGCCGGGACCGTCCGCGCAAGGATGTCGGCACGATCGAAAACCCACTGGCCCGGCGCATCGTCGAGCCGTACGAGTCCCGAGGGCAGCGCGACTGGCGCGCCGTAACCCAGATACACGGTCGTGATCGGTTCCCAGGCGAACTCGCGCACGTCGCGCAGCGCCGCCGCGATGCGGGCATCGTTCGCGGCGAGCGAGGGGTCGAACGCGGCGGCGAGCTGGTGCGGACCCACTGCGACGATGGCGGCATCCACATCGAAAGCGCCGCCCGCGTTTGAAACGCGCACGGTGCCGTCCGCCCGCACGATCCGCACGCGCGACGACGTGTGGACCGCGTGGCCGCGCGAAAGCAGCCATCTCCCTGCACGATCGGGTATCGCGGCCGCCAACCCGGCCTGCGGCGTGACAACGTCGGTCGCATGCGCGCCGCCGCCGAAGGTTTCGCGCAAGACGTTGGCGAAAACCTGCGCCGATGCGCGTTGCGTCGGCGTGTTGAGCGCGGCGAGGCAAAGCGGTCCCCACAGGTCGTCGCGTACGCGAGGGGGCAACGCGGCCATCCATTGTGCGACGGTCGCTCCGTCCGGACAGCGAAACTCCTCTCGCTGCACGCGCGCGAACCAGCGGAGCGTCGCGACGCGGTCGGACCAGGCGAGTCCCCTCGCGCCGATCACGCCGAGCAGCAATCCGAGCGGTGCGGGCAGATTGCGGGTGCGCAGGGAGATCGCGTTCGCCTGATGCGCCGCAAACGGGGCGATGGCAAGCGGCGTTTTGATCCACGGCTCGCCGTCGTCGCGCTGCCGCAGGCGCGCGGCAAGCGCGAGCGTTTCGGTGTAGGCGCCGAGCAACAGGTGCTCGCCGTTGTCGAGCGGCAGACCGTCCCGGACCACGCCGCGCGCCCGCCCGCCGAGGTCTGGCGCCGACTCGTGGAGTTCGACGCGATAATCGTTGCGCGCGAGCTCCACCGCGGCGGCACAGCCGGCCCAGCCGCCGCCGATGACGGCAATTCGATGCCCCCCCCCCAACGCTCGCGGCTTCGCCGCTTCGCTGCCCCCCGCGGGGGCGGGATTCGCTCTTCGGGGCGGCCCTTCAGAGCTCATGTCCGCCAGGCTGCCCACGTCGCGATCCACAGCTTGCGCAAAGGCGTCAGGGCGATGCGTCGGTCGAGTACGCGATAGCCGTCGCGCGCGATCTCCGCGAGCAGCGTCCGATAGATGGCGGCCATGGCGAGCCCCGCGCGTTGCGCACGGCGATCGCGCGCGGGCAGCTGGCCGAGCGCCCGGTCGTACCATTCGCGAGCCCGCGCGACCTCGAACGCCATCAATTCGGCGAACGCGGGTGTCGCACGGCTCTGAAGCACGTCCGACGAGGCGACGCCGAAGCGCGCGAGGTCGTCCTGCGGCAGGTAGATGCGGCCGCGCCGCGCGTCCTCGCCGACGTCGCGAACGATGTTGGTCAGCTGGAACGCGATCCCGAGATCGCGCGCGTAACCCCGCGTACGCGGGTCCTCGTAGCCGAAGATTTCCGCGGACATCAGGCCGACGATGCCTGCGACGCGATCGCAATAGATTTCGAGCTCGGCGAAGTCGAGATAGCGCAGCTTGTCGAGGTCCATTTCCATGCCGTCGATCACGGTCTGCAACTGGGCCTGCGTGACGGCATGACGTGCGACGACCGGAACCAGCGCCAGCGCCACCGGATGCCGGGGCGTGCCCGCAAAAACGCTGTCGATCTCGGTTCGCCACCACGCGAGCTTCAGCCGTGCGACGCCCGGATCGGCGACTTCGTCGACGACGTCGTCCACCTCCCGGCAAAACGCATACAGCGCCGTGATCGCTTTGCGCCGAGCCGGATCGAGCAGCCGAAAGCTGTAGTGAAAGCTCGAGCCGCTGCTTGCCGCTTTGTCGGCGCAGTATTGCTCGGGCGTCATACGGCAAGGCCGGCCGCGCGCCGGCCGGGGATCAGTGTCCTGCACGCGACGAGCGCCCAATCGCGCTTGCGCAGCACGGGCCGGCGCGTGAGCACATCGCCGGCGACCGCGTCGATGCGCTCGAGTATTCTCGTGCCGCCCGCGATCACCGCGGCGAGCTCGAGGCCGGCCCGACGCGGCAAGCGTCGTGACAGTGGCCGCCCGACGTCGAAAAGCGCGCGCGTTCGCGCCGTCTGGAATGCCATCAGCCGCGTCCAGCGGGCGTCGCAGACGCGGGCGGCAATCTGCGCGGTGTCGACGTCGAAGCGCGCCATGTCCTCGAGCGGGATGTAGACGCGCCCCTTCTGCCAGTCGAGCGCGACGTCCTGCCAGAAGTTGGCGAGTTGCAACGCGGTGCAGATCGCGTCGCTTTCGACGCGGCTTTGCGCATCGGCGGTTCGGTAGAGCGCGAGCAGCAGGCGTCCGACCGGGTTGGCCGAGCGCCGGCAATAGTCGAGCAGCGAGGCGAATGTCGAATAGCGCGTGACGTCCACGTCCTGCGCGAAAGCCGACAGCAGGTCGCGAAAGGCGGCGAGCGGCAGTCGATGCTCGCGGATCGCGTCGGTCAGCGCCGGGAACGGCTCGGCGACCGGTGTTTCGCCGCGCTCGATCGCATCGAGGCCTCGCCCGAACGCGGCGAGCGCCGCATGCCGTTCGGCCGCCGGCGCATCGCCTTCGTCGGCAAGATCGTCGGCGGCGCGCGCGAAGCGGTAGATCGCGACGACTGCGCGCCGGTAACGCGCTGGAAGCAGCGCGGAAGCGACGGGAAAATTTTCGTAATGACCGACCGACAAGGCGACGAATTGGCGAGGGGCGAACCCGGGGCAGGGTGGACCGCGGCACTCGATCTGGCGAGCGGGGTCACGGTCGGATATACTAGCCGATTCGGTGCAAGGCCCCGGCGGGACCATTTTAAGGTTCGATTCCGCTCGCGTCACGTGGGAGCGCTGCCCGCACCGGGCCCCACCCGCGAAAGTGGCGGAATTGGTAGACGCACCAGCCTTAGGAGCTGGCGGGGCAGCCCGTGGGGGTTCGAGTCCCCCCTTTCGCACCAACGTACCCCCGCGCGGACGTACGCGCGCTTACCGGATTGGCAAGGGATTCCTGTCGCATGCAAACAACACTCGAAACGCTGAGCGCGCTCGAACGCCGCCTGAACGTGGCCGTGCCGATTGCGCAGATCGAAGGAGAAGTCAGAAAGCGGCTGACGCGCCTTGCGCGCACCGCCAAGGTCGCAGGCTTCCGCCCGGGCAAGGTACCGCTGCGAATGGTCGACCAGCAGTACGGTCCGCAGGTGCGCTCCGACGTGATCTCGGAAGCGGTGCAGTCGAGCTTCAACGACGCGGTGCGCGAGCAGAAGCTGCGTGTCGCCGGCATGCCGCGCATCGAGCCGCAACCGCGAGAGCAGACGGCCGCGGACACGCTCGAATTCGCGGCGTTCTTCGAGGTTTATCCGGACATCAGGATCGGCGACGTCGGTGAGATCGCCATCATCCGGCCGCAGGCGAGCGTCACCGAGCAGGACGTCGATCGCACGCTCGACGTGCTGCGCCGGCAGCGGACGACGTATGCAGCCGTCGAACGGGAGGCGCGCAGCGGAGACCGCGTTCGCGTCGATTTCACCGGCACGATCGACGGCGTCGAATTTCCCGGCGGGCAGGCGCACGATTTTCCCATCGTGCTGGGCGAGGCGCAGATGCTGCCGGAATTCGAAACGGCGGTCGCGGGCATGGAACCGGGCGCGACGAAGACATTTACGCTCGTGTTTCCCGCCGACTATCACGGTCGGGAAGTCGCCGGGAAGGAGGCGCAGTTCACGCTGACGGTGAAGGATGTTGCCGAGCCGCACGTACCGGCGCTCGACACCGACTTCGCCAAGGCATTCGGCATCGCGAGCGGCGAGGTCGCCGATCTGCGCAAGGAAGTCGAAACGAATCTGCGGCTGGAGTTGAAACGCAAGATCGAGGCATCGGTCAAGGCGCAGGCGCTCGCGGGCTTGCGTGAGCGCGCGACGTTCGAAGTGCCGCGGGCGCTCGTCGAAAGCGAAGCGCACATCCTGCGCCGGCGCGCGATTGCCAGCATGCGCGAGCAGCGCAACATGAAGCCGGAAGATCTCGAGGTGTCGGTTGACGTATTCCGCCCGCAGGCGGAGGAACGTGTCGCGCTCGGGCTGATCATCGGCGAGCTGGTTCGCGCCGAGCAGCTGCACGCGAAGCCGGAGCAGATCAAGGCGCTCGTCAGCGAAACCGCGCAGACGTACGAGCAGCCGGACGCCGTCGTCCGCTGGCATTACGAGAAGCCCGAGCGCCTGCGGGATTTCGAGGCGATGGTGCTGGAGCAGAATGTCGTCGACTGGATCCTGGCCCGCGCGAAGGTGACGGACCAAACGGCGACCTTCGAAGACCTGATGGGACGGCGCGCTGCGTGAACCGCCGGCACGAAGCGTGCTGCGCGGTTACGGAACGCTCGACGATGTGCGGATTGCACCGCTCGTGGGAGCGCAGGCCGTGAATCGAGTGGTGTCGCGATGGAGAACGTGGCGCCAGCTCCGTTCACCCGGTCGCGCTTGACGATCCAACGGTGAAGTCCCATCTTCACCCCAACGTGCCGAGTGCCGGGGAACCAACGCGCGCGGGCGGATTCACATCGAATACCGAGGACTGAAAACATCATGGAAGAACCAAGAGGCCTGGGCCTGATCCCGATGGTGATCGAGCAGAGCGGACGCGGCGAGCGCGCGTACGACATCTACTCGCGCCTGCTGAAGGAACGCGTCGTGTTTCTCGTCGGGCCGGTCAACGAAGCGACGGCGAACCTCGTCGTCGCCCAAATGCTGTTCCTGGAATCCGAGAATCCGGACAAGGACATCCATTTCTACATCAATTCCCCGGGCGGCTCGATCGCCGCCGGGTTCGCGATCTACGACACGATGCAGTTCATCAAGCCGGACGTGTCCACGCTATGCGTCGGCATGGCGGCGTCGATGGCCGCGTTCCTGCTCGCCGCAGGCGCCAAGGGCAAGCGCTTCGTGCTGCCGAATTCGGACGTGATGATCCATCAGCCGCTCGGCGGATTCCAGGGACAGGCGTCGGATGTGGAAATCCATGCCAAATACATCCTCAGCCTGCGCCAGCGTCTGAATGTGCTGATGGCGACGCATACCGGCAAGGCGGTCGAGCAGATCGCGCGCGACACCGAACGCGACAATTTTCTGACCGCCGAGCAGGCGCGCGAGTACGGGATCGTCGACAAAGTCTTGCAAAAGAGACTCTTACCCGAGTAAAGTCGATCGAAAGCACGGCAGGCGCTTCAATGGCAGACAAATCCTCATCCGGCGACAAGCTCCTCTATTGCTCCTTTTGCGGCAAGAGCCAGCACGAGGTCCGCAAGCTGATCGCGGGCCCGTCGGTGTTCATCTGCGACGAGTGCATCGAGCTCTGCAACGACATCATCCGGGAAGAGGGGACCGGGAGCGAGACCGCGCGGGCCGACCGCAGCAAGCTGCCGACGCCGCACGAGATCCGGCAGATCCTCGACCAGTACGTGATCGGCCAGGAGCCGGCGAAGAAGATCCTGTCGGTTGCGGTGTACAACCACTACAAGCGGCTCGAATCCGGCGGAAAGGACGACGAGGTCGAACTCGCGAAGTCGAACATCCTGCTGATCGGTCCGACGGGCTCCGGCAAGACGCTCCTCGCGCAGACGCTCGCGCGGCTGCTCGACGTGCCGTTCGTCATCGCCGACGCCACGACGCTCACCGAGGCCGGCTACGTCGGCGAGGATGTCGAGAACATCATCCAGAAACTGTTGCAGAAATGCGACTACGACATCGAGAAGGCGCAGCGCGGAATCGTCTACATCGACGAGATCGACAAGATCTCGCGCAAGAGCGACAACCCGTCGATCACGCGCGACGTTTCGGGCGAAGGCGTCCAGCAGGCGCTGCTTAAACTGATCGAGGGCACGATCGCCAGCGTCCCGCCCCAGGGCGGCCGCAAGCATCCGAACCAGGAATTCGTGCAGGTCGACACTACGAACATCCTCTTCGTATGCGGCGGCGCATTCGACGGGCTCGAGAAGATCATCCGGCAGCGCACGGCGAAGACCGGCATCGGCTTTGGCGCCGAAGTCGCGTCGCCCGATGATCGCAAGAGCATGACGATCCTGCTGCGCGAGACCGAGCCGGAGGACCTCATCAAGTTCGGTCTCATTCCCGAATTCGTCGGGCGGCTGCCGGTGGTCGCCACGCTCGACGAGCTCGACGAGGCGGCGCTGATCCAGATCCTCGTCGAGCCGAAGAACGCGCTGATCAAGCAGTACCACAAGATGTTCCGGATGGAGGGGGTCGAGCTCGAGATCCGCGAACTCGCACTGCGCGCGATTGCGCACAAGGCGCTGGCGCGCAAGACCGGCGCGCGCGGGCTGCGCTCGATCCTCGAGCAGGTGCTGCTCGACGTCATGTACGATCTTCCGTCGCTGTCCAACCTCGCGCGGGTCGTCGTCGATGAATCGACGATCACCAACGACGGCAAGCCGCTGCTGATGTTCACGGATACGCCGAAGGTCGCGGCCGCCCAGTAGCCGTTATTGCGTCGCGGCGGTTCGTGGGTCTGGCTAATCGCGGCGACCCGTCGCCGCGACGCAATAACTGCACGAATTGGAGCGTCAACTCCGTCGACGTGCAATTCGCGCATATCGGAACAATTCGTGGTGCAAGTCGCTGATTGGCGCCGGGTTCGCTCGCCGCCTCGGTTCATTTGGCCTTCCGTGCGGCGCCTGCATGGAATTTGCTGCTGCGTGGGATGCCTAAGCGCGGAAGCCGGGCGCGCGAGCCTGCCGGCTCCACTTCTTTAACTTCTTTAACTCCTTACCCCAAACAGGGTTTTTGAGCAGTTACCCTCTCGGCTTGACAGCGACGGTCGCTGGCCCCATTTTGACCGATGACTCTTCCACTCGAGGCTCGCATGCCGAACGACACATCCCTCCCGACCGACATCACGACGCTGCCGCTGCTGCCGCTGCGTGACGTGGTCGTGTTCCCGCACATGGTGATTCCGCTGTTCGTCGGACGCCCGAAGTCGATCAAGGCACTCGACGTCGCGATGGACACCGGCAAGCACATCCTGCTGGTCGCACAGAAACAGGCGGCGAAAGACGATCCTGTGGCCGAGGACCTGTACGACATCGGCAGCGTCGCCACCGTCCTGCAGATGCTCAAGTTGCCTGACGGCACCGTGAAGGTGCTCGTCGAGGGTACGCAGCGCGCGCAGATCCGGACCATCGAGGAGCATGGCGAATACCTCTCGGCGCACGCGCAGCCGATCCCGGGCGAGCCGGGGACAGTCAACGAAGTCGAGGCGATGCGCCGTGCGCTGCTGACGCAATTCGATCAGTACGTGAAGCTCAACAAGAAGATCCCGCCCGAAATCCTGACGTCGATGTCCGGCATCGACGATGGCGGCCGTCTCGCGGACGCCATCGCAGCGCATCTGCCGCTCAAGCTCGAGCAGAAGCAGCAGATCCTCGAAATGAGCGACGTCGGCAAGCGCCTCGAGCATCTGCTCGGCGTGCTCGAGGGCGAAGTGGACATCCTGCAGGTCGAGAAGCGCATCCGCGGCCGCGTCAAGCGGCAGATGGAAAAGAGCCAGCGCGAGTACTACCTGAACGAGCAGGTGAAGGCGATCCAGAAGGAGCTCGGCGAGGGCGAGGAGGGCGCGGACCTCGAGGAGATGGAGAAGAAGATCCGCAAGGCGCACATGCACAAGGATGCGCGCAAGAAGGCGGAAGCCGAGCTGAAGAAGCTCAAGCTCATGTCGCCCATGTCGGCCGAGGCCACCGTGGTGCGCAACTACATCGAGACCCTGGTCAACCTGCCGTGGCGCAAGAAGTCGAAGATCTCGAAGGACATCAAGCAGGCGCAGGAGATCCTCGACAAGGACCACTACGGCCTGGAGAAGGTCAAAGAGCGCATCGTCGAGTACCTGGCTGTACAGACCCGCGTCGACAAGATGAAAGCGCCGATCCTCTGCTTGGTCGGCGCCCCCGGCGTCGGCAAGACCTCGCTCGGCCAGTCGATCGCCCGCGCGACCAACCGCAAGTTCGTGCGCATGTCGCTCGGCGGCGTGCGCGACGAGGCGGAAATCCGCGGGCATCGCCGCACCTACATCGGTTCGATGCCGGGCAAGATCCTGCAGAACATGTCGAAGGTGCAGGTGAAGAACCCGCTGTTCCTGCTCGACGAGGTCGACAAGATGGGCGCCGACTGGCGCGGCGATCCTTCGAGCGCGCTGCTCGAGGTGCTCGACCCGGAGCAGAACAACACCTTCACCGATCACTACATCGAGGTCGAGTACGACCTGTCGGAAGTGATGTTCGTCGCCACCGCCAACACGCTCAACATCCCGCCGCCGCTTCTCGACCGGATGGAAGTCATCCGCCTCTCGGGTTACACCGAGGACGAGAAGGTGAACATCGCCATCCGCTATCTGCTGCCGAAGCAGCTCAAGGCGACCGGCCTGCAGGAGAACGAGATCTCGGTCTCGGAAGCCGCGATCCGCGACATCGTGCGCTACTACACGCGCGAAGCCGGCGTGCGCGCGCTCGAGCGCGAGGTTTCCAAGATCTGCCGCAAGGCGGTCAAGCAGCTCCTCACCGACAAGAAGCCAGACGAGAAGGCGCACCGCATCACCGTGACGCCGAAAAATCTCGACAAATATCTCGGCGTGCGCAAGTACAGCTTCGGCATGGCCGAGAAGCAGAACCAGGTCGGCCAGGTCACCGGCCTCGCCTGGACCGAAGTCGGCGGCGAGCTGCTGACGATCGAGGCGGTGACCATGCCCGGCAAGGGCAAGACCACCACTACAGGCAAGCTCGGCGACGTGATGCAGGAGTCGATCCAGGCGGCGCTGTCGGTGGTACGCACCCGCTCGCGCAAGCTCGGCGTGAAAGAGGACTTCTATCAGAAGAACGACATCCACATTCACCTGCCCGAGGGCGCGACACCGAAGGACGGCCCGAGCGCCGGCATCGGCATCGCCACGGCGATGGTGTCGGTGCTGTCGGGCATTCCGGTGAAGTCGGACGTCGCCATGACCGGCGAGATCACGCTGCGCGGCGAGGTGCTGCAGATCGGCGGCCTGAAAGAGAAGCTGCTCGCCGCGCACCGCGGCGGCATCAAGACCGTGATGATCCCGGAAGAGAACGTCAAGGACCTGGTGGAGATCCCGGACAACGTCAAGAACAAGCTCGAGATCGTGCCGGTGAAGTGGATCGACAAGGTCCTCGAGATCGCGCTCGAGCGGCAGCCCGAGCCGCTGCCCGAGCCCGACGACGCCGCGCCGATCCCGCCCAAGCCCGACGACCAGACCGGCGCGGTCACCACGCACTAGAGGCAGCATTAACAAGGCCGATCTCATCGACCAGATCGCGCAGGCGGCGGAAATCTCCAAGTCCGCCGCCGAGCGCGCGGTCGACGCGATGATCGGCGCCGTCAAGTCCAGCCTGCGCAAGGACGAGATGGTGACGCTGGTCGGTTTCGGCACCTTCTACGCCGGCAAGCGCGCGGCGCGCACCGGCCGCAATCCGCGCACCGGCGAAGCGCTGAGCATCAAAGCCGCGCGCCTGCCCAAGTTCCGCGCTGGAAAAGCCCTCAAGGACGCTATAAACTAGCGCCCCTTTCGCTGTACGGGCGCTTAGCTCAGCGGTAGAGCGCTGCCCTTACAAGGCAGATGTCGTAGGTTCGACCCCTACA
>Ga0137409_10006407_pt1 | contig 12225 bp, 11 predicted proteins | sample CZODoug1_16funga_FD_122059 | JGI IMG/M metagenome (GOLD analysis project Ga0137409, IMG submission 122059) | Vadose zone soil fungal communities from Angelo Coast Range Reserve, California, USA - CZODoug1_16fungal (Hybrid Assembly) | ecosystem: Environmental > Terrestrial > Soil > Vadose zone... | reverse complement strand
CTCCAACAGCGCGGTATAGATCTGCACCGCGAGATTGTTGGGCAACAGCTCGGCGAGGATTTCCTCTTCGGACGGCTCGAATTCATAGATCGCGCCGGCGGTTTCGTTGTCCGGCTCGTCGGCGAGCCCGGCGGGCGCGGCGAACGGGATCAGCTGCTGCGCCGTAACGATCTGGGTGATCGCCGAGCGGAAACGGTTGAAGATGATCGTGCAGACATCGAATTCGCCGGCCTCGAACAGCGCCAGCACGCGGTGGGCGATGTCCGCCTTCACCAGGGCCCGCGCCGGCACCGCGTCGCGGAATCCGCTCGACAGGTTATCCACGACCACGGCCGAATGGCCTTCATCGAACAGCATCTTTGTCATGTGGGAACCGATATAACCGGCTCCGCCGACGACCAGTATCCTCATGCCGCACCACCCCTTGCGGGCGCGCCCGCCACATCAACACCCCCTCCCACCGGCTTGCGCGGCGCCGAAGTCAGGGCCGGCGGCGCCTCACGCGGTTTGTCCTTTTCCAGTCGCCCGTAGGAATCCTCCAGCCGCACGATATCGTCTTCGCCCAGGTACGGACCGGACTGTACTTCGACGATTTCGAGGGGGACCCGTCCCGGGTTCGCGAGTCGGTGCTTCACGCCGAGCGGTATATAGGTGGACTGGTTCTCGGTAAGCAGGTAGGTCTGGTCTCCCCGCGTCACCCGCGCCGTACCCCTGACGACGACCCAGTGCTCGGCGCGGTGATAGTGGATCTGCAGGGAAAGTGTGGCGCCGGGATTGACGACAATGTGTTTGACGCGGAAGCGGTCGCCCAGGTCGATGTCGTCGTAGCTTCCCCACGGCCGGTGCACCTTGCGATGGGTCAGGCATTCCTGGCGAGACTCGCTCTTCAGGCGCGCCACGACTTTCTTCACTTCCTGCGCCCGGTCGCGCCGCGCCACCATGACGGCGTCGGGTGTCTCGACCACCACCACGTCCTCCAGTCCGACGCACGCGACCAGACGGTGGTTGGAAATCAGCAGGGCCTGCCGGGTATCCACGGCGCAAACATCGCCATGCGTAACGTTGCCATCGCTATCCTTGGAGCCGATTTCCCACATCGCGTCCCACGCGCCGACGTCCGACCACCCCGCGTCGAGCAGTACCGCGGCCGCGCCCACGCCCTCCTTTTTCGCGCGTTGCGAGCCGAGCCGTTCCATCACCGCGTAGTCGATGGAGTCGGCGGGACACTCCTCGAACGCACGGGAGTCGACGCGGAAGAAGTCGCCGTCCTTCGTGCCCCGACCGTGCGCCGCCTCGCACGCGGCCAGTATCTCCGGCCGCAGGCGACCGATAGTCTCGATCCACACCGAACTGCGCACCATGAATATCCCGCTGTTCCACAGGTACGAGCGCTCGGCGACGTAGCGCTGCGCCGTCTCACGGTCCGGCTTCTCGACGAACGATTCGACGCCATATGCCGGCGGGTTGCGGCCCGGATAAAGCTCGTTCCCGAGCCGGATGTAGCCGTAGCCGGTTTCCGGCGACGTCGGCGGGACCCCGAAGGTGACGATGCACCCTTCCGCTGCGAGGGCGGCACCGCGCCGGACCGCCTCGTGGAACGCCGCGCGCCCGGTGATGACGTGGTCCGAGGGCATGACGGCAAGCACCGGGTCGGTGTCCGCCAGCGTGTGCAGGGCCGCAAGCGTGAGCGCCGGGCCGGTGCCCCTGCCCGCCGGCTCGAGCAGGATCGAATGCGATGCCACCCCGATCGCGCGCAGCTGGTCGGCGACCATGAAACGGTAATCTTCGTTGCAGAGCACGACCGGGGGCGCCGTCGGCGCGGGATTGACGGACAGGCCATCCATGCGGCGGACGGTTTCCTGAAGCAGGCTCAAGTCGCCGTTCAACGCGAGCAATTGTTTCGGATGCTGTTCGCGCGACAGCGGCCACAGGCGCGTTCCCGAGCCCCCACACAACACCACCGGCTGGACCTTCATGATGACCTCCGCTAGTTGATTAATCGAGTCATGACCCGGGCGCAAGGGCGGCCCTTGCCCGGCGCACCGCGTTCATCGGCCGCCGGCCACCGATCTGCGGCTGCCGGCCACCGATCTGCGGCCGCCGCGAAAAGCCTCTGCAATCAGATAGGCAACGAATAACGTGTTGGTCACCAGATAGCGACGCCACAGCCGCCGTGGTTCCGTCGCCAGGCGATGCAGCCATTCCAGGCCCACCTCCCGCATCCAGTGCGGGGCGCGCGTCGTGACGCCTGCGTGAAAATCAAACGCGGCCCCCACGGCAATCATCACCGCGTGAATCCGGCCGCGATGCGCGGCAGCCCATGCCTCCTGTTTCGGGCACCCCAGCGCAACCAGCACAATGCGCGCGCCCGAGTCCTCGATCGTGCATGCGACCTCGGCATCCTCCGCCGGCGTGAGAGGCCGGAATGGCGGTGCGTAGCACCCCGCGATCTTCAAGCGGGGAATGTAACGCTGAATACGTGTGCTCAATCGCCACAACAGTACGGCTGTGCCCCCGTACAGGAACACCGGCAGCCCTTCCGCAGCGGCGCGGGCACAGCACTTCCACATCAGGTCAGGCCCGTTGATGCGCTGCTGACCGGCGTACCCCAGCGCGCGCAGGCGCCACGCGACCGGCGCGCCGTCGGGCGCCGCCAGGTCGGCGTCATTGATGACCGCGCCGAATCCGCTGTCACGGCGCGCGGTCACGACGGAATGCACGTTGCACATGCAGACATAGCGCGATTCCCGCTTCGACGCCCAGCCAATGATCCGATCCAGGCAATCTCCCCAGCCGACTGCGTCGATGTGCGAGCCGAGCACGCTCGCGTAAACCCGGTCCTGTCCATTCGCCATGCGCTAGCCCGTCGCCTTGAGCTGTTCCCCGGCGATGGCATCCTGGTATATCGCCATCAGCTGCGCGTAGTTCTTTCCGGGAGTGAAGCGGTTTTCGTAGGCCTCGCGCGCATGCTCACCCATTGCGCGCATCTTTCCGGGAAACGCCTCCGCCCACGCGAGGTGACGGGCAAGGTCGGGCGCCGCCCCGGGCTCGAACAGCAGGCCGGTACGACCGTGATCGACCAATTCCGCCAGGGCGCCGAGATGGCTGGCGACCACCGGCAGGCCGTTGGCGAACGCCTCCACCAGCGTACGGGGAAAGTTTTCGTACCAGATGCTCGGCATGACCAGGTACGCCGCCCGGCGCATGCGTTCGTGGATCTCTGCGGGAGCGAGCCATCCCAGGCAATTGAACTGAGGGTGGGACTCGATCTTCGTGCGCTCGGGGCCGTCGCCGATCACGTCGAGCGTGATGTTGGGCAGCTCGCGCAAGGCCTTGATCAGCAGATCGACGCCCTTTTCCGCCGCCAGCCGCCCGACGAATAGCCCGCCGCGGCGGGTGGTCTCCGGCTGGCGACCGACATCCACGAAATTGGGTTTGACCGCGATGTGTGCCGCAGGCAGCCCGCCCTCGATGAACTTCGCGCGGCAGAACTCGGTTAGCGCGATATAACGCGCGACCTTGTGCCGGTAGGTGCCGAGCGCGCGGTGCATGCCGAGCATCGTTGCCAGCGCCGCCGACTGCAGCCCCGAATTCCGGTAGCACTTGCGCACCACGCCGCGCCACGGCAGGTGGCCGAGGCAGTCTTCGCACACCCGCCCCTCGTGCAGGAACATCGCCTGCACGCACAGGAGCCGGAAATTGTGCAGCGTCTGCACCACCGGGATCCCGGCGCGCGCGGCCGCCCAGTAGACCGAAGCCGATACCAGAGCAAAGGTGTTGTGGATGTGAATGACGTCCGGGCGGAACGTGTTCACGAGTCCCGCGACCTCGCGCGATGTGCGGCGCGACCACAGCGTCTGCGTGAAGGCATCGAACGTCTTGATGTCGTGCAATTCGTGGTTGTCGCGCAGATAGGTCGCGACCTCGTGCCCGCGGCTGCGCAGCAGCTCGATCTCGGCGTCGACGACCGCGTCCTCTCCGCCGGGTAGCCGGTAACGGTTGTGCACGACGAGAACCCGCGGGCTGATCATGGCTTGGGTCCCGGCGTCAATTGCGGCGCAGTGGCGGCAGCCGGGGTTCCGCCCGCCGTGTCCGTCGCCAGCACGCTGTACTTCGACGCGAACTTGATTATCCCGGACCAGTCGGCGTCGGGTTGCCGTTTTTCGAGCGCAAGCAGCAGCTCCTTCGGCGCCTCGAATGACTCGCTCCACGAGTTTGCGTCCTGCCTCGACGCCGCGCGCCAGGCATCGAGCCCCTTCCTCAGCGGGCTCTCCTTCGAAGCCCAGCCGAGCGAGAACGCCGGCGGCTCGCGGCTGCTCAGGTAGAGGTTGTAGTCGGAAACGTTCTCGAGCAGGCCCGCCGGCAGGACGACGGCGGACTTGCCGTTCCAGGCCAGAATGTTGCCGACGACGCGGTTGCCCCGCGGGCGCAGTTCCGGCTTGGTCTTACTGCGTCCCTCGTCGATAACGGCGACGCCCTCCATGCCGTTTCTCGCGACCAGGTTGTGCGCGACGACGGATTCGGAGCTGTGCGGCAGGTAGATCCCGCGCAGCTTGTTGCCGAACACGCGGTTGTTGTAAATCTGCCCCTTCTGGCTCGCCTCGTAGTGGATGCCGAACCCCGCGTTGTACGCCGACACGCTGTCGTGAATCTTGTTGTTGCTGTTCATCCAGTCGAACCAGATGCCGTCGCCGTTGTTCGCGATCGCGCGGTGGCCGCGCACCTCCGAGTCGCGCAGCCCCCCGTCGCCGACGAACTTCGCACCACCGGCTTCCCACCAGGTATTGAAGCCGCGCGTGTTGTTGAAGCTCGTCTCGCTATCGAGCAGCTTCACGCTGCGTCCGCGCAGCTTCATGCCGAGCTGGCCGCAGTAGGCAGCCCGGCTGCCCCTGACGATGTTTTCGTCGCCTGTGATATCGAGCCCGGCGCCGTCCACCTGGCTGATATCGACCCCTTCGAGCACAATGCGGTCACCGGCCAGCGAGATTGCGCCGGACTGGCTCACGGCGGTCGTGTTCGCGTGCTGGAAGCGCAGGTTGGTGAGATGCAGCGCCTTCACACCCTTGCCCAGCACGAGGTACGGCCGCACGCTCACCTCGACCGTGCGGCCCTCGAGTGTTCCGGTCGGCGCAATCTTCACGTACAAGCTTTGCGCCTCGGCATCGTAATAAAAGCTGTTTTCAGTCATTTCCCTGACCCCGCCCGGCACGCGCCCTGGCCAAATGCCGCCCTGGCCTTCGTGCAGCTTCTTCATCGGATGACCGGGTTTGTCGGGGAAACCGTTCAATATGGTTCCACCGATCTGCCTGAGCGGCTCGCCCTCGACGAAGACCTGCTGGCTGTTGACGGTCCACGGGCGCTTCACGAACAGGCCGGCTTCTACCCGCTCCCAGCCGCTGACGACATCGGAGCCCTTGATCAGCACCTCCGCATCCTTGCTTACGGGCAGCACGCTGGTGGGCGCCCCTGTCCAGCTCATGTCTGGAAAAATCAGCGACTCACGGTAGGTTCCGGCCGCGACATTCAGGGTGTCGCCAGGCCGCAGGCGCTTCACCGCATACGCGAGAGATCGAAAGGGGCGCTGCGCGTCGCCTTCGCCCGAGTCCTGCGCCGCGGAATTTGCCGGGTCGACGTAGCGGACCGCGGCCAGAACGTGCCCTCCCGCAAGGGCAGCCACGAGCAACAGCCAGCACAGCAGGTTTTTCATTGGCGCTCTGCCTCCATCTCTCAGGTCGCGCGCTCCGCCAGCGGTTGCGGATCGGCGCACACCGTGAAATACAGCTGCTCCATGCGCGAAACCTGGTGCGTCCACGAAAAGTGCTCGTGCGCGCGGTTCGCTGCCGCTCGCCCCATCGCGCGCTTCATTGCGGGATTTTTCGCGAGCGCGTCGAGCGAGCGCGCAAGATCCTCCACCACCTGTTCCGGCTCGCTGGGTCGGACCTTGAACCCGCAGGACGGGTCGACCAGCACGGCGGGCCCGCCGGAATCGAGGCACACGACGGGCAACCCGCTCGACAGCGCTTCCAGGACCACGTTGCCGCTGGAGTCGTGCAGGCTCGGGAAGAGAAATGCGTCATGGCGCAGATAGGTCTGCATGACCGCCGCGCGCTCGAGGTACGGAATCCAGCTCACGGCATGGCTCAACCCGAGATCGTCCGCAAGCCCGTGCAGCCAGGCCTCGTCGGGACCGCGGCCGATGACGGTCAGGCGCGCGGAAGGATGCCGCCTGCAAAATTCCGCGAACGCCATCAAGCCGAGGTGCAGACCTTTCCAGTAAATCAGGCGACCGACGTAAAGCACCCGGAAGATGCCGTCCTCGTCCGCTTTGCGCGCTGACGGGACGGGACGTTCGTCCGTCCCGAGCTCCACCTGCACCACGCATCGGCCGCGGAACCGGGACGGGATGCTGCGCAGCGTTTCGCGCGTCTTGCACAACGTCGCCGCCGACCGCCGGAAAACAGCCGCCATCAGCGGGTCCACGCGCACTATCCAGTTTGCGAGATCACGCATGAGGTCGATCAGGTAACCGCGCAGCGGAAAGGTCTTCCTTAGCTCGTGCGGCGCCGTTTCGCCGCCGCCGACCGGCCCAAAAACAAAAGGACGCCCGAGAAACGCCAGGAACGACGGGTGCCGGAATACGCCGAAGGTGATGTGGTGCACGACGTCGAACCGGACCTCGCGACAGAGCCGGCGGGCGACGCCGTACGCGCCGCATTGCCACAACAGGTAATACAGCCGCGCCCACAATCCCGCGTGATTCTTCCACCGCCGCATCCAGACCGGCAGGTCGTAATACGCGAAGCTGAGGTTGGGCACCGGGCTCGCGGCCAGCGCAGACTCGATGGTTGCGCGATTATTGGCGCGCGTCAGCACGCGCACGTTGTGGCCCGCGCGCGCAAGGCGGGTCGCCCAGTGCCAGCCGATGCCGGGCTCGGATCCCTGATTCGGCTCGCAGGCATACGCCGACAGCAGTATGCACAGCTTGCGCCGCATCCCGGCTTGTTTGCGGCCGCCTTCGAGGTATGCCTTTACGCTGTCAGCCATGTCGAGCGCCTTTCAATCAACGACCAATAGCCCCGCATCACATGTTCCTTGCGGTCGATCCCGCCGATGGCCCGGGAATACCGGAAGAACACATCGAGCACGTACGCCAGCACCAGCGCGGAGACCCTGGAGGCGCACCATTCCGATTCGGGATAGTGTTGGTGGGCGAATACCTGCGCCCGTTGCACGACCGCCCCCAGGTAGGACTTGCTGACGCTGCGACCCGCGGCTGCACGCCGGATCAGGTGATAATGAAACAGGTCGGCGAGCGGGTTTGCACCGTGCTGCGCGCACTCCCAGTCGAACACGAAGATTCCCCGCGGATGGACCCGGATATTCCACCAGGCGAAGTCCCCTTGCGAGAGAACGAACGGCCCCTGGTAGTCACGCAGGGATTTCCGGCAATCGCACAGCGCATCGCGCAGCCGCGCCGCCTCGTCGCGCATCAAGGCCGGCGTGATCTCTGCCAACATGCGCACCAGGGATTCGCAGCACGGCGACGAATCGAACCGCATGATCTCCCTGCGCGCGCGCCCGAGCCGCGCGAGAAATCCCGCGTGTGCCGAAGTGAAATCGGTGGTCACTTGGGTGCTCGGCGCGACGCTGGACACCAGATAGCGCCGTCCATTACCCACGGCACCCTCTGCAAGCAGCCGGGGAACCTGGCCCGCGAGCCCGTCCATTCCTTCGAGGTCCCTCAGCCAGCTGGCCTCGGCCACCACCATCGAGTCGGCGCTCGCCGCGAGCGCGATCTTGGCCAGCGCCAGCCCTTCTCCATTTTCAGAAAGAAACAGGGCCGAGGCCTTCTGGTGTGGCCCCTTGGTGCCGATTTGTATCGCCACCCACGGTCCGATAACCATGCCGTCGCTGCGCTGCTGACATTCCTGCTGGACCGTGTCCTTCAGGCGCCGCGCTTCAAACTCCGGCAGCAGACCGAAAGCGGGTACCAGGGCGTTCAGCTTGAGCAGGCCCATCGCGTACAGCGTCCGCAGTCGCCCGCCGATGAAATAGGGCAACCCCCGTTTCTGCAGCTCGTACTTGCCCACCGGCATCAGCAGCGGCCGCTGCCGGCCGCCGAACAGGATGTGCCACCGCCCCTCCCCCGCGGGAAGACCCAGGCTCCCCGACTCGGCCAACACGCCCGAGATGACGTGCAGGGGTTCGCGCAGCAATTCGGCCGGGCTCATGTCCGGGAACCCCCGGAAGCTCGCCGCCCGAGCCAGGCGAGTTGCTCGACCGGTACTCTGGCGGTATACCCGCCTGCGAGTGCCTTGGCGGAAACTCGGACGCAGCGCGCCGTCAAACGCAGCAATGCCGCGGCAACGCCGCTCGCCGCGAGGGGGTGGATGCGCCGCATCCGTATCCGCCTGTCCTCGCCCCTGCCTTCGGACCTGCGGCTGCGGGTCTTCTGCTGCGGGTAAAACCGCATGCACGACAGATAGCGCGGGATGTGCGCGATCCGGGTGCGCGCCGAGAAGCGCTCCCACAGGTCAGCGTCCATTGCGAGGTCGAATGCCGGGTCCAGCCCTCCGACCGCTTCATATAGCCCGCGCCGCCAGAACATGGACGGCTGCGGAATATAGTTGTGATCGTGCAGGAACACGAATCGGTTGAAGTCCATTTCCTTCTTCGGCCTCAGGAATCTGCCGTCCCCGTCGATCCACACCGCGTCACCGTAGGCGGCCATTACCTCCGGATGTTCAAGGAAGAATCCGGCGACGGCATCCAGCGCGCCAGGCAGCAAAAGATCGTCGGAACACAACCATCCGTGGATTTCTCCGGTCGCGCGGGCGAATCCCTTGACGAGCGCGTCCGTCTGCCCGCGATCTGGCTCGGAGACCCAGTGGGCCAGGGCGTGCCGGTGGCGCTGGATGACCTCGAGGCTGCCGTCGGTGGAGCCGCCGTCGATGACGATGTACTCGAGGCGCGGGTAGTCCTGCTCGAGAACGGAACGGATCGCTTGATCGAGGTAGCGCCCCTGCTGATAGGAGCACGTCACCACGGAAATCAGCGGTTGCCGCAGGACCGTCGCGTCCGCGATGTGCGCCTGCGGCAATGACTGTAGTCGCATGTCGGGTCCGTATGCCTATGCCCGCATCAGGCACGCCTGAAAGTGATCCCGCGTGAACGGGAACCAGGGCTGGTTGCCGTGCTTGCCGAACGCCTGCGCGATCGAGGCATATTGCGGTCCAGCAACGCAGTACAGCCCCGTCTTGAGCGCGTCGCTGACTACGCCACGGAACGCGCGGCGGCGGCGGCTCTTGTGCCGGCCTTCCTTCCAGTAAACGATCCTGAATCCGTGGATGGCGGCAATGTGCTCGAGCGAACGCCTGGACCAGAAAATATGATGCTCGAGCAAGCGCACGTACCACCACTGGTTCACTCCGAATTGCCGCGGCCAGAAGCTCTCGGTGTTGCCCGTTTCAATGAACACCAGCCCGCCCGGCCGCGTGAGCCGGCGCAGGTTTTCGAACGCGTCCTGCGGCCGGTAGAAATGTTCGATCACGTCGAACAGCGTCACGACGTCATACGGCTCCTGGCTCCACGCCAGGATGGGGTTGTCCAGGAAGCCCTCGATGAATTCGCCGGTAAGATGCCGCTCGATACCGGCGTAGCGCATGACATCGAACGCGGAGCGCCGCCCGGTCAGGCCGCTCGCCGCGTGCGCCTCGAGCAGCCCGCCAGCGGCGGCGCCTATATCCAGCAGGTCCATCGCCGGGGCGCCCCACAGCCACCGCAGCGCCGCCAACTCGCACGAGAATTCGTCTGGCGGCGCGGCCCACTTCACCTCCGCGTGCCGTCCGAACATGTCCGCCAGGAATGCCGGCGCGGGTACTGTCGATTTGTAATGCACACCGCACACGCCGCACCGACTCACCACGATGCCGGGATCAGGGATCGGTATCTCCTGATCCCCGAACGCGTAGTGCATGTCCGGAAGCAGCGTGCTCGACCCCACTACGCGCGATCCGCACGCGGGACAGCATTCGACGGCCGTCCAGTCAGCGAGCACCGGGCCCGTCCGCTCGACGATCGTGATCGGTATGGCGCCGCTTTGGAGTGACATCTCCCGCAACTTCAGCAAGCGCCGTGCCTGTAACCGGCAGTACCGGGAAAATCTTTCCAGCGCCGGGAGTTAGCGCGCCATCAAGCAGCCGGCGACCGCGCACTGCCGGCGAATACTGTCGTGAATCGCCGACGGCCCAAGTTGCAACTGACCTATCTCGCTGGCAGGCAAAGATTTCCGCTGTCGCACTACGGCGACAGCGCGGCGGTACCTTCATTGACTCGCGCGGCGCGGTCGCCATTTTTTTCCTGTGTATCCCGAATGCGGGGCTTGTTCCACGCAGCGGGAACCTTCACGTTTCATCGTTGCCTCATTTGCAGGGCCCATGCAATTCCGCGGGCTCTTTTCATTCTGGAGGACAGCATGAATCCGAATCGGTTACTCCCCGCAGCCTCTCATCGATCAAGAAAACTGCTTGCATTGCTATCCGGTGCAGCACTGGCCGTCGCCGTTCTCGCCGGTTGCGCCGGCACCGGCGTCAAGTCCGGCCAATACGTCGACGACAGTACGGTAACGGCCAAGGTCAAGACGGCGCTGCTGAGCACCAAGAATCTCAAGACCACCGGAATCAGCGTCACCACCGTCAAGGGCTAAGTGCAGCTGACCGGGTATGCGCCAAGCGAAACCGACAAGGAGCGCGCGGCAGTGGTCGCTCGCGATGTCGAGGGTGTCCGCGCCGTCAGCAACCAGCTTGAAATAAGGACCGACTGACGACTTCATCCGCAGCCTGGGGGGTCGCACCCCTTCCAGGTTGCGGTCAGGGGCGAGCGGTACCGCGGTCGCGAACGAGCATCGACGCGGCTCGCCGCTCGCGTGCACTGAGCCGCCAATGCCGGCTCACGACCCCCTGACGATGATCAGTTCGTTCTTCACCGAGCGCACGCCGTCCACGTTCAAGGCGACCTTGGCGGCGCGATCGCTGTTGGCGTGCGTATCGGCAGTGCCGTTGAGCGTGACGACGCCGGCGGCCGCATTAACATCCACCGTAATGGCCTTGAGCGCGGGCTCGGCCGTAATGGCCGACTTCACCTTTGACGCAAGCGCCACATCGCCCGGGTCGGGTATGTCGAGCGGCACCGCGCCCTGCGGGGCGGCAGCCTGGGGCGCGATGTTGCCGCCCGCAGATTTGTCGGCGGGAGCCGTTTCCAGGCTTTGGTCGAACTTCGGAGGCGGCGATTTCTGCTTCGGCTGCTGATCGCACGCCGCCAGGCCAAGCGCGAGAGCACCCGCGAGCGCGGCATGAAGCGCGCAACGTGAGCGTATTCCCGTATCGAATTTCATGTCGTTCTCCATTTCGTTGTTCAATGCTGGGTCTGCTACGCTCGCCGGCCCGCTCGGTGAGCACTACCCGGAAAAACCGCGCCCTCACGCGGCGGAGATACCGACCGCGTCAGGGCGAGGGCGAGACCGCCTGATCGGGCGCCCTCGCCGCGGCGAGCCAGGACTGCTGCCGACTTACTTCTTCGGATCCTTGCAGCGCACGTCCTTCGGATACTTCTTGCAATCGGGCGGCGTGCCCGGATCCTGGTCCTGGGACTGCGCGATGATCACCCGTTCGTTTGCCGGCACTGCGTCCGCGAATCCGGCGCCAGCAAAGGCCGCAAGACATGCCGCCAGCAGCAGGGACGGGACTTTCGTGATTACGCTCCTCATGACTTGATCTCCTTCTATTGGTTTAGGACGCGAGCCGGCGGGCCCGCATCGTGTTCGTGATGAGCGACATTTGTGCCAGGTTCGACTAACCGAAAGAAATCAATTCGTTAACGCTCGCAGGCGATGGCCAGGCTGTCGCCGGCATGCAACGTGCAGACGTGCCCGCCGGATAATTCCCTGAATCCGCGGTGAAATTGGTTTTGCCAATCGGCGACAGTCGTGTCGGATGGCAAAAAGAGGTGGGGTTATACTCCGGCCTTCACCTCATCACGGCAGGGAAGCAACATGAAAATCAAGACCAACGGCATCGAGATCAACTACGAAATCGAAGGCAACGGGCCGTGGCTCACGATGAGCCATTCCCTTGCCTGCAACCTGCACATGTGGGATCCGCAGATGCCGGTGCTCACCGGCAAGTTCAAGGTGCTGCGCTTCGACACTCGCGGCCACGGAAAATCCGG
>Ga0137409_10006406_pt1 | contig 12226 bp, 13 predicted proteins | sample CZODoug1_16funga_FD_122059 | JGI IMG/M metagenome (GOLD analysis project Ga0137409, IMG submission 122059) | Vadose zone soil fungal communities from Angelo Coast Range Reserve, California, USA - CZODoug1_16fungal (Hybrid Assembly) | ecosystem: Environmental > Terrestrial > Soil > Vadose zone... | reverse complement strand
AATTATCGATTTTAGGTTTCCGGGATAATCGACAAGGCGATTGCCATGTCTATAAATGCAACGCCACTCTCTCTCGTACTGCCATTCTTCGGCCTTCACTAAAACCAACTTGCATAGCTCAAGCCTGAAAGGATCTATGCTCGATAGATCCCATGACCTGTCCAGGTCTATGTTCGGACAATACCGGGAGTAACTTACAGGTCGAGGTATCTCCAAATCGTCAAGCTCACAATTTCCGATTCGTTCGAACTCCATGCAAAAGCCCCGATGGCTATCAGAATAGTGCGACCACATCAAGAGATTATCAGGATGTTCAGCCAGCGAGAGTATTCCAATCTGCGCACTGATTGCGGTTGGCAGACTATCACCCAGGATGGTTCGAGCTTCTTCCTGGTCTAATAATTCGAGGATTGGCCGTTTCGAAAGGAGATCAAGGGCGTCAACTGTTATCGACGCTAGTACCTGCTCAAAACCAGGTGGTATCGCGATGCCACGCATGTTCCGTCTAAACTCCGCGACATTCTTCATCACGTTAGCCACTACCTCTTTCTGTTTATCTGGTGGAATGATGATGGGCTGGGACAGTTCGGGAAGGTCAAGCCCTCCCGTAATTGATTGAATAAAGGGCTTGCATTCAAATGGATCATTGAATGCGCTGGGCTGGGTAAATCTGATGAGCCCTCGTCGTAGGATATCTATCCGATCAGATGTGACGTACTTATATAAACTCATTAGTACTTCGCATCAGCTTCTCAAAACGAGATGGGAAGTAATGGTAAGGGCTATTTCTTCCCGCGTACCGATCCACTGATCTTCTTGCGGGTGGTTTCGCCGGTGTGCAGGACGGGAATCGCGTTATCCACCTCTGAGTGAGGGCGCGGAATTACGTGCGTGGCGACAACTTCGCCGACGCGCCGGCCAGCGGCAGCGCCTGATTCAACTGCGCTCTTGACCGCCCCGACTTCGCCGCGCACGATCGCCGTCACCAGACCGGCGTCGATCTTTTCCCAGCCGACCAGCACGACGTTAGCCGATTTAACCGCGGCATCCGCTGCTTCGATCATCGCCACCAGTCCGCGGCATTCGATTAGTCCCAGGGCTTCTCGTTCCATCTGTTACCTTCTTTTGAGCGCTAAGATTAGTTGGTTTTCAATCAGATTGCCAGCGGTCAAAAGCGATTCTTACTCTTCTTTGCGGCTTACGTATTAACTTCGCGCCTTTGCGTGAAACAAAAAGCAGCAAAAACGCATTTCACGCAAAGGCGCGAAGAAAACCAGAAGGCGCTAAGAGAAAATTCTTAGTTCCGCAGGCTCTGCACCGGCGCTGGAATCCTACCGCCTCGCCGAATGAACTGCTCTGAAGAGAATTTGTTCACTGGCATGATTGGCGCGCTGCCAAGTAAGCCACCGAACTCGACCATCTCGCCAACTTCGCGACCCGGAACCGGAATTATCCGTACCGCGGTCGTCTTATTATTCATCACGCCGATAGCCATCTCGTCGGCGATGATTGCCGCGATGGTCTCAGCGGAAGTCGAGCCGGGCACAGCGACCATGTCGATGCCCACCGAACAGACACTGGTCCAGGCTTCGAGTTTATCGAGCGACAAAGCGCCGACGAGTGCGGCTTCGATCATGCCGGCGTCTTCGGAAACGGGAATGAAGGCGCCGCTCATGCCGCCGACTGAGTTGCTGGCCATCGCGCCGCCTTTCTTGACCGCATCAGTTAACAAAGCCAACGCCGCCGTCGTGCCATGCGTGCCCGCGCGCTCAAACCCCATCGCTTCGAGAATATTGGCGACTGAATCGCCGGGCACCGGAGTTGGCGCCAGCGACAGATCGATGATGCCAAATGGAATCCCCAGACGGCGGGCGGCTTCACGGCCTACCAGTTCGCCGGCCCGGGCCAGTTTGAATGAAAGCTTCTTGATGAGTTCGGCGATCTCCTGTAGCGGCAGATCTTTCGCCGCCTGTTGCACCGCGTGATTGACTACTCCAGGTCCGGACACGCCGACATTGATTACCATTTCCGGTTCACCGACGCCGTGAAATGCGCCGGCCATGAAAGGATTGTCTTCGACGGCATTGGCAAAACAGACGAACTTTGCGCAAGCCAGTCCCGAACGTTCGCGCGTTCGCTCGGCGGCATCCTTTATTAAACGCCCGACGCGGGCGACCGCATCCATGTTGATGCCTGCCCGAGTGGTCGCGACGTTTACCGATCCGCAAAGACGTTCGGTTGTGGACAGCGCCTCCGGAATTGAATCAAGAAACTCGCTCTCGTTGCGCGTGAAACCCTTGTGAACCAGAGCGGAATATCCGCCGACAAAATCGACACCGACTGTGGCCGCGGCTTCGTCAATCGCGCGACCGAGTTCGACCGGATTTCCCTGCGCGCCTTCCGTCAGAATCGAGACGGGCGTGACGGCAATGCGTTTGTTGGCGATGCGAATCCCTATTTCGTCGCCAATCTCGTTGACCGTGTTGACCAGCTGCCCGGCCGAGCGTTCGATTTTTTCGCGGATGCGCTCAGCGGTGTTGGCGATCGAATCGGTGACGCAATCACGCAGACTGAGTCCGAGCGTCACGGTGCGAATGTCGAGATGCTCCATCTCCGTCATGCGCACGGTTTGCAGAATTTCGGCTTGGGTGTACTCCATAAAATTGAGGCATGGGTGAGGTCAGTACCACCCGCGTGAGCGGGTGGATCAAATACTCAACGCGAGACGAGTAATGAACCCACCTGCTGACGCAGGTGGTACTGACCTCATCATTGCGCAGTCTTCCTACTGCCGCGGCCTTCCTATCCCATCACTTTGCTGAGTAGCAGCAGCACGAGAAAGACTACGAACAACCCGAGGGCCACCAGCACAAAGCGCAGGCTGGGATCGTAAGAAGCTTCCTCGAACATCGCGGAGGAAACGTGGCGAATCTTCTCGACCCGCTTTACGTTGTCGGCCAAGGCCCCGCGCGTGGCGCTTGAAGCGCGATGCAAACTGTCGCGGGCCTTTTCATACGTGCCGTGCTTTGAAACGGCTGCCGCCGAAGAATTAATTGCCTGATTGCCGGCTTCGGTCTTCGCCGGCTCAACAGCTGCCGCTGGTTGGTTCTCGGTTGAAAGGTTTGGAGTTTCCAAAGGTGCAATCGCGGAAGGTTTATCGGCGGCGCTGAAGATGTTGGTCGCAGCGTTGGCTCTTTCCAAAAGCATCGCACGGTTCACCTCAGCCTCATTATCCGCCACGGCCGGCTTTGCCGTCTCTTCGTCTCTGGGAGGCTTCGTGTTTGCGGACGATTGTGTCAGGGCCTGGCCACACTCCGGGCAAAACATCGCCTGCTCGCGAATCGACGCGCCGCATGACTCACAACGATGTGAAATTTCAGGCTGCATACGAGATTTCGAATTTCGAATTGCGAATTGCGAATTCCTGAGACAGTGATTGCAACTTAACTTTGCAAGGACCTGCACCGTCTTCAAATTCGCAATCCGAAATTCGCATTTCGCAATTCTCAGATGCGATGCATCGCGTTGAATAAATCTTCGCGTTGAGCATAGATGTGAACGCCGAGTTTTTCACCTTCGGCGCGAAAACGCTCCTTCAATTCGGTTACTGACAACTGTGCCCGCTGAGTGTTGGCAATGATTACCATTGCGAACTTTCCCTGCACTACGGTTTGATTGATGTCGACGATGCTACAGCCTGCTTCAGCCAGGATTCGCGACACGCCGGCAACGATGCCCGGATGGTCAACACCAAACACCGAAATTATCAGCCGGTTTGCCGAGCCTTCAGAAGCAGCGGTTTCACCGAACGACGATCGGGACGAGCTGATAGTTGATCCGGTTGCCGCTCCGTTCCGCGCCAATTCCGGCTCGACAGCTCGATAGATGTCCGTAACCAGTTGCTCGACCGCACTTTCATCCGCGCCGGCGCCCAGACGCGCGTAGATTGCCCGAGTGATGCGATAGATCAGCTCTTCGTTAGCCATTCCAGGTTCGCGATTGCCGGATGAAGTTAGCCGCAAAAAGGCACAAAAGACACAAGAAAATTCAAAAAGAAGTCTGGACTTAGAACCAAGCTATCTTGCGCCTTTGTGCCTTTTCGTGGCTAATCTGCCGACGACGGATAATTCTCAACGTTGACCGTTATCGCGCGCCAGCGCGCGGGCGGCTTCGCGTAATTCTTCGGACTGTGTATCAGCCAGGTCCACCCGATCGACGATGCCTACCACGGCGGCTTCGATGGACATGTCCTGATCTCCAATTGCCGAGCGCGCCGCCTTGCCATAGGCGCACATCACCGTTTCCCCCGCGCCCGCGCCGAGACGATCTGCGACCACAACCACATTTTTGGTAGGTTCACGATCCAGATCAAAGGGATGGACAATCAGAAAACGAACACCCTCTAGATCGGGGGTCTTTTTCGTTGACCAGACCGTGCCGATGACTTTTCCGAGAAACATAGTGCTTAGATTTTAGAACTTAGAACTTAGTTTCCTTTTTGTCGATAAGCGAACCCCTGAAACAGAAATTACTAAGCTCTAAGATCCAAGCCCTAACCTCAAGCTTTAGCAAACACTTCCGCCGGGTCGCCGATGTCGCGGGCTGAAGGCGTAATGATTGTGCGCGGGCCAACATAAATCTTCTCGCCTTTTTGAATGGCACGTTTCACGTCGTCTTCACTGACGAACTCGGCTGCCTTGCGGCCATTTGCCGCGGATGCCGAACCCTGCGCGGTGCTCGCCGTTGGCGCACTCGCGGTTCCTCCGTTACGGCTCGGCCGTGCTGAATAATCTGTCTGCGGCGGAGCAGATGGCGGGGCGGATTCAGGTTGGCGGTTGGCCAGAAAGCGATCGACGATCGCCGCAATCTCTTCGCGACTGACTTTTGGCGTCGCACCGGATTGCGTAGCACCGGCCGCAGGTCTGCTGGCGGCGCTCGGTTGGGCCGGCATGACCGACGGCTGCGTCGCGACGGCGGGCCGTTTGCTAGCCACCGGCCGCGTTTCAAACGCCACGCGTTTGATGTCCATCAGATGCAGCGGCGAGACATTATCCGAAGTCACGTTGCCACCCCACGATCCGCAGCCGAGCGTCATCGAAGGGGGCAGCGCCGTTGAGAATCCAATCGCGCCGTGTGTCGTCGGCGTGTTCACGGTTACGCGCGAGGCGGGCACCTCAGCGCCATAACGCACTGCCGCTTCGCGCGAGCGGGTATGAATACCGGCAGTATGACCCATGCCGCCATAATGCAGCACTTCGCTGCAGCGTGCCGCGCCTCGTTCGATTCCATCCTCGACATAGAAGGCCAGAATCGGCGAAAGCTTTTCCATCGACAAAGGAAAGTCGCGGCCCACACCGCCGACATCCGTCATAATGCAACGCGTTCCCGGCGGCACGCTGATGCCCGCCATGTTCGCGATCACTTCTACAGACTTGCCGACGATTCCCGGATTCAAAGTCCTCTGGGGGGTGGCTACAATTTTCGCCAATTGATCGGCTTCGGACTGACTAATGAAATAGCCACCCTGCAATTTGAATTGCTCGCGCACGGCCATTTCAATCGGCGCATCGACGGCGACGGCCTGTTCCGAAGCGCAGATGGTTCCGTTGTCAAAACACTTGCCGGTCAAGATGTCCTGTACGGCCTTCGGCACATCGGCTGAGCGTTCCACGAAAACGGGAACATTGCCGGGGCCCACGCCAAACGCCGGCTTACCGGAAGAGTACGCCGCGCGCACCAGACCGATCCCTCCGGTCGCCAGAATCACCGCGGTGGCTTTGTGCTTCATCAAAGCCTCGGTGCCCTCAATGGTGGCCGTCGTCATGCAGCCAATCGCGTCGGTAGGTAATCCTTCTTTGACACCTGCTTCGCGCATGCCTTTCACAGTTTCATTGATACAGCGCGCCGCCGAAGGGTGCGGGGACATGACGATCGCGTTGCGTGACTTGATGGCGATTAGAACTTTGAAAATTGCGGTCGAAGTAGGATTGGTGGAAGGAATGATGCCACATACAACTCCGCGCGGACTGGCAATTTCCACGACGTCTTTGGTTTCGGAAACGACGCCGACGGTGCGCAGGTGCTTGAAATAGTTCCAGACGTCTTCGGCGGCAAAGCGGTTCTTCTCCTGCTTGTCGGCGACAATTCCGTAACCAGTTTCTTCCACCGCCAGTGCGGCGGTCCGGGGTGAATCTCGGAGCGCCGCCCGGGACATCGCCTCACAGATCCGATCGATTTTTGCCTGATCGAATCGAGCCAGTTCCGCCTGCGCGCGTTGCGCGGCTTCGACCAGGTCACGGGCCTGCTGCACGGAAATAAGATCTTTGTCGGCCGACATCACGAAACTCCTTAGAGCTTAGAGCTTAGTGCTTAGAACTCTGACTTTGCGAACGCGAACCAACTAAGAACTAAGTCCTAAGCTCTAAGCTCAGTCGTCACTTCGCTCTTTCCCTGGTGCTCTCGCGCGCGCTCAGCGAGCGTGCGGCGTCGCCCTGGCCGATTTGGCCGCGCGCTCCGCCCGGCAATTGTCCGGTTTCGTCGGGGCTGAATCCGGTGCGGCCATCGACGGGCAGCACACGCTCGACTTCGGCATGGGGTCGCGGAATTACGTGCACACTGATCAGTTCTCCCACCCGACGTGCCGCGGCCGCGCCGGCGTCGGTCGCAGCTTTCACCGCCCCCACGTCGCCGCGCACAAACACGGTCACATATCCGGCGCCGATGTATTCCTTACCCAACAGTTGCACGTTGGCTGCTTTGACCATCGCGTCCGCGGCTTCCACAGCGCCGACAAAGCCTTTGGTCTCGACCATTCCGAGTGCTTCAAGGGGCATCTCCGTCAGTCCTCACTTTTCGAGATTGTAGAAAATAAAAAACCAAAATCGGTTCTCCTCAAGCTACCACCCTGCGCGCTAAGAATCAAGAGAGGTGAAATCGGAAGATCACTAAAATTTGACAACGTTTGTGACCGAGCGTTATAGTGCGGCCAAAGAACAGCAGGCCGGTATCAGAGGTGGTGAGTGGGGACGCGCACCTTTTATTGGTTCAATGAAGTCAGTAGCTGTTCGCGACCTCGCGGGTTCACGATTGTCTGAGGCTGGCTCAACAAAAAATGGCGGCAAGCATCGGAGAAAAACTGCGACTCGAACGCGAGGCGCACGGCATTGCTCTACGCGACATCTCTGAGCAAACCCGTATTTCAATGCGTTATCTCGAGGCGATTGAGTCGGATGACTATCGCCGGCTGCCGGGAGGAATCTTCAACCGGAGTTTTATTCGCGCTTACGCGAAATTCGTTGGCTTTGACGAGCAGGAAGCAATTGAAGAATACAACCGCACGCTGCTCGAACACGGCGAATCCACGGACGACGACGCAAACCGCACCGTTCGTTCGCAGGTCTACACCGATGACGGCGCCCACAACCGTTCGCCGCTGATGACGCTCTTTTTGGCAATCATTATTCTGGCCGTGCTTTCCCTGGCCGTCTGGGCCGGCCTGCACTTCTACCAGCGAAGAGTGGCGCCGCGAACCAATCAACGAATTACGCCGGGTAAGACGCCAGCCGCGAAACAATCCGGACGCGGGATTCACTTGCCGCTCGAGATCGAAATCGCAAAGGAGGGCCGGCACGAGTTCACGGTGTAAGGCGTCCGTGCGACAAACACTGCGCGCATTCGCAGTGTGGGCAATCCTGCGCGGACTCTTGAATTACGACGTCGCTGTCTTTGAATTTTCCGAGAAGTGCCCGCGCCAGGACTGCGGGCATTTTCTTTTTGCGTTAGAGTTAGCAACTAAATTATTTCCAGGAGTACTGTCAGAAAGCCATGATCACTGAAAAGATTCCCGAAGGACTTACGTTCGATGACGTGTTGCTGGTGCCGGCGCGTTCAGATGTGCTGCCGACCGAAACCGACACCTCGACACAGTTTACCCGCGGTATTCGCTTGCAGATTCCCCTTTGTTCGGCGGCGATGGATACGGTTACCGAAGCGGCGCTGGCGATCGCGATCGCTCAACAGGGCGGCATCGGTGTCATGCATAAGAACCTGAGCATCGAACGTCAGGCTGAGGAAGTCGACAAAGTAAAACGGTCTGAGTCCGGCATGATTGTCGATCCGGTGACCATTCCGCAGGACCGCCCCGTGCGCGATGCGCTCAATGTCATGCAGCGTTATCACATCAGCGGCGTTCCCGTGGTGGATGAAGACGGCCATCTGGTCGGCATCATCACCAATCGCGACCTGCGATTTGAAGAGCGTTTCGACCTGCCCGTATCTGAAGTGATGACCAAACAGCCGCTGGTGAGCGTTTCTGTGGGCACCACCCTGGATCAAGCGAAGGCAGTCCTGCAAAAGCATCGCATCGAAAAGCTTTTGGTCGTCGATGTCGACAAGCGTTTGAAGGGTTTGATTACCGTCAAAGACATTCAGAAGGCGATTAAGTATCCCACCGCAGCAAAGGACGATCTCGGCCGTTTGCGAGTAGCAGCAGCGATCGGCGCCACCGGAGATTTCCGCGAGCGCGCGGACGAATTGGTAAGTGCGCGCGTGGATTGTCTGGTGGTCGACACTGCGCATGGTCATTCTTCGCGCGTCATAGAAGCTGTGCGCGAGATCAAGCGCCGTCATCCGGACACGCAGCTGATCGCCGGCAACGTCGGCACGGGCTCGGGCGCACGCGAACTAATCGATGCCGGCGTGGATGGTGTGAAAGTTGGCATTGGGCCGGGATCGATTTGTACGACACGGGTGGTGACTGGCGCGGGCGTGCCGCAAATCTCGGCAATCCAATCGTGCGTCGAAGCCGCGCGCGGCACCGGCGTGCCGATCATTTCCGATGGCGGCGTAAAGTTTTCCGGCGATATGGCCAAGGCGATCGCCGCTGGCGCCGATGTCGTGATGATCGGCTCGCTCTTCGCCGGCACGGAAGAAGCGCCCGGCGAAGTCATCCTCTACCAGGGCCGCAGCTTTAAGATGTATCGCGGCATGGGCTCGATCGGCGCGATGCGCGAAGGCTCGCGCGACCGTTACTCGCAGGAAGAAATCGCAACGGAATCGAAACTGGTGCCGGAAGGAATCGAAGGCCGCGTGCCTTATCGTGGCACGCTGGCGGAGATGGTGACGCAACTTGTCGGCGGCCTGCGCTCAGGCATGGGCTATACGGGCTGTCGCACGATCCAGGAGTTCAAGGAAAAGACGCGGTTCCTGCGGGTGACGCCGGCCGGCCTGCGCGAGTCGCACGTTCACGATGTAGTGATTACCAAGGAAGCGCCGAATTATCGGCTGGAATAAATTGAACAGGAAGAATTGACAGGTTTTACACGATTCACATGATAAGAAACCGAACTCATCTCGGGTTGCTATCTTGTCAATCCTGTCGACTCTTCATTTCAACGCATCAATACCAGTACGTCCGTCAAACGATTCACCACACCCAGCAGTGTTCTGCCCGCTTGATCGAAATGACCGGCAGCGGCCTGGGCTTCGGCGTTTGCGGCTCCGGATGCCGAGCCGACTAGCTTCACGTAATACCCCTGGAGTCCCGGCGTGCTGCGAAAATAAATCTCGAGCTGATCCAAACCCACGCGCACATTTTCAAGACTGGATTTAACAGCCGCTTTGTTCTGTTCGTTCTTTTGCAGCGCCGAAGGCGGTGCTTCGCTGCGCCGAGCGTCAATGTCCTCGATCCCTTTCGCCACCCCGCCAAGAAGGTACAGAAACTTCGTCAGGTTCTTGATCTGGTCCGCAACTTTCGTCGCGCCTGCGGTTTTAGCTTCAGCAGCGGCCTGCTGCTCTGATGCCTTCGGTGTTTTCGAAGATTGCGTGCGCCTGGTCGTGCGCGAACGGGTCTGGGCCAGCGCGGTGGCCGGCAGAGCTAACAGGCAGACGATAGTGAGCATCAAGATACGGTTCATTTGGATTCCTCCGGTTATTCGCCTTAACATGCTGTTTGCATTCTCGGATTCTACTCTGGCAATAATGCGACAGCGAACTTTGAAAGTCGAACGACTTGGCCGTGTCGAATACAGCGCGGCGCTCGAGATTCAAAAGCGAACCGAGCACGCGGTTTTGACGGGTGAACAACCGGACACGTTGCTTCTCCTCGAGCATCCGCACACGCTGACTCTTGGCCGGCGTTCGGCGCAGAACGGAATCATCGCACCCAGTGAGGTCCTGAAGGCACGTGGCGTGACGGTCTTTGAAACGAATCGCGGCGGGAAAATTACCTATCACGGCCTCGGGCAGGTAGTCGGTTATCCGATTATCAATTTGAGTCCGGACCGCGAAGACGTGCATCGCTTTGTGCGCGACCTGGAAGAAGTGTTGATTCGCGCGATCCAGGATTTCGGGATTGAAGCGGTTCGCATCGCGGGCCTGACCGGCGTGCACACTCCGCGCGGCAAAGTCGCGGCGATTGGCGTGCATATCGCGCGCTGGGTAACGACCCACGGCTTTGCGCTGAACGTGAACACGGACCTGAGTTACTTCGATCTGATTATCGCCTGCGAAGGCGAGCCGGTAACTTCGATGAAGGAATTGCTGGGGCGCGAAGTTGAAATGAGCGCGGTCGAAGATCGCATCATCGAACATTTTGCAGAAGTGTTTGGAATGGAATACAGCCACAGAGGCACAGAGACACAAAGGACAGAAACGGTTTCCGTCTAATTCTATTGATCCGGCTCCGTGCCTCTGTGTCTCCGTGGCAGAACCTATGCTGACGCTTCAACTAATAAAAGAAGCCGCTGATCGGATAAGACAGCACATCCACAGGACCCCGGTAGTCACTTCGCGGTCATTCAACGAAGTTGCCGGCCGCGAAGTCTTTTTCAAGTGCGAAAATCTTCAGCGCGCCGGTGCCTTCAAGGCACGCGGCGCTACCAATAAAATTCTTTCGCTTACAGACAATGAACGAAAACGCGGCGTGATTGCGGTATCGTCCGGCAATCATGCACAGGCCGTGGCGCTGGCCGCCCGTGAAGCCGGCACGCGCGCCGTTGTCTGCCTTCCCGCAGACGCACCGAAGATGAAGGTTGCAGCGACCCGCGGTTACGGCGCCGACATTCGTTTCTTCGATCGCCACAAAGACGACCGCGACGCCTTTGGTCGCGAGATCGCCGAACGCGAAGGGCTGGTCATGGTTCCGGCTTACGATGACTATCTGATCATGGCCGGACAGGGAACCTGCGGTTTGGAGTTTTTAGAAGAGGTTCCCGATCTCGATTGTGTCCTCACGCCGTGCAGCGGCGGTGGATTATTCGCCGGAGTCAGCACCGCGGCAAAATCAATCAAGCCTGCCATAAAATGTTTTGCCGTCGAACCCGAGACCGCGAACGACACTCAACAGTCGGTCGTCAAAGGCGAGCGCGTCAAAATTTCGCCGCCACCTACGATCGCCGACGGCCTAAGAGTGCAAACTCCGGGGGCGCTCACATTTCCGATCACCCGGACTAATGCCGACGCTGTATTGACCGTAAGCGATGAGGAAATTATTGCCGCGATGCGTTTCATTCTGTTTCGCATGAAGCTGTTGGTGGAACCGTCGGGCGCTGCCGCGACCGCCGCGGTATTCACAAAGAAGATCCCGAAAGCATGCGCACGTGTAGGCATCGTACTCTCCGGTGGCAACGTCGATTCGGAGCTGTTAGCCGGAATCCTTGCCGGATAGATTCAATGATCGCTTTGTTACTGGATATCCCGCCGCCGCGCCAGCGAGCTACTGGTTATTATCTCCCTGGTGGTAATAGTGATCGCGGTTGTAGTTGTGCTCGCGGTGGCGACCGGAATCTTCGTTTTTATCAGAATGCAACGAAGCCGCGCGGTGGCGCGCGCGATTAGCGAAGGATGGGCGGGCACGCAATCCAGTTCTCTCTCAGAATCTGCGTCGAACTCTCCGAATTCGTGAAAAAAACCTGCTGGGGCAAAACGCCTAATTGACTTGCCTGAACGAACTAGCGTAAGAAGGACGGGCTTTAGATAAAGATCAAGGCGGACCGTAGATGAGAAGCGCTGATCTGCTGCCATGTTCTCGGACTGACAATCTTGTAATCCGCGAGTTGGACGATGAAACATTGGTTTACGATATGGAACGAAGCGAAGCCCATTGTCTCAACCAAACCGCGGCCCTGGTTTGGAAGCAGTGTAATGGAAAGACGACCGCGGCTCAGGCCGCGCAGTTTCTGCAAAGCTCTTTGAATGTGGTCGTCGATGCCGATCTAATTTGGCTGGC
>Ga0137409_10006405_pt1 | contig 12226 bp, 8 predicted proteins | sample CZODoug1_16funga_FD_122059 | JGI IMG/M metagenome (GOLD analysis project Ga0137409, IMG submission 122059) | Vadose zone soil fungal communities from Angelo Coast Range Reserve, California, USA - CZODoug1_16fungal (Hybrid Assembly) | ecosystem: Environmental > Terrestrial > Soil > Vadose zone... | reverse complement strand
AAGACCGCGGACTTCAGCCCGCACGATGAATTGCGCTACTTCCAACGGCAAGAATTGCGCCCGAACCCGAAGCGCATGCCCGTCACCTGGAGGCCGAACACCAGTGTGCGCGCGAACCCGCTCCCAATCCTGAACTACGGCAACCAGGCGGGCGGCGGCACCGTCCACTACGGCACGCTCTCGTGGCGCTTTCACGAGGACGATTTCCGCGCGCGGTCGCATACGATTGAGCGGTACGGAGCGTCATCGATCCCGGCAGATTCGTCGCTGGCCGACTGGCCAATGACCTACGCCGATCTGGAGCCCTTCTACGATCGCGCCGAATACGAGCTCGGCGTGTCGGGCAAGGCGGGCAACTTGCAGGGGCGCAAGATCGACGGCGGCAACGTTTTCGAAGCCCCTCGGAGTCGCGAGTACCCGCTGCCGGCCTTGCTCGCGGATCAGTCGGGGGTCCTTTTCGAAGCTGGGGCGCGCAAGCTGGGCTATCACCCGTTCTCCTCCCCGCGCGCGATTCTTTCGGAGCCCTACAAGGAGCGGTCGGGTTGCACTTACTGCGGTTTTTGCCAGTCGTTCGGCTGCCACGTCGGCGCGAAGTCGAGCATCCTGGTCACGAAACTGCCGGAAGCCGACGCAACCGGCAACTTCAAATTGGTCACCGGGACGATGTGTTATCGCGTGAACACGGACAATAGCGGGCGTGCGACCGGCGTGTCGTACTTCGGCCCTGACGGCTCGGATAACACGATTGAAGCCGAGATTGTGATTCTCACTCCCTTCATCTACGACAACACACGTCTGCTGCTGCTTTCAAAGACGGAAAAATTCCCGAACGGCTTGGCGAACTCGAGCGGCCAAGTGGGCAAGCATCTGATGGCCCACATCGGGCCGAGGGTCTTCGCCACGTTCGACGACCGGTTCGTCAACATTTACATGGGGCCGAGCGCCCAGAAACATAGCCTCGACGATTTCAATGCCGACAATTTCGATCACGGCGGCTTGGCCTTCATCCGCGGCGGGCAGGTTTCGGTCTCTCCCGTCGACCTTGAAGCAGGCCCGATCGGCGCCGCGATGAGCATGAACCCGCCGCCGGGTACGCCGCGGTGGGGCGCGGCATATCGCGATTTTCTCGCGAAGTATTTTACGCGGCACGCCGCAATCGTTGCGCAGACCGAGAACCTGCCCTACGCCGATCAGACAATCGACCTCGATCCGGGAGTACGCGATCAGTGGGGCTTGCCCGCTCCGCGCCTGACCTACGATTGGCGGCGGCCGAACGAGCTTGCCCGCGTCGAGTTCTTACTGCAGAAGTTGGAGGGGGTGGGCCACGCCATGGGCGCCGCGCACGTGTGGCGTGCCCCGCTTGGCCCAGGCATCCCGGGCGCGCACCACGAGGGCGGCACGCGTATGGGGAATGATCCGAAGACTTCAGTGGTCAATCGCTACGGCCAGAGCTGGGATATTCCGAACCTGTTCGTCATCGGCAGCTCGACCTTCCCCTCGATGAGCGGGTTCAATCCGACGCTCACGATCCAGGCAGTCACTTACATGAGCGCCGATGCCATCGTGAATCGGTACAAGAAAAATCCCGGACCGCTCGCGTAGCTTGGCTCCGGTCCCTCTTACAGGAACCATTTAGTGCCTATCGTCTTCCGGATGACCGTGCCGCCATTTCCAATAATCTTTTTGCTCGTCGCTGTTCAGCCTCGAATATTCGCGATACTCTTCGTGCCGTTCCTCAAGGTATTGCCGATATGAGAAATCCTCGTCATGATTCCAGCGGTGCCAATCGCCGTGATACTCGTCGCGAATTCGCACCTCCCCGGTGCAACCGCCGCTTACGCCGGCGGCAACGAATATTGCTGCAAGAAAAATTGGACTGATGTAGCGGTAGATTCGGCGCATGTTCTAATTCTCCTTAGCGCGGTCTCGCGCTGGTTGAAACCTCGCATGTGTCGGACCAAAGTTCCAAGAAATTTCACTCCCGCCCTAAAACGATGAAAAGAAACTGCCTTTCATGTTTCCCCGATTGAATCTTTCCTGTCCAATCACGGGAACGATCAATCCCCTTTTTACATACCTGCTGGAACGGGTAGCCACAAACCCGCAAAACCATTTCGTGGAATCCTGCATCCAAAATTCCAACCAGCCTGCACGGCGCGGCTTACTCCACGGCCGCGGAACCCAAATTCTCAGATTTTTCAGGAGGAGATTTCCATGGCTCGAAAATTTTCATTCTTGTTGGGACTGATTTTCCTGATTTCGGTCACCGCGCGAGCGCAGGATAAAGTGGAGATTTTCGGTGGTTATTCCTTCGAGCGTTTCAATGCCTCGTCTTCGCGCAACCTGAATGGTTGGGAACTCTCGGGCCAATACAAATTTGCAAGTTGGCTGGGCGGCGTCGCTGATCTCGACGCCCACTACGGCTTGCCTTCACAAAGCAACATTAGAACTTTGTCTTTCCTGGCCGGCCCGCAAATTTCCTTCCCGGCTCCCATATCGCCGTTCGTCCACGTCCTCGCCGGGATTGGCCGTATTAGAACTGCAGGGATTTCCGATAGTTCATTTTCCGCAGCGATCGGGGGCGGCTTCGACATGCATATAGCTCCCTTTATTTCTTGGCGAATCTTCCAGGCCGATGATGTGGTCACGCGATTCTTCGGCGGCACGCAAAATAACGCTCGCTTTTCCACTGGACTCGTTTTTCGGTTCTAAGCCCGGGTAAGCTACGGCAATGATGCTGATGATTTCGCTTGCACGGCGGAAATTGGCAGGATTGCAGCTCGTCCAGGACGGGCTACAGCGGATGCGGTATCAACACTGATTTATTCAAGACAGACAAACTAGGTCCGAGAGGTAAGATATCGATCTGGTTCGCGACTCTTCAAGAGATGTCTCAGGCGATCGCAAGCTTGCTCGAGAGATTGGTATAGCTCCTCCACGCCCTTGCCGTCGGCCGTAACTCTTCCCGCGTCCATGTCGGCGATGACTTCGTGGCATAGATTTGTGGCGCGGCGAATTCGATCGGAGGTCAGCCGCAAAGAAATCTCTCCATCCTCTCGCCCGTGCATTTGATGCTCCCGCAGTTGCTGAACAACAACGGCCGCCGTCCGTATGTATTCCACGGCGTCGCGGAACTCATTCAAAACGCGCAGATCGATGCCCTCCGACCGGAGAGAATCTTCGAGCTTTTGCAGCTCCACGCTGGCTTTCTTAACCTGTAAATTCACACCCCAGAAGCTTTCGCTCGAAATAATCAACTCGACGACGATGCCGTGAGACACGCCTTCCCTCGAATGCGGAGTCGCCAGCACGCGAGCCTCCGCCGTCTCCGCGGAAAGAAAGTTTGTGAGTGTGATCCTGTTGCCTACTTCAGGGTAGTTGGACATCTCCAACTGGCCACCGTTGGCGTTCACTTGCCTGGCGATGGCTTGCTCCTTGATGGCGATGCCATCGGAGCCACGCCAACTCACTTCAATCGGGACTGTAACTGGAAATCGCTGGGCTTTTCTGCGCTCCGCTTTTGTGCCGTCTGGGCTGGTTCCACGCCTTGCCATGGTAGCTGGGTTCCTTCCGACATGTCTCGTGGTTTTGTAGTTCAACAATGCAGAGGGACAGGTCAAAGGGAAGCTTAGGGCAAAATTTGCGGAATTCCTACTGTACTAAAGGACAGTATGCGGGGAACGCAAAAAAATGCAGCTGTATCCGGTCAGGGACACGCCTGTTTGTAAAAACAGGCCCCCAGCCGGTGTTATTGCGCGGGAGAAGCCGCATCCACGGTAACGTGTGCAGGAATCGGGCGGTACCCGCTGCGTGTCCGAATGCGGTATTTCTTCCATTTCGGGTCTTTTAGTTTGACCGTAATAGTGCGCCAGCCACGATTTGGGTTCGTCTGTGGGTAGTAGCTCAGAAAGTAGAGGTGGGCCAGGTCTTCCCGGATTAAAGAGAAGGCTTGGCGCTCGTCCCTCCAATTCTTGGCATAGTAGGCCTCGCCCCCCGTGGCGGCGCTCATGCGTTCGAACACCGCGGAGGTCGCCGGATCCAACTTTGCCTCCCGGGTACTGATCATGTAGATGGGGATCCCTTGCGACTGCGCCAATTCGTCGACATCTTCTGGGGCAACCATGCTGGAGTTGTCGGGGCCGTTCGAGAAGACCACCACCACTTTTCTGCCGGAATTCTGACCTGCGTCCTTGAGAGTCATCAACAGGGCGTTATAAAGGGCGGAATCATCTCCATTCACCGTGCCACGCACGCCGCGCAGCACTTGTGACCGGTCGGTCGTGAGCGAGGTGGCTCGGAAAAAGTCTCTGCTATAGGAATAGAACGCCACGCGATAGGGAGTGTCGAGAGTCCGTATAAAGTCAGCGATGGCATCCTGTGCGTAAACAAACCCCCGTCCCTTATACATGTAGTTGCTGGTGTCGAACAGGATGAAAACATCGGCGCCGCTTACCGCGGAGTCAAGCCCTTGCAGTGAGCCCTGTTGGACTCCGTTGCGCGGAGAGGCGCTCGTCGGTCCCTCGATGAAGGTATTCGCGTTCGGACCTCCCGGCTTGGACGCGCCTTGCCCCTGGCGAACGTCGGTCACATTTTGCGGGCCTTCATTGCCCTCCTCAAAGGTGGCGACGGTTTGCGGGATGCCGTCTTCGGAAATCACGAAGTCAGAGGGGTGGAGCCCCGTGACGTAGTCACCCTTGCTATCTGTCACCGCCACGTTCAGCTGCACCATGGCCACCGTGACGCGGATGACGTTACTGTTCTGTTCGCGATCCTGGGCAGACATCCAGACAGCGAAGCCGGAGAGCAGTAATAGAAGTATCAGAAACAACAGAACATACCGTTTCCCCATAAGTCCCTCTTTGACTGACCGCCGCGTCCAGTCCGAGCGATCCAACATCTTACGAATTCCTTCCTTACAGGAGAAATAGGCTAGAATCCCGAAGCAACGGTGCTCTTCGGCAGCGCAGCGATCTTTCCCTGGCGAAACTCATCCCCTGTTTCCCGCATCGCCCGGAGCACGGCCGTCCAATCTTCCAGATGGGTGGCAAATGTCTGCTCCACCATGCGGCGCGTCAGCTCCGGAACCAGACGGTTCAACATCACGGGGGAATAGTTCATTTCATCCGCGAGCCGGGCCCAATACAAGTTATTCGAATCCCAGGATTCAGCCAACAGCCTGCTGGAGTAGCCCAGGAAAGAAGGAAAGGGCTTTACATTCAACAGTTCCCGGGCGTAGCTCTGTGCCAGAGCAGGGTGCGGCACGCCGAAATCTTCCGACAGCCGTTCCCAACTCACCTCTTTAGGAAACTTTGCCGTCAAGCCTTCCAACTCCTTGCCTGCAGCCCCCCAATGGCTCGTGTCTTCCGGGGATCTTCGCCGGTACTCCGCCGTCAAGTAGAACGTCTCGGCCGGCGTCGTCTGAGAAAGTGCCTCGCCTTCACGTCCCGCGCGGAGCGCTCGCTCAACTTCCTCGGACCTCTGGGGAAGCATGCGATCGGAAAAGATGCTCATTACCGTCTGGCGAACTTTTTCGTTCTCCGCGGCGGCCGTCATAAGTTCTTCTCCGGTGCGCTGATACAGGGTGACGGCATGAAGTTCGTTTCGAGTCACTCCCCACCATCGCGGCAAAATGGCACTGGTCATGAGTCCCGGAACCAAGTCCTCCCAGATCAGCGACTGGACGTTTCGTGGCACAATGAAGTCCTGCTCCACCTTAGCAAGTACGTAGGGTAGATCGGCCATCGAGCCGATCAGATGAGCTCCCCCGCTCGCCGTCCAGCCTCGGCCAAACAAACGCGGGGTTCGCCAGGTTTGTTCTCCGGCGGTGGCCGCTTCGCCGGAATAGTCACCTCCTGAGAAGTCATGCGAACGGACGAACAGGGGGTTATTGTGAAGCATCTGGGCGCCCGACGGCTCATAGTACGCGTAATTCAGCCCCACCAGGGTGTCCCGCAGAAAGGGAGTGAGCTGGCCGCGAGCTTCGGCGATCTCGCCGGGAGTAGCCTGGGATTTGAGTACCTTCGCCAAATCCGTCCTCATCTGCAATATCGTGTGGCGATTGCTGTAAAGTCCGGCGGCGTATTCACTCCTCTCGCGAGTCGTGAATAGCGGCTTTGGCATTTCGAATTCCCGCAGCTCTCCAGCAAGAGGCACCAGGAAGTCGGACGCGCCCTTGCCATTCGCCATTTGATTCAGGCCGTCCCCGAGTGCGAGCAGCGTATCGAGAGAAACGAGGCGTTGATCATCCAGCACCAAGCGCATCCTGTTGGCTAATTCCTGCCGCACCTGTTGGCCTTCGGGGCTGGTCTGATCGGGCCCAGCCAACAAAGCTATGATTGCGTCTTGGGAAAGCGCCGGTCTTCCGGTCGCGGCACGCATTAATTCTCCAAGCGAGTTCCTGCCGGCTTCGAAGAGTTGGTTTGAGGACTGGATCGTGGCGAATGGATTGAGAGCCTTCAGCCACGAATCATTCATACTTCCAACCGGGATCTGCCCCTGCCGGGCGAGGATTTGCCAGAGTCCGATGTTGGCCTGCACAATACCCAATGCATCCGCTCGCAGGAGGCGGTCGGGAATACGATTGAGTCCTTCGGCAACTGTGATAAAGCGGGTGATCGCGGCATTGCTCAAACTGGGGAACTCTGAGAAGACCAGATACTGGTCACCGAATCGCTCGAACTTTGCAGCGAGCAAACGCGCTGTTGCGAGGTTTAATCTTTGGTCCGGAGACCGACCGCGGTCGATTTCAGTCAAGGCCAGAAAAGAGTTCAGCGGTCCTTCTCTCGAACTCACGCGGGAAATGGCGACCATGCCCTCCACAAGTTGCTCGGGATTGTTCCAACCACCTGCTCGCTTGCCCCACTCTTTAACGATCTTGGAGTCGCTCTTCGCCCGCATAGCCTCCTTCCAGACTTCCAAGCCACCCGGAATGTGCGGCTGGCCATCAGGCTCAAACTGGAGCCGGTTGACAAGAAGGAAGAGTCCCTGATCCGGACGGAACGAATGTCTGGTGGGGCTGGGGGAGAGGTCCTTTCCCCGGAGCGCCTCATAGAAATGCTGCAATCGGCGAGATTCGGTGAAGTAGGGTTGTTGCATTTGGCAGACGCGAGACAGCGCATCAAAATAAGTGGCCAGCCAGCCGTCGTCTTTGGCAAGCAGGCGGGTTATGAATTCCGCCGGTGATCCGGGACTGGCTCCCACCAAATCTTTCCATGCGGATTCCGCGGGCGCTCCCCCTGGCACGATGACCCTGCCCGCCCGGATGGAGATATGACTGCCGTAGAAGTCGAGAACGGCGGCAACTGGTACCAGTTTCCTTAGTCCCTGAGATCGCCACAGCGCATTCCGCGTTTCCACATCCATACGAGACATGGCCCAGTAGAGACGCGCCATCCCGGGATCGCGCAAGATAGAATCCACGACCTCTTTTTTTGTGGTGTTGCCGTTCTTCTCAGCGGCCATCCAATCGTTTCCGGCGAACAGCACGGGCACTCGAGTGGAGGTGAAGGGATAAACAAAAGGTTTGCCTCCGCGCAATGTATCCTCAAGTTCAGACAGGGGAAACCCGGAATCAATCGTGAGGAAAGCCCTGTCCGCATTGGAGGTTTCCAGCGCGGCATTTGGCCCACAGGATTGCTTCATCCTGTAGCCGAGGATCGGCAAAAGCGGTTTCGCCTCCGCGCAATTTGAAACATGAATCACGCCTTCCGGGCCCGCGAAAGTCAACAATTCCCTGGCCTGATCCATATACCAATTCAACAGGATCAGAAACTCTGTTGGCTTGCCGCCTCCCCCTTGAAAGCCATTCACCACCACATTGCGGGACAGCAGGGGCAAGACTTCCTCTGGGGAAACTTTCTGACTGATGGCGGCCATGCGCAGGAATGAGCGCAAGGGACCGGGAATCGTGACCTCTTCCGGAGAGGAAACAGCGGCGGACTCCGGGGACTGCGTTCCATTGGTTTGCTCTGAAGGGGTGCCCGGTAATGCGGTCCAGGCGTTGCGAGGGAAGTAAAAGAACGAGCACAGAAAAATCGTAAGAAGTAGCTTGGGCAGGCAAAAGCGAGATTTCATGGCCGAATCCTCCCTCGAACTTTGAGGAAAATGAAATGTGAGTTATTGACGACACCGGGCAAGGGGGAAACTCTGCCTTCCCGGCGCGACCTCCATTTGCTTAACCTGGGCCCGGAGAACCGCAAGCTCATCGGTTCTCTTCGAAATAGAAATCTGAAATGTATCTCTCTTTTCTACCGGCGCTCCTTGTGTGGGAGCGAAGGATAGATCATTCGTTGGACTCCCGTCAATCGAGTACTGACATCATGATCCTGGTCTGTCACCCTTCGAGACAGTCTTGGCAAACGTGATAGCGACAGATCGCGGCTATGTCCGTGGATAGCGAAACGCATCTGCTCTCGGGGCGGGGGTAATCCAAAGGTACACGAGAAATGTGAATGGATCAATCAGAAGTAGACCAAAATATGAATGCAAAAGTAGATGTTTTGGTGCGGAAGGGGGGATTCGAACCCCCACGCCTTACGGCGCCACCCCCTCAAGATGGTGCGTCTGCCAGTTCCGCCACTTCCGCACGAGGAAAGGTGTGAATAAATCCGAGCCCGTTCTGCAACGCAGCCAGCGCTATGAGGCTCCTGCTGGTTGTGCTATTTCGACGGCGTCGTTGGAGCTGGCGCCGATGGAGCAGGCGTCGCCGCGTTCGGTGCTGCCGGGACCGGCGCCTCGGGCGTCGGCACTGGCGCCGTGTGTACTGGGAGTGCCGGAACCGCAGGCTTGCCCGTCTTTGAAAATTGCTGCAACACGGAACTTCCCGAAGACGCAGCCGTCGAATTCTGGCGCATGGTCATGGCCATCGAGGTCAGCATGAACATGATCGCGCACCACGTCGTGGCCTTCGAAAGGAATGTTGCCGCGCCGCGCGGGCCAAACGCAGTCTGGCTGCCCGCACCGCCGAACGCTCCCGCCAGGTCCGCGGCCTCACCGCTTTGCAACAACACTACGATGATCAGCAGACCGCAGACCAAAACATGCAGCGTGACGAGCACAAAATAAACTTTCCAGCCGAGACTCAGCAGACCCAAGCCAATCACGATTGAAATTGCCCACTTAACTTCTTTTGGCATTACACTTCCTACCCTTCAGAAATTCACCCGCTCAAAAATTTACAATGGAGGCGAACGCCCCGGGGTTCAGACTCGCGCCACCCACCAGCGCTCCGTCAATTTCCACCTGCGCCATCAATCCCTTGATATTGTCGGGCTTGACGCTGCCACCATAGAGAATCCGCAACCCGCTGGCCCGTTCAGGCGTAAACACCGCCGCTGCCTGCTGCCGCAGGAACCGGTGCGCTTCCGCGGCCATTTCCGGAGTCGCCGTGCGGCCCGTGCCAATCGCCCACACAGGTTCGTAAGCAAGAATGATACGCGAGAACTCCGCACCGGTCAACGCACCTACCCCACCGCGAAATTGCCGCTCGAGCACCTCTTCCGTCTTTCCGCCCTCGCGCTCGGCGAGCAGCTCACCCACGCACAAGATCGGCGTCAGACCCGCTGCAAGAGCCATCTTAACCTTCTTGCAGGCGCGCTCGTCGGTCTCGGCACAGAATTGACGTATTTCCGAATGCGCAACGAGTACGGCTCGGCATCCTGCGTCAACCAACATCGAAGCGGAAACTTGTCCGGTGAACGCGCCTTCCGCTTCCCAGCACAGGTCTTGCGCCGCGATCGAAATGGTAGTCCCGCGCGCAGCTTCCACCCCGGCCGTTAGGGCTGTAAACGGAGGCGCGACGATGATGTCGCAGTGCGTCGAGCCCGCCACCAGCGGCGCCAGCGCAGCAAAATACGCGCGCGCTTCCGCCTGCGTCTTGTACATCTTCCAGTTGCCGGCAATCACCGGTCGTCGCATCGCGCCTCTTTCGTCCCCGCAATAGCGCTATGTTCCGGTCTTTAGCGTACCCGAATTTTTCTTTTTCGCATGCGTTAAATTCAGAAAAGCGCATCACAGAGGACACAAAGGAACACAGAGGGTCACAGAGAAATCGAAGTTACTCTTTCAATCGCCTTTTCGTGCTCTTCTCTGAGCCCTTTGTGTACTCTACGTTAAATCTTTTTTTTGATTGAAGTGCTCAAACTTTATTCGTCAACGCCTCGACTCCTGGCAGCTTGCGCCCGCCCAAGAATTCAAGCGATGCGCCCCCGCCGGTCGAAATGTGCGAAACTTTGCCGGCAAGCCCTGCCGCGTGGATCGCCGCCACCGAATCTCCTCCGCCCACGATCGAAATTGCGCCCTTAGCTGTCGCAGCAGCCACCGCGCGCGCGATTTCCAGCGTCCCTTTCGCGAACGCCGGCATTTCGAATACGCCCATCGGGCCGTTCCACACAATTGTTTTTGCGCGCGCCAGCTCCGCGCTGAATTTCGTTACCGTTTCCGGGCCGATGTCGAGCCCCATCCATCCGTCGGGCGTTGCGTTCACGCTCGTCGTTTGCGTTTTCGTATCCGCTTTGAGTTCCGCGCCCAACACGTGGTCGCTAGGCAGCAGCAAGCGAAAGTTGCGCTGCTTGGCTTCCTCGATCAATTTTCGCGCGAGGTCCAGCTTGTCGGCTTCCACGAGCGAATTCCCAATCGGCAGCCCTTGCGATTTTAAAAACGTGTACGCCATTCCGCCGCCGATGAGCATCGCGTCGGCGATGCGCATCAGGTTCTCGACGACTTCGATCTTGTCCGAGACCTTTGCGCCGCCCAGCACGGCCACGAATGGCCGCTCGGGGTTTGACAACGCTTTACCCAGAAAGGCCAGCTCGCGCTCCATCAGCAACCCAGCCGCGGCCTGTTTCACGAAGCGCGTAATTCCCACAACCGATGCGTGCGCCCGATGCGCCGAACCGAATGCGTCGCACACAAACAGGCCGTCGCAGAGCGCCGCCAGTTGACGGGAGAAGGCCTCGTCATTGGCCTCTTCTTCTGCGTGGTAGCGGACGTTTTCGAGCAATAGCACGCCGCCGTTTGCGAGCGACCGGCTCTTTGCCTCCGCATCCGCGCCAACGCAATCCGCCGCGAACTCCACCGGCGCTCTCAAGAGCTCCGCAAGCTTCGCTGCTACAGGCAGCAAGCTGTATTTCGGATCGGGCTTGCCCTTTGGCCGCCCTAGATGCGAAGCGAGCACCAGCCGGGCGCCGCGGTCGCGCGCAAATGCCAGCGTCGGCAGCGTCTCCCGGATCCGCGTATCGTCGGTGACACGTCCGCCGTCCAGTGGAACATTAAAGTCGACGCGCACAAACACTCGTTTGCCGCCAAGTTGCAGATCGCGGATCGAAAGTTTATTCATGGTCCAAGTCCGAAGAAGTAGAGGGATTCCTCACTTCGTTGGGTATGACAATCGAAATTACTTTTTCCGCAATCCGCGAAGGCGCGACGCATAAATGGCTGTCTTCAGCTGCGCCACGTGCAGCCACCTGCCGCGCGGGCCACCCTTCGCATCAGCTCAGGGCAAGCGAATCACGATTCACGAATCACGACACTACAGCTTCGACGCCAGGAACTGGACCAAGTCCCGGCAGCGGCTCGAATATCCCCACTCGTTGTCATACCAGGCCAATATTTTCGCGCAGTTCGTTCCCACAACGCGGGTGTAGCCGGAGTCGACGATGGACGAATGCGGGTTGCCCTTAAAATCTGCAGAGACCAACTCCTCTTCCGTATATTCGAGGACGTTTTTCATCGGTCCTTCGGCCGCGCGGCGCAACGCCCCATTTACGGTTTCAACCGTTACAGGTTTTTCCGTCATGACGGTGAGGTCCACCACGCTCACGTTCGGCGTGGGCACGCGGATGGAGTAGCCGTCGAGCTTCCCTTTCAACTCCGGGATCACCAAGTGCAGCGCTTTCGCCGCGCCCGTCGAAGTCGGAATCATCGAAAGCGCCGCCGCGCGCGCTCGACGCAGGTCCTTGTGCGGCAAATCGAGCAGCCTCTGATCGTTCGTGTAGGAATGGATCGTCGTCATCGTGCCGCAGGAGATCCCGAACGTGTCGTGGATTACTTTGGCGACCGGAGCCAGGCAGTTGGTCGTGCAAGATGCATTCGAGATAATGTGATGTTTCGCGGGGATGTACGCCTTGTCGTTCACTCCCAGCACAACCGTCAGGTCCTCGCCTGTCGCCGGCGCCGAAATAATCACCTTCTTTACCGGACCGCGCTTGTGTTTTGCCGCGTCGGCAGC
>Ga0137409_10006403_pt1 | contig 12228 bp, 8 predicted proteins | sample CZODoug1_16funga_FD_122059 | JGI IMG/M metagenome (GOLD analysis project Ga0137409, IMG submission 122059) | Vadose zone soil fungal communities from Angelo Coast Range Reserve, California, USA - CZODoug1_16fungal (Hybrid Assembly) | ecosystem: Environmental > Terrestrial > Soil > Vadose zone... | reverse complement strand
GCGGGAACGAACCTCGGGATCCGCCGTCTCGAAACGGCCTTCCCCGTGGGCCATCGGAAGCGGTGCTATCTCCCCCTTGGGAAGCGCGGAGCTCCAGATCTTCCAACCCGGTCCCTCCTCCACTCGGACCCGCACCCAGCGGCAGAGGTACCCCTGGCGCCGCGGCGCGCGATTCGGCGCGAGCGCCATCTCCACTCGTCCCGATTGAAGCCCCGGAACAAGCCCCGCTTCGACGAGGACCTGGGCCCCGTTGCAGATGCCGAGGACCGGCTTCCCGCGCTCGGACTCCACGGCGATGCGCTCCACCGCCGGAAGCTTCGCCGCGACCGCCCCCGCGCGGATCCTGTCCTGGAACGCGAAGCCCCCCGGGAGGACATACGCGTCGAACTCGCCGAGAACGGAGGCGGGCTCGTTCGACCGGACGATGCGCGCCTCGAGCCCGACCGCTTCCAGCACGCGCGCGGTCTCGTACTCGCAGTTGACGCCCGGTATTTGCAAGACGGCCACGCGCGCCATCGTCACTCCACGTAGGCGCGGATCGCGCCGGAGTGGATCGCCGCGAGATCCGCGAGGTCGGCGTCGACGAGCGCCAGCCCACCGTCGAGGAGCCGGAACCGAGGCTCCGCCAGCGTCCGTCCGATCATCGCCGCGTCGACCTCCCGCGATTTGAAGAGATCGAGAAGCGGGGTGAGCCGCTCCTTCGAGACCTCGAGGAGAAACCCCGGGGACTCCGAGTAGAGCCGGACCTCGGGCGCGTTCTCGCCGAGGCCCGAGATCGGGATCTGGAGGCCGAGTCCCTGCGACGCGAAGCCGCCCAGGGCCATCTCGAGGGCCGCGACCGCGAGGCCGCCCTCGGAGATGTCGTGGCACGCGAGGACAAGCCCCCGCCGGACGGCTTCCAGCACGGCGTAAAGGCGCCGCCGCTCCCGATCGAAATCGAGCGCGGGAAGATCGCCGCCCGTCTCGCCGGTCAGGGCGTGGCGGAGCTGCGACGCTCCAAGACGATTCTCCCGCGGGCCGGTCAGGACGATCACGCTCCCGGCGCGCTTGATGGAGCCCGAGGTCGCGACGGCGTAGTCGTCGAGAACTCCGAGCCCCGCGACGATCGGGGACGGCTCGATCGCCCGTCCCGTGGACGACTCGTTGTAGAAGGAGACGTTCCCCGAGACGAACGGAATGGGCGGTCCCTCCGACCCGTCCGGCCCCAACGCCCGCGCGGCGTCGCCGAGCCCGCGCACCGATCGCACGAATTCGTCAAAGACCTCGGGGTCCTCCGGATTTCCGAAGTTGAGGCAGTCGGTCAGGGCCACCGGCCGCGCCCCGACGGACACCAGATTGCGCAGGGTCTCGTACACGACGTGCGCGGAGCCCCAGTAGGGATCGGCCGCGACGTACCACGGGTTCCCGTCCGCCGAGAGCGCGCACCCCAACGGCGAGCCGGGGATCGGCGCCATCACGGAGGCGTCGGCCTCCCCCGCGCGGATCGTCATCCGCGCCTGCACCTCGGTGTCGTAGTAGCGCAGGATCGGCTCGCGCGAACCGAGATTGGGCGATCCGATCAGCCGCCGGAAGAGCGCGTCATGATCGCGCACCGGCGGGAGCGGCGTCGCGGCCGGACGGGGCGCCCGTTGCCGCTGGGCCCGGCGGTGCTCGATCCCGGCCGTGATCACCTCGACGGGAGCGTCGCAGACCGGCTGGCCGCCCTTCACGATTCGATACCGCGCATCGTCGCGCACGCGGCCGATGACGGCGGCGCGGGCCCCCTCGTATACCTCGGGGAGCGCGTACTCCTCGTTGTAGATCTCCAAGATTCGCGGGGCCAGCCGTTCGGGGATCACGAGCGCGAAGCGTTCCTGCGTCTCCGAGCAGCTGATCACCTCGGGCGGATATTCGCCGCGCGGCGTCGGCACGCGGTCGAGATCGACCTCCATCCCGAACCCGCCCGCCGCCGCGAGCTCGGACGAGGCGCACGCGATGCCGCCGGCCCCGAGGTCCTTGAACGCGAACGGCGCCCCCTGCGCGTGGAGCCAGGCCAGGGCCGCCCGATTCGCTTCGAAGAGGACCCTCTTCAAGAACGGGTCGGGGACCTGCACATGCCCGCGCTGATCGTGCGCCCCCTCTTCCAAGATCGCGGAGGCGAACGATGCCCCGCCGAAGCCGGTCTCGTCCGTCGGCTTTCCGATCAGCACCAGGACATACGGCTCCCGTCTCGCCGCCTCCGGCACGCGGCTGCGGACCACCTGGTCCGCGCGGACAATCCCCAGCGCCACGACGTTGACCAGGCAGTTCTCGTCGTACCGGCCCGAAAAGAAGACGTCGCCGCCGAGGTTGGGGACGCCGAGCGGATTCGCGTACTGCCAGATTCCGTCGACGACGCCCCGCGCCGTTTCGCGCACCGCGCTCGCCCGGGGTCCCTCGGGGTCTCCGAAGCGGAGCGCGTCCATGACGCCGATCACGTCCGCGCCCATGCAGGCAACGTCGCGGACGATCCCCCCGATCCCGGTGGCGGCCCCCTCGATCGGGACGACCTGCGACGGATGATTGTGGCTCTCGTGGGCGATCACGAGCGCGTAGCCCACCCCGCGGTGCTCGCCGAACCGGACGATCCCGGCGTCCTCACCGGGCCCCAGGATCACATCCGGACTCTCGGTGGGGAGATGCGATCGGAGCACCCAGCGGCTGCTCTTGTAGGAGCAGTGCTCGCTCCACATCGTGTCGAAGATCGTCGCCTCGACCCGGGTCGGATTTCGGCCCAGGAGCTCGAGCATCCGCCTCGCCTCATCGGGCGTCAGGCGGAACCCTTCCGCTTCCAGGAGCTTCCCGAGGCTCTCGGGGTCCGCCTCCGCGAGGGGCAGAACGTGCGCTTCAGCCACTGGCGACAACTGACGCTCCAAGAACACGATCGAAGATCTGATTCACGTTGCGAGTGAAGTGCTTCGGGTCGAAGCAGGCCTCCAACTCCTCGCGCTTGAGGACGCGCGCGACGTCCGGGTCCGCGGCGAGTCGGGTCTTCAGATCCGGGCCACCCTTCCAGGCCTCCATGGCGTGGCGCTGGACGACGGCGTAGGCCTCTTCGCGGGAGAGCCCGGTCGTCGTGAGCGCGAGGAGGACGCGCTGCGAGTAGACGAGGCCGCGGGTCAACCCGAGGTTCTGGAGCATCCGGTCCGGGTAGACGTGGAGACCCGCGAGGACTTCGCGGGTCTCGCTGGTCATGAAGTCAGCCAGGAGAAAGGAGTCGGGAAGAATGACCCGCTCGACGCTCGAGTGGCTGATGTCGCGCTCGTGCCAGAGCGCGACGTTCTCCAGCGCCGCGTGCGCGTGGGCGCGGAGCAGGCGCGCCAGGCCGGAGATCCGCTCGCAGCGGACCGGGTTCCGCTTGTGGGGCATCGACGAGGAGCCCTTCTGCCCTTCGCGAAACGGCTCCTCCGCCTCCAGCACTTCGGTGCGCTGGAGGTGCCGGATCTCCACCGCGATCTTCTCCAACGAGGCGCCGAGAATGGCGAGCGCCGAGAGAAGCTCCGCGTGACGGTCGCGCTGGACGACCTGGGTGGCCGCGGGCTCCGGCTTCAGGCCCAGCGCGCGGAGCACGTCCTCCTCGAGCTCGGGGCTCAGGTGCGCCAGCGTCCCCACGGCGCCGGAGAGCTTCCCTACCGATATCGATTCGCGCGCGCGGCCGATCCGCGTGCGGGCGCGACCCAGCTCCTCGTACCAGACCAGGAGCTTGAGTCCGAACGTGATCGGCTCGGCGTGAATGCCGTGGGTCCGGCCCACCATCGGCGTCTCCTTGTACCGGAGCGCCAATCCGCGAACCGTCTCCCGGAGGGCATCGAGCTCCTTCGAGAGGAGATCGGCGGCCCGGGTCAGGGTCAGCGCCAGGGCGGTGTCGACCAGGTCGGAGGAGGTCATGCCGAGGTGAAGGTGGCGCGCGTCGGGACCGACGGTCTCGCCGACCTGGGTCAGGAAGGCGATGACGTCGTGGCGAAGCGTCAGCTCCAGCTCGTCGATCCGGACCGCGTCGATCCGCGCGCGCTCGCGAATCCGCGCGGTCACGCCGCGCGGGATGTCGCCGCGCCGCTCCATCGCCTGTGCCACCGCCAGCTCCACCTCGAGCCAGGTGCGGTAGCGCGCCTCATCCTCGAAGAGCTCCGCCATCTCCTTCCGGCTGTAGCGCGCGATCACGCCGTCATTCCTCCGGCATCTCTTCCAGGAGGAGCTTTACCGTGAGGAGCTTCCCGTCGCGCTCGACGGTCAGCGAGACCGTGTCGCCGACGCTCGATCCGAAGATCACGCGGTACGCTTCGTTGCTGTCCCGCACGGGGGTCCCGTTCACCTTTCGGATGATGTCCCCCACCTTGACGCCGGCCTTGTCGGCGGGGCTGCCGCGCTCGATGACCGCGACGTAGAGGCCGTTCCGGTCGGTGGTGCCCAGGCGCTCCGCGACGTACGGCGTGATCTCCCAGGTGCGGACCCCGATCCAGACGTTCCGGACCTTTCCGAAGCGGATGATCTCGTCCACCACCCGCTTCGTGGCGTCGATCGGAATGGCGAAGCCGATTCCCTCCGAGCCGCCGCTCTTCGTGAAGATGAACGTGTTGACCCCGATGACCTCGCCCCGCGCGTTCACGAGCGGCCCGCCCGAGTTGCCCGGGTTGATCGCGGCGTCGGTCTGGATCATGTTCTTGTAGATCCCGGTGCTCTGGCTCTGCGACTTGATGTCGCGGCGCGTCGCGCTGATCACGCCCGCGGTCACCGTCGGCTGGGTGTCGTTCAGCAGGAATCCGAACGGGTTGCCGATCGCGATCGCCCACTCCCCCACCAGCAGGTCGTTCGAGGTCCCGAGCGGCGCCGTGGGGAGGTCCTTGCCGTCGATCTTCACGATCGCGAGGTCGTACTGCGGGTGCGAGCCGACGATCCGCCCCGAGAACGAGCGCCCGTCGGAGAGGATCACCGTGATCTTGTCGGCGCCGTGCACGACATGCTCGTTGGTCAGGACGTAACCGTCCTTGGAGATGATGAATCCGGAGCCCATGCTCGGGATCTGCTCCCGGTAGCGGTACTGCGGGATCATGTCCCGGAAGAAGGGCTCGAAGAATTCGTTTCCGAGCGGAACCGGCGAGGTCTGGACCACGCGGGTCTGCACGACGCTGAGCGTGACGACCGAGGGGCCGACCCGCTGGGCCGCTTCGACGATGGCCGTCCGGCGCGAATGATCGACGTTTCCGGAGCCGATCTCGGCCATCGATTCCGCGGCGGCCGCCTTCGACACCTGCCCGGGCCTCTCGGAGACGGCGGGCCTTTTGCCCCTCGCCCCCACCAGGAGCGCTGCCAGGAGCAGGAGGCCGAACAGCACCCCCGCCGCCAGCGTACCGAGCGACCACTTCCCCCGGGCGCGCGGGGACGGCGAATTCACTTCAGGCGACGACATTCAGAGACTCCTTCGGGATCCACCCCACGCGGGGGTAGCGCACCCGCATCAAATAGAGACCGTGCGCCGGAGCGGGCGGCGCGGCCGCCCGGCGATCTCTGGCCTCGAGCGCGGATTCGATCGCGCGCGCCCCCGTCCCGCTCTCCGAAGCGCGGACGACCGTGGCCACAATCCTTCGCACCATAGTGTACAGGAATCGGTCCGATTCGATGTCGAAGCGCAGCCGTCCTCGCCGCCCGGACCACCGCGCGCGCGTGATCCGGCAGCGGGGGCCCCCGTTCTCGCTGCCCTGCTTCGAGAACGTCGTGAAGTCATGCGCGCCCACGAGCGGCCGGGACGCTTCGTTGAGCGCGGCGACGCCCGCCCGGACCGCGCGCGCCCAGGCGTACCGCCGCCGGATCGGGATGCTCCGCGGCTCGATCACGTAGCGGTAGGCCCGCCGCATCGCGTCATACCGCGCGTGGAAATCCGGCTCGACCTCGGCCGCTTCCACGATCCTCACGTCGCCGGGAAGGATGGCGTTGAGCGCCTGGCGGAGCCGGTCCGTCGAGAGCCGCGTCGTGAGCCTCACGCTCGCGACCTGGCCCGCGGCGTGGCACCCCGCGTCGGTGCGGCCCGCGCCGGCGATTCGGACCGGGCCGTGCGCCAGTCGCCGGAGCGCGGTCTCGATCTCGCCCTGAACCGTCCGGTGGGTCCTCTGCACTTGCCAGCCGTGGAACTCCGAGCCGTCGTATTCGATAACCAGGCGGAAGGTCGCCTCCCGGCGGTCAGACGCCACGGAGTAGCCAGGCGGCCGATGCCGCTCCTCCCGCGATGGCGCCCATCTCGGCCCAGCCCCACGTGGTCTTGAGCCCGCTCCGCCGGCGCGCGCCCAGCGTGTAACCCCGCACCGCGAGGGCATCCCCGTACGATTCCCCGACCCGGAGCATCGTGCCGAGGAACGGCAGGAGCCACGCGGCCAAGTAGCGCGCCCGGCCCGCCGCGCCGCGCCCGGGACGGAGCCCGCGCGCGCTGAGCGCCTGGTGCTGCTGCTCCGCTTCGCGGAGCGCGATCGGGGTCAGGGCCAGGGCGTGGCGCGCGCTCTCGACGGGAAGCAGGAGGAGCCGCGGCCGGCGTGGAATCGGGAAGGAGAGGAGCCAGCGCGCGGCGCTTCCAAGAAAGGCTCGCGCCGCCCAGCGCAGGAGGTAAAGGAGCGCGAGGAGGCGGAGCGCGATCAGAGCCGCGGCCTTCGCGACCTCCGGCGTCGGTCGACCCGAGAGCAGCGCGTGGGCGAGGAAGACGATGAGGGCGAGCGTCAGGAGCGGAAGCTCGGAGCGGAGCGTTCGGCCCTCCGCGCGAAGGGCGAATCCGGCGCCGAGGACCGAGAAGACGGCGAGATCGAGCGCCGAGCGCCCGAGCGCCAGGCCGACGCCCACGAGCGCGCAGGCGAGGAGGAGCGCCGCCGGGTGAATCGGGCGCGCCGATTTCATTTCTGGGGTTTTTGCGTCGGACCGGGGAGAGCCGGGCACCTTCGCTGCGATTCCTCCGTGCCATCGGAGGCGGGCGCCGACGTCCGGCGGCCCACCTGAATCGCCACTCTACTCGATCATTCGGCCGATGTCAACGCGCGTTCAGGCGCTGGAACGGCCGGAACCACGCGACCGCGACGAGGACGATCGTCAGCCCGAGGCAAAGCGATGTGAGCCAGTCCCCCCACTGGAGAAAGAGGGTCGGGCCGACCCCCGCCCAGACCTCGCCGGTCAGGAGCGCCTCCTCGAAGAGCGGCGTCCGCTGGACGACCCGGCCGTACGGGTCGATCACCATCGAGATCCCCGTGTTCGCGCACCGGGCGGTGGAGAGCCCCAGCTCGACCGAGCGGAGGATGGCCATGTCCGCGTGCTGCACCGGCCCGGCCGACTTCCCGAACCACTCGTCGTTGGTGATGTTCACGAGATATTGCGCGCCTTCGAGCGCGTACCGGCGCGCGAGGTCGGGGAAGATCGACTCGAAGCAGATGAGGACGCCGAACGACGTGCCCCCGACCGTGAAGACCACCGGGCGCGTGCCGGGCGTCCACTCGGCCTGACCCAGGTCGATCTTCCCGAGGAATGGAAGGAGTCCCTGAAACGGAACCCTCTCCCCGAACGGAACAAGGTGGATCTTCTCGTACTGACCCGCGAAGGTGCCGTTCGGCAGGACCAGGCCCGCGGCGTTGTGCGTCAGGACGCTTCCGTTGGTCGAGAGCCGGGCGTCCGGATAGCCCGCCAGAACCGGCACGCCCACGTCCCGGACCAGGTCGAGGAAGGCTCGGAGCTTGACCCGCTCCAGGCGGACGTAATACGGGAGGGCGGTCTCGGGCCAGACAATGAGATTCGGCCTCGGCGCGAGCGATCCCGCCGCGAGCGTGATCCGGGCAAGCGTCCGGACGACCGAGTCCTGCATCGCGGGGTTCCACTTCACGTCGCTCGCGATGCTCGGCTGGACGAGGGCCACGCGCGCGATCGGTCGCGGACGCGTCTCTCGGAGTCGGTCCCGGCCCCATTGGACCGGAAACCAGACGACGAGCACGGCCACGAGCGCCCACGCGGTCCGATCCCACCAACGCCGTGAGAGGAACGCCGCCGCCACGAGCGAGTTCACCGTCAGAATCCAGAAGCTGAGTCCCGGCGCGCCGGCGAGCGACGCGGTCTGGATCCAGATGGGGTGCTCGGCCAACGCGTAGCCGACGTTGCCCCACGGGCAGCCGAGCACGCCGGACGACTTCGCCCATTCGCTCGCCGCCCAAGCGATCGGGGCGACGGCGAGCACCGGCCAGCCGAGACGACGCCGCACGATGCGGACGATCCAGCCGAAGAGCGCCACGTAAAGCCCCAGGTAGAGCCCGAGGGCCAAGAGGCCCGGGAAAATCAGCAGGGGATGCGTCATCGCGTGGGCAGGCAGCCGCACAATCCAGATGAAGGTCACGATGTTGAAGACGATCCCCGCGAGCCACGGCGCCCAGCGCGCTCCGCGCGGGGAGGGTGCGGTATCGTTCGGGCCGGGCGAATCACGGTGGAGGACGACCAGGAGCGGAACAAGAGCAACGAAGACCAGGCACCAGAGCCCCGCGGAAGGAAACGAGAGGCTGAGGAGGAGCCCGGTTCCGGCCGCGCTGAGCGGCCGGTGAAACCGACTAATGGAGACGGACTTCGCGGCGGGCTTCGGCCGACTGGTAGATGGCATCGATGACCTGCATGAGATCGCGCCCCTCTTCCGCGGAAGCCAACGGGCGCTCGCCCTGAGTGAGGCAGCGGATGAAATGGTCCAGCTCCTGCTCGTACGACTGCTTGTAGATGTTCTTCGTCGACTCCAGCGCCGGCGTCACGTTGAGCAGGTTTCCGTTGAGCTCCTTGTGGATGCGAAACGGGTTCAGAAGCGCCGCACCGTCCGTGCCGAAGAGGTTCAGGTAGGGAAAGTTCTTCTCGAGCAGGAGAGCCCAGCTCACCTCGAGCGAAAGCGACGCCCCTCCTTCCAGGATCAGGAAGGCCGCCACCGTGTCCTCGACGTCCTTTCGGGGATCGGTCACGTACTTCGTGGCCGTCACGGAGACCACCTTCGGATTTCCGAGGAGCCAGAGCGAGAGGTCGAGCATCTGGACGCCGAGATCCATGAGCACGCCGCCCCCCGAGCTCTTCTTGTTCTCATACCAACCCGGACCGCGCCGCTCGGTCTTGCGGCGGAGCCAACCGGTCTTGGCGTAGAAGATCTTCCCCAACTCCTGCCGCTCGAGGTACCCGCGGAGCACGGCCACGTCGCTTCGGAAGCGGTTGTTCATCGCGTACATGAGAACCTTCCCCGACCGCTCGGCCGCGACCGCCATCTGGGCCGCCTCGGCCGCGGTCCTCGCCGCCGGCTTCTCGCAGAGGACGTGCTTTCCGTAGCCGAGGGCGGCCATGGTCATGGGAGCGTGGAGATGGTTGGGAGTCGCGATGATGACCGCGTCGACGTCATCGGAGCGGAGAAGCGATTCATAATCGGCGACGGCGCGGCCGATTCCGAAATGCTGGGCCACCATCCGGGCCTTCTCCACGTCGTCGTCGCAGACCGCGACGACTTCCACGTCCCGGCGCGCCTTCAGCGCGGGGAGATGGTTGACCTGGGCGACGACTCCGACCCCGATGATTCCAAGCCGGATGGGACGTTTGGCCACGTGAGGATCTCCCGAACGGGAATGGCGTCGTGGAGGCGGCGAACTTCGCGCGAGTATAGGGACCGGCGTCGCGAAATCAAGGCGATTCAGGCCGCGCGTCGTCCGCGGGCGCGGTCGGATCGAGCGCGGCGACGGCGCGCGACTCGGCGGCGGCCGCGTCGCGCGAGAGGCGGCGAATTTTCTTCCAGAGCCCCTGCCGACTCAGTCCCAGCGAGCGTGCCGCGCGCGTGCGATTTCCGTTCGCGCGCGCGAGCGCGCTCCGAATCAACTCCACCTCGAGCTCTCGGGTGCGTCCGCGCAGATTGTCGGCGTGCTCCCGCACGAGCGGAAAGTCAGGGGCCAGGATCCCCTCCTCGAGCGATTCGACCGCGAGCGTCCCGCCCGGACCGAGCGCGTGGACCGCGCGTTCGAGCGCCGCCTCCAGCTCCCGCACGTTTCCGGGCCAGGAGTGTCCTCCGAGGATCTCGAGCGCCTCCCGCGTGATCCGGGTCGCCGCGGGCCGCTCGCGGGCGGAGAGGCGCCGGAGGATGTGCGCCACCAGGAGCGGCACGTCCTCGCTCCGTTCCCGGAGCGAGGGAGCGCGGACCGTGAGGACGTGGAGCCGGTAATAGAGGTCGGCCCGGAACCGCCCGCCGCGGACCTCGGCCGCCAGGTCCCGGTGCGTCGCCGCCACGACGCGCACGTCGACGCGGCGAACACGGCCGTCGCCAACGCGCCGCAGCTCGCTCTCTTGAAGTACCCGCAAGAGGCGGCTCTGCACCGAGGGGCTCGCGTCGCCGATCTCGTCGAGGAAGAGCGTTCCCCCGTGGGCCAGCTCGAACTTTCCGGTGCGTTCGGAGACGGCTCCGGTGAATGCGCCCCTCACGTGCCCGAAGAGCTCGGTTTCGAGGAGTTCGAGAGGGACAGCGGCGAGGTTCACCGGCACGAGCAGGTGCTCCTGCCGGGGGCTGCGACGGTGGATCGCGCGGGCGACCAGCTCCTTGCCGGTCCCCGTTTCGCCGCTGATCAGGACCGACGTCTTGGTCGGCGCGACCTGCTGGACGAGCTCGAAGACGCGCCGGATGGCCTTCGAGACACCGATCAGCTCGTCCACCGGGCCATGCGCGTCGATCTCCTCCCGGAGGTACTCGTTCTCGGTTCGGTAGCGTTGCAGCGCCAGGGCGCGCTCGATGCGGACCTCCATCTCGCGGGCGTCGAACGGCTTCAGGAGGTAGTCGACCGCGCCCTTCTGCATGGCCTGCACCGCCGTCTCGACGGTCCCGTAGGCGGTCAGGATGATCACGGGCGTCTGTGGCGAGCGGTGCAGCACGACGTCGAGCAGGTCGAGGCCGCTTCCTCCGGGCATGCGGAGGTCGCTGATCACGAGGTCGACCTCGCGTTCCTTCAGCGTCGCTTCCGCCGTCGCGACGTCGATCGCGGTGAGGTCCTCGTGGCCGAGGCTCCTCACCAGAACGCCGAGCGTGCGTCTCAGGCGTTCGTCGTCATCGACGACCAGGATGGCTGCCCGTCTCATGCGTTCTCGGTCCGGATCGGCAACCGCACTCGCAGGCAAGCGCCGCCCCGCGGCCCATTTTCCGCGGCGATCGTGCCGCCATGCTCCTCCACTATGCGTTTGGAGATGGCAAGGCCCAGTCCCGTACCGTCCACCTTCGTCGTATAGAACGGGGAGAACGCCCTGGCGAGGGTGTCCGCGGTGAATCCCGGACCGGTATCCGCGATCTCGACCGCGACCCATCGACCCTCCTGCCGGCACGTCACGGTGAGGATTCCCGAGCCGCCCATGGCCTGCATCGCGTTCTGGATCAGGTTCAGGAACACCTGGTGCAGCTGGTCCGCGCTGCAGTAGACGGGGAGCCTTCCGTCATCGAGCGTCTGAGCGATCCTGACGCCGGACTTCGCCGCGACGGGCGAGAAGAATGTGACCGCGCGCCCGACGATGTCGGCAATCGACTCGAGCCGGTGGTGCACCGGGCGCGCGCGCACGAGATCGACGAGGCCGGTGACCACGCCGTTCAGCCGGTCGACCTCGGCTGCAACCGTCGCCGCGAGGTCCCGTTGTTCGGCGAGAGGGAGCTCGCCGCGGGCGAGCAGCTGGGCGGAAGTCTTGAGAACGGAGAGCGGCGTGCGTACCTCGTGGGCGATGTTGGCGGCGATCTCGCCGAGGAATGCGAGCCGTGACTGCGCCAACGCTTCCGCTTGCGCGGCGGCGAGGCTCTCCATCATCGTACGGAACGCCGCGGCGAGAACTCCGATTTCCCCGCTCGCTTGTGGAAGCTCGATCTGTGTCTCGAGGTTTCCCCGCTCGGTGATCTGCCGGACCGTCCCCGTCAGACGGCGGATCGGCCGGCTGATTCGCCACGCGACGAGCGCCCCGAGCGCCGAGCCGATCGCCAACACGAGCGCCCCGACCCTGAACAGGGTGGCCCGCAGCGCCGTGACGGCGGCGAGCGTGATCGTGCGAGACTGCGCGACGGTGACGTCCAGATCCGGGGCGTCGGCCATCGAGAGTCGGCCCACCGACGCGACGCCCTTCAGGACGGGGCTCCCGTCGGGCGCGGCCGGGGACCCCGCTCCACCCACGGGCGACCCGCCCGTCTCGAAGAGTATCTCGCCGGTACGGCTCCGGAGCGACAGC
>Ga0137409_10006402_pt1 | contig 12228 bp, 10 predicted proteins | sample CZODoug1_16funga_FD_122059 | JGI IMG/M metagenome (GOLD analysis project Ga0137409, IMG submission 122059) | Vadose zone soil fungal communities from Angelo Coast Range Reserve, California, USA - CZODoug1_16fungal (Hybrid Assembly) | ecosystem: Environmental > Terrestrial > Soil > Vadose zone... | reverse complement strand
TTTTTTTGGGGGGACGGAAGTGTCGATCTTACAGGCGCGAGAAAACAGGGGTCAAACGGGACAGGGGGATAGCTATACATCCGGGCAAACTGCTACACCTCGGGGCAGGGCGGGCCGTGGTACCTCATGCAGACGACGTTATCCGCGTTTTCTTCTAGCGTTTTTCTTGAGAATGTCTCTTGCCGCCAGCCTGGCAAGCCCCAGGAGGATTCCTGAATTGCTGAGAATGGCGTCCGGCCACAGTACGTTAGCGGCTTTTTGAAGGGCTGCGAAATCCTCGGAACTCATTTTCACGTTGACCTGAACTGTACGCTTTCCGCCGGTTTCCATCTCCCCTATCGTTACGTCGGTACTCTTTCAACGCAACGATACTCTTGGTATCGTTCGTACCGTCCAGACTTGCAGTTCGAGAAGCAACGACCAACAGACGAAAGATTATTCCGGTTAACAAACTGCTCAGCTTGGTAGAAGGAGACGCTGTATGCAATCGGATACACCTGTTCAACTGACTCAGGTTCCACCGAAGCCGACGTGTACCCAGATATTCAATACCGGCTCGTGCGCCGACCTGTGGCGGGACTACAACCAAGCTGTTCAGCAACGAACACGGGAAGAGGTGCAACTCTACGTAAATCGGCAGAAGGAACTGGCCTCGTCGCAGGCGACTGCCCCACTGCAACAACAGATCGCTGATCTCAACAAACTGGTGACTGACCAACAGGGGCGGATCAGGAAACTACAAGAGCAAATGCAGGCGGACTCCGCCACTGCACTCCAACAGACTCAGGCCGCGTCTACCGTCACGCTACAAGGGAAGTCAGCGGCGCACACGCAGGGCTTAGAGCAAGGTGCCGGAATTGGGATGGCGAGCGCATTAATCTTGTTCGGCGTGATCGTTGGCATTAGGAGACTGACGCGAAACTTCAGCATCATCGAGAAGCCCCAGGCACGCTCGGCATCTGCCTAGTTCTCAGAAGTTGTGCTATCGAAGTGTTGACACATTCTCTCGAACGACTGTTTCAGGATCGCCAGTGTTCGCGAACGAACGGCCTTTCCGCTCCGGATCGCTTCCAGCGTGTGCTGGCTCAATCCCGTGTTTCGCATCATCTCGCGGAACGGGTGCTTGACCATCTCGTTCAAGAGTGGCTGATCCGCCACAATCATTTTTCCGACAGGCGAGTATTCCGTTGGCGTAAAGCTTGCGAGACTCAAGTCTTCCCCTTGCTCCCACCGCCTGTCAGTTTCTTTGCCCACGTAACGGGGCGTGCCAGCGGTAATTGACGCACGTTGCAGCAAACCACGGGTATCTGCCGTGCAAGCATTGCCATCTGGCGCTAGGGACTTAGATTCGGGATGACGGGGATAAAGGCGAAGCACGTATCCAAACGTCTGTGGAATCACCTTGTCCAACTGGCTGCTTTGCTGAAGGGCGAGATGGTAGACCTTTCCGTCGAAAACATTGATGCACTCTGCTTGCAACCATTGTTTCCGCTCTTTCGAGAACGGCGTTAACAAGGTGAAGCGGTTCGGATCGACACCAGCCGGATAGCCAGCAACGGTATCAATCAGGGGACAGAATAGAAAGTTATAGGGACGCGTCGAATGGTTAAGCCGTTGCCACATGTGCGGCGTGCTTAACACAATGCGCATCATTGCCGTGCTCTTCGCGCCAATTCGAGCGGTTCCCGTAGTAACCAATCCCAAGCATCGTGAGTCCAGTCTGGGCCTTCCTTGTTGTCCTTCGGTGGATAGAGATATCCGAGTCCGTGGGCTTTTGGGTCCACGATAACAAGATCGTTTCCGCTCGTGTAGTGCGTAGCGTTTGGCAGAAATTGCGTAGCCGTAGAGTTGGCGTTGCTTGCCGATGGAATCAAAGTTAACGTCTTCGATCTTAAGAATCGATCCGGGAACCGCCGTCTGCTCGTAGGGATTTAGAGCTACGAATTTCTCAGCTATAGCGCGCACCTCTTTCCACGAAAGAACCTTGATTGCAGGTTGACCGTTTGACAGTTTGTGCGCTCCGCCGGGGCATGAAACCATCCCACCGGATGTTGCTGGTGGAAGCGGTACAAACCGCGGTTCGCGTGGATCCTGAGTTTCGCAAGGAGTATTTACACCGTTGTCACCAGAAGCCGAAGGCAGTGGCCAAAGTGGCAGCGGCGCGCAAGTTGGCCGTACGACTCTACTGGATGCTGCGCACGCATAAACCGTATCCGGAAGTCGTTCGTATCGAGAGCAGCCCGCGCGTGCCCCTGGTCGGCGCAAGCTAGTCTGATACATTGATTGGGCGCTCTCACTTTTCTATTGCAAGGTGGCAGTACTCGACGACTCTTCCCGCAGCCCGATGTTGTAGCGCTTCAGTTTGCGGTAGAGCGTAGCCCGACTGATGCCAAGCATCTTGCCGGCGAGCGCTTTGTCGCCGTTCACCTGGACGAATACACGCTGGATGGTGGCGCGCTCGATGTCTTCCAGATCGGTAGTGGGATCGGCCGACGCCGACATTTCAAAGCGCGCTGCTTTCTCCGGCACTTCGGCGCGGGCAATCGATGCGGGCAGGTCGCTGAGGTCGATCAGTTTTTGATCGCCGAGGGCGACGGCTCTCTCCAAACAATTTTCCAGCTCGCGGACATTGCCGGGCCAGTCGTAAGCGAGGAGCGCTTTCATAGCGACTCCTGAGACCGACGCGTCGCGTCCGGGCGCGAGGCGATCCAGGAACCAGTTCGCGAGAATGGGAATGTCAGATCGACGCTCGCGCAGAGGCGGCAGGTGGATGGTCACAACGTTCAATCGGAAGTAGAGGTCTTTGCGGAAGGTTCCTTTCTTGTAGTCGGTCTCGAGATCGCGGTTGGTGGCGGCCATGATGCGCACATCCACTTTCACTTTCTGATTACTGCCGACTGGACGGACTTCTTTCTCTTGCAGGAAGCGCAGGAGTTTAGCCTGCATTTCAAGGGGAAGTTCGCCGATTTCGTCGAGGAAGATGGTGCCGGTGTCGGCGGATTGCAGCAGTCCCTGCTTGGAACGCAAGGCGCCGGTGAATGCACCTTTTTCGTAGCCGAACAATTCGCTTTCGATCAGCGTCGGCACCAGCGATCCACAGTCAACCGCGACAAAAGGACGACTCGCGAGACTGCCACGATAATGCAGGGCGCGGGCGACCAGTTCTTTTCCAGTGCCGCTCTCGCCTGAAATCAGGACTGGCGTGCGGGTGTCTTTGAGGCGCGAGATCAGGCGCAGTACGTGCTGGATACCGACAGAATTTCCGATGATGCCGTGCACCGCGGTCTCGGTTTCAGAGCGGTCGCGCAGATACTGGTTCTCTTCTTCCAAACGAACTTTGTCGGCCATGCGTCGGAGGAACAGACGCAACTCGTCGAGCGGAGCGAAGGGCTTGGAGATGTAGTCGTAGGCGCCGAGTTTCATGGCCTGCACCGCAGTCTCGATCGAACCGTGGCCGGTCATCAGAGCGACTTCCGTGCGCGGGAGCATGCGCTTTACTTGCTCCAGAAAATCCAATCCAGACATGCGCGGCATGATCATGTCGGTCAGCACCATGTGGGCCGGCTGTTCTTCCAGCAGAGTGAGGGCGGCTTCACCACTCTCGGCTTCGCAGCAGACGAATCCCAACGATTCGCCGACGGTCATGCAGAGCTTGCGGATGCTTTGCTCGTCGTCCACTACCAGCAGCCGGATTTTGAACTCACCACTCATGACGCGCGACCCATGGTTTTCTCGACGATCGAAATAAATTGCTGCACACGAAACGGCTTTTCCACGCAGGGTGCGCCGGTCTTCCGCAGCGTAGCAACAGTTTCTTCGTTGGCAATATCGCCGGTGATGAAGACTACCTTGGCGGCCAGTTCGGGGCGATGGTCTGCAATCCAAGCATGGACTTGCGCTCCGTCGACGCCGCCGGGCGTGCGCATGTCTGACACTACGCCCTGAAATTCGCCGCTGGCCAGCAGACGTAAAGCATCCGCGCCCGAGGCAGCCGTCACTACCTGATAGCCACTGCGCTCCAAAGCAGCGCACACGTACGCCATCACGGCCGGCTCGTCTTCGATGAGAAGCACCGGCGCAGAAGCGGGTTTGATTCCAGTATGCGTCATTTTGGTTGGACTCCGGCTACGGCTCCAAAGGAGGCTGCTTCCGGCGCCGCAGAGAGGCGCACGATGAAGGTCGCTCCTTCAGAATCCAGATTGTTGTGACACACAATTTCACCGCCATGCTCGCGGACAATCCCATAACAGATGCTCAGGCCCAAACCCGTTCCCTTGCCCACATCCTTGGTGGTGAAAAACGGATCGAAAATTCGGTCGGGATCGGTGATGCCGGGGCCGTTATCGCGGAACGAGACTTCCACCAACGATCCGTTGCGGGCGCTCATGATTTCGATGCGCGGCGACCGGCCAGTTTCGCCGACGGCGTCATGGGCATTGTTGAGAATGTTGAGGAACACCTGCTGCAATTGCTGCGAGTCGCCCAGCACTTCGGGTAGCGACTCATCCAGGCGCTCCACAATCTCGATTCCATGGGAGCGGAAATCGTAGGCGCGCAACTGAATGGTACGGCGCAGGATGGCATTCAACTGTACATGCCGGCGCTGGGCGGGCATCTGGCGGGCAAAGCTGAGCAGGTTCTGCACTATCTGCTTGGTGCGTTGCGCTTCCTGCAAGATCACGCGCAGGTCGCGGCGGGCGCTTTCCGGCAAATCGGTGCGTTCCACCAGCAGGTCGGCAAAGCCCAGGATCGCAGTCAGAGGGTTGTTAACTTCGTGGGCCACGCCCGAAACCAGTTGTCCGGCGGCCGCCATTCTTTCGGTGTGGATCAGTTTGGCTTGCAGCATGGCCGAGTCGGTCACGTCGGTCATGACTACTACGATGCTGCTCACGCGACCGTCGTCTCCGCTGATGGGGCTGAGATTCACGGAGAATTGGCCGCTCTGCCCGTCTGCGCGTAGCAGATGCATCTCGAAGTTATCGACTTGCTGGCCGCCAGCGACCGAAGCGAGAGCGTCGCGCAGTGCCAGCTGGCGGGCGGGAGCGGTGAATTCCGCAAAGGAATGTCCGAGGAGTTGGCTCTGCTCGAATCCGAGGCCGCTCCAACGGCGGTTGGCATAGCTGATCACGCCCACGGTGTCCGTGACCAGGATCAGGCTCTGGGTGTGGCTCAGGATCTTGCTGGAGAAATCACGCTCACGCTGCAATTCGGTTTGCGATTGGCGGAGACCGCTGACGTCCAGGATCAATCCGCGGTATTGCTGAACTGATCCGTGAGGATCGCGTATGGCGAAGCTGTTGATGAGAACGTGAACAGGCGAGCCGTCTTTACGGCGCAGCACTTCTTCGTGATTACGCAGCCCGCCCTCCCGCTCGATCATCCTCGTCAGCTCCTCCCGCCGCTCGGGTGAGAAATATAGGGAGGTGCGAAGGTCAAGCTGAAGCAGTTCTTCGCGGCTGCTGTAGCCGAGAATGCGGACGAGCGCGTCGTTCACTTCAATAAAGCGCCCTTGCGGCGAGGAGAAGAAAACACCTTCCTGGATGTTGTCAAACAGTTCGCGATAGCGCTGCTCGGCATCGCGACGGTCGGTGATGTCCTTCAGGACGTGCACGGTCTGCATCTGGGCGCTGGCGGCGGCATGAATACGCGAGGTCGAGACGAGGTAGCTGCGATCGAGGGCGTTGTGCACGTATTCGTCGAGGCCTTCGCCGTTTCGGCAAAAAGGGCAGGCATATGCGGACGCGCTGGTTGAGAGTCCTTCGAGCGCGCGCATGTTGACGCCCGTGAGCTGGTCGGGAGCCAGGCCGACAAAATCCGCCAGCGAGCGGTTAACGCGCAGGATGTTGTTGGTCTCGTCGTGCACGACAATGTAATCACTGATCGCGTCGAAGACTTCGACCCAGTGCCGGTTAGCCTGCTCCATTCGGGTGAAGAGGCAGGCATTCTCCAGAGCGATGCTGGCGTGGCTGGCGACGGCGCGCAGCAACTGCTGATCGTCGGCGGTGGGCGCGACGCTACGATCGGCCAGACACAGCACGCCGATGAGTTCTCCTGAGGAACCCGCCAGTCTCACCAGGGTGCAGTCCGTCCATCCCAGACCGGAAGCGAGCGCCGAACCGAGCAGATCGGCTGCGGGACGGAAGACGACATCTGCTTCATCTTTGGAGAGGGCCGCACCGAGCGCGAGGTTAAAGCGGCGGAGCAGCGGTTTGTCGTCGACCTCGGACGCGCCCTGTAGCAGAACTGTTTCCTGCGTCGCTCCTTGCAGGAGACTGAGCGCCACGGCGCGCCCGCCCAGAAGATCGAGCGCGCGACGAGCAAAACTGCGAGTGAATTGCGGCAGATGCAGGACCGTGTTCAGTTCCAGAGCGAGCGCAACCAGAGCTTCGGCGCGCCGGCGGTGCTGCTCGGACTGATGCAGATTGGCCGTCATCTCAAAAGCAATCGCGGCCTGGGCGGCAAGTGCCTGTGCCCGGCGAACTTCCTCCTCCATGATGTGGCCGGGCTGAACGCGGTCGAGCATGCCGAACATCCCCAGCACCTCGCCCGTCGAACCCATCAGGGGAACGGCTAAGAGCTGGCGGATCTTGAATTCTTTGACAAATTCGAGGTTCGCGCCCGGGACTGTAGCGGCATCCTCGGTGAGAAAAACCTGCTTCTGCCGGAGAGTGCGGGTCGCCACACCATCCGGGAGGACGATTTCGATAGGGCGCGTGCGGCTGTCCTCGACTCCCCATCGAACGCGGAAGATGTCGCCTTCCAGCAGCCCGACGAAACAGCGCCGGAAGCCAAGGAAACTCGAGGCTCGGGCGACGAAGGTCTGCATGAAGTGATCCAGTTTCCCAGCCGAGCCCAGCTCGGTGGAGATTTCGAGAATCTGGTGCAGTTCCTGCGCTTGGGCGCGGGCCATTCCGTACAACTCGGCATTGGCAACGGCGACCGCGCCAAAACCGGCGAGCGCGGACACCAGCGTTTTCTCTTCATTCGTAAAGGGAGCGGTCCGCCGCGGGTAGACAAGGATGGCTCCGTGGGAGCGCGAAGTACGAAAGGGGGCCGCGATCAGAAGTCCGGCAGGAGCGTCCTCTCCGAGATGAGAAACCCCGTCAATGCTGACCGTGATCCGCTCGCCGGCAGTCACAGCGCGGTGGGCGATCTCGAGCGCGGAACGCAGATCATTCTCGCGATCGCGTTTCCGAATGGAGTGCGCGAGTGCTCCCGTATCGGCCGACGCCGCTTGTAACCGAAAGGAATCCTCTTCGCGTACCAGGACCAGCACGGCCGGTGAGTGCAACAGGACTCGAAGCCGGTCGGCAATGCTCTCCATGACGGCGGCAATGTCAGGCAGGCCGTGAAGAGCGGTGGCCAGCTCCGCCAGAATCATCGCGCGGCGATGTTCTTCCTGTGAAACAAGGTTGAGACGGAGGGCTTCGAGCGCGGTCCCGAGCTGGCCGGCGAGAATGGAGGCCTTGGTTGCTGAATCGTTGTCGAAGCGGGTGTCGGGAGCATCCTGAAGAATTGCGATCGCGCCGATCACATCTCCAGAAACCAACAGCGGAGCAGCCAACACCGATTGGGCGCGGTACTCGGCGAGCTGGGGATAACGAGCCATATACACATCATTCACGAAAATGGTGCGCCCGTACTGCGCAGCTTCGAGGGCAACCGACGAATCACCGGGCTGAAGGCGCAGGCCTCGAAAGCGCTCTGCCTCGAAGCCATCAGCTTCCGCTCCTACCAGTCCACCTTCGGGAGTGCGCCGCCAAACGTAGACGCCGCTCGCCTGAAAGAATTCACGCGCCGAACGACAGAAAGACTGGATGAGCTGACTGGCATCGCTGTTCTGCGACGCGGCACGGGAGAGTTCCAAGAGGAGCTTCTGGAAAGTCTCATCAGAATGAGACGACGCACCGTGGGCCAGAGTCGAACTTCCGGGGTAACTGGTCAGTTAGCACCGTCCGCAAGCTAAGCGGTTGAAAACAATTGAATTACTATTAAAAGCTACGCTGGGTTCTCAAATTGAGTCAAGGGAATACGTGGCAATGGGTGTCGAAGTGTAAAACGTCCGTGCTGTCACTTCTAGTGGATGCGTCTCACTCTGAATTCCTATGACCAAGGCCGCTGCGTGGGCTCCCCTGTCCCTGCTTTGCGGGGGCCTAAGCACCCACTCCTGAACAACTTACAGCCATCACTAAAGTAATCGTTTGGAAGAACTTTTGGGTTCCGACGGGAGGACTCCGTGCAAAACTTAGTGTTCGTAGCCAACAACCCCTGGGAGGAATTGCGTGTCTTTACGAGCCCTAGCTCATTGGACAGCGGTGGGTCTGATATTGATTTTGGGATGCGCCGCTGTAAGCGCTCCGATTGCCTGGGCACAAGACCAGGAAATCGCGCGCAAACTGAAAAATAAAGTTGCACCAGCCTATCCGGAACTGGCCCGGCGAATGAGCATCACTGGAATCGTCAAGGTTCAAATCACCGTGGACAAAAACGGTGCAGTGAAGAACACCAAATTGATCGGTGGACATCCGATTCTAGCTGGTGCAGCGGTCGATGCAGTCAAGAAATGGCGGTACGAGTCGGCCGCTGAGGAAACGACCGGCGTAGTGGAATTCCATTTTGACCCTACGCAATGAGGAATCGATTCCCGCTCGCTCACTCCGGCCGAGGAAGATAAGCGTATGAACATCAGAAAAAAGCTTTACCTGAGTTTCGGAGGCATCCTGGCGACAGTCTTGATACTGGCTGTCGTGATCCTGTTGGCGGTGTGGCGAGAACATGAGACCAAGGCGGCGGCGCAGCGGTCCATGGACATGACGCAGGCGACCTCGATCGTCCGCTTCGAAATGATGCAGAATCGCCTCCACCTCCAGAACTACCTGCTCAGCGGCGACACACGCGATGTGGACAAAATGAATGAAGGCGTACACCGGCTGGGCGATGCTCTGCATCGCGCCCAAGGGCTGGTCAGTGACGATCAGCAACGCCCGAGCCTGGAAAAGGTGCAACAGGCCGAGCAGAGTTGGAGTCTCGAATTCGCCGCTCCCCTGGTGGAGAAGCGCCGCCTGGTCGATAGCGGCAATGCCACGGTCGCCGAACTTCAAATTTTCTACTTACAGAAAGACCCGGGTTCCTGGGTTTCACGCTCCAGCGATGTACTCGATCAGGTGGACCAACTCAATCTCAAGCTTTTGGACGAGCGGCGCCGCTCCGACGAATTTGCCGCCGCTTTCACGGTCGGGATCACGCTGACCATTTCTCTATTTGCGTTGGGCGTGGGCATGGTGATCGCCTATCGCACCTCCAGATTAATTACCGACCCGTTGAATCGCCTGATCCACGTGGCTCAGCAAATTGGCGATTCCGGTGACCTCGATCACACGCTCGATATCAAGGGCCAGGACGAGATCGGGCAACTGGCACGCACTTTCGATGCAATGGTGAAGTACCTGCGAGAGATGGCCGCCGTATCGGAGGCGATCGCGGGTGGGAATCTGACCGTCGAAGTGCAGCCGCGCTCGCCCAACGACACGCTGGGCAATGCCTTCACGCGCATGATCGAAGGTTTGCGCGGACTGGTGCGCAATGTGCGCGACGCCGCTTCCCAGGTCGCCAGCGCTTCCACGCAAGTCGCGGGCGCATCTGACGAATCGGCCAAGAACAGTCTGCAAACCTCTTCCGCCATCGATGAAGTCACCAGCACCATGCACGAGATGAGCGTGAACGTGCAGAACATGGTGAAGAGCACGCAAACGCAGGCTTCGAGCGTCAGCGAAACCTCGGCTTCGATTGACCAAATGGTGACTTCGATCCAGCGCGTGGCCGATACCGCCAAAGTGCTGCTCGATATCTCCAACCGTTCACGCGAGGAAGTACACAGCGGAATCGGGACGATGGAAAAAGCGACCGACGGCCTGAACCGAATCAACACCACCATTCGGTCCTCGGGCGAAATCATCGATGCACTCGGGTCGCGAGCCGACAACATCGGAAAGATCGTCGAGGTCATTGACGATCTGGCCGAGCAAACCAATCTGCTGGCGCTCAACGCCGCCATCGAGGCGGCGCGCGCCGGAGAACACGGTCTCGGCTTTGCTGTCGTTGCCGACGAAGTGCGCAAGCTGGCGGAAAAGTCGGCCCAGTCCACCAAAGAAATTTCCGACCTGATTCAGAGCATCCAGAAGGAAGCCCGGCGCGCGGTCGACAACATGGAAAAGAGCACCACGATTGTGAACGAGGGCCTGAACCTCGGCCAGGAACTGAATGGCGCCCTGCGCAAGATCTCGAACGTGGTGACGGAGGTCTACAAATTCGCGCAGGAAATCGGCGCCGCCACCAACGAGCAATCGCATGGCTCGTCGCAAATCGCCCGCGCCACCACACGTCTGAACGAGATCACGCACGAAATCAACTCCGCGGTCGAAGAGCAGGCTTCCGGAGCGCAGGCGGTCGTGAAGGCGATGGAACGCATGCGCGAGCTGGTGCAGAACTCGACCTCAGGCTCGACCGAACTGGCGGCTTCCGCCGAACAGATGTCGAAGATGTCACGGGACCTGCTCGGTTCCATGGATAACTTCGCGCTGCGCCCAGGAGAAGGAGCACCCGGTTTCCGTAGCACTGCCCGCCAAGCGGCAGCCGGAGGACGCTAGACGCGATGAGCCGGGAAACCCAGGTCGTAGGCTTTCAGGTGGGACGCGAGACGTACGGCATCCCCATCACTGCGCTGCACGAAATCGTGCGCGTGCCGGAAATCACAGCGGTGCCGGATGCGCCCGACTACATGGAAGGCGTGATCAACCTGCGCGGCAAGATTGTCTCCGTCCTGGACCTGCGCAAGCGTTTTGGGAAGAGCGCCAGCCCGCTCCATCGCCGCAGCCGAATTCTGGTGGTCGAGCACAAGACACGTCTGGCGGGCATGATCGTCGACGAGGCCTCTGAAGTGCTGAAAATTCCCGCCAGCGACATTGAACCCGCACCGGGCATGATGCTGGAAGGCGGACTGGATTGCGTGACCGGCCTGGGCAAGTATCAGGGCCGGCTCATCATTTTGCTCGATGTGGGAAAAGTATTGGATTTCCGGCAGAATGCGATCCCGGAAAAAGCCCCCGAGACGTCGACCGCGACCACTGGCAAAGCGGCGGCGCAGAGCGCCGCCGCCGGCAAGAAATAGCACCCACATTCGATCGATCATGAATACAAGCGAAGCGCCCCTGCTCACCGACTCGGAACTGAAGCTGTTGCAGGCGCTGATCTATCAGGAATGCGGCATGCACTTCGATGAGCGCCGCACTCATTTTCTCCAGGACCGCTTGCAGCGGCGGCTGAAGGAATGCCAGCTTGATTCTTTCTACAGCTACTACCGGCTGCTGATCAGTCCCCAGGGAAAAGCCGAGTTGGCCAAACTGCTGGAGCATCCTGACTGGGAACTGTACTTCCTGAATCGGGAAGGTGTGGAGCGGTTTTTTTTCGAGGGCAACCAGCACGGCCTGCTCGAATACCATGCCGCAGGCACCGTGACGAGGCTGACGTTTCCGGCCGTAACCCTGGAGGAATATGCGAATGTCCTCGCTCAAAGATAGCATCGCTCCTCTAGAAAGCGACCTTAAGGCCGTGCCCTCGAGAATCAGCGTTTACCATGATCTGCCCTTTGCGATCATGCGGTACGACCCGACCGACGAATGGGAGCTTCGACGAGAGATCAAGTTGTTGGCTACTCGCCTACAAGCCGTCGGCAAGGAGGTTCACATCATCCCGATGTCGGAATTGCTTTGGTCGGCCCTAGAGAAGGTTCATGAGAAGGATGAGGACGAAGGATTAGAGGCCGTCATCAAACTAGAAAAAGAACGAGGCTACGTCGAAGCTCAGCAGCAGGTGACCACCTACTTGTCGAGCAAAGTCTGGATTCAGCTTTGGGATTTGCTCGCTGAGCGACTCGCCCCAATCTGCGCTGAGAATTCGGTCGTCTTCCTGGCCCGTGTGGCGGCGTTATCTCGTCGAGTTTTCGCCGAAATTGTTCCGCTGAAACCGGGGCAGGCCTGGGCTGTCTTTAACTTCGGACAGTTTTTCCGATCATGACTATGAAACCGCTTCAGACCGCCCTCGCGCTGGTCTTCTTCGCTGCCAGTTCCATCTCGCGAGCCCAGGAATCCAAGCCTGCGGACTCCAAGCCACCAGTTGCGGCGCCCGTGATAAAGCTCACGCAAGAGGAGTTGGAAGCGAAGTTCAAGGCGA
>Ga0137409_10006400_pt1 | contig 12229 bp, 16 predicted proteins | sample CZODoug1_16funga_FD_122059 | JGI IMG/M metagenome (GOLD analysis project Ga0137409, IMG submission 122059) | Vadose zone soil fungal communities from Angelo Coast Range Reserve, California, USA - CZODoug1_16fungal (Hybrid Assembly) | ecosystem: Environmental > Terrestrial > Soil > Vadose zone... | reverse complement strand
TGGCTAATGCGTTCGGCCTGGGTCAGCCGGGCTGAGGCTTGCGCGTTAATAGGGGTGTGGTGTCGGAGTTGTCCGATGCCGGGGATCCATCCCGCCATGGGTGGAATTGAATCAAATCAACGTGTTGAGGAGCCGAGGATGAACAAGCTGATCGCAGCGATGTGTTGTCTGATGTTGGCATCACCGCTGGCACTGGCGCAGGACAAGGCCAAGGCCGACGAGAAGAAGGCCGCGCCCGCCAAGGCCGCTCCTGCGGCCGAGAAAGCCAAGCAAGAGCCGTCCGATAAACAGAAGGCCCAGCAAGAGCGCATGAAGGCTTGCAACGACAAGGCCGCCGACAAGAAAGGCGACGATCGCAAGAAGTTCATGAGCTCCTGTCTGAAAGGCCAGGATGCCGGCGCCAGCGACAAGCAGAAGGCGCAGCAGGAAAAGATGAAGTCCTGCAACAAGCAAGCCGGCGACAAGAAGATGAAAGGCGACGATCGCCAGAAGTTCATGAGTGGTTGCCTGAAGGGCTAAGCAGAGTCGTGCCGGTGGGCTCATTGCCCGCCGCCGGGAACGCGGGGCATACTGGGACGACCGGTATGCCCTTTTTTATGAAGCTTGCCCGCGGTTGCCTGGCCGCGCTGATCGGCGCCCTGATTCCTGCGACGGGAGAGGGCGCGCATGCGCAGGGCCCAGACGCGTACGAGACGCAACGCAAGCGCATGGTGGAGGAGATCGCGGCGCTTGCGCACGAGACGCGGTTCGAGACCGGACGCGCGGCGCTCGCCGGCCGCGTGATGGCGGCTGTGGCGAAAGTGCCGCGCCATGAGTTCGTGCCCGACGGCGAGCGGCGCAACGCCTATGCCAACCGGCCATTGCCCATCGGTCAGGGGCAGACTATCTCGCAGCCTTACATCGTCGCGTTAATGACCGATCTCATGGAAGTCAGTCCCGGCGGACGGGTGCTCGAGATTGGCACCGGTTCCGGCTACCAGGCGGCGGTTCTCGCCGAGCTGGCTGGCACGGTCTACACCATCGAGATCGCCGAACCGCTTGCGCGCGAGGCGCAGGAGCGGCTGAAACGCCTCGGCTACGGCAACGTAGTGACGAAAATGGGTGACGGCTACCAGGGCTGGCCGGAGCAGGCGCCGTTCGACGCCATCATGGTCACTGCGGCGCCGCGCGAAGTGCCGCAGCCGCTGATTGACCAGCTGAGGTCGGGAGGGCGGCTCGTTGTGCCCGTCGGCAGCCAGGCGGGCGGGCAGTCGCTGCTGGTGATCGAGAAACAAGCCGATGGGACGGTCACCCGCCGTAACGTGCTCGCAGTGCGCTTCGTGCCGCTCACCGACAAATCAGGGAAGCAACAATAAATAAAAAGAGCGGCACGAGCCGCTCCTTGCGCTTGCTGGCCCTACCCGTCACCGGTCGCACACTATCTAGAATCGGTAACGCACGCCAAGCCGCAGGCCTTGCACGCGCAGTGGCGCCATGACATCGCTGGACAGCACGTCGTAGCTCAGCGCCCAGCTTGGCGTCAGCCAGTGCTGGCCGGTGAACGAGAACTGGCGCTGCCCCGCGTAGGAGGGGTCGCTGACAGGCGTGAAGGTCTGCACTTCGCGTCCGAGAGCCAGCCCGAACGTGCCGGCAGTGCTGTACTGATAGCTCATTTGCACCTGGAAGCTTGGCGTGAGGGCGAAGCCGGGCATCCGCGATGGCGCCAACGTGTAGCCGTTCACGGGTGCCGATTCGAACGGCATGCCGCGTCCTCCCGCATCCCAGCCGTAAGTCCGGTATTTGAGTCCTACACTGACCCCGCCGCTGGCAAATTCGGTATGCAACTGCCCGGTGAGCGAGTAACGCTGCGGCGCGAACAGGGATTCCGGTGCGTAACCGGCTTCGAAAGAAGAGCCCCAGCTTCCCGGCAGAGCGTAAACGACCCCCCCGTACGATTCCGCCGCGTTCATGCCCGGGCGTAGCATTTCGCGCGCCCCCCCATAAAGAGCGTAATCGGATGCGCGCGCCACTTGCCATACTTGCAGCGCTTCGCCGCCAAACGCCAGATCGGCCGGCTGCGCCGCAAGACCTTGGGGCTTCAGTCCCAGCCCCGCGACACGCTCGTGCGACAAGCCCGCCTGTCCCACAGCCGTTCCCGGCCCCAGCGTGGGCAGGGCGGTGAACAGGGCGATCAACGTGGGTTTGAGCAGGTAGCGCATGGGCGGCGTTGGACCAGCCAGATTGAGTGTATTCCTGTGCCTGCGGGACCTTCCATGAAGTCAACCAACTCCTGCATTTCGAGGCGCAACGCTGTGGCGCAGGCGCAACAGGAGGAGGGAAAGGCGCACCACGCTCAGGCATGCGGGACGTCCAATGCACCAGGATCTGGCGCCCTCACCGCAGATTAATTTCAACCCATTGAATTAAATACCGAAAAAAATGGCACACCGGTTGCTATATCAAAGCCAGGAAATCACCGAGCGTTTGACGCCATGGAGGGTCCGGAGGGGTTCCGATGAGTCTGACACAGGCAATCAAATTGCTGTCCGGTGAGACCCCCGGCGAGCGCGAATTGAGCGAGCGCGAGGCCAGCGCGTTGATGTCGGCGATGCTCGACGGAGGCCTGGGTGAGCTCGAACTGGGTGCGCTGCTCGCGCTACTCGAGCACAAGCCCGTGACGCTTGCCGAACTGCTCGGCTATTCCGCCGCGCTATCGCCGCGCTGCAGCCGGCTGAAGCCACTGGCGGGATCGGCGCGGCCGGTCGTGTTCGCCTGCTATCACGGCGTGCGCGGCGAACCGCATCTGCTTCCATTGATCGCGCTTACCCTGCAACGCCTGGGGGTGCCGGTGCTGGTGCATGGAGCGCTCGACGGGGCCGGCGGCGTGGCCGCGGCTTACGTGTTCCGTGAACTCGGCGTTCTGCCATGCGCGAATCTGGCGCAGGCGCAGTTGCGGATCGAGGAGCACAAGCTTGCGTTCGTTCCCACCGCAGTGCTTGCGCCGGGACTCGCTGAATTGCTCGCGCTGAAAGGCCGCCTCGGTTTCGGCGGCTTCATCCAGGCGCTCGCCAGGCTGTTGTCGCCGTTCGAGGGAGAGACGCTGCAAGTCGTCGGGACCAATGCAGTGATGGGCAGCCAGCTACTGCGCGAGTACCTGGCGATCAGTGGAACGAGGGCATTGCTGCTCGAAGGAGTCGAAGGTGAAGCGTTTGCGGACCCCCGGCGCAGGCCGCAACTCGAGTACGTGACCGTGGAAGAATGCCGGGTGTTGTTCGATGCGGAAACCGCCGCGCTCAAGCATTCCGCGACATTGCCGGCCGCGATAGATGCGCTCACGGTGGCAGCCTGGATTCGCCGCGCAATGTCGGGAGAAGTGCCGCTGCCGCTGCCGCTCGTCAACCAGATCGCCTGCTGCCTGTATGGCGCTGGTTATACCGACGACATAAACCAGGCCAAGGCGATTGTCGCCATCGAGACTGGCAGCCTCGCGGCTGCGTAAATCGCCAGCGCAAGTTCGGCCTGTTGCGGCGCGGCGGAATCTGACCGATCGGTCGGTTATGTCATTGCCGCGTCTGCTGAAAGTCACTAGAATACCGGGCGTGCAGTACGTCGAAGCACGTATCCAACCGGAGGAACTCGAATGAAAAATCCGCTCGACTCGCTTTGGGGCACCTTCATCAGCGGCCTGGTGCTGACGCTGATCCTCTACAACGTCGTGAAATTTGCGTTGCAATAGGGGGCGACCATCATGGAATTCATACAACTTGGTATCGGGCGCTGGCTGCACATACTGTCCGGGGTCATGTGGATCGGTCTGCTGTACTATTTCAATTTCGTGCAGGCGCCGGCGCTGGCGGAGGCTGGCAAGGACGGCACCGGAGCGGGCATCACCAAGCATGTCGCACCGCGTGCGCTGTTCTGGTTTCGCTGGGCCGCGGTGGCGACCTGGCTCATGGGTGCGATGCTGCTCGGCGGTAATTTCTTCAAGGCGTTTTTCTTCCTGGACCGCGCCTTCTACGCGATCGGCTTGGGCGCCTGGCTCGGCACCATCATGATCTTCAACGTGTGGGTGCTGATCTGGCCCAACCAGCAGAAGATACTTGGAATGAAGCCGGCGAGCGACGAGGAGAAGGCCAAGGCGCGCCGCACTGCGTTCCTCGCATCGCGCACCAACACCGCGCTCTCAATCCCGATGCTGTTTTTCATGGCCGCCGCCGGTCACCAGGGTACGTTTTTCGGCTAAGAGCGCCACGCATCAAAAAAACGCCCGGGAATCCCGGGCGTTTTCTTTTCAAGACCGGTTACGCATCATCTGGCAGGGGGTGCCCGCTCGATTCCCTCTATCTTCGCGCCCGGCTTGATGCCGCGCTTGCCGAACCAGCCGTGGTTCATTTCGAGCGCGTACTTGGCCGGTTTCGCGGCGGGGTGCGTATCCTGTGTGTGCGGCTTCATGTCTTCGATATTGATGATCACGCCGCGTTCGTCGATGAATGCCACGGACAGCGGAATGTAGGTATTCATCATCCACATGGCATGGAAAGCGGGGCTGTCAAACACGAACAGCATGCCGCGGTTCTCGGGCAGAATCCGGCGGTGCATCAAGCCCTGCGTGCGCGTGGCGTCGGAGTTCGCGACCTCCGCGGTCAGCTTGTGGCCATTGACCGACAAGGCGGTCTCGGGGAGCTGGGCGTGCGCCGCGGTGGCGAGGCACAGCAGAACGGATAAGGCGAAGGCGCGGGCGGACTGCATGCTTCGGGATTCTACCGGGGGGCGCTGCTGACCAGCCATTCGGCTATCGCGTTCAGGAGTTCGGTGACCTCGCCGATCGGCGGCAGCACGCTGATATCCGCCGCCGGGTGCTTCGCGCTCAGGCCTTGCAGCAGGCGCGGCAGGTCTTTCTTCAGATGGCCGCCCTGTGCCAGGAATAGTGGAGCAATCACGATGCGCTGGTGTCCGTCTCCGGCCAGTCGCGTGACGCAATCGCCGAGCGTCGGCTCCATGATTTCGAGGAAGGCGAGCACCACGGTGAGGTCGGGACGACGGCTCGACACCGCATTCTGAAGCGCACGGAACGGCTCGCTCCATTGCGAATCGCGCGCACCATGGGCAAACAGCACGAGCGCCGATTTCATCGCATGTCTTCCGTCTTCATCCCTTGCCTGTGCTGCCGAAACCGCCGGCGCCGCGGCGGCTCGCGCCGAATTCTTCGACCACATTGAAGTCGACCTGAACCACCGGCACGACGACGAGCTGGGCGAGACGCTCCATCGGATTGACGACGAAGGGCGCATTGCCGCGATTCCAGGTGGATACGAAGATCTGGCCCTGGTAGTCGGAATCGATCAGCCCGACGAGGTTCCCCAGCACGATGCCGTGCTTGTGTCCCAGTCCCGATCGCGGCAGGACGATTGCTGCGAGGCCCGGGTCGGCGAGGTGGATGGCGATGCCCGAGGGAATCAGCTCGGTCTGACCAGGCGCGAGCGTGACGGGCGCGTCCAGGCAGGCGCGCAGGTCGAGTCCCGCCGATCCCGGTGTCGCGTACTGCGGCAACTGGCCGCGCAGACGCTCATCCAATATTTTTACGTCTATCCTTTTCATGAAGAGTGCGCTGCGTTCCTGTTCGACGCGCCGGAGAGCGTAACGGGTAGCCAATGCCTGGTGACCGGAACTAGCGGGTTCTCGCTTTTTTCTTGCGGGAACCGTATAGCGTGGCGATGTGGGACATCAGTTGCCGCGCGACCACTTCCTTGGGTGCGCGCAGCAGCTTGTGGGCGCCCTTGTCGTCGAGCAGAGTAACTTCGTTGTCATCGGAGCCGATCGCCTGCTGCGCAAGGTTGGCGACCATCAGCGGCACATTCTTGCGGCGCCGCTTTTCGTCGGCATAGGCATCGAGGTTCCGGCTTTCGGCGGCGAAGCCGACGCAGAACGGTGGATTGGGCCGCGCGGCCATCCAGGCGAGTATGTCGGGGTTGGGCACCAGCTTGAGATCGAGCCGGGCGTGGTCGGTTTTCTTGATCTTGTGCGTTCTCGGCTTGTCCACCCGGTAGTCGGCAACCGCGGCGACGCCGATATAGATATCGGTGCGCGCGGCATTGCGCTTGACCGCGTCGAACATCTCGGCGGCTGTCCCGACCCGCGTCACTGTGGCGCCTGCCGGGGCGGCGAGACTGACGGGGCCGGATATCAGGGTGACCTTGGCGCCGGCGTCTACTGCCGCGCGCGCGATGGCGTAGCCCATCTTGCCCGAACTGCGATTGGTGATGCCGCGCACGGCGTCGATCGGCTCGAACGTTGGCCCGGCAGTAATCAGCACGCGTGTGCCCGCGAGTAGCCTGGGTGAGAGGAACCCGGCGACCGACTCGGCGATCTCGTGCGCTTCGAGCATGCGGCCCATGCCGACTTCGCCGCAGGCCTGGTCGCCGCTTGCCGGCCCCAGGATGGCGACTCCGTCGCGGAGCAGGCGGTCGATGTTGCGGCGGGTAGCGGCGTTCTGCCACATCTGGCGGTTCATGGCGGGCGCGACGATCAGCGGGCATTCGCGCGCCAGGCACAGTGTCGACAGCAGGTCGTCCGCCAGCCCGCTCGCGAGCTTGGCGATGAAATCGGCTGTGGCCGGCGCCACGACAATCGCGTCCTTGCCGCGCGAAAGCTCGATGTGCGCCATGTTGTCGGGGACGCTTGCATCCCACATGTCGGTGAAGACCGGCTTGCCGGACAAAGCCTGGAACGTCGCCGGCGTGACCATGCCCCGCGCTGCCTCGGTCATGACCACCTGGACGTCGATTCCGTGGCGCTGCAGGTCGCGCGTCAGTTGCGCCGCCTTGTACGCGGCGATGCCCCCGGTGATGCCGAGGACGACTGATTTTCTTGAACTTTCAGCCATGTAGCGCTTTAACTTCAAGTGGGGGTAAGAGTGTAACCGCAAAAGCCGTGAACCGTAAAACGCCGATCGCCAATTGAATTATCACGCCGGGTAAACGCCGCTTGTGCCCGGTTCGTTAGTAGGTCAGCAATTCACCATTTACGATCATGGCTATAACCGACTGGCCGGTTGACGACCGGCCACGCGAGAAGTTGCTGGCCAAGGGATCGGAGGCGCGCTCCGATGCCGAGCTGGTGGCGATATTTCTTCGTACCGGGATCAAAGGACGAAGTGCTGTGGATCTCGCCCGCGAAGCGCTTGCGCGCTTCGGTTCGCTTTCCGGGCTGTTCGCGGCCGACCCCGCGAAGCTGACTGCGGTTTCCGGACTGGGGACGGCGAAATACGCGCAACTGCAGGCGGTGCTGGAGATGGCGCGGCGGGCCCTGCGCGAGAAGCTCGACCGTGGCTCCGCACTGAGCTCGCCCCAGGCGGTACGCGATTACCTGAGGCTGAAGCTCCAGGACCGGCCACACGAGGTGTTCGTCGCCGTCTTCCTTGATGCTCAAAACCGCGTGCTGGCGGTGGAAGAACTATTCCGTGGGACGCTGACCCAGACCAGCGTCTATCCGCGCGAGGTGGTAAAGCGCGCGCTCCATCACAATGCGGCCGCCCTGATTTTTGCCCACAACCACCCCTCGGGTATTGCCGAGCCCAGCCGCTCCGATGAATCTCTCACCCAGGCCCTCAAGCAGGCCTTGTCACTGGTGGACGTCAAGGTGCTCGACCACTTCGTCATCGGGGCCGGGGCGGCGATGTCGTTTGCAGAGCGGGGATTGCTTTAAAGCCCCGGCGGTTTAGCGGCCCGGACACCGGCTTGAGCCGATGGCGAAAACCCTGTAGAATCCGCGCCTTTCGAGAATTCCGGAGCCACCCATGTCACGCGTCTGCCAAGTCACCGGCAAAAAGCCCATGCTGGGGAACAATGTGTCCCACGCCAATAACAAGACGCGGAGGCGTTTCCTGCCGAATCTGCAGTACCGCCGCATCTGGGTCGAGAGCGAGAACCGCTGGGTCAGCCTGCGCATTTCCCAGGCCGGCCTGCGTACCATAGACCGCAAAGGAATCGACGTCGTGCTCGCCGAGATGCGCGCCCGCGGCGAAGAAATCTGAGCAGGAGGCCATCATGCGCGAAAAAATCAAGCTCGAGTCCACTGCCGGCACCGGCCATTTCTACACTACCACCAAGAACAAGCGCACCAAGCCGGACAAGATGGAACTCAAGAAATTTGACCCGGTAGCACGCAAGCACGTGATCTACAAGGAAACGAAAATCAAGTAACGCCGGGATCAAGCTCAATAAAAAAGCCCGCCTGATGGCGGGCTTTTTTCGTGCTGGCGCAGCTTCAGGCGTAGCAACGCAGCCGGCGCGAGAATTCCTGCAACGGCGTGATCCCGCTTGCTTCCGCGCGCGCGCACCAGTCTTCGAGCTGGCGCACGAGCTGTTCCTTGGAGGCATTCGAGCGTTGCCACAGGGCGCCCAGTTCCTGACGCATGTTGTAGACGGTGGCAAGCACTTTGCTCTTGTCGAGTGCCTCGCTCATCCGGGCGCGCTCATTGGCCTTCAGCGCATCTGCGCCGAAGTGCAGCATGCGCTTCAATTCCGCACGATCAACGCTCACCGCGCGCGACCGGAGGTTTTGGATCTCGTCGGCACAGGTCTGGCGCAGTGAATGCACGTACTTGGCGATCACTTCGTAGCGATGCGTGATGACCGCCTGGACAGTGGCAAGGTCACACCGCGTCTTCGCGGTATCGAGCTTGACCTCCGGCGCGACTTTCTTGATCTGGGCCAGTCCGAGCGTTTGCAGGGTGCGGATGTAAACCCAGCCGATGTCGAACTCGTACCAGCGGTTGGAGAATCGTGCTGAACTGGGGTAGGCGTGGTGGTTATTGTGCAGCTCTTCACCACCAACCACGATGCCCCACGGCACGACGTTGGTGCTGGCATCCTCCGGCTGGAAGGTACGATAACCCCAGTAATGGCCGATTCCGTTGATGACACCGGCGGCGAAGAAGGGAATCCACGCCATCTGTACCGCCCAAATGCTGATGCCGACGAAGCCAAACAGCACGAAGTTGATGACCAGGAGAGAACCAACTCCGATCCTGTCGTGCGATGAGTAGAGATTGCGCTCGAGCCAGTCGTCAGGTGTGCCGCGACCGTATTTCTCCATCGTCTCGGCGTTCTTCGCTTCCTTGCGGTATAGTTCCGCGCCTTCCCACATCACTTTGTTGATGCCCTCGATCTGCGGGCTATGGGGATCCTCGGCAGTTTCGCACTTGGCGTGATGCTTGCGGTGGATTGCCGTCCAGTTTTTCGTGACCATGCCGGTCGTGAACCACAGCCAGAACCGGAAGAAGTGACTGACGACCGGATGCAAGTCGAGCGCACGATGCGCCTGGCAGCGGTGCAGATAGATGGTGACGCCGGCGATGGTAATGTGGGTTACGACCAGCGCGTAAACCACGTAACCCCACCACGGAAGATCCCAAATCCCTGTAAACATTGGCCTCCTCGAGAGGGAGAGTCGTAGTAATTAATTAGATATGGGCGAGTCTACCCAATATCCACTACTTCGAATAGCAATTATTGGTCACTGGTAGGTTAATTACATGATTGTTTTGAATAATTTTTAATAATACTATTTTTTGTATCGTGAAATCCGCTGTAAGATGGTCTGTTCAGCGGACTTAAGCACCGCAGACAGGGATAGTCTGGAAATTTCAGCGCAGAAACCAGTATCGAAGGCAGCCTTGCCCATGTTCGGGTCCTTCGATCACTGTGCGGGTTTAGAGCGCGATTTTTGCCGTGAGTTCGATCTCGAGGCGCTTGCCCTGACGGCTGTCCACGAAGGTGTAGTCGAGGCTCGGGATCGGGGCGCCGACCGCTTCGCGGAAGCGCGCGCGCAACATGTCGAGGGACTCGTCGCGATGAAGAAAATAGGAGGCGCGCATCACGTCATTCCAGACGGCGCCTCCGTCGGCAAGGCTGTCGGTCAGGCGCTTGATGACCACCGGAAACTGCTCATCGAAGGTGGCGTGCGTCATATCGGTGACGCCGGAAAGAAACAAGATCCCGCCCCATTTCAGCCAGCGCAGGACGATGGTCTGCGGCTCGTATTCCTTGAACATCTTGGCGCCACTTTTCCGGGACGGGAACATCGCCAGCAGGTCGACTGACACCCGCGCTTTCGCCCCCAGCCGCTCGGGACGGACATGACTCGAACTGACCGAGCGGGCCGGTCCTGAAAGTATGCGTACCCGCTCGTGGACGCCGGCGTGCCAGCACTCCATATCGCGGACCCACATCCGCGTCCTGACCGTGTGATCCAGCGTGAGACCTAGCCCACGCAGCCGGTCGGCGAATAGTGAAAAGATTTCGCGGGTTTCGTCTTCGACCGTGCCATTGCCCGATCCCTCCCACGACAATGACACAAATTCCTGGCCCAGCCAGGGGAAAATCTTCAGGCGCATTGACCCTGTTGACTACTCGGCTTTGACGTTCGCCGCTTTGGCAAGCTTGGCTATCAACGTAACTTGCTCGGCAATATACCGGTCGAATGCTTCAGGTGCAATCGGGATTGCCTCGGCCCCCATCGCGTTCCAGCGTTCCTTCACGTCGGGCTGCACAAGGATGCGGGCGATTTCCTGGTTGAGCTTCTTTACGATGGCTCGCGGCGTCTTGGCTGGCGTGAGAACGCCGAACCAGGTGTCCCAGCGGTAACCCGCGACGCCGGCCTCCGCGAGCGTGGGTACATCGGGAAGCACGGCGACCCTGCTCGCGGGAGCGACAGCCAGTGCGACCACCTTGCCGGCCTTGGCCTGCGGCAGCACGTTCGATACCGGCGACATTGTGAACTGCACGCGGCCGGTCATGGTTTCAGTCAGTGCTTCCGGTATACCTTTGAACGGCACGTGATTGACGTCGATCGCGGCAAGGCTCTTGAACAGCTCGGCCGCGAAATGCGTGCCGCTGCCGACCCCGCCCGAAGAAAACAGCAACTGGCCGGGCTTCGCCTTGGCCAGTGCGATCAGTTCCTTCACCGATTTCACGCCGAGCGAAGGGCTTACCACCAGCACGTTGGGCAGGCTTACCGTCGTGGTGATGCCGGCAAAATCCTTCAGCGTGTCATACGGAAGCTTCGAATAGAGCGTCGGCGTGATCACGTGCGAGGCGGAGATCGAGATCAACGTATAGCCGTCCGGGTTTGCGTTCGCGACGATGCCGGCGGCGATCGTGCCGCCTGCCCCGGGCCGGTTGTCCACGATGACCGGTTGTCCCCAGCGCTCGTTCAGCTTCTGCGCGATGATCCGCGCCGAGACGTCCACGCCGCTGCCTGCGGAAAAGCCGATGACGACGCGGATGGGTTTGGTCGGATAGTCCTGACCGGCAGCCGGCATTGCCGCGAGCATGGCGAGCAATGCCGCCACGATATTGCCAAGAATTGAACGAATCATGGTCTTGTCCCTTTCTGTCTGCGGCCGTCAGGCTAACATTTCCCCGCCGGGGTGCGTGGGTTCATGCTGATAGAATGTGACGTCTGGCTCGAAGGAGCGGCGGATGGAAGATTACGGGCATTTGACGCGCGTCGAGTTGATCTCCCTGATCCGCGAATTGAAAGCGGGTCGGGGAAGCGCCGGTACTCCCGTGAGCGAAAGACCGGAGGAATTCTCGGTATTCAGCGAATGGCACCGGCGGGAGTTTGACCGCAGTCCCTGGCCGATGCGGATCTTCGAGCACGGGACCTTCCGCTTTCTCGCGGTCAACGACGCGGCCGTGAAGCTTTACGGCTACTCGCGGGAGGAGTTCCTGAAGATGACGGCAAGGGACACCCGCCACCTCGATGAGCACGCCGAATTTCTCACCACGCTGAACGAGCCGACTGAATACCTCAGGCACCGGGGCGCGCGCAGGCATATCAGGAAGGGCGGCGAGACCATCGTCGTGGAGGCTGTCACGCAAGACATTCTGTTCGATGGCGTGAAGGCGCGCCTGAGCATGAACATCGATGTTACCGAGCGCGACCGCGTGCAGGCGCTGCTCCAGTGGCGCGAGCGGGAATTCGAGTCTCTGATGGCGCATGCGCCCGATATCATTGCCCGCCTCGATCGGAATTTCCGTCACCTGTATGTTAATCCGGCCATTGCCGCTGCCACCGGGCGGGCGCCGGATGAATTCATCGGGAAAACCATTGCGGAAGTAGGAATGCCTCCGGAACTGGTGGCCCGGTGGGATCTGGTATTGACTGCGGCCTTTGCGACGGGGCGCGAGCAGAGCGTGGAATGCCTGTACGACGGGCCTGGCGGAGAGAGGCATTACGAGTCACG
>Ga0137409_10006398_pt1 | contig 12229 bp, 8 predicted proteins | sample CZODoug1_16funga_FD_122059 | JGI IMG/M metagenome (GOLD analysis project Ga0137409, IMG submission 122059) | Vadose zone soil fungal communities from Angelo Coast Range Reserve, California, USA - CZODoug1_16fungal (Hybrid Assembly) | ecosystem: Environmental > Terrestrial > Soil > Vadose zone... | reverse complement strand
CGTGGCCGGGTACGGCCGGCTGGCGTCCGCCCTGGAAAGGCGGGTCTATGCCGACAACCGCGCGGCCGGGGTTCGCTACAACGGCATCGCGGTCGGAGTGCCGGTGGCGCTGGCCGGTGCGGCCGCGCTCGCCACCCACAATCGGCCGCTGCTGCGGACCGCCCTGGTGGCCGCGGCCACCTGGACCGTCCTGGGCGGCACCTCCCTGCGCCGGGAGGCGACCGGCATCGCCGACGCACTGGTGGCCGGGGATGTGCTCGCGGCCCGGGACCGCCTGCCCAGCCTATGCGGGCGCGATCCATCCACACTGGACAGTCAGGAGCTGGCCCGGGCCACCATCGAATCGGTCGCGGAGAACACCTCGGACGCGGTGGTGGGCCCGCTGGTCTGGGGCGCGCTGGCAGATCTCATTGGACGCAAGCCATTGTTGGTAGCTGGAGTAACGCTGTGCGCGCTGGGCGCCGGATCCGTTTCGCTGATACCCGAGGGAGCGTGGGTGCTGTTCGCGGTACTTCGCTTCATCGTCGGCTTCGGTGTTGGCTCCGCCGCCACCATCGCCGTGCCATTGATCGTCGAATATACGCCGACCCGCCATCGCACCATTCTCACCAGTGCAACGGTAGTTCCGGTCTCGCTCGGTATCCTCGCTGCATCGCTGACGGCGGCAACGCTGCTGCATGAGGTCGGCTGGCGCGGCCTCGCGGCGCTCGGCTTCATACCTTTGCTGCCGGCCGTTCTGATCGCATTGATCATGCCGGAATCGGTGCGCTGGCTGGTCACGCGCGGCCGTTATGCGGAAGCTCGCCACATCGTCGGTCGAACGTTGAAGGTATCACCGGATGCATTGCCGCAGCCAGCAAGCGCTATAGCGAGGGTGGGCAATTCAGCCGCACCGGCTTCGAGTTTTGCCGAAATTTTGGCCCAGCCCAAACTGTTCTGGCTCACAGTTATTGTCTGGTTCGGCGCGAGCACCGCGAACTACGGCGTGTTCCTGTGGGGACCCACGATCGTTGCGCTATTGATGGGCGTTTCGCCTTCCGAGGCCGCCCATCTCTTTGTCTTCGTCAGCCTGACCGGCATGCTCGGACGCATCGCATTCTCGTTCGCGGCGCAATGGCTCGGACGGCGCCGCTGCGGAGAGATCATGGGGTACGGCATCGCGCTGTTCCTGGGGGCAGCCGGATTGTTCTTCGACCGCACCATCCTGGGATATCCGGCTTTCGTCGTGCTGCTGATCCCGGCCGCCTTGTTTTTCGATGGCGGCTTTTCCAATATCGCGCCTTATTCCGCCGAGATCTTTCCGGTGCGGATGAGCGCGCGCGGTGTCGGCCTTGCGCAGGCGGCGAACGGCTTGGGAAAGATTGCCGGACCGCTCTGCCTCGCACTGATCGCCGGCGCGTCGAACCTGATCACGCCTAAGGCGACCATGGACGCGGTCACGCCGGCGTTTTTGTTCCTCGCTGGCTGCGGCTTGGCGATCGGGCTGTCTTTCAGCCTGCTCGGTGTCGAAACGCACGGCAAGCAATTGGCCCTGGAAAGCGACCACCCGCCCGTATCGCTGCTAGATACGGTGGAGATGCGGGAACAGCCGAGTATAGGAACAAGTTAGCAAACCAGGCGCATCCAGCCGGCCATTGCTGGGCCGGATGCGTCGCCGCCTAAATTTTCGTGTCGTGAAAGCAAAGTCAGATGGATGATGGGAACAGGCGCATGAATGTGGCAAGTCAGGAAATCGTGGGGCATTCACCGTTCGACTCGAAAAAACTCGACCGGTTGATGGAGGAGGCGGATCTCGACGCGCTGGTCGTCACCTCGCGCCACAACGTTCAGTATCTGCTGGGCGGCTACCGCTTTTTCTTTTTCGACGCCATGGAGGCGATCGGCGTCAGCCGTTATCTGCCGGTGTTTGTGTATCAGCGCGAGCGGCCTGAAAATGCGATCTACATCGGAAATCGCATGGAGGGGTTCGAGAAAGAGCTCGGCAGCATTCCCGTGGCTTCGGCCAAGGCCGCGTCATGGGGAACGACCGACGCCATGGGCCTTGCAGCCGATCATATCAAGGCGCTGGGCCCAGGCGTGAAGCGCATCGGCATCGAACCGAGCTTCCTGCCATCGGATGCCAAGGAGTTCCTGGGCGAGAAGCTAAACAGCGCGTCGCTGGTGGACGCGCAGTTCGTGCTTGAGCGGCTGCGCGCGATCAAGACCGCGGTAGAACTCGACCTGGTGCGCGAAGCCTCGGAACGAGTGGTGAGCGCCATGAGCGCAACTTTTGATGTTTGTGTGCCTGGGATGAGTAAGCACGATATCGTCGATCGGCTCCGGCGCGAGGAACACGACAGGGACCTCGTGTTCGAGTACTGCCTGATCGCGGCCGGTAACAGTCACAACCGCGCTCCGTCCAATCAGCGCCTGCAAGAAGGTGATGTTATCTCGCTCGATTCCGGCGGCAACTATAAGGGCTACATCGGCGATCTCAGCCGCATGGGGGTGTTGGGCCAGCCAGACGCCGAACTGTCCGACCTGCTGCAGGAGATCGAAGAAATCCAGCAAAGAGCGCGCCGCGCGATTAGGCCGGGAGCGCTGGGTGGCGATATCATCGCCGCTGGCGAAGAAGCGGTTCGTCGTGCGCCGCACGGCAATGTGCTGGACTATACCGCCCACGGCATCGGCCTCGTCAGCCATGAGGCGCCGCGGCTCACTGATCATGGACCGGTGCCTTATACGCCATATGATGCGGATCAGCCGCTGAAGCCCGGCATGGTGGTCTCGATCGAAACCGCGATGCTCCATGCTTCACGCGGCTACATCAAGCTCGAAGATACGCTGATCGTCACTGAGGAGGGTTGGGAAGCACCCGGAGACAGCGCACGCGGTTGGAGCACTGGGGGAGCGATGATACCCAAGTGATACGTTAATTTTAGCTAGTAAACCCGATGCAGTAAATTGCCACGCGGCTGTTGCCCAGTCTCTATCGATAGCCGAAGGGCTATTTCCGTCGACGAAAAGCGCATGATCAACAACCGCGGATCAAGTGCAAATTCGCTGGGGAAGTATCTCGCGGGCTGCAACAAAAGCGCCGCTGCTGGAAGGGTCCGGTTCTGGCGCGAAGCGGCCGTTTGGCCCTTTCTTGCGATAAGCTAGACTAGCCGAATCTACGACCCAGGCGGAGAGACCATAGTCAGAGCGGGTAACGAAGGTTTCATCGGATTGGACTCGCTCATCGAGGCGGGTTGGGTCTCAGGTCTTCGCCGAAAGTCGCTCGCGCAGCAGCCACACGCGATCGGCACCCCAAAACAGCTCGCCGGTTTCCTGCAGCACGAACGTCGGAACGCCGAACACGCCCCGCCGTTCGCCATCCGCCGCGATCGCGCGGCACTGGCGGACCCCTTCGCCGGAGGCGATTGACTTTGTCGAAGACGGACGCTTCGGCGCCCGCGCGAGGCCCGCGGAGTACGATCTGGGCTTCTACTTGTACGGCGGGGCCAAACCCGACGGCGTCGGCAGAGATCTGAACCGCGAACTCAATGTCAGTCTGAAGCGGGTCTACGCCGCCGCCACCGACGCGCTCGAGGCCGACGGTCTGGTCGACGCATCCGAAAAACATGAGGTGGCAGTCGCCGGGGCCTCCTGGATGTTCGGCCTGCTGCTCATGTTCAGGACCGGTCGTCTGAAGATCCTAGCAGTGGATGTCGACGTGCTGGTGGACGATTGTTTGGCCACGCTTTACCGAGGCACGGCGCGCTCCCGGTCCGGACGATCCCGCGGCTGACCGGCTGCCCTAGCGCGGAAAGGCCATCTCGTCGTCCGGACGTCTAGGCAAGCCAACCGGCAACGCCTTCATCGAGACCTTATAGTGGCAAGTCAAGCTCTGCGAAAGGCGTCGACGCATGTTAGTTCATGAGCTTCGACGTGCCCGTCGAAGGCAAGGAGGGCTTAGATCAATAGCGAACTGCCCTCACAGGGCAATCGGCAACTTCAGCCCGGCAGCACTTATGAATTGATCGGCGAATCAAGTTCGCCCCGATCGAAGCACGCCTGGCATCGACCGACCTACGGGCCAACGTCAGCTCAGAGAGAAACCCGCCATGCGTCTGCCGGCGCATGCGAGTCTTTTTGTGCCGCCGCGTACGCAGCTTGCATTGGCACTCGCCGACGATCTCCAGAGAGATTGCTTACTCGTTCGAATGAGGCATAACCGGATTTTCGGTTCGGTCGCGCACATCGTATTGTAACATAACGAACATCTGGCGCACCCGACACGATTCGAACGTGTGACCTTTGCCTTCGGAGGGCAAACGTCTCCGCTACCAATCGCGGGACAACGCTTTCCACCAATCGCAAGAATCGGGTGTTGCGAGCCCCCGCAACCAACACAGTATCAAAAACACAGCAATCTCAATTGATTGCTGGGTTTCTGTTTTGACGCAAAAATGCAATCGTGCAAAATCAGTGGCTTGGCTTCGTATGTCCAAATCACCCGCAATCAACCTGCTATCATCGCACGTTGGAGAAGTGACGACGAAAACAGCGCACCTCTTCGGAAATATGGCTGGGTGCTTAAGCTCGCGCTGTAGGTTTTTCGTTCGGCGACAGGCTTCGTGCGGAACAGACGTCAGTGAAGGGTCAAGCGTGACGACGGACGCTCGGCCGAGCCCCAGGCGCGAAAGACCGTTTCTGCTATCTCGCTAACGGAGATATCGAGCGTCTGGGTCCCGTTGCGGTTGGCGGGGTAGAAATCACGCACCGGAGTGCTGATCACGAACGGCAGAACCGCCAGTCCCAGGTAGCGTCCCGACGAAAGGATGGTCGCCGGGTCGGCGCGCAATGCACCAGGTGTCGCCAAGCCCGGGTCCGACGTCCTCTGCCATCCGAGGAGTCTTATCTGCCAATCGGAATCGTCCAATTCGAAATCAGGTTCCGAGATCGTCTCTATCGCCCCCGAGAACGCGGCCTCAATCAAGGGCAGGTGCTCGAGAGTTCGACGCTTCAACGCGCTATTGATCGAACGGAGTTCGGCAAGGACGGTTCTGGCCGCATCCACGTCCTCCAGGGCTATCGCGGAAAGTCCGTATAAGGCGTCGAACACCCTGACCGGGTGCGTCGCGTGGGAGACCAGCCGCAGATACTTCTCTACGACGCCATGTCCGAACGCAATCGCCGAACGGGCGGCGCAGGCCGCCAGCCACAGCGTCCGTTCGCGCAGCAGAGGGAACGTGGGCGTCCACAAGATCCACTGAATGCGTTTCGCCATGTCCGATAGCCAAGGGTTGGCCTCCGGCGCCGACGACAGGAGTATGGTGTTAGCCATGGCGTGCATCGCCACCCAATACTGGGCGAGTCTGGCCTCGCTCTCCTTCAAATCCTTCACTTTCGACTCGACGATGTCGTACCTGATAGTGTCCACGAGACTGCCTATCCTCGTCGCACATCGATATGCAAGAGGTTCGAGCACGGGAGACCATTCGACCAAACGGCCGAACTGCTCCCGCGACGGCAAGCCCCATCCGCGGACTAAGGGCTCCATCAGCTTCCGCGCCCTTCTAAGGGCTCTCGTTTCGGTCGACGCCGCATCAACCGCATGGCCGAGCGCCGGTTCGCGCATCACCGCTTGCCCTAGGTCGATCGAAGGTAACCCTTCGGGCTTTTGGCGGCGCGCGATAACCGATCCCTTGGGATCGATCTCTAGCCATGCGCCTTTCTGGAGATGGCTCACGAAGATCGCCTGACCGTCCGATGCACCGGCGAGCGCTCTCAGACGGCTCCGCAGGGATCGGTTCAGTCCGATTCCGATCGAGAAGGCGAGCGACGATTCCATCGCCGCGTAGTCGGAGGAAATCGAAGATGCCAGCGATTGCGCATCCGAGTTCGGCTGTATGCTCAACCCGAGCCTCCGGCGTTATAGGCATCCTGTTGACCTTACCTATTTGTCACACTGGAACTTTCAGGCGTGACGACAAGGCTGCATGAACTTGTGCGCCGCTATCAAGAAGAACGGCAAGTCTGGGCCGGCTTTATAGCTGAGCCAAGTCGGCTCACTCGTGTCCTACGGAACCAATCGGCAAGTTTCGCTTGAGCGCAGAAACTTCCTGCTCAAGCCGCAAGACCCGATCATAGAGACTCTCCATAGGAGACGCCTCAAGCGCCTCGATCATCCGGTAAAGTCGGCTCAGACTCCCGCGCCATCCTGTACCGACAGCCGATGGCGTCTCTACTGTTCGCATATTCGTTCCCGTAAGCTGAGTGGCAACGGCGTCTTGGCACGGACAAACGAACGCGACCCGCGCAAGAGATGTCCGTGGCGTACTCGCCGTACTTGGCGAATGGGCCCAATTAGATTATCTTTGACATCTATATCGCAAGCGCGTCTGGACGGACAAGCGAAATCGATCCCCCAACACATGAAATTGATAGGCATCACGTCGACGAAAAGGATTAAGGGGCATATGCTCTCGTAAAGGGTGATGTGCCTGCGCTTGATGGAGTTGTAATATCGGCGCTAGTGGTGCCTGGACACTGCGCACTGTCGGTTACGGCTGGCAGACCTCCTGGATGGCCCCTGCCGTCGTGTGCGCATTTTGCTCTGTCTTGGTCGGGCCCACGGCCTCGAAGATGTTGTCGGCTGCGGCTGAACATGCCGGTGCTCACTCTCCGCATCAGGCGGCGGTCCTCTCGCCGCGCCCACGCATCGTGAAGGAAATGGCTCGGAACTCGTTGAATGCTAGTTTGGCGCCCCTTCCAGCGACGCACCGCTCAAGTGCAACTTTACCGTAAGGAATCAGTTTGGGTCGCTGCGCTTGGTGGATGAACGCAATTCGATGCGCTCTCGTCGCATCGGAGAAACCGACTCGTTCGGCCACTTGATCAATCAACAGGTGGGTGTTTTGCAGAAATTCGGTCGCGACCGTACGGCGCATATCGTCGAGCACCGATTGATAAGATAGCTCGCTTTGCAACTTAGACGGGCGCGCGTGGGCTTGACCTTTAAGATTATGGTCATAATATAAAGAAACTGGGCTTCTCTCCGTCCGGGTAAGCGGCCCTCCCGTGAACCGGACTTCCACTGTCCAGTAACCGCCTCACTTCGGCCGCTGCGAGCCTCGTATGCTCGCGGCGGCCTTTTTCATCCTTCAAAGCATCGCCAGTAGCGGACGGCCGACGAGCAAAGCTCGGAAAACATTTTCAACGTCGGCTGAAGAGCCCGAACGGCTCGTCTTTCTGGTATTGCGAAGGGTTTGAGCGACGACCCCGTTGATCGAGAACTTGGCGGACCGCCAGTGGTCCCGAACTCAACGACGATAAGGGCTCGAAGCGACCCGGCGGGTGTCGCAGCTACCGCAGTGATAAACTCAATCCGTTGTGAGGAGCGCCGAGAATCCACGGTGAGCTTCTCGAGCTTGGCATCGAGATAGGCCAGACCAGCGTGGCCAAGTATTGGACGCGGAGGAGGGCCCTCACTCGCAGGGATGGAAGACGTTCCTTCGTAATCATGCTGATGGATCGCCGCGATGGACCGCTTCGTGGTGCCGACAGTTTCGTTCCGTCTGCATGACAAGCTTCTTTTTGACAGAAGCTGATTGCAATTTCATTACATGATTATTATCATCTATATAGGCGGAACAGCACCGATTGTTGGCCTCTACTGCGAAAGCGTTTTCGGGTCCAGGCTCTGGTAATTAGAGGGGCCGTTGCGTCCCGCAACACAAGGACGAGATGAGATCATGAGCATCGAACAATTCATCGAGAACGAAGTAAGGTCGAACGACGTCGTGCTCTTCATGAAAGGCACGCCGCAATTTCCACAGTGTGGATTTTCGAGTCAAGTGGTCCAGATTCTCGAACACGTTGGGGTCCCTTACAAGTCGCTCAATGTGTACGACTCGGCCGAACTGCGGGATGGCATCAAGATCTACTCCAACTGGCCCACGATCCCGCAACTCTACGTCAAGGGCGAATTCGTCGGCGGATGCGACATCGTGCGCGAAATGTTCCAGGCCGGTGAGCTTCAGCAGCTTTTTATCAAAAAAGGACTTTCCGTCCTTCAGCCTGCGGACTGATAGTCCAATTTTATTGAGGACTGCCGTCAACGGCATCACCGGTGGTGATGTCGTTCATTAGACGGACGGTCTTGTCGCGACCCCGATGCCGCCCGTTTTGCGAGAATCCGGGGAGATGCGGTGACAAGGAAGTTCCACACTCCTAGTTGGCGCCGCCACATCAGGCTCCTTAGCGCACAGATCGCGACTGGATAGAAGATGCGCCGAATAGTCGTGACGGGGATGGGAGCGGTGTCGCCGCTGGGCTGCGGCGTGGAGACCAATTGGTCGCGCCTGCTCGCGGGGCGGTCCGGCATTCGCACCCTGCCCGAGGCGATAACGGCCGACCTGAGTGCAAAGGTCGGCGGCCAGGTCCCCGACGTCGCGGTGGATCCCGAAGGCGGCTTCGATCCGGATCGTGTCGCCCCGCGCAAGGACCAACGCAAGATGGATCGCTTCATCTTGTTTGCGCTCCTGGCGGCTGATGAAGCGATCGCGCAAGCGAATTGGAAGCCGGAGGACGCGCGATCGCGCCAGCGCACGGCAACTGTGATCGCGTCGGGTATCGGCGGATTTCCGGCGATCGCAGACGCCGTCCGCACGACCGACATCAAAGGCGTTCGTCGGCTCTCCCCCTTCACAGTGCCGTCGTTTCTCGTCAACCTCGCCGCGGGTCACATTTCCATCCGCCACAGATTCGAGGGCGCGATCGGCGCGCCGGTGACGGCTTGCGCCGCGAGCGTACAGGCGATCGGCGACGCCGCGCGTCTAATCCGTGCGGGTGAGGCCGACATCGCGATCTGCGGCGGCGCAGAAGCCTGCATTGATCGCGTCAGCCTTGGTGGCTTCGCGGCAGCGCGCGCACTTTCGTCGGGCTTCAACGACATGCCGGAGCGCGCGTCGCGGCCGTTCGACCGCGACCGCGACGGATTCGTAATGGGCGAAGGCGCCGGCGTCGTAGTGATCGAGGCGCTCGATCACGCGCAGGCGCGGGGTGCGGAGCCGATCGCAGAAGTGATCGGCTACGGCACCACATCGGACGCGTTTCACATGACCGCCGGGCGCGAAGACGGGGATGGCGCTAAGCGGGCGATGCAAATCGCCTTGCAGCAGGCGGGAATTTCCGCGCGCGACATCCAGCATCTCAACGCGCACGCGACTTCGACCCCCGTCGGCGATCACGGCGAGCTGGAAGCGATCAAGACCATCTTCGGCACCAATGGCGGCGTCGCCGTCAGCTCAACCAAGTCCGCCATCGGCCATCTGCTTGGCGCCGCCGGCGGCCTGGAGGCTATCTTCGCGATCCTCGCGCTACGCGATCAGATTGCGCCGGAAACGCTCAACCTCGACAATCCCGATCCCTCCTCGGAGGGCATCGATCTAGTCCGCGGCAGCGCCCGCGCGATGAAGATCGATCACGTGCTTTCAAACGGGTTCGGCTTCGGCGGCGTCAACGCGAGCGTGGTGTTGCGGAAGATGTAAGAGCGTCAATTCTTGGAAAACGGAGTAGGGAATACATGTGCCTCAGCGGTAAGGGCGCATTCATCAGCGCCGCCTGCCGCATGGAACGTGCCCGCGGATCGAGGGCCGAGCTTCCTCAATGAGCAAGGCATTTCCCCATCGAACGAGGGCCAGCAGGACGGGATAGAGCTGGCGGCCTTTTTCGGTCAGAAGATATTCGTGAACCCGCGCCGACTCCCGCGAAGGCACTTTCTTCAGCACCCCAAGACGGACCATTTTCTTCAGCCTCGCGGCGAGCAGCGGTTTCGACAAGCCCAGCGAAGACTGGATTTCTCCATATCTGCGAAGCTTGAGGAAACACTGATTCAGTATCAGCAGGGTCCAACGGTCCCCGATCACCGACAATGCTCTACACAGGGACGAGGACTGCTCGGCCAAAGCGTTCCACTTCATCGGCCCTCGCCCCGCGTCGATTCCCTCTCGTTGGAATCGGTCGGCGGCAGCCCTGACTAACCGCTGCCTGGTTTCGGCAGCTTCGGTTCTTGATCTTTTCATCTTGCGGCCCCCGAGCGGGGGAACTCTGGGAAGAACAGCCACATCGCTCTTGACTCGTTAGATAATAGTCTGTTTAAGATGTCAATTGCACTCTAAATTGCGAACAGGTCCAGCGAGGATGACGCGGCCAAACTGCGCTCGGCGATAATTAGTGGATCCGACTAAAATGCATGGGCAGGACGCGTTCAGGTGTCCTGCAGGAGACTACTCATGAGAAGGTCGAGAGAGGAAACGGCGGAGACGCGACGGAACATCGTGAAGACCGCCGGAATTCGTTTCCGTCAGAACGGGATCTGCGAAACGGGCTTGGCCGATCTGATGGAAAGTGCCGGCCTGACGCACGGCGGGTTCTACCGGCACTTCGACTCGAAGGACCAACTCGTCTCCGAAGCTTCGGCGGGCGCGTTCGCGGCCAAAATCGGCGAGATGCAAGCTTCCGCCTCCACGGCCAGGGGCCGCAAAGCGCTTGAAGCAATCGTCAATGACTATCTTTCGCCTGAGCACAGGAAGGACCGGGCTCACGGATGCCCTCTAGCCGCGCTCGGGAGCGAACTCGCGAGGTCGGACAAGTCGACACGGTCCGCGGCCACCAAGGGGATCCTCAAGATGATCGCCGAAGTCGCCGAACGGATGAAGGATCCGGGCACGGAGCGGGCGAAGAAATCCGCCAGTGTATTCCTCGCGACGATGCTTGGCGCGCTGACGATCTCCAGAATTGTTGCTGATCCGAAGGTCTCGAACGAGATTTTGGCCGCCGCACGCGCCAAGTTGTCGTCTTGGGAGTGACGGTTTTTCGGCGCATGCCCCATCACCTGGCCTGACGTGCCGGTCTCCCCGTCTGACGGGCATACGCCGGCGACTCGGCACAAGGGCCCGATCTCGACGCTTCGAGGATCTCCGACAAGAAGGTGTCGTCGTGGGCGGCGCGCATAAGACCGCACCCACAACTTCGGTCATCAACGAGTGCAGCAAGCGGAATCCCTATCGCAAATTTGTAGTTTAGCGGGGCGTCGCTGGAGGGGGCGCCAAACCAGTAGTTAACGAGCTTGGAGCCATTTCCTTCACGCTACGCGGCCGTGGCGACAGAACCGCCACCTGATGCGGGGACGCCGGCATTCCGTAGAGCATGAGCGTCGGCGTCGGTGATCTCTCTCGGACGCCAGCAGAACCCAACACAGCAACCTGGGTCTGCGTGATTGGAAATCCGAATCTTTCGAAAGCTGGACGTTCTTCAGCCTTCGCGTTGATTCCACCAAGCACGACGACTGTTGCGCCGATAATCAAAAAAAGCTTGCTCACGCACACCTCCGTTCAAAGTTTGCGACGACTATCCAGCAAGGCGCGAGATCAGTTCGGCTATGCTGCGCCAGAACCCCTTAATATGTCGATCGACATCTAATTCAATCCCTCCTCGTCAGATTTGACGCATATCACTTTCCTGTGTGGCGATCGATTTCGCTTGTCCGTCCGCGGCTTATTATATAGAGGTCAGTCATAATCTAAAATAACGGACCGAGCTTGACAGCCTGAAATGTAACTGGTACGGCTCTATTTATGACCGCGAATAGTCGTATGGCGAGTGCTGTCCACATCATGAGTTTCGTCGCTTACGCCGGCGACGAGGGGACGACTTCGGAGGCGATCGCGAAAAGCCTTCAGACCAACCCGGTCGTGGTGCGGAAGATCCTCAAGCTCCTCGAGCGAGAGGGACTCGTCGCTCTTCGCCAAGGCCGCCAAGGCGGCGTCGGTCTCCGACGCGCGGCATCTCGCATTACCCTCGGTCAGATCTACAAGGCGGTTGAAAGCGAGAGCGGCGTTTTTGCGATGCGCGGCCAGGTGCATGAGGGATGCGTGGTGGCCTGTGCGATGAAACGAAGGCTTGGCCCAATCTTCGACGCTGCGAACGACGCCGTTGAGCAGGCTCTCAGCAAAACGAGTTTGGCGGAGCTGGTACGCGGCGTCGGCTAAATTTGCCTGAAATTGTAACTGACACGGATATGTTTAATCTGAAGGAGTGACGACAATGGGTAGGCTAACGGACAAGAATATCCTTATCACCGGCGGTAACAGCGGGATCGGGCTGGCCACAGCGCAGGAATTCGACCGAGAGGGCGCGCGCGTCGCCATCTGCGGCTTGAATGAGAGGACGCTGCAGGCGGCTAAGGGGACGCTGGGAGCCG
>Ga0137409_10006397_pt1 | contig 12231 bp, 12 predicted proteins | sample CZODoug1_16funga_FD_122059 | JGI IMG/M metagenome (GOLD analysis project Ga0137409, IMG submission 122059) | Vadose zone soil fungal communities from Angelo Coast Range Reserve, California, USA - CZODoug1_16fungal (Hybrid Assembly) | ecosystem: Environmental > Terrestrial > Soil > Vadose zone... | reverse complement strand
CCGTGTTGTAGGCGTGCTTCTGGTAGTTGAGCCCGACCGAGTAGCGCTGCACCCAGCCGCCGACGAGGCCCCGGGACCAGCCGCCGAAGGCGTCGACCGACTCCTGCCGGTGGCGGAATTGCGCCTGCGTGCTGCCGTTCTCGAAGAGCGAATTGATGCGATTGTCCTGCACCGTCGTGACGCCGGCCGCCCAGCGCGTGTCCAGCGCGTAGAACGGCCGGACGACCGACATCGTCCGGTTTTCGCCGTCGCTCAATTGGGACAGCGAGTAGTTGATCGCGGTCCAGCCGTCGAACGCGTGCGGATCCGACACTTGGTACAGTATTCCGGTGCGATCGGGATCGGATAAGCGGTTGACACCAACCAGGATTCCGCTGCCGAGGAAGTTGGTATCGGTCAGACCTACGTTGGTCCTGTTGGAACCCCCGCTGCGGCTCGCGCTCAGGCCCGGCTGCAGGGTCCAGGTATCGCGCGTTCTGACTTCGACGTCGACGACACCGTCGTGATAGGCCACAGGAACGATGCTGACGTCGTAGAAAATTCTGTTCGTTCGTAGCAGGCGCTCGGTTTCCTCGATGGCGTGGACCGAAACGCGCTCGCCGCTCTTGAAGAGGAGCTTGTCTTTGACCACGCTGGGCCAGGTCTGAATGTGAATGGCGTTGGCGGCGCGATACAAGGCACCGTTCTCGCGTTCGTTCTGCATGTCGAAAATATTGTTGGTGAGGATCCGGATTTCTCCGATGGTCGCGCCGGCCGCCGCGAGCTCGGCGAACGAAGGGAGCTTTCCGCCCGTGGCCGGCGCAGACTCGGGAGGGGGCGGAGGCTTGTCCTCCGGTGAAATTTCCTGAGCCGCTGCAGGCTCGAACGCACTGATGGCAAGCAGGAGGAAAGCGAGCGAGGAGGTGAAGCGGAAACGGAGGAAATACCCGGCGGTCCAGCCCGCCGAATTCCTTTGAGCGAATCGGTCTGACACGCCCGATTGTGCTGGCGATGAAACAGCCCCGTCAAATTCCCTTACTGCGCAGTCAGATTCTCGGATGAGCAGGTCGATCGACGAGGACCACCAGGAGGGCGAGCTGGTGGCCTAGAGCGGGCGGTCGAACACCTCGTAACCCAGCCGCTTGCATTGCGCGTGCGCATAGCGGAGTCCGGCAGCCCGTTCCAGGCCGCCGCCATCGGCCGCCACGACCTGCCCTCCACGAATGTATACAACCATGGGATAGGCGCCTGGGTACGTACCGCGTTGATCCCGGTCGTTGATCATCACGCACACCGCCCATCCGTGTTGCCGGTCCCGCGAGAGGGTATCTCTCTGATAGAGAGGCGTAGGTCCGGCCCTGAACTCGATCAGGGCGAAGTCGGGCTCGCTTAGCCTGGGTCCCAGATAGCCACGGATGATTTTCTCGTAGTCATCCGGACGCGGACCGTAGTCGAGCGCAGCGATCTGTTCGGGGGACAGCGGCGCAGATTGACACCCCGTGAGAATGGCAAGAGCGATCGAAGCCGCTGCGAACCGCTTCATGGTGCGGCGGAGCCGCTCAGGGCGTAACGAAAGGCGCGCCCAGCTCGTTGCACCCGGTACGCGCGTAGCGCCAGCCGATGACGTTGTCGTCCGAGCCGCCGTTTGCCGCGACGATCTTTCCGTCGCGGATGAAAAACACCATCGGGTACGGACCGTCGTACGCCCCCTTGGTGTTCTTGTCGTTGATCCACACGCACACGCCCCAGCCGTACTGGAGCGAACGCAGCGCCGTGTCCTGCTGATAGAGCTCTCGAGGGCCCGCTTTGAACTCGACAATCGCGTTGCCGGGGTCGAGCAGCCTTGGCGAGAGATAATCCCGGATGAGCTTCTCGTAGTTCTCGGGGCGCGGACCGTAGTTGTACGCGGCCATCTCCGCCTGGGTCGGAGGGTTCTCGCATCCGGCGGCAAGCACCGCCGCCGCACCTAAAACTGCAAACATCGCCCACGAACGCTGCATCAGGCCTCCTTCGCCCGGTCGCATCGACCTACTTCGGCTGGGCGACGGTCCGCAGATACGGCTTGAGCGTCTTGAAACCCTGCGGATACTTCTTCTTCGCGTCCTCATCGGACACCGAGGTCGGGATGATCACGTCTTGTCCCGGCTTCCAGTTCACCGGAGTCGCGACCGAGTGCTTGGCGTTCAGCTGGAGCGAATCGAGCAGGCGCAAAACCTCGTCGAAATTGCGCCCCGCGCTCATAGGGTAGACCAGCATCGCTTTGACCTTCTTGTCGGGCCCGATCATGAACACCGAGCGTATGGTGGCGTTATCGGCGGCCGTCCGCTTGCCGCCGCTCGCGTTGGGATGAATCATGTCGTAGAGCTTTGCGACGGTCAGGTCGGCGTCGCCGATCATGGGGTAATTGACGGCGGTTCCCTGTGTTTCCTTGATGTCGCCGACCCACCGCTGGTGGTCGCTCACCGGGTCGATCGAGAGCCCGATGATCTTGGTGTTGCGCTTGTCGAACTCCGGCTTGAGCTTGGCCATGTATCCCAGTTCGGTGGTGCAAACAGGGGTAAAGTCCTTGGGGTGCGAGAACAGGATCGCCCATTTATCGCCGATCCATTCATGGAACCGGATCTTGCCTTCGGTGGTTTCCGCCGTGAAATCCGGCGCCTCGTCTCCGATGCGAACTGCCATTATTGCCTCCGTCGTGGTGGCGGGCCGGCGCACGTCCGCCGCCGCGGCGCGCGTCAGGCCCTAAGTTTTTTGGAATCCCCGTTGAACGTTTTGGGAACGAAAATTATACTCCGCCCGGCTGGTACTATGACACTTGAATAATAGGAACCTCGGGAGGAGGGCCTCTGAAGAATTGCATCGCGGGATCAATCAGCCTAGCGGCCGGGTTTCATCGCCCGTCCCACTCCCTGTGTAAAATTTCCTCCTCGGCGCCCCGGGGCGCTGCCTAGGATGACGGGCAACACGGGCTGTAGCGCAACCAGGGAGGTCAAGTGGCGACAAACGAAGTAGGCAAGCCCGAACGCTCCCCGACCGTGATCCTGTTCGCCGAGATGCGCGGATTCACGGGCATGTCGGACATGCTCGATCCCGGGGTGGTGATCGCGAGAGTCGGGGAATTCGTTTCTCTTGTGTGGCAAGCCGTGGAGGAGCATGAGGGTGCGGTTGCGGACATCCTCAGCGATACCATCATGGCGACTTTCACCGGACAGGACGACGCTCAGCACGCCATCGCGGCCGCTCAGGAAATCCAGGCCAGGTTCGCAACCCTGTCGGAGGCGTGGCACCGCGATTTCGGCATCCGCGCGGCCGTCGCGATGGGGCTGCATTGCGGGGACGCCGTCGTGGGGTTTGCCGAAAAGAGCCCCACGCCCGAGCAATTGTTTGTTTTCGGCGACTGCGTGAGCATCGCCAACCGGCTCCTCCACCGCGCCCGCGCGGGTGAGTTCGTGCTCTCGGAGACGCTCAAGGAGCTGGCCGCGGAAATGGGTATCACGCTCGACGCCGAGGAGCTGCCGCCACTAGAAATTCCCCGGCGCGATCCGATCAAGTTATACGGCGTGCTGCTCGACACCCGGCTGGATTTTACCCACTGAGCGCGCCCTCTTCTGGTGCTCCATCCGGTCGAGGTGAATCATCCATGGGCGCGCTTGGGTGTCCTGGGACGGAGGGCGGAAACCGACGCGGGCACGCGCGAGAAAGTTCTGACTTGGTTGCGCCCGCGTCCCTTGGCTTGGTACAGGGCCTGGTCGGCCGCGCGCAGCAGGGCGTCCGGTTCCGTCGCGGCCTCCGGGAAGATCGCAACGCCCAGCGAGGCGGTAACGCCCATGAGATAGCCGCTTTCCTCGCGCACCGCGAGGCAGATCGCTTCGGCCCTGCTGCGCGCGCTCTGCAGCGTCGCGTTGGGAAGCACGAGGGTGAATTCCTCGCCGCCGAAACGGCATGCGATATCGCTGCCGCGGATGTGTCGCTTGAGCAGGGCTGCCACTTGCACGAGCACCTCGTCGCCCGCACTGTGGCCCGCGGTGTCGTTCACCCGCTTGAAATGGTCGAGGTCGATCATGATCACGGCGACGCGGATGTCCTCGCGCTTGGCGCGCACCAGCTCGCGGGAAAGGTAGTCATGCAGGAAGCGGCGGTTATAGAGATTGGTGAGCGGGTCGCGGATTGCTTCTTCTCGGAGGGTCTTCAGAGCCTGCGCGAGCGCTTCGATGGCGCGACTGCGCTCGCCGACGACGGCGTTGAGCACCAGGCCGGTGATCACCACGGTGCTCGTGAACGCGAGCAGCAGCAACGGCATCGTACCGGGAAGAACCGACGCAAAGGGTCCACGGCCTTCGAGTGTGTGCCACACGGCGATGGCGCAGACCAAGGCGTTCAGGGTCGCCACTTCGCGCTGCGCGAAGCGCAGCGCCGCCCAAATCACAAGGGGCAGAATCACGAAGGTCAGGGGCAAGGACGGCAAATAGGCTGGCAGACTGTCGCTGAAGATCGCCTGAGTCGCGGCGAGAGTGGGAACTGCGAGACACAGCATCTCCAGGGTCTTCTGGCGCGATCCCTTCGCGCTTCCGCCCGACCAGTTGAGGATCAGCGGCGCGACGATGACGATGCCCATCGCGTCGGCTTGCCACCGGGTCCACCAGGTCCAGGTGAGCTCCTGAGGAGCGGGCGAATGAGGCCAGGCGAGGAGGGCCGTGGCCACCGTGGCGGCGATCGCGGAGCTGAGTGCCGCGATAGCGACGAATTCCACCACGTCCTCGCCGCGTCCGAAACTGCGAGGCAGACCGATGCAACGCCGCACGAGAACCGCCGCGACCAAGGCTTCGAGGGCGCTGCCGGCGCCCATCAACGCCGCGTCGATCGGCGAGGCCTGCACGGTAATCGCGGCGAGCGCCGCGCCGAGCCATACGCCGGGCCATACGCGGTACCCGAGGAGCAGCACACAGGCCAACGCGACGCCCGATGCCGGCCACACGGCTGCCGCATGGCCGGCAGAGGCCCCTGCCCACAGAGCGAGCTTAGCTGCGGCAAAATAGGCGGCAGCGAGAACGAACAGCCGAGAAGCGTAAGCGACAGAACCCGCAGAGCTGATCGGTCGTCCCGGTACTACTGCGTCCACTTTTTCACCTTTGCTCTCTTGAATAATCAGGAGATTACAATCGATTCTTACAGTGCAATATTAGACTTGGCGCCAGGGTTGGACAAGGTCCAGACGCCCCAGTTCGTGACATATGACGCGGTCATACGCGGATACCGTGAAATATGACACGGGCATAGTATGCGCGTCGCTGTGATCGGTGCCGGGGCGGCCGGCCTGCTGTTCTCCCTCCTGATCAAGCGCCGTTTCCCTGCGTGGGAAGTGGAGGCCTTCGAGCAGAATCCCCAGGGCGCGACTTACGGCTTCGGGGTGGTGTTCTCCGACGGAGCTCTAGCGTTTCTCGGGCGGGACGAGCCCGAGCTTTCGCGCACTATCGAGACGAGCATGGAGCGCTGGCCGATGCAGCGGCTGGTGCACCGCGGCGAGCGCGTCGAAGTGGACGGTAACGGGTTCTCCGCTGTTGGGCGCCTCGCGCTCCAGGAGGTTCTGCAGAGGCTGTGTCGCCGGACCGGCGTGAAGATCGGGTACGGCCGGGCGATCTCCTCGCTCGATGAGCTTGCCGGAGCCGATCTCGTCGTGGGAGCCGACGGGTCGAACTCGCTGGTGCGCAACGCGCTCGCTGCGCAGTTCGTGCCCAGCGTCGAGGTGCTTACCAACCGTTTCGCGTGGTATGGCACGGCGCAGCCGTTCGAGTGCCTTACGCTTACCTTCCGCGAAAGCCAGCACGGAACTTTCGTCGCGCACCACTATCGCCATGCGGAGTCGATGAGCACCTTCGTAGTCGAGTGCGACGAGGCAACGTGGAGGAGGGCAGGGCTTGACCGCCTGAGCGACGCCGAATCGCGGGCCTACTGCGAAGGCGTGTTCGCGCCCGACCTCGGAGGACACGCTCTCGAGTCGAACAAGTCGGTCTGGCGGCAGTTCCCGCTGGTCCGGAACGAGCGCTGGATCGCGCGGCGCTCGCCCTCGGGGTACGCGGTACTGCTCGGTGATGCGCTGCGAACCGTACACTTCTCGATCGGCTCCGGCACGCGGCTCGCGTTCGAAGACGCAATCGCGCTGGAGCGCGCTTTCGCGGAATGCGGAGAGGACGTGCCGCTCGCTCTCGAATTCTTCGAGCGCGAGCGCAAGCCGGTGGTTGAGAAGCTCCTCGCTGCGGCGAGCGCCAGCTCGTATTGGTACGAGAAATTTCCGCAGAAGATGAAACTCGAGCCGTGGCAGCTGGCGTACGACTACATGACGAGGAGTGGGCGCATGACCGAGGAGCGCCTGCGGGGACTGGCGCCGAAATTCATGGCTCTCGTCGATGCGCAGCGGGGCAGAAGCTGAGACGCGGCGTGCTACACTCGCCGCTGAGACGGGACATCAAGAATAATGGATTTGGCCACGAAGGAGCGATCGTCGGGTAGCGCCATCAGTGATCTGCAAAAGCACCTGCGGGACGGAAGTTTCGTGGTCACCGCCGAGCTTTCCCCTCCAGTTTCTACCGACCCCGCGCAATTCATCGAGCAGGCGCTCGCGTTGCGAGGCTTGGTCGTCGCGATCAACGTGACCGACGGAGCTGGATCGAAGGCCCACATGTCGAGCCTCGCGGCGGCACACTTTCTGGTGCGCAACGGCGTCGAGCCCATCCTCCAGATGACTTGCCGCGACCGCAACCGGATCGCTTTGCAGGCTGAATTGCTCGGCGCCGCCGCGCTTGGCATTCGCAACATTCTCGCTCTGCGCGGTGACGATCCGAAGCTCGGCGATCAACCGGAGACCAAGGCGGTTTTCGACCTCGATACCACCGCCTTGCTCGCGACCGCGCACCAGATGCGCTCGGAGGGCCACCTTCCCTCGGGCGCCGAGATCAAGGGGCCGGTGAGGCTGGTGCTGGGCGCGGCGGAGCTGCCCGTCGATCCTCCCGCCGACTGGCACCCCACCGGGCTCATCGCGAAGATGCAGGCCGGCGCCGAGTTCATCCAGACGCAGTTCTGCATGGATGCGGACGTGGTTCGGCGCTATGCCGCGCGGCTGCTCGACCTGGGGGTCGCGCAAAAACTGCCAATCCTGATCGGCATTGCTCCCATTCCCTCTGCGCGATCAGCTCGCTGGATGAAGGAGAAGCTCTATGGAGCGATCATCCCGGAAAAAATCGTCGAGCGACTCGAGCGCGCCGCCGACCCAAAGGCCGAGGGCAAGAAAATCTGTGTCGACCTCCTGCAGCAACTCGTGGAGACCCCGGGCGTGGCCGGTGCGCACGTGATGGCGCCCGCTTTTCATTCGGCAATCGGGCCGGTTGTCGAGACCTCCGGTGTGGTGGGCGCGAAGCGCGCCTCGGCGCGGCGCTAACCAGGGCTCTCGCCGCGTTCGCTTGGCGGTACAATCTCGCGATCAGACGCCAGCGTTCGGAGGGCAACAATGACGGTTCGTTCATTGCATCACATCGCGCTGGCCGTGCCCGATCCCACGGTCGGCAAGAAGTTCTATACCGATTTCGGCATGGAGGGGAAGGACCACGACAGGCGCATCGTGATGCGCTGCGATGGCCGAGATCAGGACCAGGTCGTCCTCGTGGAGGGGTCCAAGAAGCACATGCATCACGTCGGCTTTGGCGCGAAGGCCGAGGAGCTTCAAAGCCTGAAGAAGAAGCTCGAGCAGAACGGAACCAAGCTGGTCGACGCGCCCAAGGAGACGCCTTACGAGGGCATCTGGTTCCGCGATCCCGACGGATTGCTGGTCAACGTGCGCGCCGCGGAGCCGGCGAAATGGCGCACCGCCCCCGACTGGAAGATCAACAACCCCGGGCACCTCAACCGCGCCGGGGTTCCGGGCCACCCGAAGCGCGATATCCAGATACGGCCGACGCGCCTCGGCCACACGCTGCGCTTCACCCCGCAGATGGAAAAGATGGTGGACTTCTACACCCGCGTGGTAGGGCTGCAGCTATCCGACCGCGCGCAGGACATCGTCGCCTTCATGCGCGGCCAGGGCGGCAGCGACCATCACATCTTCGGCTATATCAAGTCGGACCGTCCCGGGTTTCACCACGCGAGCTTCGAGGTCGGCAACGTCGACGAGATCGGGATGGGCGCCTGCAGGCTGCTCGACAAGGGCTACAAGGACGGCTGGGGCTTCGGCCGGCACGTTATCGGTTCGAATTTCTTTCACTACATCCGCGATCCCTGGGACAGCATGGCGGAGTATTTCTGCGACATCGACTACATTCCGGCCGACGCGAACTGGAAGCCGACGAACTACCCGGCGGAGGATTCCCTCTACGTGTGGGGGCCCAAGACCCCCGAAGCCTTCGGAATGAATTTCGAGAAGGCTTGAGCTTCTACGCGGCGAGCGAGATGACGGAGTCCTCGTACTTGCCCGCGCCCATGTCGCCCTGGGCGAAGATACCGCGCTCGGCGATCCACTTGAAGGACTCGTCGAATACTTCCTTGGTGTAGGGCTCGAACACGATGCGTTCGCCTGGGCCCCAGCGCCGGGTGTCCATCTGTTCGACGAACCGCTTGGGAAACTCGTTCCTGTAATAGTGGGTGTAGAGCTCCGGACGCAGGTCGATGTCGCGTTGCGCGCGCCGCAGGGCGCGGAAGTACTTGCGCAGATCCTCCGGATCGGGATTGCCGCTGATCGAGGTCGCGATCATGAATGTGGTGTCGATGATTTTGCGGAAACCGAGCTGTTCCAGAAAGTAATACGGCCCGCTGAAAAGGGAGGCGGCCGGCACCTTGCGGTCGATGAGCTTCTCGAGGCGCGAAAACAGCAGGCCGTCGGCGAAAGAAAGCTTGATGTCGTCGAGCGCCAGATACTGCTCGAGGCCCTGGATAGTCGAGTAGTGGCTCCCGGACTGAAAGCCGACCGAGATCGGCACGCCCTTCAGCTGGCTCGGATGCGTGATATCGGACTCCGGCGGAACGAACACGCCGCAGGGCGCGACCGAGTAAGCATCGGCGTAGAGCTTGCCGTGGCCCGTCGAGGCGGCAACGTTGACGGTCCAGTGGCACGCGCCGCTCACGTCGCAGGCGCGGCCCTGCTCGATGCTCTGGAAGGCGCCGATCTTATTCGCGGTCGCGTGTTTTTTTGCGGCATCGCCCGGTCCATAGTTGTCGCGGAATTCGTAGTCGAGGCCTTCGGCCGTGAAATAGCCCTTTTCCTCGGCAACCCATTCCTGCAGCCTGAAATGCGGAGAGATCACGAATTTCGACATCGACGGCTCCTAGGCGAGAAATCAATGGCGTAAAAATCTACTCCGGCGGAGAGCGGAATGCAAAGAAAACCTTGCCGTGGGACCTGGCCACCACCGCGCGGATGATGCCCTGTAAGATACGGGCCGTATCGGGACGAAGACTGCAGGACACCATGGACTTTCTGGTCAACGGCTCTCCGCGCCGCATCGATGTCACGCAGCTCGTCATCGCCGGCTGGACCGGGCGCGACAAGGCGTCGGTGGAGAGGCACATCGCGGAGCTGGGGACGATCGGCGTTAGGCGGCCGCGCGCCGTGCCCATGTTCTACCGCGTCGGGGCGAGCCTGCTGACGACGGCGCGCGATGTCGAGGTGGTGGGCGAGAATTCGAGCGGGGAAGTCGAATTCGTCTTGCTTTCCGCGCCCGACGCCCTCTATGTCGGTGTCGGCTCCGATCATACCGACAGGAAAGTCGAGGCCTACGGCGTTACCGTATCCAAGCAGATGTGCCCGAAGCCGCTGGGCAGCGAGTTGTGGCCGTTCGCGGATGTCGACGCGCACTGGGATCGGCTGGTGCTGCGCTCGCACGTCACGCGCGGAGGCAAGCGCCTGCTGTACCAGGAAGGCGATGTGAGCCACATGCTCGCGCCGCGCGATCTGCTTGAGCACTTCTCTGGCTCTGCGTTTCTTGCGCCCGGAACCGCGATGTTCTGCGGGACGCTCGCGGTGCGCGGGGAACTCGGTGGGGGCGAGCGCTTCGAAATCGAGCTCCATGATCCGGTGAGGAACCGCGGCCTCAGGCACGAATACGCGGTCCGCGCGCTCGCGATTGCGGACTGAGCTGAGAATGGAGGATCCATGGCCATCCGGAAAGAGCACACCGAGTTCCACAAGATCGATCTCGAGCGCGGCTGGGAAAACCTTCCGGGTTATCCCGCCGGAATCCGCCAGCAGGTGCTTGCCGGGTTCCTGGACGAAAGGGGAAAGCGCGGCTTTCGCACGCGTCACCTGAGGTTCGAGCCGGGCGTGTATACGACCGAGCCCTTCGTCCACCAGTACTGGGAAGAGGTGTATGTCGTTTCCGGGGATCTGATCGTCGGCAGCGACAGGAACGGCAGGGGCGGCACGCGTTTCGGTCCCCATACCTACGCCTGCCGACCGCCGGGCACCGTTCACGGCCCGTTCAAGTCGGAAACCGGCTGCCTCCTGCTCGAAATGCATTATTACGACGCGGACCTCGTGGCGTAGTCGCCGAAGTCAAGCAAATGACCGGCGTTCTTGTCGCTCCTGTCGCCGCACTGGCGCGAGCCCTTGCCGAAGGCAAGATCACCAGTCGCAAGCTGGTCGAGGAAGCGCTCGCGCGCATCGCCGACGCGAATGGCGAAGGCGGGCGCGCCTTCACCAAGGTGCACGCGCAGGCCGCTCTGCTGGCGGCTGAGGCTTCCGACCGCCTGCGAAAGGAAGGCGTAGTCCCTTCGCCACTCGCCGGCCTGCCGGTGTCGATCAAGGATCTCTTCGACATCACCGGCGACGTGACCACGGCGGGATCGACAATTTTTAGCGACCGCTCTCCCGCCGCCGCAGACGCCGTCGCGGTGGCGAGACTGCGCGCAGCGGGCGCGGTGGTGATCGGGCGCACCAACATGACCGAATTCGCCTTTTCGGGAATCGGCATCAACCCGCACTACGGAACCCCGGCCAACCCCTACGACCGCGCCGCGCGGAGGATACCGGGCGGCTCCTCTTCCGGCGCTGCGGTTTCGGTTTCGGACGGGATGGCGGCATTCGCCCTCGGAACCGACACCGGCGGCTCGGCGCGCATTCCCGCCGCACTGTGCGGCATCACGGGGTTCAAGCCGACCACGATACGCATTCCGCGCGACGGAGCGTTTCCGCTCTCGACGACCCTGGACTCGGTCGGGCCGCTCGCCCCGACGGTCGCCTGCTGCGCGACGATTTTTCAGGTGCTCGCGGGCGAGGGTCCGCGCCCGCTCAGTCCGGCCGTGCTCTCCGGAATGCGCCTGGGCGTGCCCAAAAACCACATGCTCGAAAATCTGGATAGCGAAGTGAGCGAGGCGTTCCAGTCGGCTCTACAGCGTCTGTCGCGCCGCGGTGCAAAGGTCGTGGACATCGCCGTAGCGGAATTCGACGCGGCGGCGAAAGCGAATATCGGCGGGGGAATTTCGCCGCCGGAGGCCTATGCCGTGCACCGCAGGTGGATCGAACGGGAGCGGGATATCGACCCGCGTGTCCTGGAACGCATCCTTCGCGGCGCCTCGGTGAGCGCGGCAGACTACATCGACTTGCTCGCGAACCGCACCCAGCTGATGAAGCGGTTCGCGCGGACCAACTCCGAGGTCGACGCGCTGATCATGCCGACCGTCCCGCGCATCGCGCCCAGGATCGAGGAATTGGAGCGCGACCCCGAGAGCTTCCGTCTCGCGAACGGCGCTATGCTGCGCAACACCAGCCTCATCAATTTCCTGGACGGCTGCGCGCTCTCGCTCCCGATCCAGCCGCCCAGAACGGCGCCGGTCGGATTGATGGTCGTGGGGTTCGCGGGAGAGGACGAACGCGTTCTCTCCACAGGGCTGGCGATCGAAGCGGCGCTGGCGTATCAAGGGCCGGTTCTCGTCGATACTCGATGAAATATACTGCATCGGCGCCGTCGCCTAGACACCTCCGGGACAGCCTTGCTAGACTGAATCGGTCAAAAGCGGGAGGAAAGCAGCCATGAAGCAAAAATACCGACACGCTCTCACCGTGGGCTTCGCAGCGGCGCTTCTCGCGGGTGGGCCCGCCGTCGCGCAGCAGAAAGTGAAGATCGGTTTCATCACCACGCTGTCGGGCCCGCAGGGGGTCATCGGCGAGTACATGAAGAACTCGGTCGAGCTCGCGCTCGATCACCTCGGACGCAAGATGGCCGGGCTCGACGTCGAGGTGACCTACGGCGACGACCAGGTCAAGCCCGACGT
>Ga0137409_10006395_pt1 | contig 12234 bp, 13 predicted proteins | sample CZODoug1_16funga_FD_122059 | JGI IMG/M metagenome (GOLD analysis project Ga0137409, IMG submission 122059) | Vadose zone soil fungal communities from Angelo Coast Range Reserve, California, USA - CZODoug1_16fungal (Hybrid Assembly) | ecosystem: Environmental > Terrestrial > Soil > Vadose zone... | reverse complement strand
AATGCGGGTGTAGTTCAATGGTAGAACGAAAGCTTCCCAAGCTTAAGACGAGGGTTCGATTCCCTTCACCCGCTCCACGAAAGACTGCTAAAGACGCGATGCCTGCCTCGTTCGACGGAAAACTCGTGGTGGCGATTTCTTCGCGGGCCTTGTTCGACCTCGAGGAGTCGAACCGCGTATTCGAGGAGCAAGGCGTCAATGCGTATCACAAGTATCAGCTCGAGCACGAAAACGAAATCCTCGCGCCCGGCATCGCGTTCTCCCTCGTCAGAAAGCTGCTCCGTCTCAACACGCTCGCTCCCGCGCGTCCCCGAGTGGAGGTGATCCTCCTTTCGCGCAACACCGCCGACACGGGAATGCGGATCATGAACGCGATCGAGCACTACAAGCTCGACATCACGCGCGCTGCGTTCACCGGCGGGGAGAACACGTATCCTTACGTGCCGGCATTCGACGCCCACCTTTTCCTCTCGGCGAACCCTCTCGACGTGAGAAAGGCGCTCGACGCGGGGCACGCGGCGGCGACCATCCTGCCGTCCAATGTCGAGCAGAAGGCCGAGGCGACGGAGGGCCTGCGTATCGCTTTCGACGGCGACGCCGTGCTTTTTTCCGACGAAGCCGAACGCGTCTACAAGCGCGAAGGGCTCGCGGCATTTACGGCGAGCGAGGTCAGCGCGGCCAAGGAACCGCTCTCGGGCGGCCCTTTCAAGAGCTTTCTCGCGGCGCTGCATCGTATCCAGTCCGAGCATCCGCCCGAGCGCGCGGCCATCCGGACTGCCTTGGTGACTGCGCGCAGCGCGCCCGCCCACGAACGCGTGGTGCGCACCTTGCGCGCGTGGAATATCCGCATCGACGAAGCGTTGTTCCTCGGCGGGCTCGACAAGGGCCCATTTCTGAAGGCTTTCGGCGCCGACATCTTCTTCGACGACCAGCGCGGTCACGCCGAGTCGGCGAGCCGCCACGTCGCGACCGGGCACGTCCCGTTCGGCGTCGCCAACCAATGATCTGCTTGCCGCGAGGTCTTGTGCCATGAAAATCGTCAAATACGCGCTCTATGCTCTGGGCGGCCTTCTCGCGCTTGTCATTCTCGCGATCGCCGTCCTGGTCGCGACGTTCGATCCCAATAAGTACAAGTCCGAGCTCGCGCATGTGGTGAAGGAAAAAACCGACCGAACCCTCGCGATCGATGGCAAGATTTCCCTGTCCTTCTATCCGAGTATCGGCGTCGACATCGGCAGGACTTCCCTCTCCGAGCGCAACAGCGACAGGACCTTCGCACGGATCGACGAGGTCAAAGTGTCGCTCGCCGTGCTCCCCTTGCTGTCCAAGCAAGTGGTCGTCGATCGTGTGACGCTTTCCGGGCTCAACGTGAATCTGGTGCAGGGCAAGGACGGGAAAACCAATTTCGCGGACTTGACCGGGGCCGGCGGCTCGTCGTCGCCCGCAAAGACACCCGCGCCCAAATCGGCTCCGCAGGGCGGCGCCGCGCAGCTCGACGTCGCGGGCATAGAAATACGCAAGAGCTCCGCGAGCTGGCACGACGAGTCGACGGGAGGCCGCTACAAGGCGACGATCGACGAGCTCAAGACCGGGCGGATCGCGAGCGGCGTCCCCGGGAAGCTCTCGCTCGCCGTGCGGGTCGAGGCGACGCAGCCCAAGGCCGACTACCAGGTCGGCCTGTCCGGAACCTACCGTCTGAATTTCGAAAAGCAGGCGTTCGCGCTCTCCGGAATGGACCTGAAGATCTCTGACGCAACGCCGGGCTCCAAGAAGCCTCCGCTCTCTCTCAAGGGGGACGTCGAGTTCGATGCGGCGCCTCAGGCCATCCGTTTCACGCTCGCCGCGGACCAGGTCAATCTCGACCGCTATCTGCCGCCGCCTCCTCCGAAACCCGCCGGCGGCGCGGCGCCGCCTCCGGCGAAGCCGGAAGAGCCGATCGATCTGTCCGGGCTGAAGGGGCTCAATTTGAAGGGCGACCTGAAGATAGACCAACTGGTCGCATCGAATGTGAAGCTCGAGAAGGTGCACGTCGGCGTCAAGGCCGCGGGCGGCAAGATCGACGCCGAGCCGCTCACGGCCGATCTCTACCAGGGTAAGCTCTCGGGCGCGGCGAGCGTCAACGCCAACACCGATCGCTTCGCGCTCAAGGCGGACCTCGGCGGGGTAGCGCTGGGGCCGCTGCTCAAGGACGCTCTGAGCAACGACATGCTCGAGGGCAGGGGCAATATTGCGCTCGATGTCCAAACCGGCGGGAACACCGTCAGCGCGATGAAGAAAGCGCTCGCGGGTAACGCCAAGCTGAGCCTGAAGGACGGCGGGCTCAAGGGCATCAATGTCGACGAACTGATCCGCAAGCTGAAAAAGCTGCCGGCGCAGTCCTCCTCGCAGCGCACCGATTTTTCGGAGCTCACCGCGAGCTTCGTCATCAAGAACGGCGTCGCGCACAACGACGACCTCTCGGCGAAGGCGCCGCTGCTGCGCCTGTCCGGCGCCGGCGACGTCAACATCGGTGCGAATGCGATCGACTATCTTGCGAAAGTTTCGTTCGTCGCGTCCTCGACCGGCCAGGGCGGCAAGGATATGGGCGAGTTGGCCGGCAAGACGCTGCCGGTGAAGATCGACGGTCCGCTGGACGCGCCGCAGTTCCACCCCGACTTCAACGCCCTGCTCAGAGACGTGGTGAAGGAGCAGGCCGGGAAGGCAGAAGATAGGCTCAAGGAGCGGGCTAGGGAAAGAATCAAGGATCTTTTCAAAAGGTGAGCGCGCTTTCCCGCAGGCTGGTGCGCTGGCAGGCGCGTCACGGGCGCCACGACCTGCCCTGGCAGCGGACGCGCAATCCGTACCGCATCTGGCTCTCGGAGGTGATGCTGCAGCAGACCCAGGTGACGACGGTCATCCCGTATTACCGGCGTTTCCTCGCGCGATTTCCCAACGTGAAGGCTCTCGCGCAGGCCACGCTCGAGGACGTCCTGACACTGTGGAGCGGGCTGGGGTACTACACACGGGCGCGCAATCTGCACGCGGCAGCGCGGGCGGTGATGGCGGCGCACGGCGGCCGGTTTCCTCGCACGCGTGAAGCGCTCGAGTCGCTCCCTGGCTTGGGGCGCTCCACGGCGGCGGCGATCGCGGTGTTCGCGTTCGGCAAGCGCGAGGCGATCCTCGACGGCAACGTCAAGCGCGTGCTCGCGCGCCATTTCGCGCTGCACGGAGTCCCGAGCGAGAAACGCTTGTGGGCGCTCGCCGAGTCCGAGCTTCCGGGGAACAACATCGAAGTCTATACGCAGGCCTTGATGGACCTGGGCGCGGGAGTCTGCACCCGCAAGCGTCCCGCCTGCTCGGTGTGCCCTCTGAGCGAAAGCTGCAAGGGTTACGCGCGCGGAAAAGCGGAGGCGTATCCGCAACCGCGGCCGCGCAAGAAGCGGCCGGTGAGAAATACGTCGATGCTGTTGCTCCTGCGCGAAGGGGAGGTGCTGCTGGAGAAACGCCCTCCGACGGGCGTCTGGGGCGGACTATGGTGTTTTCCCGAGATCCAGCCCGGTTCGGAAAAGCTCGCCGGGAAGAGAACGCTTCCTGTGCTGCGGCATGAATTCACCCATTTCACGCTGGACATCACGCCGGTTGTCTGTTTTCTGGAAACCGCGGTGCCTCACGTTGCGGAGCCGGGGCAGATCTGGTTGCCGGTCGGGGAAGCGATCGGCGCGGCCGTTCCCACGCCAGTGAGGAAACTTCTCGCCAGGCTCGATTCAGGAAGTCTTCTCGGCGAGCCCGCGGCTCTCGAGAAAGCGCTGCAGGATTGACAGCCGCCCGAGGCTGTCGGTCAGCTCGAGCAGTTTCTGCTTGGCGATCAGGGGCACCGGCAGGATCTCGGCCAGACGATACCCCACCCAGCTCGCGTCGTTGAAGGCGTGAGGCTCGGCGAAAATGGGCCTGCCCTTGTCGGCGACCACCATTTCGAGCAGACGGGCGCAGGACGCAAACTCAGCGGGGATGTCGGTCCTCGTTTCGGGGGGAATCAGCTCGACATCGGCCGAGGTCAGTCCCTGAGTGCTGGTGCGCTGCTCGAGAATTCGAAAGCGTTGTCCCCCGTGGGTCTTGAGGTTCAGGATTCCCTGCTGCTGCATGTCCCATTCGAGGATTTTCGCCAGGCATCCTATCCCTTCGGGCACGGCGGGCGCGCCGACCTCGGCTCCCTCGCGGATGAGGCAGACCCCGAACGGCTCGTCGCGCTTCAGGCAGTCGCGCGTCATGTCCATGTAACGCGCCTCGAAGACGCGCAAGGGCAGCAGCCCCCCGGGAAAGAGCACGGTGTTGAGCGGAAAGATCGGGACGTTCAGCGGGCGCAAGATCGCGGGCCGTTCAATGCTCTTCGCCCCAGCGGTGCATCAGCTCGTGCTTGACCCCGAGGTGATCGAGGATGCGCGCCACGATGAAATCGACCAGGTCCTCCACCTTCTTGGGCCTGTGGTAGAAGCCCGGGTTGGCGGGAAGGATCACCGCCCCCGCGCGCGACAGCCTCAGCATGTTTTCCAGGTGCAAGGCGGAAAACGGCGTTTCGCGGGGCACGAGAATCAGCTTGCGTCCTTCCTTCAGCGCGACGTCGGCCGCCCGCTCGATGAGATTGTCCGAGAGGCCCGCGGCGACCGCGGCGAGCGTCCCCATCGTGCAGGGACAGATCACCATGGCCTCCGGCGGATTGGACCCGGAAGCGACGGGAGCGAACCAGTCCTCGCGGCCGAACACGCGCAATTGGCCGCGCTTGGCCGAGTAGCGTTCGCTGAACATGCGCTCCGCGTCGGCCGCGCGCGGCGGCAGCACGAGCCCGAGCTCCTGCTTCGCGACCACGTGGGCCGCCTGCGAATAGAGGAGATAAACGCGGGCCTTGGCGCGAATCAGGGACTCGACGAGCCGCAACCCGTAGGGCATGCCGGAAGCCCCGGTCAACGCGACGGTGACGGTCGGGCTCATGTGGCGGCGGCGAGATGCCGATGGCGGACCAGCACGGGCGAACGGCCGCGGAAGTAGGCGCCGAGGCGTTCGACGATGTATACCGACCGGTGGCGGCCGCCCGTGCAACCGACGGCCACCGTGAGCGAGCTCCGGTTGTCCTGTCCATACGAAGGCAGCCAGGTCTCGACGAAGCGGCGGATGTCCTCGAACATCGTTCCGACCTTCGGTTCCTTTTCGAGAAAGGTGATCACGGGTGTATCCAGGCCGCTCAAGGGGCGAAGCCTCGGATCATAGTGGGGATTGGGCAGGCAGCGCACGTCGAATATGAGATCCGCATCCAAAGGCACGCCCAGCTTGTAGCTGAACGACTCGAACAGCAGCATCAACGATTCGGTCCGAATGTCGAGCAGCTCCTTGATCCAGTTGCGCAACGTGTTCGGCAGCAGGTCGGACGTATCGAGGCGCTGGCCGATTTCGCCTATCGGGGCGAGGATCTCGCGCTCGCGCGTGAAGCACTCCTCGAGCGTGCGCGTGCCGGTCGCAAGCGGGTGGCGCCTGCGCGTCTCGGAAAAGCGCCTGATCAAGGTGTCGTTTTTCGTGTCCAGAAAGAGCAGGCGCAGATCCACGCCCTGATTCTTCAGAGCGGTGACGTAGCCGGGGACCTGCTCGAGGGAGTCTCCGGTGCGGGCGTCGATGCTCATCGCGACGCGCTTGTGCCCGGCGCGGCGCAGCAGCTCCGCCGATTCCTGGAGCAGCTGACTCGGAAGGTTGTCGACGCAGTAGTAGCCGCTGTCCTCGAGCGCGTTGAGGGCGATGCTCTTGCCGGAACCCGACAAGCCGCTGATCAGCACGAGCTGCATTTCGATACCTTATCGGAACGGCGGTGCCTGCGCAAAATCCGGTCCCCTCCCAGGGAAGGCGCGTGCTTCAATCGCTTTTCTTGATCTCGGCCCGCTGCCGTTCCATGAACTCGGCGGTCGAGTGGATGCCGCGGAGCTGGAGGATGTAGTTGCGCACCGCGGCCTCGAGCAGCACCGCCAGGTTGCGGCCGGCGGCAACGGGGATCACGACCTTGCGTACGGAAACCCCGAGGATGTCTTCGGACTGCTCGTGCAGCGGCAGACGTTCCGACTCGCTCGTTCCGGAGCGGTCGAGCTGCACGATCAGGCGCAGATTCATTTTCGGCCGCACCGCGGTCTCGCCGAAAATGGTGCGGATGTCGAGCATACCCAGGCCTCGGACTTCGAGGAAATCCTTCAGCATCGGCGGGCAGCGGCACTCCAGAGTGGACGCGGCGATCCGGGAGACTTCGACGACGTCGTCGGCCACGAGTCCGTGCCCGCGGCTGATCAGCTCCAGCGCGAGCTCGCTCTTACCCACGCCAGAGTCGCCGGTGATCAGGACGCCCAGGCCGAGAACGTCCATGCACACGCCGTGGCGCTCGGCGGTTTCGGCGAGCGCTTTGCTGAGATAGCGCCGCAAGCGATCGATGAGCTGTGCACCCGGGAGCTCGGTGATCAGGACTGCGACGGCGGAGGCCTCCGCGGCCTTGAGCAGGCGTACGTCCGCCGGAGCGCCGTCCGCAATCACGATGGCGGCCGGGTGGACCGCAAACAGGTTGCCCAGCATGCCGAAAAGCTCTACTTCCTCGAAGGCTGCGAGGTGCGCGATCTCGTGATTACCGAGAACCTGGATTCGATTCGGATGGATGAGGTTGAGATGGCCCACCAGGGCCGCCCCCTCGGTGCTGTCGCGCCGCAGGGGCGTGGTGCCTCCCGCCTTACCGCTGATCCAGGCGAGCCCTAGCTTTTCGCGATTGTCTTCATACAGCTGCGCGACGCTGATCTGCAACATGCGGCTGCCAGGCAGTGATCTGCTGATGAATCGTGCTCGCGTCGGGATCTTCCGAGAGTCTTGCGCGCAGCTCGCGGTCGCTCAACATCTGAGCAAGCTCGGAGAGTACGCGCAGATGTTGCTCGGTCGCCTGCTCGGGCACGAGGAGAAGGAACACCAGGCTTACCGGTTTTCCGTCGGGTGCGTCGAACGGCACCGGCTGGGCAAGGCGCACGAAGGCGCCCACGGCTTCCTTCAGTCCCTTGATCCGGCCGTGAGGAATGGCGACTCCCTGGCCCAGCCCCGTGGACCCGAGGCGCTCCCGGGCGAACAAGCTGTCGAACACCAGGCTTCTCGCGACGCCCTGGTTGTTTTCGAACAGCAGGCCGGCCTGCTCGAACATGCGCTTCTTGCTGGTCACATCCAGGTCGAGAAGGATGTTCGACGGAGGCAGAAGCTTCGCTATTAGGTTCATTGAAGGCCTTGAGGTCGCCTGCGTGCTCGGACATCGCGCCGGCGCCTGCAAAGGCGTGGAATTCTACACTATCGCGCCGACCGGCTGTTGCGCGAGATGCGCTGGATCAAAGGGATTTCCTCATGCTCACCGACGGAATCTGCAGGGACTCTCGGTACTTGGCGATGGTACGGCGCGCGACCACGATGCCCTGCTGACCCAGAATCTCCGAGATCTTGCTGTCGGACAAGGGTCTCTTGCCGTCTTCCGCGGCGACCAGCTGCTTGATCAGCGCGCGGATCGCCGTGGCGGAGCAAGCGCCCCCGGTCTCCGTGGCGACGTGGCTTCCGAAAAAATACTTGAGCTCGAAAATTCCGCGGGGCGTAAACATGAACTTCTGGGTCGTCACGCGCGAAACCGTGGATTCGTGCAAGCCCAGAGTATTTGCGATCTCGCGCAGCACCAGCGGCCGCATCCCGACCTCGCCGTGCTCGAAGAAGTGCCGTTGCCGGTCGACGATCGCCTGCGACACGCGCAGGATGGTCTCGAACCGTTGCTGGACGTTCTTGATCAGCCAGCGCGCCTCCTGCAGCTGGTGCGAGAGCTGTCCGCCCGACTGTCCACGGTTGTTCTGCAGGATGTCCGCGTACATGCGGTTGATGCGCAGCTTCGGAAGCGCGTCCGGGTTGAGGCTCGCGACCCAGACGCCTTTGATTTTCTTCACCACCACGTCCGATACGACGTAGCGGGTCTCCATCGGCGCGAATTCCGCGCCGGGGCGCGGGTTGAGGCTCTGTATCAGCTTCTGGGCCTGGCGCAGCTCCTCGTCTCCGCACTGCAGCGCCTTCCTCAGCCTCGCGAAGTCGCGCGAAGCAAGAAGCTCGAGGTGCGAACGCACCAGGGTCAGAGCGGTTGCGCGGTTGGAAATCGACTCGGGCATGGCGAGCAGCTGCAATTCGAGGCACTCCGAGCAGTTGCGGGCGCCCACGCCCGTGGGGTCGAGGTTCTGCAGGTGCTTGAGAGCGATCTGCAGCTCCTCGAGTTCGATCTGCAGCTCCTCGGGCACGATCTGCACGAGCTCGTCCAGGGGCTGCGTGAGATATCCGTCCTCGTCCAACGACTCGATCAGAAACACCACTAGGTTCCGGTCGCGCGCTTGCAACTTCGTGAGGGTGAGCTGCTTGTGCAAATGCTCTCTGAGACTGGGAGAATCGGCCGCGACTTGGGAGTAGTCGTTTTCGTCGGAATCGTCTCGCGCACCCGAGTTCGAGCCGCTCTGACCGACCCAATCGAGCTCGGCGGAGTATGTGTCCGTATCGGTTTGCGCCGGGCTCTCCGTCTCGGAACGCTCGGCGGAGGGTTCGAGAGTCGCAGCCGATTCGCCGTTCATTTGCGTCGGGGCGATTGGACCGGGAGCGTCGGTGTCTTCACGCTCGAGCAGCGGATTCTCCGCCAGAAACTTCTCCAGCTCCTGGTTCAACTCCAGGGTCGAGAGCTGGAGCAAACGTATAGATTGCTGAAGCTGCGGCGTCAGCGTCAGGTGCTGCGAGAGCTTCAGCTGTAGGGTTTGCTTCATTCGGAGGAAGCGGGAGAATCTCGCCGGGATTACAACCTGAAATTTTCGCCGAGATAGACGCGTCTTACGTTTTCATTATAGACGATCTCGTCGGGTTTGCCGAAGGCGAGCACCAGACCTTCGTTAATTATGTACGCATGGTCGCAGATTCCGAGGGTTTCGCGCACGTTGTGGTCCGTAATGAGGATACCGATGCCGCGTTCCTTGAGAAAACGGATGATTTTCTGTATGTCGAGCACCGCGATCGGGTCGACGCCGGCGAAGGGCTCGTCGAGCAGTATGAAGCTGGGGCGCGTCGCGAGCGCGCGCGCTATCTCGACGCGGCGGCGCTCGCCGCCGGAGAGGGAAAGAGCGGTGGATTGTCTCAAGTGCGCGATGTTGAGATCGCGAAGCAGTCCCGAAAGACGCGCCTCGATTTCCTCCTCGGGAAGCTCCTGCAGCTCGAGCACCGCCCGTATGTTCTCTTCCACGGTGAGCTTGCGAAACACCGACGCTTCCTGGGGCAGATACGACAGCCCCAGGCGCGCACGACGATGCATGGCCAGATGGCTGATCTCCTTGCCGTCCAGATGAATCGCGCCGTCGTCCACTGCAATCAACCCCACGATCATGTAGAAGCAGGTCGTTTTGCCCGCGCCGTTCGGTCCGAGCAGGCCGACGACCTCTCCGCTCGACACCTCGAGCGATACGTCCTTGACGACGACGCGCGAGCTGTAACGCTTCTTCAGGCCGTCGACGCGAAGCTGGCTCATCGGGTCTCGCCCCGTGACAAGGGCTTAGTTTCGCTGGCCCGCGTCGGGCGCGGCCGGCCCGGACGGCGCCGGCTTCTTGGGCATGATGGTCGCGCTCACGCGACCGGGCTCGCCGGCCGATTTCACCGTGAAACGCTCGGCTCTTGCGTCATAGGATATGAAATCTCCGCGAATATCATCACCGCTGTCGCGGCGCAGCCGCGCATCGTCGAAGAATTCGACACGGTCGGCCTTGTTGTCGTATTCGATTCTCATCGCCTGCCCGTCGATGTATCCTCCGTTGCCTTCCTGCTTGTGACGAAACGTCGCGGGATTGCCGGTCGCGGTCCCGTACTGAAAGCCCTCGTTGTCCTGTCGGACTACGATTCGCTCGGCTCGAATGACGAGCGAACCTTGGGTCAGCACCACCTTGCCTTCGAAGGTGGCGATCTTCTTGGCTTCGTCGGCGGTCATGCTGTTCGATTCTATGTTCACCGGCTTGTCGCGATCGGCCCGCTCTGCGAACGTCGGCGCGGCCACCAGCGTCCACATCGCCGCGAGCGCCAAGGCCGCCGAGGATCGCCTACTTCCTAGGGGGCGCATCGAACGTGCCTTTGACCTGAGACTGCAGGGTGAATTGCTGCTTGGGCTTGTTGATGACCATGCCGACCCCGGTCAGAGTCGATCTTCCGTCGGAAATGGTGACCGTTTGGTTCGTCCTGAGGATGCCCTGTGCGGCGAGCACGTGAAGGAACTCCGTGCGCGCGCGAAGTTCCGGCTCTTCGCGCGTGGCCTCGCGCAGGACGAGCACATTGCCGTACAGAAAGGCCTCTTCGTTCCGGCGATCGATGGTGCCGCGATTCGCGGTCGCAATGTAGTCGCCGCCGTCGGCCGAAATCTGCACGACCCGCGGATAGAGCACTTCTCCGGAGCCGTCGTCGGGGAAATGCTGCATCTTCGGCGCCGAGAACGTGTACTGGAGCCTGCCGGAGGTGTCCAGATTCTGGATGGTGAAATTTTCGATGATCGCGTCGGGTTCGTGGCTTGGCGGCCGTGAGTCCCCGCCGGCGCCCTCGCGCACGGCGTATTGCAGCCAAAGGGTCAGCAACCCCAGGAAAGCCATCAAGACGAGGGGGAGAAGGGGAGTGACGCGGGCTCTCATGCGAGCTGATGGGCGATCGCTCGATCCAGCGTGTTCTGGGCGCGCATGATGAGCTCGCAGATCTCGCGCGCTGCGCCGCGTCCGCCCGGAGCGCGGGTGACGTGATGCACGCGCGTCCGGACGACCTCGGGCGCGTCCGGCACGCTGGCCGAAAAACCGCAGCGCGCGAGGACCGGCAAATCCACCAGATCGTCGCCGATGTATCCGGTCGCCTCGGCCGAAGCGTGCGCCCGGACGATCAGGGTTTCGAACGCCTCTCGCTTGTCACTGGCGCCCTGCACGACGAGCGTGATTCCGAGCTCCGCCGCGCGCGCGTCGACGGCGCGCGATCGACGCGCCGAAAGTATGGCGACTTCGACGCCGCTTCCCTTCAGCATCTTGATCCCATGGCCGTCTGCCGCGTTGAATGCCTTCAGCTCGGCGCCGTTCTCGCTGTAGTACAGCGTTCCGTCGGTGAGCACGCCGTCGACATCGAAGATCATCAGCTTCAGGCGTCGCATCCGCGTGAGGAGCTCCTCGCTCATCAGATGACTTTGGCCTGCAGCAGATCGTGCGTATTGAGAGCCCCGACCAGCTCCCCTGCGTCCGATACGACGAGGAGCTGGGTGATCTTGTAACGGTCCATCAGCTCGACCGCCTCGGCGGCCAGCTTGTGCGGCGCAATCGTGCGAGGATCGCGCTTCATGATTTCGGCGACCTTGAGCGAGCGGATATCGGGTTTGCGCTCCAGGGTCCGCCGCAGATCGCCGTCGGTGAATATTCCCACGACCCTCCGGTTCGGATCGACGACCGCAGCCATGCCCATTCCTTTCCTCGACATCTCCAGAAGAACGTCGAAGAAAGAGGCCGCTTCGGCGACGCTCGGGACACGCTCTCCCGTGCGCATGACATCGGAAACGTGGGTGAGGAGCCTCCGGCCGAGGGCGCCGCCCGGGTGCGCGCGCGCGAAATCCTGCTCGTCGAAACCGCGAGCGTCGAGCAAGGCTACGGCCAGCGCGTCCCCGAGCGCGAGCGCCGCGGTGGTGCTCGCCGTGGGCGCGAGATTGAGCGGGCACGCCTCCTGGGCGACGCGGGCATCCAGGTGCACGTCCGCTTCCCTCGCCAGCACCGAATCGGGATTGCCGGTCACGGCGATCAGCTTGGCGCCCTGGCGCTTTATCAACGGAATGATGGTGAGCAGCTCATCCGACTGGCCGGAATTCGAGAGCGCGAGCACGACGTCGTCGCGAGTGATCATTCCGAGATCTCCGTGGCTCGCCTCGGCCGCGTGCAGGAAAAACGCCGGTGTTCCGGTGCTCGCCAGGGTGGAGGCGATCTTGCGCGCGATGTGTCCGGACTTGCCGACGCCGCTTACTACGACCCGGCCGGAGCACGCGAGGATCAGGCCGATCGCATCGAGAAAGCGCTCGTCGAGCCGCGAGGCGAGCGCGCTCACCGCGTCGGCTTCGATCGCGAGCACCTTGCGCGCGAGCTCGAGCGCTTGCGTCGACATCGCTTTTTTCGACCGATCGTTCATCGCATGAAATCGCTC
>Ga0137409_10006394_pt1 | contig 12235 bp, 13 predicted proteins | sample CZODoug1_16funga_FD_122059 | JGI IMG/M metagenome (GOLD analysis project Ga0137409, IMG submission 122059) | Vadose zone soil fungal communities from Angelo Coast Range Reserve, California, USA - CZODoug1_16fungal (Hybrid Assembly) | ecosystem: Environmental > Terrestrial > Soil > Vadose zone... | reverse complement strand
ATCAGCCGGGCCAGCACGGCGACGATCACCGGCGCCGTGTAGAGCATGGCCGCCGCGCCGGCCACACCCGCGCCGGCGATGGCATACTGGTAGGCGACCTCGAACAGAGCGACCAGGAATCCGCCGCCGAGGCCCACGAGCAGCCAGCCGGCGCGATCGACGCGGAACAGCTCGCGACGGAAGACGAGTCCCCAGAGCGCGAGGCAGACGGTGCCGAGCAACACCCGCCAGAACCCGATGCTGGTGGCGGGCATGAGCCCGTATAGCCCGGTCGAGAGTGGTCCGGTGGTTCCCCACGTGGCGCCGGCCGCAAGCGCGAGGAGGTAACCCGTAAGGCGGCTCGTCCGCTCGCTCTTCTGCGGAGTGGTGATAGAGGCCTCCAGCTGGATCTGGCTAGTGAGGTTGCACGGCCGCGCGGATCGCCTGAGAGATCGCTCCCACGTCTCCTGGCCGGCCCCACCACTCGAGCGCGAAACGGCCGAACGCCATGAGCGCCAGCAGCCCGCCCAGCAAGGCGAGGGCGATCCGGAAACCCGGGGACTGGGGTTGCAGCCGAGTGGGGGCGAGCGCCACCACGAGGCAGACGACCCCCGGCGCCAGCCACACCGGGAGCAGCACGCCGGCGAACAATGTCATCCGGAACCGCCCGTCCAGCTCCGTCCTGCCGTCGCGCTCGCGGAAGCGCCCGATGAACGTGGGCCGGAAGAGCGCCCGATACTTGGCGCCGTCGCGATAGTACAGGACGACGCGCTCGCCGCGGATCCATCCGTCCAGTCCGGCCGCGTTCCATGGCCGGCCGTCGATGGCGGCCTCGAGCCGCGCCCGGGCGTCGGCGGCGGAGCCGTTGCAGAGGAAGGCCACCGATTTCATGTGAGGAGATCTCCGCGCAGCACGGTCACGGCTTGTCCGGCGAGCATCACACGGTCGCCCGCGAGCCGCACCCGGATCACGCCGCCGCGGGACGACGCCTGATACGCCGTCATCTCCGTCTGCTTGAGGCGCTCGCTCCAGAAGGGCGTGAGCGCGCAGTGGGCGGAACCGGTGACAGGGTCTTCCGGCACGCCCGACCGTGGCGCGAAGAAGCGTGATACGAAGTCGTAACCCGGCGTCGTGGCGCGACTCGTCACGATCATCCCACGAGCCTCCACCTGTTCGAGTGCCGCGAGGTCGGGTATCAGGGCGCGCACCGTGGCTTCGGAGTCCAGCTCGACGAGATAGTCGAATTTGCTGCGACCCACCCAGCGAGGCGTGACATTCCCGCCGAGCGCGGTGGCGAGGCCGGGTGGCGCGGCTGCGGGTGCGGGGGGCGTGGTGGGGAAGTCGAGCTCGATCCAGTCATCGCGGCGGTCCGCCGTGAGCAGGCCGCTCTGGGTGTGGAACCGGGCCTGCCGGTCTGCCGGGAGGCGACCCTCCTCCCACAGCACGTGCGCGCTCGCGAGGGTCGCGTGACCGCACAGCGCTATCTCGATCGTGGGGGTGAACCAACGCAGCCGGTAGCCTTCGTTTTCAGGATGCAGGAACGCCGTTTCGGCGAGGTTCATCTCGCACGCCACATCCTGCATCCAGCGCTCGTCGCGCGGCGCAGTGAGGACGCACACGGCGGCGGGGTTGCCGCTGAACGGGCGACTCGCGAAGGCGTCCACCTGCACGATCCTCAGGCTCATGCCCCTAAGCTAGCGTGCTCAGGGCGCCCAAGAAACCGCTTCACCGGATCAGCTGGACGACGACGACTCGACAGCCGGGCGGATCACCTCTCATAGGGACACGGGATCTTGCCCACACCCCGAAACTGAGCTGCGCCACCAGAAGAATGAGCGCGCTGCCAAGGAGCCACTCCAGTCGCGCGGGTGACCTCACGATTCGTTCTTGGGACAGCGAAGCGCCCGCAAACGGGCTTCCTGATCGTGCAGCAGCCCCCGCGCGCGGGCGCGCGCGAAGTTCCAGCTGCGCCAGTCGTCGCGCTCGAGCCGGCGCCGCTGGTCCAGCAGCCCCGCTGCCACGTGGCACTTCGCCCGCTCATCGAGTCGCGGGAGCGCGTCGAGGAGCGGCGGGACGGCATCGGCGCCGAGCGAAGCGGCGTACCACCCATCGAACGGGCGCTCGGAGCCGGGACGGGCGAGGTTGGTGCGGACAATGAGGGCATCGGGATTGACAAGATGCAGGGCACCCAGCATCGCGAACCCTTGTACCAGCGCCCCGAACGCAAAACGCCGCCGTTGCCCGCGCAGGGTGGTCCACGCGAACCACGCAAAGACAGCGACGAGATAGAGCATGAAGGCCGTCGCATAGACCCGGTCCTCCGACAGACCGTAGGCGCCGACATAGAGCCGCATGCGCGCGAGGGCGGACGCCATCACGACGGCCAGGAGCAGGATCAGCACGACCGCGAGCTGGCGGAACGTCCGCTGATGCTCGCGCGACTCATTCCGTACCAGCCAGTCCGCGCCGGCGAGCACGGGGAGGACTAGACCGCTGGCGGTTACGAGCTCGAAGAAGCCGCGCCGGGCGTACTCGGCGTACGTGAGACCGGTCGCGGTGCCAATCAGGTCCGCGCCGCCGAACAGGTAACGCAGCTGGATGACGACGAACATGAGAAACAGGAGGCCGACGAGGCCCACGGCCGTGGCTACCGGAATGATACCGAGAAACAGTTGCGAATCGCCCTCGGTCAGGGAGCGGGATGGAGTCGCCCGGAGCAGCGCGCCGCGCAAATATCCCGCGGTGAGGGCCGTGAAGATCCCGAACAGCGCGAGGTGCCCCAGTACGGAGCCGAAGTCTATCGCGAACAGGTCGGCGACGACGTCGTGAAACACGGCATCAGCGGAGCTGAACAATCCACCGAAGACGATCAGCAACGGAAAGGCCAGGATGCCTCCGAGGGCGGCCGCGCGCACCTGCCCCAGCCGTCTGCCCCGCGGTAGCTCGCTCCAGGTCACGTCGCGCCCCACGAGCGGGAACAGGCCGATCCATGCGCTCACGGCAGCGTCGAAGCCGGCGCGGACGTAGTGCCACGCCTGGCGCCCGCGCAGTCCGACCCCCTGCATGCTCAGGAAGGCGACCGCCAGGACGATCGTGAGGCCAATGGTGTCGAATGCCTGGAGCGTGCCCGAGTCGCGGGCGACGAAGTTCGATGCGACGAGGAGGGCGGCCGCCCCGAGCCACGGGGCGTCGGCGCTGACCGCCACGCGGTGGCGACGCACCAGCCACGCCGCCGCAGCGACGAGCCCGATGGTGCAGAGCAGGGCATTGAGCCCCCAGGGCATAGCGCGCAGCAGAGCGTCGCCCGCGACCCCGAGAGCTGCACCCGCCCCGAGGACCTCGAGACCGAGCCTCGTCCGTGCGCTGACGGTGGCGCTCATCCCGCCGCCGCTTCCGGCAGCCCGCCGAAGCGGCGCTGCCGCGTATGAAACTCGGCGATCGCGGCGGCGAGCGGCGCCGCGCCGAAGTCGGGCCACATCGTTTCGGTGAAGTACAGCTCCGCGTAGGCGCACTCCCACAGCAGGAAGTCCGAGAGCCGCTGTTCGCCGCCCGTGCGGATCAGGAGATCCACGTCCGGGAGGACGACCCCCGCCTCGATCGCCCAGCGGGAGGAGTAATCCACCGCGAGTCGGAGATGGAGCCGCGCGCCCCCCGCCGTGGCGCGCTCGGCGGCGTCGATCGCGGCCACCAGCGGGACGGGCAGGCGGTCGCGACGCCCGATCAGCTCGAGCCGCACGCCGTTCTGCACCAAGCGCGGCGTCTCGGTGCGGAGGTAGCGCGCGAGCAGGCGCATCAGCGCCGCGACTTCACCGGGCGGGCGCTTCCAGTTGTCGGCGGAGAAGGCATATAGTGCGAGCGCGGCGATCCCCGCATCGGGCGCGGCCTCGACCGTGCGGCGCACGGCCTCGGCGCCGGCGCGGTGCCCGGCGACGCGGGGCAGGCCGCGGCGCCTGGCCCAGCGTCCGTTGCCGTCCATCACGATCGCGACGTGGAGAGAAGAGCTTTGCAGCATAAAGTCAGTCCTCAAAAAAAATGCCTCACCCCTGTCGGGTGGCGTGAATCAGCGCTTCCATGTGGTCCAGGTAGCGCTCCAGCGCGCGCCGCCCGGTGGCGGTGAGTCGATACTCGGTCTTGGGAATCCGCCCCTCGAACGACTTGGTGCACGTGATGTACTGCGCCTCCTCGAGCCGGCGCGCGTGCACGCTCAAGTTCCCGTCCGTGGTCTTGAGCAGGGCCTTGAGCTGGTTGAAGCTCAACGAATCATTCACGGCGAGCGCGCTCACGATGCCGAGGCGGACCCGCTCGTGGATCAGCCGGTCGAGCTCGGCGGCGCGGCCCCCTCCCCCGACGCCCCGCTCGCTCGTGAGCCCGTGCTCGACCGCTTCGGTCTTTCTCGCCGCGCCCTGCTTAGCCACCGTACCTCCGAGCAATGATCATGCCGAACGCGATATGCAGGCCGCCGAACCCCGCAGCCATCACCCAGTTTCCCCACGCGGCGGGTCCGAACAGCGCCACGGCGCCAACCAGCATGAAACAGATGCCCATGACGGGGACGATTCGCACCGAGAAGGCGCCGCCCGTCACGAACCCGGTCCCGTACAGCAGCAGCCAGGTGCCGGGCAGCGCGTGCCACAGGCCGGCGCGGTACAGGGCCACGGTCAACAGGCCACCCACCACCATGGGCGGCAGGAAGCTCAGGCCGAACCGCCGCCCCGGGCCGGACAGAATGGGATCGTTCACGGCGTAGGCCTTGCGCACCATTGCCGACCCGCCGATCGCGAGCGCGACGATCGCTTCGCCCAGCCAGACGGCGAGCCACAGCTCCGGTGTTGGCTGACGCGCGGCGAGGAACGCCGCCAGGAGCGCGGTGACGCCGACCGCTACCTGCCCCCAGCCCGGTACCGCGGTGAACGATCCCGCGCGCTCCATCGTCTGCCGGATGAAGCGGAGGTTGTCGAGCGCGCGGTCGTGCAGTGGCCGAGGGGCGACCATGACCCACACGATGTCACGTCGCGCCTCGCTTGTCAAGTACTTTGCAATACAAAGTCGATACGAGAGATAGCTTAGCCCGATGCGCGTCTACATCTCCGTCGACATGGAAGGGATCGCCGGCGTCGTCCACGAGTCCCAGACCGACCCCACCACGCCGGCGTTCGCCGCCGAGTACGCGCGGTTCCGGCGCCTCATGACCGCGGAGGCCAACGCCGCCGTCGAGGGCGCGCTCGCGGCCGGCGCCACCCGGGTGCTCGTGAACGACAGCCACTGGTTCATGCGCAATTTGCTCGCCGAAGAGCTGCACCAGACGGCCGAGCTGGTATCGGGAGATCCCAAGCCGCGCTCCATGATGCAGGGGATCGATCAGCAGGGGGGCTTCGACGCGGCACTGTTCATCGGCTACCACGCCCGCGCCGGCACCCGCAACGCAATCCTCGACCATACCTACGCCGACCGCATTCACGACGTGCGTCTCAACAAGAAGCCGGTTGGCGAGCTGGGACTGAACGCGGCTCTGGCGGGCGTGCATGGGGTGCCCGTCGCTCTGGTGAGCGGTGACTCCGCCGTCGCGGCCGAGGCGAAGGACCTGTTGGGGGATGGCGTGGCGACCGTGATCGTGAAAGAGGCGGTGAGCCGCCATGCGGCGCAGAGCGTCGCGCCGGCGGTCGCGTGCCGCATGATACGCGAAGAGGTTGCGCGAGCCCTCAAGCGCTCGCACGCGCCGTTCACCCTCCGGGCTCCCGTGACGCTCGAGGTGGACTTCGCGATGACGATCCACGCGGACATGGCCGAGCTGTGTCCGGGGGCCACGCGCACCGCGGGTCGCACGGTCGCGTTCACTCATCAGGACTACGGAGAAGTATTCCGGGCATGGCGGACGCTGCTGAACCTTTCCGGCGTGATCTAGGTTCACGGCGGCCCTGGCCGTGCCGTGCCGAGGCTCATATGATGGAGGCGTCCCGCGTCTGCGAGCACCGTGTGACCGGTCTCCTCGCTCGTCTGCAAGCCAGCCTCGCGGACCGCTACACGATAGACTGCGCGGTCGGCCGCGGGGGGATGGCGACGGTCTTCCTGGCGGCAGACCTGAAGCACCACCGATCGGTTGCCATCAAGGTTCTCCATCCCGAGCTCGGCACGAGCCTCGGGGTCGAGCGCTTCTTGCGTGAGATCGGAATCGCTGCGGGGCTGACCCACCCACACATCCTCGCGCTGTACGATTCAGGTCAGGCGGGCGACCTGCTGTACTACGTGATGCCGTACATCGAGGGTAAGACGTTGCGCGGCCGCCTGGAGAGCGAGCGTCAGCTGCCGATCGCAGACGCGGTCCGCATCGCGAGCGAGGTCGCCGATGCCCTCGGGTACGCCCACAGCCGGGGCGTCGTGCACCGCGATATCAAGCCGGAAAACATCATGTTCTCGGCGGGCAGCGCCGTCGTGGCCGACTTCGGGATCGCCCGTGCAGTGACGGCTGCGACGCTGGAGCCCCTCACGGCCGCCGGCGTTGTAGTCGGCACGCCCGCCTATATGAGCCCCGAACAAGCAACGAGCGGCGAGCCGCTCGACGGCCGGTCCGACATCTATAGCCTCGGGTGCGTGGTGTACGAGATGCTCACCGGGTCCGTGCCGTTCACGGGCCCGACGGCGCAGGCTGTGATGGCGCGCCACTCGGTCGATGTCGCTCCCCCGATCCGCAGCGTGCGGCCGACCGTGTCGGACGCCCTGGAGCAGGCCGTGCTTACGGCGCTTGCCAAGGTGCCGGCGGATCGGTTCGCGACGGCCACCCAGTTCGCCATTGCCTTGGCGGCGCGCGCGGAGACGGCAGCCGATGGGGCGGAGGGCGAGTCGATCGCTGTCTTGCTGTTCGCGAATCTGAGCGGCGATCCCGAATTTGAGTATTTCAGTGAGGGCATCGCCGAAGAGATCATCAACGCGCTCACCCAGCTGCCCGGCCTCCACGTCGCCGCGCGTACCTCGTCGTTCGCGTTCCGCGGGCCGGCGATCGACCTCGCCGAGGTTGGCTCGAAGCTCAAGGTAGCGACGGTGCTCGAGGGGAGCGTGCGCAAGGCGGGGAACCGGCTACGGATCAACGCTCAGCTCATCAAGGTCGGCGATGGTTACCGTCTCTGGTCGGAGCGCTACGATCGCGAGATGACGGACGTCTTCGCGATACAGGACGAGATCGCGAAAGCAATCGCTAGCCGGCTCCAAGTCACCCTCGGCGGTGAGGCGATGCCGTTGGTCATGCCGGCCACCGGGAATCTCGACGCCTATCATCTCTACTTGAAGGGGCGGTATTACCTGGCGCAGCGGGGGCTCGGACTCAAGAAGGCGCTCGAGTGCTTCGATCAGGCGGTGGCGCTCGATCCGAACTATGCCTTGGCCTACGCCGGCCTCGCCGATGCCTGCACGGTGCTCGCACAGTACGGGCTCGCGCCGCCCAACGTCCTCCGGCCCAGAGCACGCGCAGCCGTCCAAAAGGCCCTCGACCTGGCGCCTGACTTCGCGGAGGTCTACTGCGCCTCGGGAGCGCTGGCCTTCATCTGCGACTGGGACTGGCCGCGGGCGGCGCGAGATTTGCGACGCGCGGTAGAGCTAAATCCGCGCCACGTCGCCGCGCGGCAATGGCTTGCCTACTACCTGGTCTTCATCGAGGGCAGGCTGGAAGAGGGCGTCGCGCAGGCTCGGCGCGCCGTGGAGCTGGACCCGCTGGCGCCCTTACTCGTCATGCAGCTCGGCATGACGCTAATGGGTGCGGGACGCTATGAGGAGGCCGCCGTGTCGCTGAAGCGGGCCGCGGAGCTCGCGCCCACAATGTTTCTCCCCGCCATCCACTTGGGGCTGCTGTACAACCATCTGGGGAGAAGCGACGAGGCCATCGCGCCTCTAGAGGCGGCGGTCACCGCGTCCGGACGCCACCCTTGGACGCTCTCGGCCCTGGCCGTGTGCTACAGCTCGCTGGGGAAGCTGGCCGAGGTGGACGCGATCAGCGACGAGCTCCTCGCGCGGGCGCGGCGAGAGTACGTGCAGTCGTCAATCCTCGCGATCACCGCGGCGAGCCTCGGGCGGATGGATGTCGCGTTCGAGTGCCTGGACCGGGCGTGCGACGAGCACGACGGCATCCTCGTCTACTCGAAGCGCTACCCCTTTTTCAATCTGCTGCAGAACGATCCCCGGATGGAGACGGTCTATCGGCGCATTGGGCTACCCGAAACCGCGAGTCACGGCGCCAGCAGCACCAGCCCGTAATCACCCGTGACGCGAAACCCGAGGAACAGGTACGCCCGCCGGGCGGCCTCGTTCGCCGGGTCGGCGAACAGCACCGCGCGCTCCATCCCCTGCTTGCGCGCCGAGAGCAGCGAGCCGGCGACTACGGAGCGGGCGTAGCCGCGGCCGCGGAACTCCGGCGCTGTCCACACGCCGCCGATCTGCACGATATCGGGAAGCATGGCGTTGAATACCGAGTACGAGACCGGGGCCGCGCCGGCCAGAAGCAGCCAGTCGGTGCCACGGTCGTGCTGCAGCCGCACGTCGTCCGTGCTCGCCTGACGGAGGTCCGGACCATCGGTTGCACCGAGGGCCTCGACCGCGAACCGCACACGCCAGTCCACCAACAGCTCGAGCTCGGACTCCGTGGGATGACGGCAGCGGAGCTTGCCGCTGGCGAGCTCCGGGGGCACGACCAGTCGCGTGAGGTCGAGCACGTACAGCTCGTCCCTGCTGTCTTTGGTGGTGGGTGCGGCGCCGAGCCCGAGGGCCTCGCGCGCGGCGACGACCTGGCTCCACGGTCCGGAGAAGCCGGTCACCGTCCGCCGCGAGTGCCGCACCGCCTCCCGCGCCACCGCGGCCGCATCGGCCGGGTCCGGCGCCTGTACCAGCACCATGCCGTTCCAGCAATGCGCCGCGACACCCCTGATCCGTTCGCCGTCCTGGACCGCGACGTACGTGCCCTGCATCGGTTGCCCGCGGTCGGTGAGCCCCGCCGAGCGCGCGTTGGAGCGGAGAAACATGGACGTGTCGGCGTGGCGCGCGAGGAACGTGTCGAGAGCGGCCTCGTCGCCGGGGCGGAGCAGACGGAGCTCGGGCACCGGGTCAGGCGGTAGGGGGCGAGGGCGGGGGCGGAGGACGCCGCAGTCTGACAATCTTGAGCGACAAGCTACGCGCCAGGATCCCGATCCCGCCCGGGTCACCCTCCCGCCGCGGCACGGCGCGGTAGATCAGGATCACGAGAATCCAGGTGAGCCAGCTGGACCGCTCGCTCCACGACAGCCCGGCGAGCATCAGCCACGGTTGGGTGTAGGCGGCGGTCCAGGGCCGCCACTCGCCCTGCGCCAGCGCGATCGGGCGGGCGACCACGCGATTCGACCGAAACCCGTGCGCGCTCGGGCTCGAGAGGTTCCAGACGCAGGTCACCTTGCCCCACCCGTGGTTGTCGCTCGCGCCCACCACCAGCAGGTCGCGCGCTTCGGCGATCTGCAGCACCTGTGCGCGCGCGACCGCCGGGAAGCCGATGGCCTTGGGCGCGCAGTTCACAATTTCGAAACCATCGGTACCGGCCGCTACGAAGTCGTCCAGGTCGCCCCAGTGGTTCCGCCAATACTCGGGAAGCGACGCGATGCCGATCGCGCCCTGGCGATGCAGCGCGCCAAACAGGCCAAGCATGGCGCGCGTGTCGCGCCCGTACACGCCGCGGTCGATCGGCCCCACCGCGCCGAGCGCGACCACGTGCTGGTCGAACACGCTCCACTCGACTCCGGGCAGCAGGCGGATCGGGTCGTCGATCCCGCCCTCGAACACCACGTTGTGATCGGTGACGTACGACGCCCCGAATCCCTGAGCCGCGTGCCAGGCGGCGAGGTCTTGGAGGGTCCAACCGCGGCGGCCGTCGTGCGACCGCGCGGTGTGCGCGTGGTAGTCGATGACCGTGAGCGTCGAGTCCGCGGCGACGAGCCGCGCGACCGGGCGCGGGAGCAGGACCGCCGCGACCCCCAACAGCACTACCGCGAGGGGGCCGAGCAGCGCCGCGATGAGGCGCCGCCGCAGGGTGCCGCGCTGCAGCAGTCCCCACAGCACGAGGACGCCCATCCACCCGAGCAGCAGCGCCTTCGCGCGCTCGAGGCTCAGGAAGGTGAGCGCGTCGAGCACGTTCGAAATGGGGGCGAGCAGGGTATAGAGCGTGGGGCGGACGAGGTCCACGTCGGCCGGGGGCGCGCCGCTCACGGCGTCAAGCAGCGGCGGCAAGGGAGCGAGCGCGGAAAGGAGGACGAGCGCGATGAGCGCGAGCGCGATCGGGTGGCGACGCAGCAGATTCACTCGTACAATCTTGGGTATGAGAGTTCCGGACGCTACAGTCGCGCGTCTGCTCACCTGCTGCCTCGCCGGCGCCGCGCTCGCCTGCAGCGAGCCGCCGCGCGCGAGGCGCCGCCCGGCGGATGCGGGCACGATGGTGACGGTCTATCTGCCGCCCAAGACCGCCGACCGGCTGGCCGGCCGGCTGCAGTCGGTCGCCGCTCAGCGCCAGTGGGCTCTCTCGATTCGCACCGACAGCGGCGCGGCCCTCGTCGACGCCGACCTTGTGATCGTGGACAGCGCAGGCACGCTGGTGGGTCGCGTGCGGGCGGGGTCGCCCGCGGCCGCGCAGGCGAGACAGATCGCGGACGCGGTGCTGCAATGAGGCCGGAGGAGTTCGCCGCGATTCCCGACGTGGTGCTCGGCCCCCTGACGGGCCGGCCTGAGGTGGACTGGCACCGCGCTCCACCCGGCAAGTGGACCGCGGCTCAGATCGTCCACCACCTCGCCATCTCAGTCGATGGCAGCGGTCGGATATTCGAGGACCGGCGCGCGAAGCCGCCCATGCGGCGCCGGCCCAGGCTGCTGCGACAACGGCTCGGCCAATTCGTGTATCTCGATATCGGGTGGATTCCCTCGGGCCGTCGCGCCCCGGCGGCCACCGAGCCTGCCCAGCGTCCGGATGCGGGCGCGGCGGAGCGGCAGCTGCGGGACGGCGTGGCGCGCTTCCTCGCGCTGGCGCGCGAGCTGTTGCCGACTCGCCGTGACGACCTATTCGTACGACATCCCGCCTTCGGCGACCTCACCCTGCCCGAGTGGCTGCGGTTCCACGTCCGCCACTGCGCGCATCACGCCGTGCAGATCCGCGCGCTCCTCGTGTCGTGAGCGGCAAGGACAAACGGAAGCTCACCGTCCGCGTCCCCAATCCGAAGGCACCGGTGAAGGAGCGGCTCAAGACTCCATCACACAAGGTGCACAAGTCGGCGAAGCACTATCGCCGACGGGAGAAACATCCGGGCCGGTCGGCTGACGACTGAATTTGTGGGACGGGGGGTCAGCGCTTCGTGTGGGCGGAGGTCTTCAAGATCACGCAACATGAGCCGGCCTCCGGCGCCCGCAGCTCGGCCCGGGTGCCGCGGGCGCCGGCGGCGGCGAGCAGCCCCCGCAGCAAGGCGAGGTTCATACCGCACACCAGCGGCCGGCACTCGTTGGCGAGGGCGTCGAACGGGCAATTGCGCAGCCGCACTTCGCCGTTGACGCGCTCCGGGTCGTAGCCGCATTCATCGAGTACGCCGAGCGCGTTGGCGAGGAGACGATCCGTCCCACCGTTCGGGCCGGTGCGGGCACGGGCGGCGGCGCCGAGCGCCCGGCCTTCGGCGCGGGCCGCACGCGCCAGGGCGCCGCGAGCTGCCGGCTCGATGGCCGTCAAGGCGCGCGCGAATACGCGGCCGGCGAGCTCGTAGCGACGCTCGGGAAGGGTGAGCTCGACCTGGCGGGCGGAGCGGCGGTACAGTTTGGCCGGACGGCCCGCCCCCGGCCCCCGGCGGGTCGTCAGCCGGCGGTAGCTGGCGTCGAGCAGCCCCTGCCGGACGAGCTTGTCGAGGTGGAACGCGGCGAGCGCACGCGAGATGCGAAGCGCGCTGGCTGCCTCATCGCGCCCCACCTCGCATCGCCGCCCGGCGATGAAGAGATAAAGACCCCTCCTGGTGGGGTCGTCCAGCAGCGCGATGGCCGCGATCTGGCTCTCGAGATTGGCGTCCGCCACATCGAAAAATCTATATCCCTCGGGGCCGCGATCCAATTGCTCTAACGGCAACGTATATTGCGCATAGACGACCATCCCACGCCCAGATGCCCGACTACACCTATCTCATTGTCGGCGGCGGCATGACCGCCGACGCGGCGGCTCAGGCGCTCCACGAAGCGGATCCCGCGGGCTCCGTGGGTCTGATCAGCGCCGAGCCGCATCCTCCCT
>Ga0137409_10005530_pt1 | contig 12236 bp, 10 predicted proteins | sample CZODoug1_16funga_FD_122059 | JGI IMG/M metagenome (GOLD analysis project Ga0137409, IMG submission 122059) | Vadose zone soil fungal communities from Angelo Coast Range Reserve, California, USA - CZODoug1_16fungal (Hybrid Assembly) | ecosystem: Environmental > Terrestrial > Soil > Vadose zone... | reverse complement strand
TTTTCGTTGGGGGGGGGGGGGGGGGGGAGAGGTTTTGTGGTGCCGGGGGGGTCGTGTGGGGGGGGGGGGGGGGGGGGGGGGTTCCGCGCTTCTAGCACAATGGCGGTTAAGCGGTGCGCGAAACGAGGGACCTGCCGACCCCTCTGTGACCCGCCGGCTATGATCGCCGTCGCCGCCCGTATTCGTAGCCGAATAGCAGGTTTCAGCCATCTTTTACGCCTATCTTGTAAATGGACTCAGTTTTTGGAAAGAATCAGACCAGCGCAAGAGAGCGAGTGGCCGCTGTGACCTCAACCAGCCTTGTCGGCATTGGCCTGTATACCCCGAGTGAGGCGTCTCGGCTTCTGGGCGTACCCGCTGCAAAGATCAGCCGTTGGCTCAGAGGTCATGGCATTGGTGAGCAGCACTACGATCAGTTGTGGCAGCCCGAGGTCGACCTGGGCGATGGCCACGTATACTTAGGGTTTCGTGATCTCATGGAGGTGCGTGTTGCAAGCGCCTTCATTGAGCGTGGCTTGAGTGCGCAGAAGGTGCGGCGAGCTACTGAACTCGCGCGTGAAATGGTGGTAGAGGAGCGTCCTCTTTCAACCGCAAAATTTCGAACGGACGGTCGGAGCGTCTTCCTTCAGCTCACCAAGGAGGATGGCTCTGATGCGATGGTCGATTTGTTTAGGCAGCAGCACGTGTTTCGCGAGGTCATTGAACCAAGTCTAAAGAACATCGAATTTGTAGATGGTATTCCGGCCAAGTGGTGGCCTAATGGCAAGCAGGCGCGCATAGTTGTTGATCCTCGCCGGTCATTCGGACAGCCAGTTGAATCTGAGAGCAACATTCCAACTGCAGTCCTTAGTGCGGCGGCCGAGGCGGAGGGGTCAGCCGAAGCTGCGGCAAAGGTCTGGCAAGTATCGGCGGCAGCTGTTCGCCGGGCCGTCGAGTTCCATAAAATTCAAACGCAGCGATTGGCGGCGTGAAGGTCCTCTTCGACAACTGCACGTCTCCAGTTCTCGCTAGCACACTTAACGGATTCATAGAGCACCTTGGCCATAGCGCTCATCATTTGAAAGACTTGCCTTGTGGGCGCAATGCTGATGACGTTGAGTGGATAGCACTCTTGGCACAAGAGTCTGGCACTTGGATGGTCATTACTGGGGACTATCGAATTCAAAGGAACAAGGCTGAGCGTGCAGCTTATCGACAAGCTAAGCTGTTCGGGTTTGTGCTGGCGCCCGCTTACCAGAAGACCCCAACGCATCAGATTGCATCACTCTTGTTATGGCGTTGGCCGGAGATGGAAAAGCTGTTCGAGCTGGTTGGCGGGGCAGCTCTTCATGAGCTTCCGATAGGCAGATCCGGAAAAATCAGGCCCTTGCCGCTGTAGGTCTCTGGGCTAGGGCCGACTATCGCATCGCGACCAGCATGCGTTGCGCGGCGGCATGCGCCTCGGTGCTGGGGACATTGGGATAGCCGATCATCAGCCCGTTCGGGGCATTGCGCCTTATGGCGTGAAGGGAGAGTGGCCCGGGCCCGATGCCCTTGCGGCGCAGCCGCTCGACCAGCTCCATGTCGTCCGTCGGCCCGCGCAGATGCGCCACGAAATGCATCCCGCCGTCCTGCAGTCTGATGTCGAGTTGCCGGGGCATCGCGGCCTTGAGCGCGGTTGCGAGTGCGTTGCGGCGCTCGGTGTAGAGGCTGCGCATCCGGCTCAGGTGGCGGGAAAAGTGGCCTTGCACCATGAAGGCCTCGACGAGCTTCTGCACCATCAAGGCAGGCGCCGGATGTGTGGCGCGCCCCAGGTGAATGAAGCGGTCGATCACGGCATCGGGCACGACCAGATAGCCAAGCCGCAAGCCCGGAAAGAGCACCTTGCTAAACGAGCCGGCGTAGAGAACACGGCCTGAGCGATCGAGACTCTTGAGCGCCGGCGGTGGCAGGCCACGGTGGTGGAATTCGCAATCGTAGTCGTCTTCCACGATGAAGGCGCGCTTGCGGTCGGCCCAGTCGAGCAGCGCAAGACGGCGATCGACCGGCAGCGTCATGCCAAGTGGAAACTGATGGGTTGGCGTGACCACGGCGAGCGCTGCGTCGGGCGCGATCCGGGTGCCGGCCGCGACGTCGAGCCCTTCGTCGTCGACCGGGATCGGAGCGAGCCGCAGGTTCGCCCCGCGCAGAAGCTCGTGCGCGAAGAAGTAGCCGGGGTCATCCACCCAGACCTCGTCACGCGGTGCAAGCAGCGCCTGGATGATGAAGCCGAGCGCGCCCTGGAAGCCCGCAGTGATCATGATCTGGTCGGCCGTGCAGGCGATGTCGCGCGCGATCCGCAGATAGCTCGCAATCGCCTGCCGTAGCGGCTCATAGCCCAAGATGTCGTGGGGATGCGCGAGCTGCTCGACGTCGACACTGCGCACAATGCGCACCGCGATCTGCGACCACTGCTTGCGCGGAAAGACATCGAGCGCGGGCAGTCCCATCTGAAACAGCAGCTGGCCAGGCGGAAAGCGCAGCCGCTGCGCCCGGCTCTCCGACTTAGCGGCCGGCCGCGCCCGGCGGCGGAGCGACAGTGCCGGATTGACCATGGTGCCGCGTGCGCCGGCCGCGATCGTGTAGCCCTCGCCGGCCAGCATCTGGTAGGCGACCTCGACCGTGCCGCGTGCGACGCCCAGTTGGCTTGCGAGCGTGCGGGAGGAGGGCAGACGAGCGCCGGCGGCGAGCCGCCCGGCGAGGATCTCGGAGCGCAGTCGCTGATAGACGTCGCGGTAGAGCGAATGGTCCGGGCGCGTTGGGGCGATGTCGTGTTGCCGGTTCATGATCGATTCTTTGGTGGGATCATTGGTCGATTCATTGCTCGATTCATTGCCCGATTCTTGGCCTAGTCCATTTCAGAAATCTTGGCCCTTCATCATAGGCCGATAACGGCTATGTAGCCAGCGTTCCCGGGGGATCGCCAGTCCGCAGAACCGCCGCGTCGCGGTCTTTGCGCATTGGCGCGGGGCAATGCCAACCGACCTCGGAGATATCATGCGATTCATCAAGCACGCTTTCGGGTCGCTGCGGCGAGGCGTCCTCGCGCTTGCGGCCGCTTCAGGAGACCGGCGTGCCATTCGCATGCTGCGGTCATTCGACAGTCGCGCGCTTGCCGACATTGGCATCAAGCGCGGCGAGATCGACTTTGCGGTCCGCCACGGACGACCGAGCGAGGTTGATGTCGGGCCGGTATGGCGTGCAAGCGGCCGCGACCAAGCCGGCGTGCCGCGGAGGAAGCCGGAGCGGGTACCACCGCTGCACGTGATCCTGCTCCTTCTTGGTCTCGCGCCGGTCGGAGCGCTGATGTCGTGGGGCCCATCTGCAACCAATGCGTCCACAGGAGAGCTACGAATGCACGACAAGCAGGTTTACGATTTCTGGTTTCCATCTGGTCTCGAGAATGCGGACCGGGAAACATTTCGTCGCCGGATCGAGTGGTGGTTTGCGGGCGGTGCGAATGCCGAGCTGCCGCCGTTCACGCACACCCTCATGGCCGCCAGATTGGGACGGCTCGACCATTGGCTCGCCACGCCACGCGGCCGGCTCGCGCTGATCATCGTGCTCGACCAGTTTCCGCGCGGCCTGTTCGCTGGCAAGGCGGACGCTTACGCGTCCGACCCGCACGCGCTCCGGATCGCCGAAGAGGGGCTGTGGAATGGTCACTATGATGCGCTGACGCAGCCCTGGGAGAAGACATTCTTCTTCCTGCCGATGGGGCACGCCGAAGGGCCTGGTCATCTGCATCGCGTTGATCGCGTTGTGGCGCTGGCAGAGAACGTGGTGCTCGACGCACCGGAGCGCTTCAGGATGTATTACCAGTTCTCGCTGAGCCAGGCGCGAGCCAATCGCGACTTGATCGCTCGTTTCGGGCGCTATCCCCATCGCAATGACATTCTGGGGCGCGCCTCTACGCCGGAGGAATCCGAGTATGTGAAAACTGGCAACTTCGTGCACCTGCGGCGACCGCCTGCCGAGCAGATGCCGGTTGCGGCGGAGTGAGGGGGTTATTTCGCCAGACCTACTCCAAGAAGCGCGCCCTCGCCTTGTGCGAGGCGCGCTTGCCGGGAAGCGCCGCTGCCGCCGCCTTCTGAGACGCAATGTGGTTCAAGCTCATGCTAACATGAGCTGGGCGCACGATGGGGCAGGTATGCAGGGCAAGATCGCACTGGAGGAACACTTCGCAATTGCGGAGACGCTGATGGAGTCGAAGCCGTTCGTTCCGGCCGACCATTGGCCGGAGCTCGAACACCGGCTCACCGACATCCAGGACAGGCGGCTCCGATTGATGGACCAGCACGGCATCGAGATGATGCTCCTGTCCCTCAACGCCCCGACCGTCCAGGCCGTCACCGAAACGCGGCGCGCGGTCGAGATGGCGCGGCGCGCCAACGAGGTGCTGGCCGAGGAAGTTGCCAAGCGCCCGCAGCGCTTTCAAGGACTGGCGGCGCTGCCGCTGCAGGATCCGGAGCTCGCCATCCGTGAGCTAGTCCGATGTGTGAAGGAACTGGGTTTTGTCGGTGTGCTCGCCAACGGCTTCTCGCAATGCTCCGATCCGGATACGCTGCTCTATTATGACCTGCCGCAATATTGGCCGTTCTGGGCGGAGGTCGAGCGGCTCGACGTGCCGTTCTATCTGCATCCGCGCAATCCCTTGCCGCAGGACGCCCGCATCTATCAAGGCGCCGAATGGCTGATCGGGCCGACCTGGGCCTTCGGTCAGGAAACAGCCGTGCATGCGCTGCGGCTGATGGGGTCTGGCATGTTCGACAAGCATCCTAGGCTGCAGATCGTGATCGGGCACATGGGCGAGGGCATCCCCTTCAATCTCTGGCGCGTCGACAACCGAAATGCCTGGGTCAAGGCGCCGCGCGCGCATCGCGGCAAGCGCGCGATTGCCGATTACTTCAACGAGAACTTCCACATCACGGTATCGGGGAATTTCTGCACGCAGGCGCTGCTCGCTACCATGAGCGTGGTCGGTGCGGGCCGCATCATGTTCTCGACCGACTGGCCGTTTGAAAACGTCGATCACGCGGCGGATTGGTTTGATCGTACGCCCATCGCCCCAGCCGATCGTCTGAGGATTGGTCGGACTAATGCGGTCGAGTTGTTCAAGCTCTATAAGCATCTGGCGCGCTCCTGACGCTTCGTTGGATGACATGAGCGATGATGCGGCTTGAGCCGCCGTGAGCGAGGGGGATCGGAGCTTGATAGAATTCATCTGCACCACCCTCCCGTCCCGGGTTATTTTTGGCCAGGGCACCAGCGTTCGTCTTCCGGAGGAGGTTGAGCGGCTGGGTCTGCAACGAGCTTTGGTGCTTGCGACGCCTTCACGGAAGCCGGACGCCGAGCGCCTGTCGGCCCATTTGGGTACGCGCTCGGCCGGAGTCTTGGCCACGGCGGTCATGCATACGCCTGTCAATGTCACCGAGGCGGCATTGGCAGTGGTGGAGAATCTTGGCGCCGACGGGCTGGTCGCCATCGGTGGCGGATCGACCACGGGCTTGAGCAAAGCTATTGCGCTGCGAACCGGCCTGCCGCAGATCATCATTCCCACTACTTATGCCGGCTCCGAGATGACGCCGATCGTCGGCGAGACGAAAGATGGCGGCAAAACCACCAAACGCTCACCGCGCATCCTTCCCGAGGTCGTCATCTACGATGTCGAGCGGACGCTGAGCCTGCCCGTTCCGCTTTCGGTGGCGTCCGGAATGAATGCGATCGCGCATGCGGTCGAGGCGCTCTATGCGCGTGACCGCAATCCGGTGGCCACGCTCATGGCGGAGGAGGGCGTGCGAGCGTTGGGGCAGGCGCTGCCTCGCATTGCAGCTCATCCGGTGGACCGTGACGTACGCGCCGAAGCGCTCTATGGCGCCTGGCTGTGCGGAGTTTGTCTCGGCTCCGTCAGCATGGCGATCCATCACAAGCTGTGTCACGTGATCGGAGGTCTGTTCAATCTGCCGCATGCGCAGACCCACACCGTGATCCTGCCGCATGCGACCGCCTACAACGCGCCTGCCGCGCCCGACGCCATGGTGCGGCTTGCGCGAGCGCTGGATGCTCCTGACGCGGCACTTGGCCTCTATGAGTTTGCGGGGCGGCTTGGCTGTCCTCGCGCGCTGCGCGACCTTGGAATGCCGGAGGCTGGCATCGATCAAGCCGTCACACTGTCGCTTCGTAATGCACCTTGGAATCCGGTGCCGATCGAAGCCGAGGCGGTGCGCGAGCTGCTCAGGCGGGCTTGGCGCGGCGACGTGCCGGCATCCGCTTTCCAGAGCTGAGCATCCGGGCGCGCTATCTCTTCACGCCCACAATCTCCGGCTGGCCCGTTTGGCTCCCTCCACCAGCGCCGCGAGCTTCGCCCAGGCGACGGAAGGGTGCACCTCATCGCCCGCGCCCGAGGAGGCGAAGCCGCAATCGTTCGACGCAATGACGCGCGCACGGCCAACCACACTGGCAAAGCGTTCGATGCGCTGCGCTACCAGCTCGGGATGCTCGACCAGACTGACGCAATGGGAAACGACGCCGGGAATAAGGAGCTTGTCGTCGGGGAGGTTCACCTCCTGCCAGAGCTGCCACTCATGCTCGTGGCGAGGATTGGCGGCCTCGAACGAATAGCCACAGACGTTGAGCTTCAACAGCAGGTCGACAAAGTGGCGCAGCTCCAGATCATGGACGCGCGGCGCCACATTGGTGCTGTAGCAGGTGTGAAAGCGCACGCGGTCCATCGGAATGCCCCGCAGCGCGTGATTGATGATCTCGACCTGCGCCGCAATGAAACGCCGGCAGTCCTCGATGCCGAGATCGGGGTGACGATCGTAATGTGTCGCCAGCCGCGGGTCGTCGACCTGCACGAGCAAGCCGGCATCGACGATCGCCTGGTACTCCTCATGCATCGCCTCCGCGAGCGCAACATAATAATCCTGATCGGTCGCGTAGTGCTGGTTGGGATAGTAGAGCGCGACGTTGCTCGGGCTGAGCGCCGTCATGAAGATGTCGGCGACCGGTCGGCTGCCGATAGCGGCCTTGAGATTGGCGATGTCGCGGGCCACCTCGGCATGCCCGGTGTAGCGGACCGGGCCGGTGCAGGCGAACACGCGGCGCTTGCGCGGCATCGCGAGTTGCAGGGGTCGCGCCGCGTACATGGCGCGGTTCTCCTCGTAGACCGCAGGGAAGGCAAGCTTGTCGCGGGTCGGGCCGGCATGTCCGAAGGTCGCCTCGATCGGAGCGAAGCCGGACAGGCGGCTTGCCGCATAGTTGTTCCAGCTCGATTTGCTGTGCTCGCCATCATCGACCACGTCGATGCCGAGCGCGAGCTGATGGGTGACAATGTCGGTGACGGAGGCGGCGATGTCGGCAGTGAGCGTGGGATCGGGGGCCTCGCCCGCCTCCTTGGCCTGCAGCCTGGCGTAGAGCTCGGGAGAGCGTGGAAGGCTGCCCACGTGGCTGGTGAGAATTCGGTCGGTGCTGTGCCGCATGGGGCTTTCCTGGGGCATGGTCAGGCGGATGAAAGCAGTGCTCAGTCAAAGCACCGCTCGGCCAGTCGGCATGCCACAAAGTCGCGCGCTCGGGAACAATACCGCTCGGGAACAATAGACGTCCTGCGCCAGTTACCATCTTGCCTGGTGCCGAGTCTCGCCCCCTCACATACCCTCGGGCTTGGCGCGGGTGACCTCGGCTCGGACTAACACTCCAGCCGGGGTCTTTGTTTTGTGGGGTATCGCCCCGTTGCGGGGTATTGGGTCGCGCCTAATGACGCCAACCCGCATACGGAGATGCCAAACCGGGAAAAGCGCTGCTAGGGGCTCGACCAGAGAGAATAGGCCGATAAGGTGGCGAACATCACCTCAACTCAGCCAAGTGCGCCCAGAGTAGCGGGGCTTCGGCGCTTTCAAGCTTCTCGGTTAGCTCTGCAAGCTTCTGACTTGCTGCGGTCAGGCGCGGTTTAGTGCTGCCTCGCAGAGCTTCACCGGATCGGCCTCGCCAGTTGCTTCAGCCGCCGCGACAATTCTCGCCTCGATTGCTTCGCGTAATTTGGGTTCAACAACAGCCAGATCGGCGGTTGCCATTTCGAGGGCAAGCGCTATGGCGGCCAGAGTCTCGGGTTTGAACGCGGGCATTTTTGTTGCATCCAACTTTGCGCTATCAGCTTCAGCAGCAAGTTGTCGCCCCCTGAAATTGAATGTCCCGAATGCGCCATGAAGTAGGCGCCATCGATCAATTTTCCGCGCTCCAGCCGTGAGATTCGGGATCGCCCGATCGCCATTCGTGAGAATTGGCAATTGATAGCCGATAGGCTGGCGGGGGTCGGCAATCAGCCGCCCCCGCCCCGATCAATCCAGCGGCTGAATGTGCACCAGCCAGCCATCGTGGTCGACGTACCAGACCGAGACTGGATTGGTGGAATTGTCGATCCAGGATTGCCGGTCCATGCTGAACGGCTCGGGCAGCGTATAGGCGGTGAACGTCTCGGTCTTCGGGTCGAAGCGCAGATAGCGCCCGCCATTGAGCTCGCCGGCCCAGACCTCGCCGTTCTTGTCGGCCCTGGCCGTATAGAGCGACGTATAAGGCGTGGGCAGCGGATATTCGTGGGTGCGCTTGGTCTTGATGTCGAATTTGATCAGCGAGCCGCCGCGGCCGGCTGACCAGTAGTTGCCTTCGCCGTCGAACTCGCCGCGCGCCGGGCCCGAATTCGGGCTGGTGTCGGCCTCGTAGAGCTCGCCGGTCTTGCGGTCGTAGACCACGACGCCGTCTCTGGGCCAGGCGCCGCCGCCGAAATACCGGCTGTCCCAGCTCATCGCGCTGCCATAGGTGGAGGCGAATTTCTTGGTCTTGATCGCCTCCATCGTGCTGCCGTCGACACCGTTGATGCGGGAGACTTCGCCGCGACGGAGGCGCCAGATGTGGCCTTCCTCGTCAAGGCTGTAGTTGCCGCCCATCGGCGAGTTGATCGGCTCCTCCACATTCCAGACCACGCGGCGGAAGTCCTTTGTCTTTGGATCGAGCGTCCAGATATTGTGCGCCCAGTTTTCCGAGCCCCAGACCTGGCCTTTCGGATCAACGTAGATCCAATGGGTGCCGGGGAGCGCATTTTTCTGCGGCGGCAGCGGAACGTGGAATTCCTCGACATGTCCGTTGGCGGGATTGAGCCGGCCGACATTGGAGCTGCGATGCGTCGAGTACCAGACATGGCGCTCGGCGTCGCCGCCGGTATCGTGGCCAGAGATGTCGAGGCGCGGCAATTCGTATTCGGTGATGATCACGTTGGTCTGCCGCCCCATTGGCCGCGGCTGCACGACGAAGTTCGGGTCTTTCGAGTCGGGTCCGCGGACCGAGGCGAGCCAGCGGGCAAACTTGGCCTCTTCTTCAGCCGTCAGGCGCCCGGGGTTGCGAATATTGATCAGCGGCGAGCCGGCGCCGTGGGTCATGCGGAAGATGATGTTGGCCCAGCCGCTCTCGTCGTAGCGGTTGCGGAAGATCTGCTGATACTCATGGCAGAAATTGCAATAGACCGTCAGCGTCTTCTTCTCCTCGCCGGTGCCGGGCAGGTTCTGCAGCCATTCCGAACCTGAAAGCTGCGCGGCGATCTGCGGGAACGGCGGCAGGAATTCACCCGGCGTCACGCGCAGCAGCGTAATGTCATCGATGGTTTCATCGCCTTTGATCTCCACTTTGGTGCGGGAGAACGGATAGAACTCCTTCGGCTTGGCGATGCGCAGCGTATAGGAGCCGGACACAACCTTCGGGAACTCGTAGTGCCCATCTTTACGGCTGTAGACGGTGGTGCGGATTGCAGTCTCGTCCGAAATGAGTTGCACCATGATGCCTTCGATCGGCTCGCCGCGGGCATTCTTGACGAGGCCCTTCGGCCCACCGGTCAGCGCGCCGTAGAGCGCCGCGCGCGCCGGCGCCTTCGCGCCCTTGTAGCGGGGGTTTAGCGGCAAGGTCTCGGAGTCCCAGCAGCACTTCTCGTCCCGCAGCCAGCTCATGAGATCGGCCAGGTCGCCCTCGTTGAGGACGTGCTTGTAGGCCGGCATGTTGGGGCTGCCGTTGAGGATCTTGGCTGTGACGGTCGTGTCGTTGACCGGATCGCCGCTGACCAGTGTCGGGCGCTTGAACAAGCCCACGAGCTTCGGCGCGCCCCCCTGGGCAAACTCGTTGTGACACATCCAGCACTTGTAGAAGTAGATTTCCCGGCCGCGCTCCGGCCCGCTCTGGGCGGCTTTGCGGAATTCGTAGATTTCCAGCGCGCGCTGATTGTAGTCCTTGGCCGGCGGCGCAGGTTCGGCCCGGGCAGGCGGCTGGCGCGTCTGCTGCTGCGCCGATGCCGTCGAGGCAAAGCCGGCCAGCACGATGGCTGCCACGAGTGGGAAGAGTCTGGCGGGTACAACCGGAATCGATCTGGAATTCATCAGCAACCTCCCTGCGGCCTTCCGTCTTGCGATCTGGCCTTGGGAAGCATCCTAGTGCCCGGCGCGGCGATGGCAACAGTGCCGTGACGCTCGCATTTTTCATTCTGGTCGCGTTGCGAGGCGCGCCCGCTTTTGGCTGATTCTTAGCTGGTCGGAGCGCCGAGATTTGAACTCGGGACCCCCAGTCCCCCAGGATTGGATCCAAATGCAAGAAAGCCCCGTTTTACGGGGGCTTTTGCAATTATCAGAGAGAGTGTGACGGCTGAGTGTGACGACTCGTTAGTGTGCCGGCTTATCTTTGGCTACCGGCCCAGGGATGCAAACTGCGTGCGGTTTGGGAGCCCTCCCGACAGTTTGCAAATCAAATTGAAAGAGCCCGTTTTCGCATTCTCGCTTGGAGGCATAGCCAGTGACTACGGCTGGCATGCTATCGAGTGATAGCCACATTACGAGCGCCCAGATTTCCATGGCTACCCTCGTCAGTCCGTCTGCACCGAGACCACGGCGTTCTTTTCCACGTACACGTACATCACCACGCGCGGCCCGATCGCATAGATATATTGTTCGAAGCGGCCGGACCTGGTCGTGGTGGCACTCGACCGGCTCCACCGGCCGCACTTGATGCGCAGGTCGTCAGGCGACAAGCCGATCAGGTCTTTCGGCGAGGCGCTGCACCGGAACATCATCGCCATCTCGATCTTGGGATCGGGGTTTAGATAGTCGCGTGCTGCCTTGCGATAGGCTTTGATCTCAGCGTCTGTGAGCCCCTGGCCGTGCGCTGCGGTCGCCAGGAGCAGTGTAAGAGCGATGATGATGTGGCGCATAAGAACGGCCTGATCAATATCTCGCGCCGGATCGGCGGGGCGATGAACAGCGTCCCATAGATGCCAAGCCCGATCGCGATTGCGCCGAGCACCGCGACCTTGACACGGTCGTCGGCGAAAGACTTGCGCCCGAGCCACCACGGTAAGAATTGCCACATATTCGTGTAGTACATCAAGTGAACGTTGGTGGAACGGTGAACGATCAGTGTGACGGCTGAGTGTGACGGATTCCGTGCTGTGTGCCTACTCTTGGAGGTCTTTAGTTCTCTCTGCGTTCATGTTTTTAAGGGGCGATGTTCTTTTCAGAAGTGGCCGTCTTTCGGGGGGTTCTAGCTGGTCGGAGCGCCGAGATTTGAACTCGGGACCCCCAGTCCCCCAGACTGGTGCGCTAACCGGGCTGCGCTACGCTCCGAAGGGGGCGGACTATAGTGAGCGGGGGTCGGGGAGGCAACCGGCAGGGCGGGATTTGGGCAAGGCGAACACACCCTCCGTCATGCCCGCGCTTGTCGCGGGCATCCCGACAAGGGACGCACGGTGCCTGCCTAAGCGGAATGGCCGGGACAAGCCCGGCCATGACGAAACTCGTGATTCAGTCTCTAGGACACCGCCGGCTGCGCCACGAGCCCGGCCCGCCCGGGCATCTCCGCCGTCCCCCGGCGCGCCGCGTGGCCGGCCAGCAGGAGCCCCCAGACCATGCCCATGATCAGGTAGTAGTGGCGCCAGTGCTGCACGTCGATGATGTAGCTCTCGCCGACCTCGCCCAAGAACGCCGCGTAGACCGCGCAGTAGGTCGGCTGCCACGGCGTGCGCGCGAACACGTGGCGCAGCCCGATCGCCACCGTCACCAGCACCAGCGCGATGAACGCGAAGCCGCCGAGCCAGCCGCCGGCCATGAAGGAGTCGAGGAACGAGTTGTGCGGATCCTCGGGGAAATATTTCGAGAACTGCAGCGGGCCGATGCCGAGCGGGTGGTCGAGCG
>Ga0137409_10006393_pt1 | contig 12237 bp, 16 predicted proteins | sample CZODoug1_16funga_FD_122059 | JGI IMG/M metagenome (GOLD analysis project Ga0137409, IMG submission 122059) | Vadose zone soil fungal communities from Angelo Coast Range Reserve, California, USA - CZODoug1_16fungal (Hybrid Assembly) | ecosystem: Environmental > Terrestrial > Soil > Vadose zone... | reverse complement strand
GGCTACTCGGCGACCGCGGGCGACGACTGGATGCGGCCCGCGCTGTGCGAGGACGCGCTGCGCCTGGGGCGCATCCTCGCCGAGCTGGCGCCCGGGGAACCCGAGGTGCACGGCCTGGTGGCGCTCATGGAGATCCAAGCCTCGCGCTTCCGCGCACGCACCGGCCCGTTGGGCGAGCCGATTCTGCTCATGGATCAGGACCGAGCGCGCTGGGATCACCTCCTGGTGCGGCGCGGTCTGGCGGCGCTCGAGCGCGCCGAAGACCTCGAGCGCAGCGCGGGCGGTGCGCTGAGCCCCTACACGCTGCAGGCTGCCATCGCCGCCTGCCACGCGCGGGCGCGCACGCACGCCGAGACCGACTGGAAGCGCATCGTCGCGCTCTACGACGGACTCGCCCAACTCGCGCCCTCCCCCGTGGTCGAGCTGAACCGCGCGGTCGCCGTGACGATGGCCTACGGTGCGGAAGAGGGATTGGCGCTCGTCGACGCGATCGCCGCCGAACCCGCGCTGCGGGGCTATCACCTGCTGCCCAGCGTGCGCGGCGATTTCCTAATGAAGCTCGGACGCCTCGACGAAGCGCGGGGAGAATTCGAGCGCGCGGCCTCGCTTACGCGCAACACGCGCGAGATCAGGCTGCTGCTCGATCGTGCCGCGGCGCTCCACCCCGGGCTGCGCGTGGTGAAGTAACGCTCAGATCACGACCTTGGTCCCTATGCCCCTGGGAAAGATCTCCTCGGGCGTAAAGCGGCGGCGCGCGATACCCTGCTGATGCGTATACAGGGCCATCTGCTCCCAGGTCGGGCGGTTCTCCTCGATACCGTAGGGAAAGGGATCGCCGCCGAAGCGCTCGCGCATCTCGCTGGCATAGGTGGACAACCAGGCGACCGGGTAGCGAGACACGGCGGGATCGAGCAGGCGCTCGATGCTGCGGCGCTTTGATTCCTGGAAGGCGTTGTAGAGATTGCGCGCCGCCCAGGGGTGCTCGTCGACGATTCTCCTTCGCATTGCGATGATGTGCATGATCGGCCACACCCGGGTGCGCTTGTAGTACTCCTCCTCCATTTCCAGGTAATCCGGAAACAAGCGCACCACGTCGGGGTGCCCTTCCAGAAAAGATGTCGGCGGCCTGGCGATGATGGCGCAATCGATCTCGCCCGCGGCAAGGAGCTGCGACAGCGATTTGTCGGCGATCCGCGCGAGCTTCACGCCTTGCGGCAGGTCGAGCTCGACCTTCTCCTCGCGGCCGGGCGAATTCGCCCCGGCCTGGACCCAGTACACGTCCTCGAGCTTCACGCCCATGTCGTTGTGCATCCAGCCGCGCATGTACACCGCCGCCGAATGCGCCCACTCGGGCGAGCCGACCTTCCTGCCCCTCAGGTCCTCGATTTTCCTGATGCCGCTCTTCCTGTTCACGTAGAACGAGCTGAAGCGGAACAGCCGCGAGCACACCACCGGCAGCCCGATGATGTCGGCGTCAGCGCGGGTCACCTGCGCGGCGAACTTGGCGAAGGACAGCTCGGAAAGGTCGAATTCCCGGTTCGCGGTAAAGCGCGCGAAGCACTCGTGGTGCGGCAGGTCGAGCCAGTTGTGGTCTATGCCCTCGGCCCTGACCGCCCCCGTACGGAAATCGCGGAAGTGATCGTAGTCGGTGGTGGCGATCGTGAGATTCAGTTTAGACATGGCTCTTCGGCATGGCGGTTCCGGTCGTCGAAAGGCGCGATGATAGCGGGATTTTCCATTAGGATTCGTCCGGATGAAAATCGCCACCTGGAACGTCAACGGCTTCCGCGCGCGCCAGGCGCAGTTCTCCGACTGGCTCGCCCGCGACCGGCCGGACGTCGTTTGCCTGCAGGAGCTGAAGGCCGAGAGCGCGCAGATCCCGGAGCAGCCCGTGCTCGGGGGCTACCACGCCTACTGGCACGGCCTGCGCGCCTACTCGGGCGTGGCCCTGCACGTGCGCAAGGGGCTCCTAGCCACCGAGCCCGTCTATGGCCACCCCGAGTTCGACATGGAATCGCGCATCGTGCAGGCGCAGCTGGGCAATCTCGTCCTTGCCTCCGTATACGTGCCGAACGGCGGCAAGGACTACGAGGCGAAGCTGCAGTTCCTGGTGCGGCTGGCGGGCTGGACGAAGCAGCTCGCCCGCGAGGGGCGCGAGCTGATTCTCTGCGGCGACCTGAACGTCACCCGCAGCGACCTCGACCTGCATCCGAAGGAAGTGAAGCCCGGCATGATCGGGCAGCGCGAGGAGGAGCGCGATCTCTTCGACAGGCTGCTCGGCGACCGCCTCGTCGACGTCGCCCGCGCGCTCGACCCGGAAAATCCCAATCTCTTCACCTGGTGGGCCCCGTGGCGCAACATGCGGGCGCGCAATATCGGCTGGCGCATCGACTACATCCTCGCCTCGCCCTCGATCGCCGCGCGCGCCTCGAGCTGCACCGTGCTCGCCGACGTGGGCACCAGCGACCACGCGCCGGTGATGATGACCACGGCCTAGTCTGGCAGCCTTACAATCGATTCCATGATCGACCTCGTCATCGACAAGCGGCAGCGGGACCTCGGCGGCTTCACGGTCGGGCGCGTGCTGCCTTTCACCAAGCGCCGCATGGTCGGGCCGTTCATCTTCCTCGACCACATGGGGCCGGTCGACTTTGCCCCGGGGCTCGCGAGGAGCGCCGACGTGCGCCCGCATCCGCACATCGGCCTGTCGACGGTCACCTACCTCTTCGAGGGCGAGATCATGCACCGCGACAGCGTCGGCTCGGAGCAGGCGATCCGCGCGGGAGAGGTGAACTGGATGACCGCCGGGCGGGGCATCACGCACTCCGAGCGCTTCGAGAAAGCGCGCGCCGGCGGAGACCGGGTGCATGGTATCCAGGCGTGGGTGGCGCTTCCCCGCGAAGAGGAGGAAGTCGCGCCGTCCTTCGCGCACCACGGCCCGGACGACCTTCCGGCCTACGAGGGCGGCGGCCTGCGCGCGAGGCTGCTCGCGGGCACGGCCTTCGGGGCGAGAGCCCAAGTGAAAACGCACTCGCCCCTGTTCTACGTCCACTGGGCCCTGGCCGCCGGCGCGACCGCGCAGCTGCCGGCAGAGTACCCCGAGCGCGCCGCCTACGTCGTCGAAGGCGAGGTCGAGGTGGAAGGACAACGTTTCCGGGGCGGCCAGATGCTGGTGTTCCGGCCAGGCCAGCCGGTTCTTTTCAACGCCGCGACGCCGTCGACGATCATGCTCCTCGGCGGCGAGCCGGTCGGCGAGCGCTTCATCGAGTGGAATTTCGTCTCCTCCTCGAAGCAGCGCATCGAGCAGGCGAAAGCCGACTGGCGAGCCGGGCGCATGAAGCTGCCCGACAGCGATCACGACGAGTTCACACCCCTGCCCGAAGATCCGGCTAGCTGACCGCGACCGCGCCGATCCAGCCCGCCAGGGCGTCGAGCATCTCCACCCTCACCTCGGCATCCGTGCGCCCGGAGCGTACCGGCACCTGGAACGAATGATCGGCGTCGGCGAAGACCTTCAACGTCGCTCGCGCTCCGAGGCGATCGGCCAGCGGAGCAAGAAGCCCGAGGTCGGCGAGCTCGTCGCGACTCCCCTGCAGGAACAGCATCGGGATGTTGACGTCGAAGAGATGCTTTCCGCGCTCGTCCGAAGTCCGTCCGGGTGGATGCAATGGAAAGCCGAGGAAGGCGAGGCCGCGCACGCCCGGCAAGGGCGATTCGGCCTGAGCCTGCGAGCTCATGCGGCCGCCGAAGGACTTGCCGCCGGCGAGGAGCGGGAGTCCCGGCGCGAGGCGCGACGCCTCGGCGACCGCGGCGCGCACCGCGGCCTGGGCGAGGTGGGGCGCGTCCGGGTGCTTCGAGCCTCGCTCCATGTAGGGGAACTGATAGCGGAGCGTGGCGATATCGCGCTCGGCGAGCCCCTGCGCAATCGAAACCATGAAGGGATGCCCCATACCGGCGCCCGCGCCGTGCGCGAGCACCACGCAAGCGCGCGCGTCGGCCGGCACCTGCAGGAGCCCCGACACGGTCCGCTCAGCATCGGTGCGGATCGTAACCGGCCGTGGATCGCCGGAAGTCATTGTTGCGATCGAATCGATTTGTTCGATGGACAGGGAGGAACGATACACCACGTGAGGACGAGAGCCTCTCGTGGGCGTGCTACAGTATCTCGCAGGATTCGAGACAGGAGCCCGCATGAAAGACGAAACGAAGGAATCGCGCGTCCTGGGCCATATCCAGCGCCTAGTCTCCGAAGAGCACCAGCTCTTCGACCACCCTTCGCCCTCCGCGGAGCAGAGCAAGCGCCTGGCGGACATCCAGGTCGAGTTGGACCAGTGCTGGGACCTGCTGCGGCAGCGGCGGGCGCTGCGCGAGACCGGGCACAAGCCCTCCGAGGCGCACGTGCGCCCCGCGAGCGTGGTGAAGAACTACGAAGGCTGAGCCCGTGGAGGAGTACCGCGGCACGAGCATCGTCGTGCGCTTCGACGGCGCGAAGTGCATTCACTCGCGCCACTGCGTGCTCGAGCGGCCCGCGGTGTTCGAGGCGAACGTGCAGGGTCCGTGGATTCATCCCGATGCGGCCTCGCCCGAAGGTTCCACCCAGGTCGCGCATAACTGTCCTTCGGGAGCAATCACCTACGAAAGGCTGGACGGCGGACCCGAAGAGGCTCCTCCTCCGGTGAACACCGCGCACGTCCGCGAGAATGGGCCGCTCGCGCTGAGCGCCGAGTTGGTCGTCGGCGGCAAGGCGGCGGGATATCGCGCGACGCTGTGCCGCTGCGGCGCCTCGAAGAACAAGCCTTGGTGCGACAGGAGCCACGTCGCGGCCGGGTTCAAGGCGAGCGGCGAGCCGGCGACGACCGAGGCACCCTCGCAACTCGCGAGACGCGACGGGCCGCTTTCGATCACGCCGACGAAAAACGGACCGCTCGAAGTGAGCGGGAGCCTCGAGATCTGCAGCGGTACCGGGCGCACCGTGCTGCGCACGCAGCAGACCTGGCTGTGCCGCTGCGGCGGCTCGTCGAACAAGCCGTTCTGCGACGGCACACACAAGAAGATCGGCTTCATCGGCTAGGAAAAGCATCGTGGCCGCGGCATGCACCCATCTCGACCAGGTCCGCGACGTGAAGCCGCGCACGCCCAAGGGCTGCGAGGAATGCTTGAAGGCGAAGATGCAATGGGTCCATCTGCGGCTGTGCCTCAACTGCGGCTACGTCGGCTGCTGCGATAACTCGCAGGGCAAGCACGCGACCAAGCACTTCCACCGGACGCAGCACCCGGTCATGAAGAGCTTCCAGCCCGGCGAGGACTGGGGCTGGTGCTTCGTGGATGAAATGATGATGGAGCCCGCCCCGAAGCCCCGCTAGAGCCCGCGCGTCCGGTCGCAACGCGCAAGCTGTCCGCAAGCCGCCGCCCTCGTCCCGCCACAATTGATCCGCGCCTTTCCAGCGCGCGGGCCGGGGTGCGCCGTCGTGGAAGCGCGAGACGCTCAGCCTGCGCTAGCTCGCGAAGGCGGGATCCGGATGCCGCTCTCGGACAGGTAGCGGGTGACCGCTCCCGACTCCAGGCGCGTGCCGGCGAGCCCGACGTGGCCGTCCGGGCGCAGCAGATAGAAGGACGTCGCCGGAATACGCGCACGCGTGAGCTCTGTCGCGTTGTGCCGTTCGTCGGGGATGGCGTGCACGCCGAGCAGGCCACCGGGCTGCGGCGCTTCTGCGGCGGCCTGCCCGAAGACCAGCAGATTGAAGCGCGTGTCGTCGAGCTTGCCGAACAGGTCCTCGACCGGGCCGCCCGCGCTCATTTTCAGGCGCAGCCACGGAAAACGGTCGCCGGCCTGCGGCGCGTCCTGCGGCAGGTCCGCGAGGGTGTGTGAGAGAGGGCTTTCCGGGTAGCGGATGCCGGTCTGGGAGATGGTGAGGAACGCGAGCCGGCGCACCCGATCGATGCTCATCGCGAAGGCGGCGATCCGCGCGACGATCTGGGTGCGGAACAGCCCCGCGATACGGCTGTCGGAAACGACCAGCGTGAACGCGCGGTCGGTGGTGCGCAGCAGCCGGTGGGCGACCGGGATGCGTTCGGATGCGTAGCTGTCGAGCAGCGCCGCGTCCGCCTTGCCGGAAACGACGAGCGCGAGCTTCCAGGCGAGGTTGTAGGCGTCCTGGAGTCCCGTGTTCATGCCCTGCCCGCCCATCGGGCTGTGCACGTGCGCCGCGTCGCCGAGCAGGAAGCAGCGCCCTTCGCGGAAACGCTCGGCGCAGCGATGATGGATGCGGTAGCTCGAAAACCAGCTGCAGCGCTTGAAGGAGAGCTGCGCTCCGGCCTCCTTCTGCAACGAGGGGATCGTTTCTTCGAAAGTGACGTCCTGCTTTTCCCGGAGGTGCTCCGGCAGGATGCCGATGACGCGCCAGCGGTCGGTCCCGCGCATCGGAAAGAACAGGTGGAATCCATCGCGCAGGAGGTACACGTTCAACTCGCCCGGCACCATGGAGCCGGTCGCCTCGGTATCGGCGACGAAGAACACATGCTCGTACGGGGCGCCGGGAAAGGTGATGCCCGAACGCTCGCGCACGGTGCTGCGTCCGCCGTCGCAGCCCGCCATATAGGAGGCCGTGATTGCCCGGGCCGTGCCGTCGGGGTTCTTCAGCGTCGCGGCGACGCGGTCCGCCGATTGCTCGAAGGACAGGAGCTCGGTGTTCCACTGCACCGCCATGCCCCACTCGCGCAGGCGCTCGCCCATGATCCGCTCGTTGTCGTCCTGGCCGAGCATGAGGACGAACGGAAACGGGCTCAGGCTCTTCCCCATGTCGCCGATCGGAATGCGCGCCCGCAATTTCCCCTTCGCCCACATATTGGCGGCGCCGCCCTGCTTGCCAAGCTCGAGCGCCCGCTCCGCGATGCCGAGCTTCGAGTAGATCTCCAGGGTGCGCGCGTGCACCGCCATCGCCCGCGTCTGCTGCGCCGGCCCGGAATGCCTGTCGACGGTCATCGCGCGGATACCGCGGCGCCCGAGCTGGTTGGCGAGCATCAGGCCGGTGGGGCCGCCGCCGACGATCAGCACATCCGTATCCATGCGATTCCCTGCTAGTCGTCGAGCGAGATGTGGCGCTCGCGCGCGAGCGCGGTCCAGCGCGCGATGTCGGCCCGCATGAAGGCCCCGAACTGCTCGGGCGTCATCGGCATGGTTTCGATCGCCTCGCTCGAGAGGCGATCGCGCAGCGCTGGCGCGGCGAGCGACTTGTTGATCTCGGCGTTGAGCTTTTGCGTGATCTCGGCCGGCAGCTTCGCCGGGCCCACGATGCCGTACCACTGCACGCCGTCGAAGCCCTTGAACCCCGATTCCTCGAAGGTGGGCACGTCCGGCACCAGCGGATGGCGCTTCAGGCCGGTAATGGCGAGCGGCTTGAGCTTCTTCGCGCGGATGTGGGGCAGCGCCGCGGCGAATCCCGGCATGAGCACATTGATCTGCCCGCCGAGCATGTCGGTGATCGCGGGCCCGATGCCGCGGTAGTGCGCGTACGCGACCTCCTCCACGCCCGCGGCGGCCCTGAACTGCTCGATCGCAAGATGGTTGAGCAGTCCGATTCCGCCCGTGGCCCAGTTGAGCTTCGTGGGATTGTTCCTGGCGTAATCGATGAAGGCTTTCAGGTCGGACGGCGGCACCGAGGGCGTCACCACCAGGATGTTGGGTGTGCCGCCGACCATGGCGATCGGCGTGAAGTCGCGCACCGCGTCGTACGGGAGCTTGCGCACCGCGGGGTTGGTGCCGTGGGTGCCGACGTAGCCCACCATCAGCGTGTAGCCGTCGGGCGCGGCGCGCGCCGCCGCCATGGCCGCGATCGAGCCGCCCGCGCCGCCGGTGTTCTCGATGACGAAGGACTGCGAGAATGCGCGGCCGAGCTCGTTGCCGACGGTGCGCCCGATCAGGTCCAGGCCGCCGCCGGGCTGGGCGGGAACGATGATCTTCACCGGCCTCGTGGGATAGGTCTGCGCCTGGGCGAGCCCCGGCAGCAGGGCGAGCACGGCGAGGAGCGAGGCGGCGGAGCGCTGGATCATGACATTCCCCGGAAAGAACGAGCGGAGTCTAACCGAAGTCGTCGGCCCTCTGCGGGCCGGAGCTCATCCGGCCGCGATCGAATCGACCTTGTCCGGGTAAAAGGCGAGCAGCTCCTTGATGGCGAGCATGTCGTCGTACGGGTCCTCGTAAGTCCACACCGCGTTTTCCGCCCCGCCCTTGAGCGAGTAGTACGAGGCGTGGCCCTTGAACGGGCAATAGGTCCGGTGCCCGGTGCGCGCCAGCCTGTCCATCTTCACGTCCTTGCGCGGAACGTAATAGACGACGGGATAGTCGCCCTCTTTCAGCGCGAGCGCTTCGCGGCTGTCCGCGAGGACCTCGCCCCCGGCGGTCACGCGGACGCGGACTCCCGCGGGATCGATGGTGATGTGCGGTGCCGGGGCGCCTTTCATCTCAGCGCCGCCTTCCACGGCCCGATCGCGGCTTCCCAGGACGCGCCGGTCCTGCAGGCGATCGACGCGCTGCCGGCCCGTTGGAGGGCTCCCCGGCTTTCTCCAGCAGCCAGCCACGGAACGCCACCACCGCCGGGCGGTCCGCGATCACCTCGGGACACACGATGAAGTAGGCCGACCCCGGTTTCATTTCGATCCCGAATGGCTCGACCAGCCTCCCCGAGGCGAGGTCGGCGTCGACCAGCGGGCGAAGAGCCAATGCGACGCCGAGCTTCTGAGACGCCGCTTCGAGCGAAAGCATGTTCGTCGAGAAGCGTGGTCCGCGGCTGCCGTCGACCTTGTCCGCCACACCCGCCGCCTCCAGCCATTTCTGCCAGGCGTCGCCGTGCGCGACGAGATCCATCGCGTCGTCGTGCAGGAGCACATGCCGGGCGAGGTCCGCAGGCTCGCGCAGCGGCGGGTCGCCCGCCACCAGTTCCGGGCTCGCGACCAGGGCCATCGTGACGCTGAACAGGCGGTCGGCGCGGAACCCGGGGTAGTCGCCCGTGCCGAGGTGGATCTCGACGCCCGAGGACTCGCTCCGCAAGTCGAGGTTGCTCATCAGCGCCGCAGCGTCGAGCGCGCCCGCATCGACCATTCTGCTCGAGGCGGCGACGCGCACCTCGATATCGGGCGCGAGCTTCGAGAACTCCGCGAGCCGCGGCATCAGCCAGCGCGCGACGAATACCGGAGGCGCAGTAATGGCGAGTTCGGTCTCTTCGCTTCGCTCGTGGATCGTTTCCACAGCGGCGGCGAGCGCGTCGAAGCCTTCGCGCAACTTCGGCAGGCTGGCTCGCGCCGCCTCGGTAAGCTGCACGCCGCGCCCCTCGCGGCGGAACAGCTCGATGCCGAGGTACTCCTCGAGACTCTTGACCTGGTGGCTCACCGCGGCCTGCGTGATGTGGAGCTCGGCCGCGGCCTCCTTGAACGAGAGATGGCGCGCGGCCGACTCGAACACTCGCAGCGCGTTGAGCGGCGGCAGACGGTAGATCACGTTTGGCGTGAGCTTTTCTTATGGATGACGTGAGAATACATCGTTTGTCGTTGCGATCTCCAGCCCATATCCTATGACACATGAAAAACCGTCTTGATCACTATCCGACAGCAAACGAACTGCGTGCGCTGGAACTGGCCGCTCACCGCGCCCGCTCCCAGGAACTGTTGCGGCTGATTCGCAGCGCCACGGCCGGTCTGAAGGCGTTCGTCGGGCGCCTCACTCCCGTCGCGCACGGCGAAGAAGGGGTTGGACATGCGTAAGCACAAGGAATTCGCAACATCGTTCTGGAGCAGGGCGTCGAAGTCCCTGCCGGCCTCGGTGCGTCAGCGCTACGCGCCGCAGCTCAAGTCGGCGGAGCGCCTCGACCTCGCACTCGACCGCGCCATCGAGTTCTTCACGCGCCGTCCGGCGCACTGAGCAAGCCCGTCCCCGGGGCGTTCTCCTCCTCCTTTGGCGCCCCGGGGATTTTTCACGGTGTGCGTTCGGCACAAAACCGCTATGCCGGATGACAGGGAGAACGCAGGTCCGGAATCCTAAAGTGTCTCCATCGGGGGGCGATTTCCGCCGCCCGAAAAATGGACAAGGGAGACCGCCATGACCGACCGCTACCCGACGCCCGAAGAAATGACCGCGCTCACTGTCGCGGCTCACCGCAACCGCGCGCGCTGGATGAAGGTTCTGTTCCGCCTGATCGTCCGCACCGCGAAATCGCGCATCGCGCACCTCGCCGCGGTGCCCGCCCCGAAGGGGATGAGCCATGTGTGACACATTCACGACCCCCTTCTGGCGCGCGATGGCGCAGGCCCTCCCGCAGGAAGTGCGGCATCGCTACCTACCGCAGCTCAAGTCCGCGGAGAATTTCGAGCTGCTGCTCGACGAGGCAGCGGAAGCATGGAAGTCGCTTGCCGAGCTGCTCCACTTCTCGACGCACCGCTCGGCGCACTAGAGCTCAGTCCTAGAGTATGCGCTCGCCGAACTTCTTGAGCGCCCGCTCGGACAGCGTGAGACCGAGTCCGGGTTGCTCCTTCAGCGTCAGCATGCCCTTGGCGATCTTCGGCGGGTCCTCGAACAACTCGGCTTGCAGCGGATCTCGCTCCGGATCGGTGAAGGACTCGACGATGACGCCAGCGGGGCTCGCCGCGACGATGTGTGCGTGGATGAAGCAGTCGTGGTGCGGCGCCACCTGGACGTGGTTGAACTCGCACAGCGCCGACAGTTTCCTTCCCTCGGTGAAGCCGCCCATCATGGTGCAGTCGAACTGCAGAATCTGGATCGCGCCTTCCTCCAGTAGGGCGCGGCAGCCGTAGCTCGTCAATTCGCTTTCGCCCGCCGAAAGCGGGATGCGCGTCTTCTGCGCGAGGAGCTTCAGCTCGCGGCGGTCGTCGACCCAGCGCACCGGCTCCTCCAGCCAGCGAGGGCTCAGAGGCTCGAGCAGCCTCGCGCCCTCGATCGCGGTGGCGAGGTCCCAGCCGCGGTTGACGTCGACCATCAGATCCTTGTCCTCCCCGATCACCTCGCGCACCAGCTCCAGGCGCTGCATGTCCTGGGCGAGCGGCAGGCCGCCCGCCTTTGCCTTGAAGCCGGTGTGCCCCTGGCCTTTCAGCATCTGCATCTCGTCCTTCAGCTCCGACAGCGTCTTGCCGTCGCGGTAATAAGCACAGGTGACGTAGCAGGGCACCACGTTGCGGTAGCCGCCGAACAGCCGATACAGCGGGAGCCCCGCCTTCTTCCCGACGATGTCCCAGAGCGCGATATCCACCGCCGCCGAAATCCGTACGATCGCCTCGCGCGTCCATTTCTTCTCGTGCGAAAGGCACTGCCAGGTGAGCGCGAACAACTTCTGATAGAGCGCCTCGGGCGCGAGCGCGTCCGCGCCGACGATCAGATCGGCGATGCCGGTCTTGACCGCGTCGATCGCCGCCTCGATCGGCGTGTAACTTGTCGCCAGGCCTATGCCCTCGATGCCTTCGTCGGTCTGGATGCGGACCAGGATCTCGTTCGCCTTGGGCACGATGAAATGCGACACCCAGTGCGGGCGGCCGGTGTCGGGAGCGCGGAGGATGTGGACCTGGAGTTGGGTGATTTTCATGTGCGTGGGCCGACGGTCGAGGGCTATCTCGGATGTTTCAAGAATAGTCTCCAAACCGCCCCCTTCATGTCAAACTCGGACCCCGGCTCCCCGATTCCGTGGTCCCTCTGACGAAAATTCTCCGCATTGCGCCGACGCTCCTTTGCACGGCGCTCGCCGGCTGCGTCGGCGTTCCGGTCGAAGATCTGCTCGCCTCGACCGCGATCGTCGCCAAGCTCCCGATCGAGAGCGGCACGCTGGTCGAGGCGGCGCGGTTCTCCGCGGGCCGCCCGGGCGAAGCGCCGCCCGGCGACTGGAGCCGCTTCGTCGTTTCGCCCTTCGCGTCGAAGAGCGAGTACGCCCTGGTCGACGGCGCCCCGGACGTGGTGCTCGAAGGCCGCGCGAATGGCTCTGCCTCCGGTTATTACCGGCGCATCCGCATCGACCCGGCGCGCTATCCCTGGATCGAGTGGCGCTGGCGCGTCATGCAGCCGCTGGCCCACACCGACCCCCGCGTCCCCTCGCGCGACGACTCGGCCGCGCGCGTGATCGTCGCGTTTCACGGCGACGTGAAACGCCTGGACATCGGCGAGCGCTTTACGCTCTCACTCTACAAGGCGCTCACCGGCGAGAAGATGCCCTACGCGATCATCATGTATACCTCGTCGGACGA
>Ga0137409_10003771_pt1 | contig 12237 bp, 11 predicted proteins | sample CZODoug1_16funga_FD_122059 | JGI IMG/M metagenome (GOLD analysis project Ga0137409, IMG submission 122059) | Vadose zone soil fungal communities from Angelo Coast Range Reserve, California, USA - CZODoug1_16fungal (Hybrid Assembly) | ecosystem: Environmental > Terrestrial > Soil > Vadose zone... | reverse complement strand
TGTCTGGCGGCCACCATGCGCACGGCCTTGGGGAGATCTCGCGACAGGTCACGCTCGGCGAGGTGCCCCCACGCGCCTCGCCGCGCGGCTTCGAGAAGGAGCGTGGTCGATGCGCGCCGACGGCCGAGCAGGACGACGCCCGTGTCAGGGCTGAGGCGCTTCAGCGCCGGCAGTGCCACGAACGCCCGACGCGGGAAGCGCGCGGCATCGAGCAGCAGGACACGCGGGCGATAGCGCCGAAGCACCCGGTGCGCGCCGGCGAGCGACGTACCCCGGCTGGCGATGCGCTGCTCGGCGAGAATCGTCTGGCATCGCAGACGCAATGCCGCGCCTGCAACGACGACGATTGACAGATTGGCTTCGCTGGTTTCCGGGATGTCGGCTCGAGTCACGGCATAGCTTCATGCCACGAGACAACCGACGCGAACAATCGGACCTGGGTCTATCCGACCTTGGTTCGAGGCGCGGTGGCGCGGCCGATGGCGACGGCCAGCTCGAGCCGCGTGGAGAGACCGAGCTTGCCGAAGATGCTGGTCAGGTGAGTCTTGACGGTGCTGACCGAGATGGACAGCCGTCGCGCGATGTCCTTGTTGGTGGCGCCGGCGGCCACGAAGCCGACGAGCTCGCGCTCGCGCGGCGTGAGCTGCTCGCCGCCGGTGACGGCGGGCATGGCGGCGGTGCGCAGCGCGAGCTCCTCGATGAGCCGCACCATGACGCGCCGGCCGACCCAGATCTCGCCCGCCTCGACGAGCTGGACGGCTCGCCGCAGGAGGTCCGTGGACGTGTCGCGCGCACAGAACCCGGCGGCGCCGGCCTTCAGCGCCTTGACGGCAAGGGCGTCGTCGTCCGTGCCGGCCAGCACGATCGTCTTCGCCAGGCCGCTCAGCGCCGAGACGATCGCCAGGCCCTTCGCATCCGGGCTCGGCCCGAGATCGAAGAGGATGACCGACGGCATCGAGGCCGCGATCTGCTTCGGCAGATCGTCGCCGGCCGCAAGGGTCGAGATCGAGCGCGAGCCGTTGCCGGAGCGGAGGCTCTGGAGCAGGCGACGACAGTAGGGGGCGTCGACGCCGGCGATCGCGACCGCGCCACCAGGGGCCCGAGACGCTGTCTTGACGCTCATACGACCTTGGTCAGAGCAACCAAGGTGCCATACCCGGAACCGCGCGAGAAACAGGGCGTTCTCGGCTCATGACGGCTGACACCGGAAAGCTTTGAGCCACAGCCCCACCCGGCATCCGGTCGACGATCATCCAACCGTTGCCGGCTGCTTATGTCGCCGGGTCCGGCGGGCGCCGCTCCTTCCAGTCGCTCGCCTGCTCGTAGGCCCAGCCGATGCGGAGCGCGGTCGCCTCCTGCCCCGCGTGGCACAGGATCTGGAGCGACGTCGGCAGGCCGTCGGCGGTGAAGCCGTTCGGCAGCGCGAGGCCGCACAGACCAAGGTAATTTCCCGCACGCGTGAAGAACGCCGCCGTGCCCGACTGATCGACCTTGGCGATGGGGATCGCCGCCGTCTGCGCGGTCGGCGTCAGCAGCGCGTCCACGTCGGCCAGCGCGGTCACGAACGCGCGGCGGTGCTCCTCGCGCCCGGCCAGCGCCATCAGATAGTCGCGCGCGGACATGCCGCGGCCCACCTGGATGCGCGGGCGGATATGCGGGTCGACGGGCAGGCTCATGTCGTCCACGAGGTGGCCGACGAAGCGATACCCCTCGGCGCCGATGATGCGGCCGGTGCCGGCGGCGTAATCGCTGAAGCGGTTGGGCAGCGCGACGCGGACGATCTCGGCGCCGAGGCTCGCGAGCTTCTTGACCGACGCGTCGTAGGCGGCGAGCACCTCGCCGTCCACGCCGAGGCGCTCTTCGTCCGGCAGCGTCGCCAGACGAAGGCCGGCGACGCCGCGGCGCAGCGTGGGCAGCGGATCGGCCGGCGCCCAGGCCAGCGTCGGCAGGTCGCGCGGGTCGGGACCGCTGAGCACGCGGAAGATCAGCGCGGCGTCCTCGACCGAGCGCGCGATGGGGCCCGGCGTGTCGAGCGTGAACGACAGCGGCAGGACGCCATACGTGCTGATCCGCCCGGCCGTCACCTTGAGGCCGACGACGCCGCACCACGCGGCGGGCAGGCGCACCGAGCCCCCGGTGTCGGTGCCGATGGCGACCGGCGCCAGGCCCGCGGCGACGGCGACGGCCGAGCCGCTGGAGGAGCCGCCGGGCGTGCGGTGTACCGTCAGATCCCACGGGTTCCACGGCGTGCCGAGGTGCGTGTTGGTGCCGAAGGAGCCCATCGCGAACTCCACGGTGTGGGTCTTGCCGAGCACGATCATGCCGGCGCCGATGAGCCGCTCGGCCAGGGTGGCGGTCGTCGGCGACACGCGGTTGATCCACACCTTCGAGCCGCCGGTGGTGACGCGACCCTGGAGATCGATCAAATCTTTCAGCGCGATGGGAACGCCGTGCAGCGGGCCGACACGGTGACCGCTCTTGATGGCCCGGTCGGCGGCCTCGGCGGCCAGGCGCGCCTCGGATTCGTATATAGCGATATAGGCATGGAGCGCTGGATCGCGGCGGGTGATGCGCGCGAGCAGCGCGTCCACCACATCCACGGGCGACAGCGCGCGGGTCTCGTACGCGCGCGACAGCTCGGCGACGCCGGCCCAGACGGGATCAACAGTTTTCATGGGACCGGATTATGAGCCGGGTCGGCGAGGTGTCAAGCGAGCGGGCCGGGCGCTAGATCGCGCTCGCGGCGATGTTCACCGTCAGCGCGAGCAGCGCGGCGTTGAAGATGAAGGACACGACGCCGTGGGCGGCGACGGTGCGGCGGATCTCCTTGTGCGTGACGCCCACGTCCGACACCTGCGACGTCATGCCGATGACGAAGGAGAAGTACACGAAGTCCCAGTAGTCGGGCTCCGTCTCGCCGCCCGGAAATGCCAGGCCACCGCCGATGTCTTCGTCGTAGAACTCGTGGGCATAGTGCAGCGCGAAGATCGTGTGGATGAACGCCCACGACAGCAAGATCGTGAGCGCCGCCACCACGATGTGGGCCGGTCGGCGGCCGGTGCCGGTGCCGAGCTCGGAGAAGATGGCGCCCAGGCTGGCCAGCGCCGCGACCACCGTGAGCACCAGGATGGCGAACTGCCCCTCGTCTTCCACGGCGGCGCGGGCGCGGATCCGCTCGATCTCGGCACCCGACATCAGGTGGGCGACCAGCGCCAGGTAGAGTCCCACGTAGATGTCCCAGCCCACCAGCAGGCGGGTCGCCATTCGCCAATCCGTGAAGAGCATCAGGACGACGGTGACGAGGGCGCCGATGCCCAGCGAGATGAACAGCCGCGGCCGGATCTGGACGACGCGCAAGAGCAGAGGCATCTCACCCACCGGCCAGCATCTTAGCCGCGTCGTCGACGATCCGCGCCATTGTCATGACGCTCGATTTCGTCTATGTTCGTCGCCGCGTGGAGACGGGAACGAGGCTGCCGACAGCTGTCGCCGGGGGGCTGCCGGACCCCGGCTCGGGCGAGCGCCTCGCCTGCCTGCGCCAGATCTTCGACGCCGTCGGCTACACCGGCCCAGCCGCGCGTGCGGCGCTCGGCGCCGAGCTGGGTCCCTCGTATCGCCGGGTGGATCTTCCTCTCTACCTGGAGCGGCTGACCGCCGCGACGCCCCTCAACACGCTGATCAAAGTCTTCGGACTGTTCCTCTGGGTTGACGAAGCCGAGCTACGCGCCGCGGTCGCGCCGCTCGAACCGGACGAGCTCGTCGCGCTCGGTGTCGTCGAGCGAAGCGGGCACCGAGTCCGCGCCGCGGTGGGGCTGTCGGCCCGGAGCGACGTCCTGCTCGCTCACGATCGGTACGACGCCGAGGCCTCGGATCCGAGCCGGGACCACGTCCTGGGTGTGAACGCGGCCGCGGTGACGCTGGAGAGCCTGACCGTGCGGCGTCGCGTCCGCTCGGCGCTCGACCTCGGCTGCGGCGGCGGCATCCAGGCCCTGTTCGCGGCGCGCCACAGCGAGCACGTGATCGCGGTGGACAAAAATCCCCGGGCGCTCGACTTCACGCGATTCAACGCGCAGCTCAACGGGCTGCACAACGTCGAGTGCCGGCAGGGCGATCTCTTCGAGCCGGTGGCGGGGCTGCGCTTCGACCTCATCGTGTGCAATCCGCCGTACGTCGTCTCCCCGGAGTCCCGCTACACGTTTCGCGACAGCGGCCGCCGCGGCGACGCTCTCTGTGAAGAAGTCGTGCGCCGGGCGCCCGCGCATCTGGAGGAGGGTGGCTTCGCGACGATCCTGTGCAACTGGACGCTCCGGCCCTTCGAGGAATGGTCGGCCCCGCTGCGGCGGTGGGTGGAGGGTTCCGGGTGCGACGCGTGGCTGCTCCGCGGAGCGACGCAGGATGCCCTCACCTACGCCGCCGTCTGGAACCGCAGTCCCGACGGCGCGGCATACGCCGACGCGCTCGCGCGCTGGCAGGGCTATTTCCAGGAGATCGGCGTGGCGGCCGTCGGTATGGGCGGGCTCATCCTCCGCCGGCGCACCGCGGCGCAGAACTGGGTGCGCGCCGACGACCTGCCCGGCAACCCGGCCGAGCCCTGCGGCGAGCAGATCCAGCACATCTTCCGCGTGGAGGATTACCTGCGCACCCTCGGCGACGACGCCCGGCTGCTCGACCGGGCGTTCTCCGTCGCGGAGGGGCAACGGCTGCGGCAGACACTGGTGCCGCGGGGAGCCGAATACGTCGTGGAGGAGGCGGAGGTCGAGCTCCGGGGCGGGCTCGCATTCAGAGGCACGGTCGACGCGTACGGCGTTCATCTCCTGCGTCAGTGCGACGGGCGGCGCCCGCTTCGCGAGGTGGTGACGGAGCTGGCTCGACTGGGCGGCGTCGACGTGGACGCGCTGGCGGCAACCGTCACCGGCGTCGTCCGCCGGCTCATCTCGTTCGGCTTTCTGCTGCCGGTCGATCCGCAGCCAACCGAAGGAAGGAAGGAGGAAACATGGAGAGTCTGAGATCACCGAACAGACGTACGCTCTTGCGGCGAGGCCTGCTCATGATCGCGGGCGCGCTCGGCCTGGTGGCCGCCGAGCGGCGGTCGCCAGGACAGGCCGTTGCGGCGCCGTCACGCCCCGAGGCGGCGCTGGCACCCGCACCCGGCTCGCACAGGTTTTACGGTCGCGGGTGGCGGCCCCAGGCACAGGCGCCGCTGCTCGGCCGGCGCTCGGACGGCGACCACCTTGTGGGTTACGGCGACTTGCTCGACGCGCCCGACGGTGTCGTCGTCGGCCGCTTCTGCACCAATGGCTTCTGCCCCGAAACGCCATTCGGCCACGCGCTCGCGGCGTCGCCGACGATCGAGTTCCAGACGCTCGCGCTGAAGGACGGCACGGTGTTCGGCATCGGCGCCGCGGGTCTGAATGCCGCCACCGATGAGACCTACGCGATCCTCGGTGGGACCGGACGGTACGCCGGCGCCCGTGGCACGTACACAGCCCGCACGACGTCCGCCGAGCCGACGGGCCGCGGCGCCGTGGAATTCATTCTCACTCTGACCGCTTGAGGGGGAACGACCTATGCCATTCGACGCTTTTCTCAAGATCGAAGGAATCCCCGGCGAGAGCCGGGACGTAAAGCACAAGGACGAGATCGAGGTCCTGAGCTTCAGCTGGGGTGTGACGCAGCCGCAGCAAGCGACGCAGGCGCGTCTGCGTCCGGGCCGTGCCGACGTGCAGGACTTCACGATCGTCAAGGGCCTGGACAAGGCAAGCCCGCTGCTCTTCGTGGCGGCGTGCCACGGCGACCACTTCAAGGAGGCCATCTTCACGGCGCGCAAGGCGGGAAAAGGGCCTCTGGAGTTCTACAAGGTCACGATGACTGACGTCCTGATCTCGAGCGTCAGCCCCGGCGGGAGCGCGGGCGGTGAGGCGCTTCCACTCGAGGAGGTGCGCCTCAACTTCGGGGCGCTCACGATCGAGTTCACGTCTCAGAACGCGGACGGCAGCGCCGGGGGTAAGGTCACGGCGAGCTGTGCCGCTCATCGTTGAGAAATTAGCCCGAGAGGCGGCGAGGCGGGCGCCGGAGGGCGCCCGCCTCGCCGCCTCGCATCTCGTGCTACCGTCTCGCGCATGACGGGCAGCAGCGTCGGCATCGACGTCGGCGGGACGTTCACGGACTTCGTCGTGCGCGCGCCGTCGGGCCGGCTGTCCAGCGGCAAGGTCCCGACGACGCCGGCCAACCCCGCCCTCGGGGTGATGCACGGGCTGACGACGCTGGTCGGCAGCGCGCCGCTGGCCTCCGTCGCGCACGGCACGACCATCGTCACCAACGCGATCGTCGAGGGCCGCGGCGCCGTCGTCGGCCTGATCACCACGCGTGGCTTCCGGGACGTGCTCGAGATCGCGCGCGTGAGCCGCCTGCATCTCTACGACCTCAAGGCCGCGCCCAAGCCTCCGGCGCCCGTGCCGCGGCGGCTACGACTCGAGGTGACCGAGCGCGTCGGTCCCGACGGGGCGATCGAAACGGCGCTCGCCCTCGACGAGATCCCCGAGCTCGTGGCGACGCTGGCGCGCGAGGGCGTGCAGAGCGTGGCCGTCTGCCTGCTGCACAGCTACGCCAATCCCGAGCACGAGCGCGCGCTGCGCGCGCATCTGGAGCGGCACTTCGCCCACGTGTGCGTGTCGAGCGATATCAACGCCGAGTTCCGCGAGTACGAGCGCTCCTGCACGACCGTGCTCAACGCCGCCGTGATGCCGCTGGCTTCCTCTTATATAGACCAGCTGGACGAGCGCCTCGGCCTTCCGGCCGCGGGCGCCACGCTGCACCTGCTGCATTCCGCCGGCGGCATGATGTCGGTGGAGACGGCGCGGGCGCGGCCGCTGGCGCTGGCGTCGTCCGGCCCCGCGGCGGGCGTCGCCGCCGCCGCGCACGTCGCGAAGACACTCGGCATTCAGCGCGCGCTTGCCTTCGACATGGGCGGCACCACCACCGACGTCTGCCTGATCGCCGACGGCGTCGCCGAGACCTCGTCGCAGCGCAAGCTCGGCGGCTACCCGGTGCGGCTGCCGATGGCCGCCGTGGAGTCGATCGGCGCGGGCGGCGGCTCCATTGCTCACGTGGACGCCGCCGGCGCGCTGCACGTCGGGCCGCGCAGCGCGGGCGCCCAGCCCGGGCCCGCCTGCTACGGCCTGGGCGGCACCGAGGCCACGGTCACCGACGCCAATCTCCTGCTCGGCTATCTCGATCCCGAGCGCGTGTACGGCCGCGCCATCCGCCTGGACCGCGAGCGCGCGCGCGTCGCGCTGGAGGCGCTGGCGCGTCGGCTCGGGCTGTCGCTCCTCGAGACGGCGGCGGGCGTGACCGAGGTCGCCAACGCCGCGATGCTGCGCGCGCTGCGCCTGGTCTCCGTGCAGCGCGGCTACGACCTGCGCGACTTCACGCTGATCGCCTACGGCGGCGCCGGCCCCATCCACGCCGGGGCGCTGGCCGTCGCGGCCGGCATCGCGCGCGTCCTGGTGCCGGCGCACTCGGGCGCCTTCTCGGCCCTCGGCTGCCTGGTCTCGCCGCTGCGCTACGACGCCGTGCGGACCTATCGCGGGCTGCTGTCAGCGTGGGACGCCAAGCCGGCGGACCAGCGGCTGCGCGAGCTGCAGGAGCAGTGCGTGGCGCCGCTGACCGACGAGGGCATCGCGCTCGAGCGCATCGCCGTGCAGTGGAGCGCCGACCTGCGCTACAGCGGCCAGAACTACGAGATCGAGATCCCGTGGCGCGACACGCCGGAGGCGCTGCGCGCCGAGTTCGAGGCGCGCCACCGCCGACTCTACGGCTATGCCACCGGCGAGAGCGTGGAGTGCCTCAATCTGAGGGTCGTCGCGCGGGTCCCCGACGTCGCGGTGACGCTGTCGGAGCTGGAGCCGGTGGGGGCGCCGGGGGTGACCGGCGAGCAGCGCGCTCACTTCGCGGGCGTGGGAGAGGTCGCGCTGCCGCGTTACGACCGCGCCGCGCTGGCGCCGGGGCGCATGGTCCTCGGGCCCGCGCTGGTCGAGGACGAGTGGTCGACCACGCTCGTCTATCCCGGCCGGCGCTGCGCCGCCGACCGGCTCGGCAATCTCGTGATCGAGGCCGGCGCGTGAGCCCCGCCGTCCATCCCGTCACGCTCGAGGTCGTCCGCAACGCGCTCTACGCGATCGCGGAGGAGATGAGCGTCGTGCTCATGCGCTCGGCGCGCTCGCCGCTGCTGAAAGAGGCGGGCGACCTGTCCTCCGCGCTGACCGACGCCGAAGGACGGCTGGTCGCCCAGGGGCGGGACATCCCGATCCACATGGGCGTGATGGCGTTCACCGTGAAGGAGTTTCTCAAGCGCGTCCCGCCCGGGCGCCTGCGCGATGGCGACGTCTGGTTCCTCAACCTGCCCGAGGTGGGCGGCAACCATCTGCCCGACGTGAAGGCCATCCGGCCGGTCTTCGCCGGCGGGCGCCTCGTGGCCTTCGCCATCAACCTGGCGCACTGGGCGGACGTCGGCGGCGCCGTCCCCGGCTCCTACGTGCCGTGGGCCACCGAGTCGTATCAGGAGGGCGTGCGCATCTCGCCGATCCGCCTGTTCTCGGCCGACGGACCGGACGAGGAGAAGATCGACCTCATCCTCTCGAATCTGCGCAGCCGCGACGAGCGCCGGGGCGATCTGTTCGCGCAGTTCGCGGCCGACGACGTGGCGGCGCGCCGGCTCGGCGAGCTGGTCGAGCGCTACGGCGCGGACACGCTGTCGGCCTGCTTCGAGGCGCTGCACGCGGCCTCCGAATCCGCGATGCGCGCGGCCATCCGCGCGCTGCCCGACGGCGTGTGGACCGGCGAGGACTGGCTCGACGACGACGGCGTCGACGACCGACCGCTGCCGATCCGGGTGCGCGTGGAGATCCGCGGCGACGAGGCGACGTTCGACTTCACGGGGACGGCGCCGCAGGCGCGCGGCCCGGTCAACACCACCTACTACATCGCGTGCTCCGCCGTGTACTACGCGATCAAGACGATCGCCGCGCCGGAGGTGCCGCCCAACGACGGCTGCTACCGGCCGCTCCGCGTGATCGTGCCGGCACGCAATCTCCTGAACGCCGACGTCGACCGACCCGTCGTGGGCGGCAACCACGAGACCTCGCAGCGCGCCGTCGACGCCATCTTCAAGGCGCTCGCCCCCGCCCTGCCCGACCGCGTGACGGCCAGCGGCCCGACGACCTCCGGTGTGCTGATCTTCGGGGCGCGCGCCGCCGACGGCCGCTGGACGATCTTCTACGAGACGCACGGCGGCGGCGAGGGTGCGGGCGCCGCGCGCGACGGCGGCAGCGCGCTGCGCGTGTACATGTCGAACGTCATGAACACGCCGACCGAGGTCGTGGAGGCCGAGTACCCGCTGCGCGTCGAGGAGCACGCGCTGCGCCCCGGCTCGGCCGGCGACGGCAAGCAGCGCGGCGGCCTCGGCTTCCGCCGCGCCTATCGCGTCGTCGCGCCCGAGGTCACGCTGACCAGCATGCTGGACCGCCGCGTGGTGCCGCCGTGGGGCGTGGGCGGTGGCGGCGACGGGCTGCCGTTCCGCATCACGCTCAACCCGGGCACGCCCGGCGCGCGCGACGTCGGCGGCAAGGTCAGCCTGCGCCTCACGCGGGGTGACCTCGTGCTGATCGAGACGTGCGGCGGCGGCGGCTTCGGCCCGCCGTCGGAGCGGACCGTCGAGGCGCGCGAGCACGATCGCCGCGAGGGCTACGTATGAGTGCCGCGACGTTGACCACCGCGCGACGGCTCGTTAGGGTGTGGACATGCGGCAGACGCCTCTGACCCTGCGCCGCTGGAAACGTGTGGAGTACGAGCGCCTCGTCGATCTCGGCGTGTTCGAAGGCGATCCGATCGAGCTCATTGGCGGTCAGCTGATCGTCGCAGAGCCGAAGGGCAGTCCGCACGCGACGGCCGTGGGCATGGCGAACGATGCGCTCCGCGCCGTACTGCCGCCCGGCTGGATCGTCCGGGTTCAAGACCCACTGGCGCTCGACGACGAGTCCGCGCCCGAGCCGGACATTGCGCTCGTCCGGGGCAGTCGCGCCGACTATCGTCATGCGCATCCCGCCCATCCAGCGCTCGCCATCGAGATGGCGCAATCGAGTCTGAGCTTCGACCGCCAACACAAGGGCAGTCTCTACGCGCGTGCCGGCGTGCCGGACTACTGGATCGTCAACCTCGTCGATGGCGTGCTGGAGGTCTATCGCGACGCGGCGCCCGACCCTTCGGCGCCGTACGGCTGGCGGTATCGGTCCCTCGAGACGGTCTCGCCGCCCGCGGTCGTCACGCCGCTCGCGCTGCCCTCCTCGCCCATCGCCGTCGGCGCGCTTCTGCCCTGAGCCGTCACGGATGACGTCCGCCCGAGCTCTCATCGGTGTCTCGGCGATCGTCGCTGCGATCCTGGTGGCGCAGGCCTGCGCCAAGACATCCACGCATCCGGCCCCCCGGCTCGGCGCCCTCGTCGGCGCCTACGACCGCGAGGTCACGCCATACCATCCGTTCACGGCGAGCGAGGCGGGCGTGCGCCAGTACGACCGCGTGCTCGCGAACAACATCGGCGAGGAGTACCGGACCGGGCTCACCGCGTTGTGCTCACGGTATCGCACCGAGCTGCGTCGGATCGACGCGGCCACCCTCGACGAGCGGGAGCGCGTGACCCGCGATATCTTCGAGTTCAACCTCGACGCCTGCCTGGAGCGGTTGCGCCTGCCGTGGCACCTGCTGCCCATCGACCAGGTCGGGCGCAGCCTGCCGAGCGAGTTCGCGGTCATCGGGGCGGGCCGGGGCGTGCATCCGTTCAAGACGCCGCGGAACTACGAGGACTTCCTGGGCCGGATCGACGGCTTCGTGACGTGGACCGACACCGCGATCGCGAACATGCGCACCGGCATGGAGCAGGGCATCACGCAGCCGCGAGACATCATGCTGAAGGTGCTCCCGCAGCTCGATACGCAGATCGTTCCCGACCCCCGCGCGAGCGTGTTCTACGAGCCCATCAAGAACCTCCCGAAGGACTTCGACGACACGACCCGCGGCGTGCTGACCGAGAAATACGTGCGGGCCATCGAGGGACAGATCGTGCCGGCGTACCGCCGGCTCCGCGCCTTCGTGCAGGACGAGTACCTTCCCCGCTGTCGATCGACGTTCGGCGTCGCCGACCTGCCGGGCGGCCACGCGATGTACGCCTTCGCCGTCCGCGTCGGGACCACGACAAGCCTGACGCCCGAGCAGATCTCCGCCCTGGGCGAGCAGGAAGTGGTGCGGATCTCGGGAGAGATCGACCGCCTGCGCGCCGAGATCGCCGCCGCAGGCGAGGCGCCCCCCGCGCGCTACGCGAGCGTGGAAGATCTGCTGCGGGCGTACGCGGATTTCCGCGCCTCCGTGGAGGCGACGCTCCCCACGCTGTTCCGGCGGTTTCCAAAGGCGGGCTTCGAGATCCGTCCGATCGAGGCATTCCGCGAGCGCTCCATGCCCTCGAGCTACGTCCCCGCGTCGCCCGACGGCGCGCGCGCGGGCGTGTTCTACCTGAATGCCGCGGCCCTGCGCGAGGGGCGCGGCGTCGCCATCTCCCGCAACCTGTTCCTGCACGAGGCCGTGCCCGGCCATCATCTGCAGATGACGCTGCAGCGCGAGAACCGCGGCCTGCCCGGCTTTCGCCGCTTTGGCTGGTACAACGCGTTCGGCGAGGGCTGGGCGCTCTACGCCGAAAGCCTCGGCGCCGAACTCGGCGTGTACGGCAATCGCCACGACCGCCTGAGCATGCTGGGGGCGGAGCTGTTCCGTGCCAAGCGCCTCGTCGTCGACGTCGGGCTGCACGCCAAAGGCTGGACGCGTGAACAGGCCATCGCCTATCTCGGCGGCTCGCGTGAGGATTCGGAGCGTGAGGCGGAGCGCTACATGGCCTGGCCCGGTCAGGCGCTCGGCTACAAGATCGGCCAGCTCAAGATCCTGGACGTGCGGCGGAAGGCCGAGGCGGCGCTGGGCTCATCGTTCGACCTGCGTGATTTCCACGACGCGCTGCTCGAGGACGGCGGGATGCCGCTGACCGTTTTGGAGGCGAAGATGGAGCGCTGGATTGCCGGCCGGCGTCGGTAGTCTCGACGGCCGCATCGCGATCGTCACCGGCGCCGCCAAGGGCATGGGCGCCGAGATCTGCGTGGCCCTGGCGCGCGAGGGCGCGCATCTGGCGCTGGCCGCTCGGGA
>Ga0137409_10006392_pt1 | contig 12239 bp, 11 predicted proteins | sample CZODoug1_16funga_FD_122059 | JGI IMG/M metagenome (GOLD analysis project Ga0137409, IMG submission 122059) | Vadose zone soil fungal communities from Angelo Coast Range Reserve, California, USA - CZODoug1_16fungal (Hybrid Assembly) | ecosystem: Environmental > Terrestrial > Soil > Vadose zone... | reverse complement strand
GGTGCGGCGCAATCGCAAGAATCTCCGGCATGTGCTCATCGTGGGGACCGGAGAGCTGGCGGCCGACCTGGAGCGAAAGATGACCTCGGAGCGCGATTTCGGATTCGCGGTCGAGGGAATCGTGGCTGCGGGTCCGGCGCAAACGGGACAGAGTATCGGCTCGACGCGTGTGATCGGAAGCGTGTCCGAGCTCCCGGAGCTGGTCGAGCGAACCGGGGCGGAGCTGGTCTATCTGGCGCTCAACCGCTCCGAATACGAGGCAGAGCTGGAAGCGCTGGAGCGGCTCAACGACTCGACCGCCGCGGTCAGGCTCGTGCCCGATCTCGCGCGAACCTTCACCCTGAACGCAAGCGTCGAGGATTTCGACGGCACGCCGATCATTCTCGTGACCGAAAGCCCCGGCCAGGGCTGGAACGCGGTCCTGAAGCGCACCTTCGATTTCACGTTCGCGCTGATCGGGCTCGTGGTCCTTTCGCCCGTGCTTCTCCTGCTCGTGATCGTGGTGAAGCTGGACTCGCCGGGTCCGGCGCTCTACGCGCAAGAGCGTGTGGGGCTCAGCGGAAGACGGTTCAAGATGTACAAGTTCCGCACCATGCGCGCCGACGCGGAAGCGGGCGGCAAGGCCGAATGGAGCCGGCCGGTGGATCCTCGTCGCACGCGCACCGGCTCGATGCTGCGTCGACTCTCGCTCGACGAGTTGCCGCAATTGGCGAACGTGCTCGTAGGACACATGAGTCTGGTCGGCCCCCGGCCCGAGCGTCCGGTCTTCGTGAAGCAGTTCCGCGCCTCGATCCCGCGCTACATGCTCCGCCACCACGTCAAAGCCGGGATCACCGGCTGGGCGCAGGTGAACGGGCTGCGCGGCGACACGCCGCTCGATCGGCGGATCGAATACGACCTCTACTACATCAAGAATTGGTCGATGGGATTCGACGTGAAGATCCTGTTCCTGACGCTATTACGTGTGTTCCGGGACCAGAGCGCTCACTAGGCGCGGGGCCGGGCCGCCGCCGCTCCGGCGCGCCCGAGGGGTCGCGAGCCCCTGCCTCAGGCATGCGCGATGAAATAGAAGTCGAGGCTCTTCCGGAACCGCTCCGCGAATTCCGCGCGCGTCAGCGGATTCCGGCCGGCGAGCCACGCGTCGAGCAGCGACACGCGGAGCCCGATCGGTCCGGTGAGGAGGTCGAAGATCGCTTCCGGCTCCGCCCCGTAGGAATCCGCGCCTCCCAGGCCGCATTCGAATACGATGATCGGGCGCGTTCGGCGGAGCGTCTCGACTCCGCCCTGAAACACGCCCAGCTCGCCCCCTTCGACGTCGACTTTCACGAGCGCTACCGGAAATCCAGCCGGAACGACGCGATCCAACGTCTCCACGGTGACGCGCTCCTCGCGAATCTCCTCGGCGGGATCCAGATCGATCCGCCGCCGGAGCCCGCTCAAGGCCGGATAGCGCACCACGTGCTGGAACGTGACCTCGCCGGGTCTCTCCCCCAGCGCGTAGGGATGGACCCGCACCCGAGGGAACGCGCGCCGGAGCTGCTCGTACCGCGGAGGGAGCGGCTCGAAAGCGAAATGGCTGCCGAGGGGGGCGAGCCGGACGATGTGCTTCAGCATGCCTCCCTCGAACGCTCCGACGTCGATGGCGTTCGAGTCGGGGAGGAGCACACGCCGCATGACGGCGATCGTGAGCGCGTCGTAGAGGCTGTTCTTCCTGCCGGTCAGCGCGTGATGCGCTCGTTTCGCGGGCTCCTCCACCCATGTTCCCTGGACGACCCGCTTCGCGAGACGGATGGCGAAACGGGCGACGGGCGACCGCTGACGGATCAAGGGCTGCCCGTCGCCCGATAGGCGAGGAAGAGGAGTGCTGCGGCGCCACCCGCGAACACCAGCACATCGCGGGCGCTGAGCGTCACGCCTCGCCGCGACATGATCATCCCGCCAATACAGGCCGCCGCAAGCCCCGCCGTCGCGTAGGCCTTCGGCAGGCTGAGCGGCCCGGCGCCGGAGGCCGCGAAGATCGCGTACGCGACCGCGACCAGCGCCGAAATCAGGAGGGTGATCGGAAACCAGAGCCTGGCGCCTCCCATCGGGAGCGCGCCAAGGGTCCAGAGCACGAGCCCGATGCGCCCGAATTCGCCGACCAAAGCCCACGCCATCAAAGGCTGTGCGGGGTCGAAGCGGTGCGAGTAGAGCAGGTGCAGCAGAGGCGCGGCTCCAAGCCTCGTCAAGATGAGGGCCGCCGCCGCGAGGAGCATGATGGGCGCCCAGTGCTTGCGCGTGTAGTCGCGCGTCGCCTCCACTCCCGTCAGCCCGCTGATCTTTCCGAACGCGTAGCTCGTGAGATAGGCGTAGAAGAGGGAGCCGACCTGCTGCGAGATCGCGAGCCCGGCTTGTAGATATCCGTTCGCCTCGACCCCATTCGAGCGCACGTAATGAGACCGCAACGCGAGAAACGTTCCTTGTTCCACCAGCGCGGCCGAAAGCCCGGCCCCCGCGACCGTGAGGAGGGATCGCGCCAGACCGGCCGTCAGCACGGGCTTCGACGGGGCGGTCACGAGAGGCCCGTACTCGCGCCGGTGAATCAGAAGTGCGCCCACGCACCCCGCCGGGAAAAGAATCGCCACCGCGAGCGCGGCGCCCGTAAGGCCCCACCGGGGCACGAGCAGGAGCGTGGCCGTCACGGAGACGAGGCCTCCCACGAGCGCGAAGGTGAGCGGCGCTTTGAGGTCGGAGCGCCCCGCGAAGATCCCCACGAGCGTCCCCTGGAGTGCGATGCCCAGGACCCCCACCATGGATACGCGGATCAGTGTCGCGTAGGCATCCGTGCCGAGAAGCGCCATCGACATGGGCGCGGCGAAGAGGAGGCCCAGCGCGATCACCATGGAGCCGCTGATCGCGAGCAGGGCGAACGCGGCCCATACGGTCCGGCGGGCGGCGGCCTGATCGCCCGAGGCTGTGGCCGCGCCCACCGCGCGGGCGACGGGGAGTCCCAGCCCCATTCCGGCCGCGGTCCCGAGCCAGGCCTGGCTCGCGACGACCTGCGCCAGGATGCCGATACCGGAGGCTTCGAGGTGGTGCGCGAACCACTTGTTGCGGAGGATGCCGGTGAGGCCGTTCAGGAGTGTGGAGCTCGCGCCCAGCAGGAACCGAAGGGAGCGGTTCCTCCAGAGGGCGAAGCGTGCGCCGCGCATGGGGCTGCAGTATACTCGACCGCGATGCGCGTCCTCTTTCTCACCTCGCGGTTCCCGTATCCTCCCGTCGGCGGCGACCGCAACCGGGTCCTGCATTTCATCCAGGCTCTCGCGGGCGCGGGGCACGAAGTCCATCTCGTCTGCTTCGACACAGCGCTCTCGCCCCGCGCGGCAGAGAGCATTCTTCCCCTGACCGGATCCCTCGCTTCCATGCGCGTGGTCCGGCTGCCGAAAATCCTCTCCGCCGCCCGCGCGTTCGCCGCGGTGGCCGGAACGCTTCCGCTTCAAGCCGCCTATTACGAGTCGAGCAGGATGCGAAGGCTCGTCAGGAAAACACTCGAGCGCGTCCGGCCCGACCTGGTCTACACGCACCTGTTCCGCATGGCTCCGTACGCGCTCGCGGAAATGCGGGAGCATCCGGCGGCCTGGGTTCTGGATCTGACGGATGTGGTTTCCTCGGAGATTTTCCGCTCACTCGAATACCGCACGGGGCTCGACCGGTGGATCTACCGCGAGGAGGGCCGACGCATCGAGCGGTACGAGCGTCGGATCGCCTCACTCTTCGACCGCTGCTGGGTCGTGGGCAACCGCGAGGCGGAGGCGCTCGCCGCCATGGCTCCGAGCGCTACAATCGACGTGGTACCGATCGGAGTCGACGGGAATGGCGCCAAGGCGAACGGTTCCGCGCCCGGGAATACGCAGCGCGAGGCCGCGACGATTCTCTTCTTCGGATTCCAGCAAATCTTCCACAACCGGGACGCGGCCCGATTCCTGGCTCGCGAGATTTTCCCGATTGTTCGCCGGGCCGTCCCGCACGCCATCCTCGAGATCGCGGGGAAGTCCTCGGAGTCGCTCCGGGACGTGCGCGGGGAGGGCATCAGGAACCTGGGCTACCTCGAGGACCCGAGCGCGGCATTCGCGCGCGCCACCCTGTTCGCTGCGCCCCATCGCTTCGCCGCGGGAGTTCAGACCAAGGTGCTCCAGGCGCTTGACGCAGGCCTGCCTGTCGTGACCACGCCGATTGTCCGCGAGGGGTTCTTGCCCATTCCGGACGACCTCCTCCGCGTGGGAGAAACCGCCGAGCAGATTGCCGCGGAAATCGTCTCGCTGATCCGCGATCCCTCGCGCGCCTCCGAGCTGGGGGAGCGCGGCCGCGACTGGGTGCGCTCGCGGTACCGGTGGGAGGACGCCGTGCTCGCGTTCGAGGCCGCGGCGGGTACTGCGAGAGAGACCGCCATCGCTCCCCCCCTGACGACGTTGTGACACCCCTCCCACTCCTCGAAGTCGCCGGCTTTGCCTTTTTCCTGGCGCTCGCGCTGACTCCGCTCACGCGCAGTCTCGCCCGCGCGACGGGCTACGTCGATCATCCCGATCCGCGCAAGGCGCACGCGCACGCCACGCCGCTCCTCGGCGGGATCGCGATCGCGGCCGCGCTCGTGCTGGCGCCTCTCCTCGCCGGAGTATTCGGCCCAAGCGCCTTCGCCGCTCCCTCGTGGGGGGTCGTCGCGGGAGCCGTCATCGCGCTTGCGCTCGGGCTGATCGACGACCGCCATCCGTTGGGCCCGCGCGGAAAGCTCATCGGGCAGCTCGCCGCGGGGGCGTGTCTCATCTGGTGGGGGACGGATGTGCCGGCGCTCCGCGCGAATCCGTTTCTGGGGATCGCGGCGCTGCTCGCGGTCGCGGCGCTGCTCAATGCCGTGAACTTCCTCGACAACATGGATGGGATCCTGGGCGCGCTCATTCCCGTGACCGCGGGAGGATTCGTGGCGCTGGCGCTGATCCACGGAGCGCCGGTGCATCTCGCGCTCGCCTGGGCGCTGATCGGAGCGTGCGCGGGATTCCTCGTCTACAACGCCCCGCCGGCGCGCATTTTCCTCGGCGACGCGGGCAGCCATCTCCTGGGATTCGCGCTGGCCGCGCTCGCGCTCCAGGCGCTCGAAAGGTCCTTCACGTGGCAGCACGTGGCGGCGGTTCTGGTGATCCTCGCCTACCCGATTTTCGACGCCACGTTCGTTGTGTGGGATCGAATCGCCGGGCATCGTCCCTTTTACGTGGGGAGTATCGACCACACGACACATCGCCTCGGAAAGGTGTTCGGCAAGTGGGGCACGATCGGGATTGTCGCGTCGGCAGCGTCCGTCAATGCGCTCCTCGGGGTATGGATTTGGGGACGTTCCGATCCCTTGTCAATCGTCGGTGTTCTATGCGTTTCTACGCTCGGCTATGCCGTATTCGGCACCATGCTGAGACACATCAGTCCCACCACCCAGTTCGTCACTTGACAAACGTCGATTACACTTGTATTGTGTCGTGGCGCAAGGAGAGGCGCGACCCTTGCCCTGGCCGGTCCAAACTAAGGGTGGGTGGAATAATGACGCAGCGTCCAGATCCGTCTCAGCCGAGGGATCCCAGCGCGTCCGAAATGCCCGAGATCGACCCTCTTGAGCGGCTCAGCAGGGGCTTGACGCAGTGGGAACGTGAGCTCTTACAAGAACCGCGATCGCCGTCCCGTCCTCGTGTCGCATCCGATCTAGACCGCATCACGCACGTCCTCCAGGCAGCCCGTTCGGTCACGGGCACGCTCGATCTCAACGAGCTTCTCGTCCGGGTCGTCGACTCCGTGATTCAGGTAGCGGACGCCGATCGCGGCTTCCTCATGCTCATGCGCGAGGACGGAAAGCTCCACTTCGAGGTCGCGCGCAACAAGGACGAGAGCACGCTCCCGTCGGATGAATTCCAGATCTCCTGGGGCATCGCCGAGGAAGCGGCCCACCGACGCGAGCCCGTCTGGGTGCCCGACGCGGTCGGGTCCTCGCTCTTCCAGGACCGGAAGAGCGTCCGCGAGCTATCGCTCCGCACCGTGGTGGCGCTCCCGATCTTGAGCGCGGGGCGCGTGCTCGGGGTGCTCTACATCGATTCCCATTCCATCACCCACGAATTCACTTCCGAGAGCATCACCCTGCTCGAGGGTTTTGGTGCGCTCTGCTCCGTCGCGCTCGAGAATGCGCGGATGCACGAGGCCCTCAAGGATTCGAAGAGCCGCCTCGAGATCGAGAACCAGAACCTTCGCCGCGCGCTCAAGGAGGACTTCCGCTACGGCCTGCTGGTCGGCCGCAGCCCCAAGATGGTTCGCGTCATCGAGCTCCTGGAAAAGGTGATCCCGACTCCGGTGTCGGTTCTCGTGCAGGGAGAGACCGGGACGGGCAAGGAGCTCATCGCAAGGGCCATCCACATGAACGGACCCCGCCGCGAGAAGAACTTCGTGGCGGTGAACTGCGGCGCGCTCCCGGAGAATCTCCTCGAGAGCGAGCTTTTCGGGTACAAGAAGGGTGCCTTCACGGGAGCCGCGGAAGACCGGATCGGCCTCTTCGAGGCCGCGGACGGCGGGACGATCTTCCTCGATGAAGTCGGAGAGATGCCGGCGTCTCTACAAGTAAAGCTCCTGCGCGTCTTACAAGATGGCCACATCCGCCGCGTGGGAGACACGATCTCCCGCAAGGTGGACGTGCGCCTGATCGCGGCGACGAATCGCGACCTCAAGGCCGAAGTAGAAGGCGGCCGGTTCCGCCAGGATCTCTTCTACCGGCTCAACGTCGTTCCGATCGAGGTGCCGCCGCTGCGGGAGCGGGGCGAGGACGTGCTTCTCCTGGCCCAACACTTCCTCGATCAGTTCGCCAAGCAGCAGACCCGGAAGCTCCGCGGGCTCACCCCTGAGTCGCGCGAGCTCCTGCTTCGGCATCCCTGGCCGGGGAACGTTCGCGAGCTGGAGAACGCCATGGCGCGCGCGGTGGCGCTCGCCGACGAGGGAGCCGCCCTCGAGCCCTCCCTCTTCGGGCTCGGCGCTCCGGTGACCCGTCGCTGGGATGGGCAGCACTCGCTCCGCGAGACGCTCGACGCGGTCGAAGCGGACACGATCCGGGAGGCCTTGCGCCAGTGCGACCAGAATGTCTCGCGTGCGGCTCGGGCGCTGGGCGTGAGCCGCCAGCACCTCCACAACCGGATGAACTCGCACGGCATCCGCCGCTCGCGGGTCATGAACGAGCCGGCCTAATAGCGATCGAACCAGAAAACCCGTGTTGACACCTTCCGCCGGCGCCTCTTAGTCTCCCGCGGTGCGAAACGGCCTGAGCCGCGCGCCCGCGCGCCCACCGCTCTTCGCAGCGCCGCTCCTCGCGTTGCTGTTGCTTGTTATTTCCCGGCCCGCGCCCGCCGTCGCGCCGGAGACGTCGCCTCCCCCTTCCTCCGAGCTTCCGGCCCCCACGAATTTCGCCGCGAAGGATCGCCCCGGTGACGGAGGGAACGCGATTCTGCTCACCTGGAAGGATCCGCCGGGGCTTCCCGAGAACGCAGGGATCCAGATCCGCCGCACCGTGCCCCCCGCCTATGAGTGGACCGATATCGCGATGGTGAAGTTGGGCATGGGGCGATACGAGGACACGACCGCGAAGGACGGCGTCGTGTACCGCTACGAGCTCCGCGTCGCCGCGGCCGCCCCCGGCCCGCCAGCCGACACGACTGCCGCGGCGGCCGCGGCCGCGACAGCTGCGCACGCCGCCACCAACCCCGGCCCTCCGGTCGTGAGCGATCCGGTCGCCTCGCACGACAACTGGTTCGCGGCGGACCGCACGAACTCCTTCATCGCCTCGGTGCTCTTCCTCCTGATCCTGCTCGTCTCGATCGGCATGGCGAAATCGGGGAAGAACATCTTCATCCGCCGCATCGCGGGATTGAACGCCATCGACGAGGCGATCGGGCGGGCTACCGAGATCGGGAAGAAGGTCCTCTACATTCCCGGGATCCAGAGCATGGACGAGATCCAGACCATCGCGTCGATCTCGATTCTGAGCCACGTGGCGCGCGCGACCGCCCGGTACGGGGCCGACCTGGACGTCCCGAACAGGGACCCCCTCACCTTCGCCTCGGCGCGGGAGGTGGTGCGCTCCGCCTATCTGCAAGAGGGCCGTCCGGACCTCTACCGTGAGGAGATGGTGAACTACGTCACCTACGACCAGTTCGCCTTCACCGCCGCGGTCTCGGCGCGGATGATTCGTGAGAAGCCGGCGGCCATCTTCCTCATCGGGTATTTCTTCGCCGAATCGCTCATCCTGGCTGAGACGGGGCAGTCGACGGGGGCGATCCAGATCGCGGGGCAGGCGGATCCGACGCAGCTTCCGTTCTTCGTCGCCACCTGCGATTACACCCTGATCGGCGAGGAGCTCTATGCCGCGAGCGCCTATCTCACGCGGGAGCCCATTCTGCTGGGCTCGATGCGCGCCCAGGACATCGCCAAGGCCATGGTCATCCTGCTCGGGATCGCCGGGATCATCCTGGCGAGCCTGGGGCTCACCTGGTTCCCGGGTCTTTTCAAGACCAAATGAACTTCGAATTCGGACGTGTCGCCCTCGTCGTGCTCTTCGCGCTCCTGCCGATCGTGGGGATCGCGCTCGGCTTCTTCGTCCCGGCGCTTCGCGCGCGGGGCCCACTTGTCGTGGGATTCTTCGCCGGCATCATCCCGATTCTCTCGCTCTACATCCCGAAACGGTTCCTCTCGGGCGAGAGCGGGATGAGGCCGAGGCTCGACCAGTGGCTGATCATCGTCTATGGGTTCGCGCTCCTGCTCGGGGTCGTGAACGTGATCCAGAACGGGACGCGGAAAGTCGCCCGCCGCGAGAAGGGATGGCCCTTCTCCGTCGTGCTCCTGACCGGCCTGTTCGCCACCGGAGGGCTTGGCATCTGGGGCGCCGTTTCGGGGCAGGGGATCACGACGCTTCCGGACGGATCCGGAACTCCCTTCAAGTGGATCGCGGATCATTTCTTCCTGCCGCTCCAGGCCACCATCTTCGCCCTTCTCGCGTTCTTCATGGCGTCCGCGGCGTTCCGCGCCTTCCGCGCGCGGAATACCGAGGCGACCATCCTCCTCGTCGCCGGCATCCTCGTCATGGCGGGCCGGGTTCCCCTGCTGGAATTCCTGGCGGCCCCGTTCCCGCCGATTCAGCCCGCGGCGGCGGCCGCGAGCCAGGGGCTTGGCAAGCTAACCGAGTGGATCATGCAGACCCCGAACGGCGCGGCCCAGTCGGGGATCATCATCGGAGCGGCGCTCGGCGCCGCCTCCATGGCCATCCGGGTCATCCTCGGGATCGAGAAGGGCTATCTCGGTCTCGGAGGAGGGGAGTAGCGTGGCGGGGTTCGTCGAGAAGCTTCTGAACATCGACCGACGCTGGCTCTTCCTGCTCGTGTTCGCTGGCGTTGCCGTGCCCATCATCATGCCGATGGGACTGCCGGTGACCACGACCGGCTCGACCCGCTCCGCGTTCGAATTCATCGATGGGCTGAAGCCCGGGGATGCCGTTCTCATCTCCTTCGATTACGGCCCCTCCTCGGCGCCCGAGAACGATCCGATGGCCGAGGGGATCATGCGCCAGTGCTTCACGAAACGGATCCGCGTCGTGATCTGCGCGCTCTATCCGCTCGGAGGCCTGCAGCTCGCGAACAATTCCCTCGCCAAGGTCACCGCTGAATTTCCCCATCTCAAGTACGGCGAGGACTACGTGAACCTGGGCTTCAAGGACGGGGCCCAGGCGGTCATGAAACGGATGGGGGACGACATCGTCGGCGCCTTCCCGGTGGACGTTCGTGGCACGCCTCTCGCGCAGATTCCCATGATGAAAGAGGTTCGGAGTCTCCATCAGATCAGCGTCGTCGTCACAATCGCAACCGGAATCATCGGCGAATGGTGGATCACCCAGGCCCATCCGCAGAGCGGGACGCCGATCATCGTAGGTCCGACGGCCGTGGGCGCGCCGAAGTACTACGCCTATCTGAACGCGGGGCAGCTCGTCGGGATGCTCAGCGGAATGAAAGGCGCGGCCGAATACGAAAAGCTCCTCGCCGCCCGCTATCCCGATCTCGGCCGCTTCTATCGGACCACGCGCGCGTTCACCGCCACGAAGGGCATGGATGCCCAGACCGTCATCCACTTCGTCATCATCCTGTTCATCCTGATCGGAAACGCCGCCTACATGAGCCACCGCGCGGCGCTGCGGAAGGCGGCGGCGCGATGACCCATTTCCCCGATCTCGGCACCTGGATCGCGGCCCTTCTCACCCTGTTCGCGCTTTCCTTCCTCTACAAGGACAATCCCCTCTTCCGATTCACCGAGAGCCTGTTCGCGGGGGTTTCCCTTGGCTACTTCCTCGGCACCACGCTGAACCAGACCCTGGTCCCGAATCTCATCAAGCCTCTGACCCACGAATTCGGGCAGAACTGGGACCTCCTGGTGCCCGGGCTCCTGGGCGTCCTTCTCTACATGCGGTATCTGCCGAAGGGCGGCTGGATCGCGCGCTACGCGCTCGCGATCTATGTCGCCTATTACATCGGCCTGGATTTCACGCGCAGGCTCCATGGCGAGGTGCTGCCGCAGCTCGCACGGGCGATCGTCCCGCTCTCGACATTCAATGCGCACACGTTCTTCGTTTCCCTGGTCTTCGCGGTCGGCGTCTTCAGCGTGCTGATCTACTTCTTCTTCTCGAAAGAGCAGGACCGGGTCACGCGACGGGTCGCCCGCGTGGGGATCTACTTCCTCATGGTCTCCTTCGGAGCCGCGTTTGGTTTCACGGTCATGGGCCGTGTCGCCCTCCTCATCGGCCGCCTCAACTTCCTCATTCTGGACTGGATCTACCCCCTACTCGGCGTCAGATAAACCCCTACAGGCACGCGCGCAAAAATCAAATTTACGTTGAAGTGGCTTGACCCCGCTTCGATCCAGGACGGACCATCCGTGGGTAGGTAGGGCACTCCCCCCGCGGGTAGCCCGGCGCTGCGAATGATCTGCTCCCCGCGGAGGGTTTCCATATATGCGCCCCATCCTGGTTGCCGGAGCCACCGGACGCCTCGGAAGCGAGATTTGCCGCCTGCTTTGTGGGTCCGAGCACCAGGTGCGAGGGCTCGTCCGACCCGGATCCCCCCGAGAGGACATCCTTCATGACTACGGCGTCGAGACTGTTCCGGGAGACCTGAGGTACCTCCACTCGCTCGAGGCGGCCTGCCGAGATGTAGCGACCGTCATCTCCACCGCCACGGGTGTGTCGCGGAGGCTCCCGGGCGACAGTCTGGAGAGCGTCGATCGCGACGGGCAGCGGGCGCTTGTCGATGCGGCGCGTCGTGGAGGCGTGACGCGGTTCATCTTCGTATCGGCGAGCCCCAACCTGCCGCGCACAACCCCGCTCGTCCGCTACAAGAGAGAGGCCGAGGCCTCGGTCCGGGGCAGCGGCATGGCATGGATCATCGTTCAGCCGTCGGTATTCATGGAGACCTGGTTCGCCCGGCGCGCGGGGTTCGACGTGACGTCCGGGAAGGCAGTGATTCTCGGATCGGGCGAGGCCCCCGTGAGCTACGTGTCCATCCGCGACGTGGCGAAAGGGGTGGTGGGCGTCGTCGATGCCAAACCGGAAATCACGCACAGCTATCTGCCCCTGGGCGGCCCCGATTCGTTCGCCCCGCTCGATGCGGTCCGGATCTTCGAGGAGGAGAGCGGTCGCAGGTATACGGTCCTGCACATCCCCTCCCCGCTCGCGAGGGGGATGGGCTTCCTGACGCGGCCCTTCGATCCCCTCCTCTCCTCGACGCTGGGCATGGCCGCGTACCTGGCGGACCACGGGGACATCGTCGAGAGTCCGGAGCCGGCGCGGGAATGGATCATGCGTCCCGTCACGCTTCGCGATTTCGCGAGGTCCGCGGTCCGCGCCGCCCTCACGGAGCGCGTTCGGCTGCACCTGCGAAGGGCCGGGGGGCCTAGGCTCTAGGGTTTCTTCCCGTCCGTGGCCGAGGCGGCGAAGTTCACCATCGGAACCGTGTTCTTGTTCCCCGCGGGATACTCCACCGTCACGATGTCGCGCAGCGCGGCGATGCGCTGGGTCAGGCCCGCCACCGTCTCGGTGGCGGATCGGATCCGCGCCACCTTGTCGCGCGCGTCGGGTGGAAGGCCCGGGTGGACGTGGAGGAGCTGGGCGTTTCCCTGGATCACTTGCAGCGGATTGTTGATCTCGTGGT
>Ga0137409_10006391_pt1 | contig 12241 bp, 9 predicted proteins | sample CZODoug1_16funga_FD_122059 | JGI IMG/M metagenome (GOLD analysis project Ga0137409, IMG submission 122059) | Vadose zone soil fungal communities from Angelo Coast Range Reserve, California, USA - CZODoug1_16fungal (Hybrid Assembly) | ecosystem: Environmental > Terrestrial > Soil > Vadose zone... | reverse complement strand
CGGTTCTCGACATTGGCAAAACCAATCTGAAACTGCTGGTGGCAAGCGAAGACGGCTGGCCGCTCGAAACACATGCGATCCCGAATGTACCGAACACTAAAGGCCCATACCTCGCCTACGATCTTGCCGGGTTGGAGGAGTGGTTCCTCGACGCTTTGGCCGCGGTCTCGCAACGTCATGCCATCGGCGCGGTGATCGCGACCGCGCATGGGTGCGGCGCCGTTCTTGTCGAAGGGGACAAGCCGGTGCTGCCGATGATGGACTATGATGCGGTCTCTCCGTCTGCGATCGACCATGCCTATGCCCGGATTGCGCCTTCTTATAGTGAAGTGTTTTGCGGCGTCGGCGCCGGCGCGATGCGGCTCGCCAAGCAGCTGCTCTGGCAGCAAAGCGCGTATCCCGCCGAATTCGCCCGCGCCAAAGCCTATCTGACCACCGCTCAGTATTTCGCCTTGCGGCTCGGCGGACGTGCTGCAAGTGAAATCTCTCAGCTCGCAGCTCAGGGCCATATCTGGGACCTGGTTCGCCATCAGCCGTCCTCCGTCATGCGTGAACGCGGTTGGGCCCACCTGCTGCCGCAACGGGTACCCGCTGGTTCAGTGGTGGGGACGGTTTCGGAAGCCGCAGCTAGGCGCACCGGCCTGGCGCAATCGACCGAAATCCTCTGCGGCGTGCATGATTCCAACGCCAACCTATTTCGCTACAAGGCCGCCGGCATGGCTGATGCCTCGATCCTGTCGACCGGCACTTGGATGATCGGCTTTCAGCGCGACCTCACTCCGGACAAGCTCGACGCCGCAAGCGCGATGGTGCTGAATATCGATGTCGATGGTGAGAATGTGCCCTCCACACTGACCATGACTGGCCGCGAATACGACCTGATCCGCCAAGAAAAAAACGCTACTGATGCAGCTGTCCTTGCCGCATTTCCGACCCTAATCGCACGGGGGACCTTGGCGCTGCCCTCCTTCATTGGGGAAGACGGGCTGTTCCCCGGTGCCGCTCACCGCGGGCGGATCATCGGACCGCCGCCCGAAACGCCGGCCGAATGGCAGGGGCTGGCGGTCCTCTACGCCGCATTCAGCGCAAACCGCTGCCTCGATACGCTTGGCAGCTCGAAACGCATCGTCATCGATGGTGGCTTCGCCGCCAACCTGCCCTTCGCGCGCTGCCTTGCCACATTGCGGCCATCGCAGAGCGTCTCGGTGAGCCAATCTCGGGACGGAACGGCGCTCGGAGCGGCGCTGCTGTGGCGGAGATTTTCGCGCAAACTTCCGGTTTCGAGCGTGGTGCTTGAAGCTGTCACGCCGCTCGGCGAGGATGGGTTCGAATTCCGCACCCTTTCCGCCGCCTATCAATCCTGGATCGCTTTTTCGGAGCACCCATCATGACAGACCGCAATCATACCGATCTCCGCCAGGGCATCGTCGATACCTGCAAGGAGATGAACCGAAACGGCCTCAACCAGGGAACTTCCGGCAATCTTTCGCACCGAATTCCGCAGGGCATGCTGATTACGCCAACAAGTTTGCCCTACGATCGCATGCGGCCAGAGGACATTGTTGCCATGGATTTTGCTGCGAACTACGAGGGCAACCATCGCCCTTCATCCGAATGGCGCTTTCACCGCGACATTCTGCGGGCGCGAGACGATGTGAATGTCGTGCTCCATACGCATTCCACCTTCAGTACTATTCTCGCTGTGCACGAGCGTGGCATCCCCTGCTTCCACTATATGGTCGCGGTCGCGGGTGGCAACGATATCCGCTGTTCGCCCTATGCGTGTTTCGGCACACAAGCGCTATCGAATTATGCTGTCAAGGCGCTTGAAGGTCGTACTGCCTGCTTGCTTGGCCATCATGGCTTGATCGTAACGGCCCAGACATTTGAAAAGGCGCTTTGGCTTGCTGTGGAGGTAGAGACCCTGGCTAAGATGTATGTCCACGCGTTGGCGATCGGCGAGCCGCCGCGCCTCAGCGAGGTCGAGATGGCGCAGGTACATGAGCAGATGAAACGCATGGGCTACGGCCACGCACCCGATCTTGACGGCGTCGGCGATGTCCCGCGCGCGGTGGCTGAGTCGAAACGGGGAGCGTATTGATGGTGGACCTGCCTACGATTGGTCCCTGTCGGGGGCGTTGGTTACGCGCCGCTCACCGAAACGAGTATCCTGTTCGCGACGCATAACGTTCAGGTTCCTGGATCTCCGCTTTGCGCGCCAGAAGCAGTCATTCGACTCGATGGAACAGCGAACCAGGCAAACACCGACCTGTCGAGGGACCAAGCTTCAGCAAGTCGGCCGTCTTACATACCACTTTCCGATCAGCCATTCGTCCCGCTACTATCGGCCCGCGGTCCCCGACCCGCCTTCCGGACAAGAGAAGGTTTCGGAGGCCTGCCTTGAGGCCCCGGGAGGACAAAATGGCCACCATCGTCAATGAACCACTCTCACGCCATGCCCTCGCCTTCGTTCTTGCGGGCGGTCGCGGAAGTCGGCTCCTTGAGCTTACCGACAGGCGCGCCAAGCCGGCGGTATATTTCGGCGGAAAATCGCGCATCATCGATTTTGCCCTCTCCAACGCGGTGAACTCCGGAATTCGCCGGATCGCGGTTGCAACCCAATACAAGGCTCACAGCCTGATCAGGCATCTGCAAATGGGCTGGAACTTCTTTCGTCCGGAGCGCAACGAGAGTTTCGATATCCTGCCGGCGAGCCAGCGCGTCTCGGAGACGAACTGGTATCTCGGAACGGCTGACGCCGTTTATCAGAACATCGACATCATCGAGGCGCACGATGCCAAATTCATCGTGCTTCTCGCCGGCGATCACATCTACAAGATGGACTACGAACGCATGCTGAAGCAGCATGTCGAGCAACGCGCCGACGTCACCATCGGCTGCCTCGAGATGCCGCGCGCGGAGTCGAGCGGCTTCGGGATCATGCACGTGGACGACAATGGCATCGTCCTATCCTTTCTCGAGAAGCCGGCCGATCCGCCGCCGATGCCTGGCAAACCCGACAAGTCATTGGCCAGCATGGGGATCTATGTATTCGATTCGAAATTCCTGTTCGACGAGTTGCGGCGTGACGCGAACGACCCGAATTCGAGCCATGATTTCGGCAAGGACCTGATTCCCTACCTCGTAAAGAACGGCCGGGCAGTGGCGCACCAATTCTCTACCTCCTGCGTCAGGTCCGACGACGATCCACGGGTCTATTGGCGGGACGTAGGAACCGTGGATGCCTACTGGGCCGCCAACATTGACCTCACCGACGTCCTCCCCGAGCTCGATCTTTACGACCGCGCATGGCCGATCTGGACCCATGCCGAGATCACGCCTCCCGCCAAATTTGTTCACGATGAGGATGATCGGCGCGGACAGGCGGTGACTTCGCTTGTCTCCGGAGGATGCATCATATCTGGCGCCGCATTGCGCCGCTCCCTGCTTTTCACCGGGGTGCACGTCAATTCGTATGCAAACGTGGAAAATGCCGTCGTCATGCCTTACGTGAATGTGGGCCGGCGTGCGCGGTTGAAGAATGTCGTGATCGATCGCGGCGTTCGAATCCCGGAAGGTCTCGTTGTTGGCGAAGATCCCGAACTCGATGCGAAACGGTTTCGAACCACCCCGCAAGGTATCACTCTCATCACGCAGCCGATGATCGACAGGCTCGATGCATGACATTGCTTCGCGTTCTTGCCGCCGCCTCCGAAATCTATCCGATCGTCAAGACGGGGGGCCTTGCCGACGTCGTTGGCGCGCTCCCGACTGCGTTGCGAGCGTACGGCATCGAAACGCGGACCCTGGTGCCGGGATATCCCGATGTCATCAAGGCGCTTCCGGTAGCGGAGGAGATCCTCCATGTGCCGCATTTTTTTGGCGGACCGGTCCGCCTGCTCGGTGGCTTGCATGGGAACCTCGACTTGCTCGTGCTCGACGCGCCGCATCTCTTTGCGCGGCCCGGCAACCCCTATGTCACCCCGGACGGCAAGGATTGGCCGGACAACGGCGTGCGCTTTACCGCGCTTTCGCGGATGGCGGCCGAAATCGGCCAGGGCGCCATCCCGTCATTCGTGCCTGATGTCGTGCACGCCCATGATTGGCAGGCCGGACTGGCGCCTGCCTATTTGCAACTTGCCGACCAGCCCCGGCCCGCCACCGTGATGACGGTTCACAATCTGGCCTACCAGGGCAAGTTTCCGCATCAAATGCTCGACGCGTTCGGCTTGCCGTCTGAATCTTTCTCGATTCACGGCGTCGAATATTACGGAATGATCAGCTTCCTGAAAGCGGGCCTGCAATTCTCGGATCGCATCACCACGGTTTCGCCGACCTATGCGCGCGAGATTCAGACAGATGAGGGAGGCATGGGGCTGGGTGGGTTGCTGCGCGAACGATCACAGGTCTTGAGCGGCATCCTCAACGGCATTGATATTTCCGTCTGGAATCCCGAAACCGATCCCGACATCGCCGCTCGTTTCAGCGCGACAGAGCTGGAGTCCCGTGCGGCGAATAAATTGGCCCTGCAGCGCAGGCTTGGTCTTGATCCATCCCCAAACGCTCCGCTGCTGGGCGTGGTGAGCCGACTGTCCTGGCAGAAGGGACTGGATATCCTCCTCGAGAACGTCCCGACAATCCTCGGCGAAGGGATGCAGTTGGCCTTGCTTGGGAGCGGAGATCCGGATCTCCAGGAGCGTTATCAGGCGGCCGCAAAAGCGAACGCGGGCCGGATAGCGGTTCTGATCGGCTACGACGAAGCTCTCGCCCATCTCATTCAAGCCGGCGCGGACGCCCTCGTCGTGCCGTCACGCTTCGAACCATGCGGCTTGACCCAGCTTTGCGCCTTGCGATATGGCGCTATCCCGATCGTATCGCAGGTCGGTGGCCTTGCGGATACCGTCATTGACGTGGAAGAGGCCGACACCGCCGGTGGCGCTGCAACCGGCTTCAAGTTTGGGCCAGTCACGGCCGAAGCTCTCGCTGGCGCCCTGCACCGAGCCAATATCTTGTGGCACGACCAGCAAGCCTGGCGAAGGTTGCAGTACAATGGCATGTCGACGGATGTATCATGGCGCAACCGGGCAAGCCGCTACGCCGCCCTGTATCGTGATGTGGTCGCGGGCCGCCGGAAACAGTAACACCGCACTTACCGAACATCCGCTTTGCGCCATAGGCGGCGTTTGTCATACTCGGCTTTGGAACGCGTTCGGCCACGCGACGTGTTCGCAAATAAATTTTTGCGCACAAGACCGACGCAGGGCTTTCACTTGGCCTGGACTGCCGGGGGTAACTCGTTGACGAGCACGCGCATGTTCTCGCTGTAATCGACGGGTACTACGACGAGATGCACGCCGCCTTCGCTGAAAGCAGCTTCCAGCATCGTCGAGAGTTCCGAGGCCTTGCCGACGCGGGAGCCCTTGGCGCCGTATGACTTGGCATAGGCGACGAAATCAGGATTGCCGAACTCGAGGCCGAAGTCCGGAAACGCATCGACTTCCTGTTTCCATCGGATCATACCGTAGGCCTGATCCTCGAGCACGAGCACGACGAGGTTCAGCTTGAGCCGCACGGCCGTTTCCAGCTCCTGCGAATTCATCATGAAGCCGCCATCGCCGCAGACGGCGAGCACGCGCCTGTCCGGATGGATCAGCGCCGCTGCGATCGCCGAAGGAAGACCGGCGCCCATGGTCGCAAGCGCGTTGTCGAGCAACAGTGTGTTGGCAACGCTGGTGCGATAGTTGCGGGCGAACCAGATCTTGTACATGCCGTTGTCGAGGGCAACGATGCCGTCCGGCGGGATGACCTGACGGACGTCGTGCACGATGCGCTGCGGCGTCAGCGGAAACCGATCCTCCGTCGACCGCTCGGCGAGGCGGGCAAGGATCCCTTCCCGCAAACCCAGCAATGCCTGGCCGTTGGGGAGGTTGCCTTCGAGGCGATCGGCCAGGCTTGCGAGGCTCGCGCCGACGTCGCCGACGATCTCCGCCTGCGGGAAGTATACCTGTTCCACCGTCGCCGACGTGGCGCCGACATGGATAACCTGCGGTCCATCATGGCCCATCAGGAAAGGCGGCTTCTCGACGGTGTCGTGGCCGATCGAAATAATCAGATCGGCCTGATCGATGGCCTCGTGAACCCAATCCCGCTCCGACAGCGCGGCCGTGCCCATATAGAGATTGGAGCCGGCATTGACCGCGCCCTTCCCCATCTGGGTGTTGAAGAATGGAATCCTGCATCGTCGCACGAACGCCGACAGCGGCTCGGCGAGACGCGGGCGGCTCGCCGCGGCGCCCAGCATGACGAGCGGCCTGCTGGCACCCATGATCATGGCTGTGGCGCGCTCGATCGCCGCCGCAGGCGCGACCGGAAGCTCGACGACATGCAGGGGAACGATGTCGGCCGCGGCTTCGTCGGCCGCGATATCCTCGGGCAGTTCGAGATGCACCGGGCCCGGCCGCTCCTGCTGCGCGACCCGGAAGGCGTCGCGAACCAGGGTCGGAATACTCTGTGCGGCGACGATCTGCGTCGCCATCTTGGTCAGCGGCCGCATGGTCGCGACGATGTCGACGATCTGGAAGCGCGCCTGGCGGCTGCTCCGGATCGCCTTCTGTCCTGTGATCATGACCATCGGCATCGCGCCCAAATGCGCGTAGGCCGCAGCCGTCGTCAGATTGAGCGCACCGGGACCCAGCGTCGTCAGGCAGACGCCCGCGCGCCCGGTGAGACGCCCGTAGGTGGCCGCCATGAACCCGGCCGCCTGTTCGTGCCGTGTCAGCACCAGCTTGATCTTCGAGCGCCGCAGCGAGTCCAGCACGTCGAGATTCTCCTCGCCGGGAATGGCGAAGATGTATTCGACGCCCTCGTTCTCGAGGGCCGCCACCAGCAGATCGGAGGCTTTTGTCACGCGACTGAGGCTCCGCTCGCGCCTGTTGCAGCTTTTTCCGCCCGATGCGGCAGCGTCCATTCCGGCCGGATGAAGTGACAGGTGTAGCCGTCAGGATATTTTTCCAGATAATCCTGATGCTCGGGCTCGGCCTCCCAGAACGGTCCGGCAGGGGCCACCTCGGTGACAACCTTGCCCGGCCAAAGGCCGGAAGCATCGACATCGGCGATGGTGTCTTCCGCGATCCGCTTCTGCGCGTCGCTGGTATAGAAGATGGCCGACCGGTAGCTCGCGCCCCGGTCGTTGCCCTGGCGGTTCAGCGTCGAGGGATCATGGATCTGGAAAAAGAACTCCAGCAGCTTGCGATAGCTGATGGTCTGCGGATCGAAGGTGATCTCAATGGCTTCGGCGTGATTGCCATGGTTGCGATAGGTCGCGTTTGGCACCTCGCCGCCGGTGTAGCCCACCCTGGTCGAAATCACGCCGGGATACCGGCGCAGCAGATCCTGCACACCCCAGAAGCAGCCGCCGGCAAGGACTGCCCGTTCCGCCGAAACTGTCATGTCTGTTCTCCCTGGTTCGCTGCGGTCATCGGTTCCTAACTCTATCAGGAACGCATAATGCGGCCGAACGATGCAAAAGCGCAAATATCAATGAACCCCTGGTTTGCTACCAAATCGCGGACTGGCAATCACTGAAACCGACATTCGCTGGTAGTGGCCGTTCCTCCCGTTGATTTGCTTCGCGGACGTTCCAGACGATAGGTGTCAACTGCCGTTGAGGCCACCAATCTCCGGAAAGAACATGTCCTTCCATGACGCCGGCTCGTGCTTTGTGGTACCGACCCGGCGCATGAATTTGGCGAATTTCATCGTGGCCGCCGGCGTCATGGTCCATTCGACTCCGGGGCCGGTCACGACCTTCGTTACCATCTCGAGCGGCAGCTTTGAGCCGGAATCGTTGATCCAGCTTTGCGCGGTCCCTTTCGGATCGGCCGCGATGATCGCGGTCGCTTCCTTCACGGCGTCGAGGAATGCGGCGTAGAGCTCGGGATTGTCCTTGCGGAACCGCGCCGAGGTCCATGCCACCGTAAAACTGTGCGGTCCCAGCACGTCGAATGACGACAGCACGGTGTGGATGTTGTTCTGCTCCAGTTGCTGGAACTGGAACGGCGGCACGCTGAAGGCCGAACTGACGCCACCCGCGCCGCTGAGCAGCGCAATGGTCGCGTCCGGCGGCGACATCGACACCGTCAGCGGATCGAGCTTGGCGTAGTTCTCCTCGCCATAGGCGGCCGCTGCCGCCATCTGCAGCAGCACCGCCTGCACCGATACCTTGATCGAGGGCACCGCGATGCGGTCGCGTTCGCTAAAATCCTTGATGGATTTGATGGCGGGATTGGCCGTGTTGAGCAGGAACGGCTGCGAGCTGAGCGCGCAGATTCCCTTGACCTCGAATGAGGTGCCCTGCGTCTTGTCCCACAACGTGATCAGGCCGGGCACCCCGCCGCTGACGATGTCGGTCGAATTCGACAACAGCGCTTCGTTCATCGCCACGGGACCGTTGAAGCGTTGCCAGGAGACCTTGAAGTCCTTCAATCCGTGTTGGGTGGCATGCTTCTCGATCAGCCTGTCACGCTTCATGACGTTGAATTGCAGGTAGCCCATCGAGAATTGCTCGGCCAACCTGATTTCCGCGGCACGGGCTATCGCCGTCGCGCTGCCGATTGTGACGGCAATCACTGCGCCTGCGATCCACGCCAATCTCATCGGAGCCTTCCCGCTGTTTTCATTTTTGGTTGGTCGGGAGACTAACGCGCAAACGGCGCTTCCGCCAAGAGGCGTAGCAGCATGGCGGGCCCGCCGCTGTACAGCCATTGCTCTTGCCGCGCGTGCCCAAACTGAGCATTATCCGCGGCCTTCATCGAATAACAGATCAGGAGTACGCCTTGGCCAAGTCGGAATGGAGTTTCAAGACCGCCGTCGAATTGTCGGCCGCCCTTGCCGCAAAAAAGGTTTCAGCGGTCGAATTGGCCCAGGACGCAATCAATCGCATCGAGCGGCACGACGCCAGGATCAATGCAATCTGTGTTCGCGACTTCGAACGCGGCCTTGCCGCCGCCCGCGCGGCCGACGCTGAACTGGCGCGCGGCGTCAAGAAGCCGCTGCTCGGCCTCCCCGTGACGATCAAGGAATCCTACAATATCGCGGGCCTGCCGACGACATGGGGCATTCCGGCGCAGAAGGATTTCACGCCTGCGGAAGACGCGCTGCCGATCACGCGTGTCAAGGAGGCCGGCGGCGTCATCCTCGGCAAGACCAACGTGCCGATCGGGCTCGGCGACTGGCAGAGCTACAACGAGATCTACGGCACCACCAACAATCCGTTTGATCTCGGCCGCACCCCCGGCGGCTCCTCCGGAGGATCGGCGGCGGCGCTCGCGGCCGGGTACGGGCCGCTCTCGCTTGGTTCCGACATTGGCGGTTCGCTACGGGTGCCCGCGTTTCACTGCGGCGTCTATGCGCACAAGCCGACCTTCGCACTGGTGCCGTCGCGCGGCCACACCCCGCCGCCGTTTCCGCCGCTGCCATTCGACCGCGACCTCGCGGTGATCGGACCGATGGCGCGCTCCGCCCTGGACCTGTCCCTCCTGCTCGACGTGATCGCAGGACCGGATCCGATCGAGGCCGGCACCGCATACAAGCTCGCGCTGCCACCGTCGCGTCACGGCGCGTTGAAGAATTTCCGCGTGCTCGTGGTCAACACCGACCCGGTGATGCCGACCAACGCCGTGGTGCGTGCGGCGATCGACAAGCTTGCCGCGAACCTCGGCAAGGCCGGCGTCAAAATCGACCGCGAGAGCCCGCTATTGCCGGACTTCGCCGCGTCATCGCGGCTTTACATGCGGATGTTGATGTCGTTCCTCGCCGCGTCGTTCGCGCCGGAAAGCTATGCGGGCGCGCAAGCCGCGGCGGCGAAGCTCGCGGCTGACGACATGAGCCTCGCGGCGGAGCGATTGCGCGGCATCGCGCTCAGCCACCGCGACTGGTTGCTGGCCGACGTCGGGCGCGCGCGCTTGCGGGCGCAGTGGCGCGAACTGTTCAAGACTTTCGACGCGGTGATCTGCCCGGTGATGCCGACACCGGCCTATCCGCACGACCACTCGGTGGAGCAGGAAACGCGGCGCATCGACATCGACGGCAAGGACTATGTCTACCCCGATCAATTGGCGTGGCCCGGCATCGCCACCCTGCCCGGCCTGCCGGCGACAGCCATACCGATCGGCCTTTCGCCGCAGGGATTGCCGGTCGGCATACAGATCGTCGGCCCCTGGCTGGAAGATCGCACGCCGCTCGAACTCGCGGCACTGATCGAGCGCGAATTCGGCGGCTTCGTTCCGCCGCCGATGTTCGATGACTAAATACCTGCCAACAGCCGGAGAGCGAAAACCGGACATGCAGCCAACACCCCGTCATTGCGAGCGAAGCGAAGCAATCCAGCTTCGAAAGAAAGAATGGATTGCTTCGTCGCTTCGCTCCTCGCAATGACGGATGAAATACGGGAGGAAAACACATGAGAAACGACCTTGCCGAACTGACGAGCCTTAATCGCGATTACGTCAATTCCGTCCAGAATTCCGACGTGAAACGGTTCGACGAAATTCTCGCCGACGACTTCTATTGCTCCAATCCCGACAAGTCGCTGGTCGACCGCGCCGGCTTTCTCAAGCAGACCGCGGTGCCGGTAACGATCAAAAATCTCGAAGCGCATGACGTCAAGATTCGCGTGATGGGCGACTTCGCCATCATCCACGCCGCTACCCGCTACACGACGCCGGACGGTCAGCAGGCCTCAGGCCGCTACACCGACTGCTGGGCGCGGCAAAATGGCCGCTGGCTCGCGGTATCAGCGCATGTTTCAAGGTGAGCGGCACTAACAACAGCTGTCATTGCCGGGCTTGACCCGGCAATCCATCTCGAATGGCTTCTTGCGAAGATTGATGGATGCGCGGATCAAGTCCGCGCATGACGGCGAAGTGCGTTCACGCATCAAACACAATCACGCTGCGCACCGTCTTGCCGGCCTTCATCGCCGCAAAACCTTCGTTGATTTCCGACAGTTTCAGCCGGGCTGAAATCCAGTCATCGAGGTGCAGCTTGCCGCGCATGTAGAATTCGACCAGCCGCGGCATGTCGACGCGAAAATGGTTCGAGCCCATCGACGAGCCCTGGATCTTGCGTTCGCGCAAAAAGTCAAAACCGTGCAGCTCGATCTTCTGGCCGAACGGAATCATCCCGACGATGGTCGCGGTGCCGCCGGGCGCCAGCATCGCGAAGGCCTGCTCCGCGGTCTCCTTGCGCCCCAGCACTTCGAACGAGTGATGCACGCCGCCACCCGTGAGATCGCGCACCTGCTGCACCACATCGCCGTTTTTGGGATCGACGATGTCGGTGGCGCCGAGCTTGGTGGCCAATTGAAGTTTGACCGGATTGGTGTCGACCGCGATGACGCGGCCGGCGCCGGCGATCTGCGCGCCGTTGATCGCGGCCATGCCGACCCCGCCGCAGCCGATCACCACCACGGTCTCGCCGGGTGCGACCTTGGCGGTGTTCACCACCGCGCCATAGCCGGTGATGACGCCGCAGCCGATCAGCGCCGCCAGTTCAAGCGGCATGTCCTTGCGGATTTTGACGATGGCGTTCTCGTGCACCAGCATCTGCTCGGCGAACGACGACAGGTTGAGAAACTGATTGAGTTTTTCCGATCGCGCCCATGACAGCCGGTTGGATACGCCCGGCAGCATCTTCACCGTGGTATCGGTGCAAAGCACCGGCCGCCCGGTCGAGCAATTGTCGCAGGTGCCGCAGAATACCGACAGGCACGTCACGACATGATCGCCGGGTTTCACATAGGTCACGTCGGAGCCGACCTGCTCGACGACGCCTGCGGACTCGTGGCCGAGCACCGCGGGCAGCGGATGCGGATACAGCCCTTCCATGAAATGCAGGTCGGAATGACAAAGCCCGGCGACGGTGGTGCGGATCAGGACCTCGCGCGGTCCGGGCTTTTGCAGGCTGACGTCCTCGATCACGAGCGGCTTGTTGACTTCATGCAGGACGGCGGCCTTCATCGGTGTTTCCTCTTTTTTGTTGCGTATTCTTGTTGTGTATTCGTATTCAAAACGCGGAACGTGCGCGCTCCCCCTCCCATAGGGAGAGGGTTGGGGTGAGGGGTTACGGTCTATCGTTGGGGCCGTAACCCCTCACCCGGATCGCAGGAGCGATCCGACCTCTCCCAAAGGGAGAGGTAAGATCAAGCTCGAGCCTACGCTGCGATGAGCAATTCGCCAACCTC
>Ga0137409_10006390_pt1 | contig 12241 bp, 8 predicted proteins | sample CZODoug1_16funga_FD_122059 | JGI IMG/M metagenome (GOLD analysis project Ga0137409, IMG submission 122059) | Vadose zone soil fungal communities from Angelo Coast Range Reserve, California, USA - CZODoug1_16fungal (Hybrid Assembly) | ecosystem: Environmental > Terrestrial > Soil > Vadose zone... | reverse complement strand
ATCGCTTCGGTGGCGTTCTCGACATCACTACACGCTCTGGCGCCGAGCTTGGCGGCCACGGGGACGTGAATTTCCGCGGCGCTACCGTCGATAATTTCGATCTCAATGCTGACTATGGCGGCCAAACCGGTCGGCTCGGCTACTATTTCTTCGTCGACGGCTTCACGTCCGGTCGTTACCTCGATCCCCCGGAACCCAAGGAACTGTTCGATTTTGGCAAGGGCTCACGCGCCACCACGCAGCTCGACTGGCGCGCAGGAAAGAATGACACCATCCGGTTGCTGTTGATGGGCTCCGGTGCCAATTTCCAGCAGCCCAATATCACCGACGATCAAGCGGTCGGCCGCGACGCGCAACGCCACCTTCGCCAATACACCGCTATTCTCGGATGGACCCACACATTCTCACCAGATACCCTGCTGCACACCTCCCTTTATACGCGCAGCAGCTCCGATCATGTTTTGCCCACCACTGATCCCGTAACGCCCCTTTCGGACGCTTCCCGTTCCGGCTTCGCGCTGGGCATCAAGAGTGACCTCTCACATTCCTGGCGAAGTCACTTCCTTAAGGCAGGAATCGATCTCGTCCAACTCCGTGAAGGCGAGAGCTTTTTCTTCGACCCGCGCGGCGACCCCGATACCTTCCCTGCCTTTCAAGGCTGGGGTAAAGGCGGGCAGGCCAGCTTTTATTTACAAGATCATTTCTCTCCATTGCGAAACCTTACGGTTGACGCAGGCCTTCGCTATGACCACTTCGATCTCGTTAGCGCCGACCAACAAGCCAGTCCCCGCGTCGGCGTCGCGTACCACGTCAGCAAGACAAAATCGGTCATCCACGCCGCCTACAACCGGCTCTTCTCCCCACCGCCGATCGAATATTCGCTGCTCGCCAGTTTTATCGGAAACACCACCGGCACTCCTGGCCAGCGCGTCGGCAACGTCCGGCCTTACACCCAAAATTATTACGAAGTCGGTTGGTCCCAGGAACTGGCTCCGCGCATCAGTGCCGAGCTAAACGCGTATGTGCATACCGGCCACAATAGTTTCGAAAATCACGAAATTTCTATCTCGCGAATCTTTGCTCCCATCAATTTCGATAGTGCACGTTCAAAAGGCGTCGAGTTCGTCCTTAACATGCGCCAACTCGAGCGCTTGGGCATTTCCGGCCGCCTCCAATACGCCGCCGCCCGCACCATCTTTCACGGGCCCATCACCGGAGGCTTCGCCGGAAATGAGCCGCTAACTCCAGGAGAATTCATTATTCCCGCGTTCGACCAGACGCATACCGGCACAGCGCAAATTTTTTATCGCAATCGCTGGCGCGGTTTCTGGGCCGGCAGCGCCATGCGCTACGGCAGCGGCACCATAATCGAGCATGGTCCGCGACTACCCCAGCATTTCACCTCCGACCTCGTCTCCGGCCTGACGCTCTGGCGGACCGAGCCGCGCTACCTCGATTTCGAATTCAACGTAACCAACGTCAGCAACAGCATCTACCAAATAGCCAAAGAGAGCGAAGAAATCCCCATCCAATACGCCCCCTCCCGCACTGTAGGCGGCAGCCTAAAACTCCACTTCTAACGATTCCCCGTAGGGGCACAGCTTGCCTCGCCGCAGCTCACACCGCTTCAGCTCGGCTACTGAGCACAAGCCAGGTGTACCTGTCTATTCGTCTCTTGTTTGCGAGCTTTCCTGGCTGAATTGCAAAAAAGTGAGCGGCCGGTGGGGGGACCGGCCGCTCGGGCGTTGGGGATGGAGGGAACCGTGACTGATTCCGGTTGGGCCGGTCCCAATCACAGGTGCAATTCTGCGCTCCACCCTCTTTCCGGTCGATAGCCCGCCCGTTTCATTCGCGCCAGTACTTCGGGCAACGTCATACGTACCAGTTCTTTAGTACCGCCGTACTCCTACCCCTTCGCTTTCCGTAATCGCTCTACCAGTTCCTTGTGACCACGTTCCGCGGCCATGTCCGCCGGAGCTTTGCCATCATCCGTCTTGGCGTCCGCAAGCGCACCGTGTGTCAGCAGCAGTTCCACCAATCGAGCGTTTCCGTTGGCGGCGGCGTCATGCAGCGGCGCGAACCCGCGCTCCTGGCGAGCATTCGGGTCCGCTCCCGCCTCCAGCAGCATCTTCACGATTTCCACGTCGCGCCGCGCCACCGCTCCGTGCAGCGCAGTCACCTTCTGCGCATTTCGCGCCGCGGTCTTCACATCCGCGCCATTCTTAAGCAAAAACTCCACAATCGCGCGATGCCCAAAAAATGCCGCCAATCCAAGCGGATAAAACCCGTCCGCGGCAAAGGCATTGACTAATCCGCCATCGCGTCCTACCAAATTCCGCACCGTCTCCAGATCCCCCAGCGCACTGGCCTCAAGGACATCCGGCTTTGCTCCATGTCGCCTAAAGACCTCGGCTAGTTCCGCGTGACCGTAATATGCGGCCAACAGCATCACCGATGATCCGTTCGGCGCCGTATAATTCAGCAATCCTGGCTCACTACGCAGCAACGTATCCAGAGCCGCTTTGTCCCCCGCGCGAATCGTCTCCACGAGCTTCTTCGTTGCCTCGTCAGACATGGCAATCTCCTCTCACCGCACGTTACTCCGGCGGTGCCGGCGCGCCCTCTCGAATCGTGCTATTTTTTCCCGCAGTCGCGCGCGATATTCGCTGTGGGAGCATCCAAACGTTCGGCGAAACAGTGCGCTGAAAAGACCGCCGCCTCACGTTTTGCTAGATTACAGCTACGACCACACTTTACCGCCTATACTCGGCCTCGTATCGCCCGGGAGGATAGCATGCTCGCCTCGCACAAAATCATGGCTTTCGCCCCCACCCTGGACGCCAATAAAGCGCGGCCATTTTACGAAGGCGTGCTGGGACTGCATGTCCTGAGTCAGGACAATTTTGCTGTCGCCTTTGACGCCAACGGCATCATGCTGCGTGTTGCTAACGTCCCGCCATCCTTCAAGCCACAGCCCTTTACCATTCTCGGCTGGCAAGTCCCGGATATCGCCGCAGCCGTCTCCGTTCTCAAACACAAAGGGGTGCGTTTTGAAAGCTATGGCATGCCCACACAGGATGCCGAAGGTATCTGGACCGCCCCGGGCGGCGCCAAAATCGCCTGGTTCAAGGATCCCGATGGCAACATCCTGAGCCTTACGCAATTTTAGTGATGCATTCGCGCACTCCATCCATTCGTACTATTGTGCGGAGCAACGCCACTTCTTACACTGCGCATCGTCAGGTGCACCATCGGTTTTAGCGGTCCAGTCTCGCTCAGCGTCAGCGGACTGCCTGCGGGCGCTTCGGCGTCGTACAGCCCGGCGTCTAACTCGACTTCCAGTTCGCATTCACTGAGCGTTTTCCACTTCCTCCTCCACGCCTCCAGGCAGTTCTCCGCTGACGGTACGGCAGTGCGCTCCTACGGTCAGCGGCGCCGTTCATTCATGTGCATCTTTATCGAGACGCCCGAAACATTGACAACTCTGCGCCACAACGCATTAAGATAACGTCGGTAGCGAGTTCCGTTTCGCTGTCCAGCAGCGACGGGAATTTCGTTGCCTCCTTGTTGCGTGTTCACCATTCTTCGTTGGAGGGTTGCCGTGTCCATCTCGCGCAGAAAATTCTTTGGCCACCTTGGTGTCGGCGCCATTGCCGGGGCAGCCGCGCCTGCCTTGCGCGCACTCCCGTTGCCTCCCGCCATGGAGCTTGCGCTATGGGGAAACTCCGCGGCTACCGCGCCAAGCGCCTCCGGTGAAGTCCGCGCCGCCGAACCCGTGCTTCTTTATCGCAACGAAAATCCTTACGGTCCGTCCGAAAAAGTTCTAAAGGTCCTGCGCGAATCCGCCACCGCAAGCAATCGCTATCCGCGCACCGAATATGACACGCTGATCGACAAACTCGCCGCGCTTCACCAGGTAAAGCGCGACCAGATCGTGCTCGGTTGTGGCTCTGGCGAAATCCTGTGCATGGCTGCGATGGCGTTTCTCGGCGCGGGCAAAAAGCTGGTCTTCCCAGCCCCCACTTTTCCCGCGCTCGGCAACCTCGCAAAAGCCTCCGGCACCCAAGTGGTGGAAGTCCCGCTCGCGAAAAACTACGGACACGATCTCAACGCCATGCTCGCGCATTGCGATGCGTCCACAGACCTGGTGTATATCTGCAATCCGAACAATCCCACCGGCAGCATCACGCCGCGGAAAGATATGGAGCTGTTCATGACCCGGCTGACCTCCAGGACCTTCATACTGGTCGACGAGGCTTACCATCATTTCGCCAGTCCCGACTCCGGTTACGATTCCTTCCTGGATAATCCTTTCCCCAATTCCCACCTCATCGTGGCACGCACGTTTTCTAAAGTTTTCGGCCTCGCCGGAATGAGGATCGGCTACGCGGTGGCCAGCCCGGAAGTTGCCAAGCGGCTGGCAGCGGGCTTTCCTTCCTGGAGCGTCAGTATTGTGGCTGCACGCGCCGCGTCTGCGGCGTTGGACGATGTGGAATACGTGCGCCTGGGCGTGAAGCGCAACAGCGACGACCGCCAGGAATTCATGAAGCAGGCCGCCGCCCGTAAGCTGTTTGTCATCCCTTCACAAACCAATTTCGTGATGCTTGATCCGCAGCGGCCCCCAGACGATGTCATCACGCACTTGAAAAAGCGCAACATCTTGATCGGCCCAAAGTATCCCGTGTTAGACAAATACATTCGAGTTTCCCTAGGCAGGCCAGACGAAATGAAGATTTTCTGGCAGGTCTGGGACCAGATGCCCGCCACGGCAACGTAGGTGGGACGATTCCAGATCAGGAGATTTGACGTCTTCCGCGGTCAACCACTCGGCCTTACTGAGGTTCTACGGCGAAGGTACGATTATAGCGCCTTGCCTTTCGCTGGTTGCCCTTTGAGAAGGAACGTCTTAGGGAATTTGCCTGCACCGCAGATTTTGAAAGTGCCGAAGTCCTTGAACCAGAGACCATCCGGCGCTTCAGGCTCGGATTCGCGCCACAGTTTCAGCTGGTAGAGATCCTCGATGGTTATTTTGCGTTCCTCGAGCCGGTCGAAAAGATGTTGACGCAAGGCTGGCGGGAGGTTGGTCCACTGAATCTTCGGCATGAAGGCTAGGTCGTTCCGAAGGTCATCCGAGCCAGTTCTTTCTTGAGTTTTTCGCGTTCGGCACCGTCGGAGGAATCGGCAAGGCGAGTGGCAAGCTCGAAAAAGTGCTGCTTTTCTGCCTCTTTGGAGGCAAGTCCGGCCTCAATCAAGTCGACGAGAACGCGATTGGCGCTTGTCTTTTCCGTTTTCGCGAGGGCCTTGACCCTTCTCGCGACGCGAGGCGGTAGTGAAACACTCTGACGCACCGCTTTATCTGTATTAGCCATGACTTATTTTACAGCAGATTGCACCACAATGCACCAGTACGTATCTGAAGTAAAAACTCGGTTGCTGTTGGAATTGATATGGAATGCGGAAACTTTCGGATAGCATCTGCCCTGCTGGATTTCAGAGCCTGACTTCGGGGGAAATCGAGATGATGATTAGGCGCTTGACGATTTTGTGCCTGCTGGCCTTGACGCTGTGCGCGACGGGGTTTGCGCAGGAGCACGAGCATGCCGTCGCCGCGAAGAACAAAACCGCCACTTTGATGGCCGGATTAGGGGACTGGCGTCACCCGGTGTCGACGACCAATGCGCAGGCTCAGGCCTTTTTCGACCAGGGGCTGCGGCTAATTTACGCGTTCAATCACGATGAGGCGGCACGGTCGTTCCAGCGCGCTGCGGAGCTCGACCCAAAATTGGCGATGGCCTATTGGGGAATTGCCGAAGCGGTAGGCCCGAACTACAACGATCCGGCGAGTGAAGACCGATTTGTGCAGGCACATCAGGCCATTGAGAAGGCCACGAGTCTGGCCGGCGACGCCTCCGAAAGCGATCAGGCCTACATTGCGGCGCTAACTAAGCGATTTCCCGCAGACCCGAAATCGGATTTGCAAGCGGCAGCAAAGGAATATCGCGATGCAATGCGCGAGGTCTCGAAGAAATTTCCGGATGACCTGGACGCGGCGACTTTGCTCGCCGAAGCTGGAATGAATTTGCATCCCTGGGGGCTGTGGCACATGGACGGCGCGCCGGAAGCGGGCACGGAAGAAATTGTCGCCACATTGGAATCGGTGATTCGCCGCGAGCCAAATCATCTAGGCGCGATTCATTACTACATTCATGCTGTCGAAGCATCGCGTTCGCCGGAACGCGCCTTGGCAGGCGCGAATCGTCTGGCACAATTGGCGCCGGCGGCGGGTCACATCGTGCATATGCCGGCGCACATTTATATTCGCACCGGCGATTATGAAGCCGCGGTCAAGACCAATCAGAAAGCGGCGCAAGCCGACCAGGCGTATCTGGCCACGAGCAAGGCGCAGGGCATTTACCCGATGATGTATTACAGCCACAATTTGCACTTCATCGCCATGGCCGCGGCGATGAACGGGAACTATGCGGAATCGAGGCGAGGGGCCCAGATGCTAGCGTCAAATGTCGGTCCCCATGTAAAGGACATGCCGCCGCTGGAAGGCTTCATGACTGTGCCGCTGGCGGTGGAGGTGCGCTTTCACAAATGGAATGAGATTTTGAAGGCGCCGCAACCCGACGCCTCGATGCAAACCACAACTGTCTTCTGGCATTTCGCACGCGGCTTGGCGCTGGCAAACACCGGAAAATTGGAAGAAGCGCAAGCGGAGCACAAGCTGGTTGCGGAAGCGGAAGAAAAGACTGCGCCCGACGCAATTTTTCAGATGCCCATCAACAACAAGACCAAGGACATTCTGAAGATTGCCGAATATGTACTGGGAGCCAAGATTGCGCAGGCGAAAAAAGAGAATGACGACGCGATCAGTCAGTTGCGGGAAGCGGTAACCATCCAGGATGGATTGAAATACAACGAGCCTCAGGACTGGTTTTATCCTGTCCGCGAATCGCTGGGCGCCGCGCTGCTCATGAATGGAGACCAAGCCGCCGCGGAGCAGGTATTTCGCGATGATCTGGAGCGCACTCCCCGGAATCCGCGGTCGCTGTTTGGGCTGGAGCAGGCGCTGAAGGCGCAGGGCCGAGCCTATGACGCCACCTTCATCAAGAAGCAATTTGATGCGTCATGGAAAGGCGGCGCGCCACCGAAGCTCGAGGATTTGGTTTAGCTCAAGCCTCCAAAGTATCACCGACGCTGAAATAAGTGCAGTCCGGATGATGGAAGGCCAGCGCGCTGACGCTAGCTTCCGGGTCCATCATCATCCCTTCGGTTAGCTGCACGCCGATTTCTTCCGGCTTCAGAAGCTTCCAGAGGCCGACCTGGTCGTCGAGGTCGGGGCAAGCGGGATAGCCAAAGCTGTAGCGCTTCCCGCGATAGCGCGAAGTGAAACGCTGCGCCATCGTGAGTTCGGGCGCATCGGGGAAGCCCCAATCTTCGCGGATGCGGCGATGCAGCCATTCCGCGCAGGCTTCGGCGGACTCGATAGCCAGGGCTTGCAGCCCGTGCGATTTGAAATAATACCCCTCGTTTTTTGCCTTTTCGCCGCGCTCGCGGACACCTTCGCCGGCGGTAACCACAAACAGAGCGATGTGATCGCGCTTGCCGTTTTGCGGCGCGAGAACGTAATCGCTGAGGCAAAGAAAATCGCCGGTGCGCTGGCGCTTAAAATTAAATGTGTGCAGAGGCGCGACTGCGCCAGGCTCGAAAAGGTGTAGCGCGTTGCCTTCAGACTCAGCCTCGAAAAATTGCCAGACAGCCCGAATCTTCATGAATTCGGCGGCTTCCTTGCGCACTTCTTCCATCGATTCGAATAGTTCAACAGCTTTGGGATCGCGCTCGGCGAATCGCGTCTCAAAATCTCCGCGGAAGCCGAGATGCCGGCCGTAGAGCATGAAAGGATTGATGTAACTCCAGATTTCGCGCAAGTCCGGAACAAGCCGGACTTTGCGATCGAGAGATTGCACCGCAGGGATCGGCAGGTCTGCGCGTACTTTGGGCGAGCGAGCAGGCAGCGGCGAAATTTCTTTCACTTTGACCGTCGTCACGACACCAGCTCCATTGCCGGAAGCCGTGTGGGCGCTCACTACCGTGTCGCGCGTTGCCGGGTCCATAAGCTCGTTCATCAGCCGAAGGCCAGTCATCGCATCTTTGGCGTAGCAGACCGCTTTCCCGTAGCTGGGTGCAATTTTCGTCTGCGTGAATTTTGCCGAGAGCGCTGCGCCGCCAACAAGCAGCGGAATTTCGATTCCAGCGTCCCGCAGATCATTAGCCGTGATCACCATCTGCTGCGCGCTTTTCACCAACAAGCCCGAGAGGCCGATGGCGTCGGGCTTGTGCTGCTGATAAGCCTTAATCAAATCTTCAGGCGGAACCTTGATGCCCAGATTCACCACGTCGTAGCCATTATTTTTCAAAATAATCTCGACGAGGTTTTTCCCGATGTCGTGGACATCGCCCTTTACGGTGGCCAGAACAACACGGCCACGCTTGGCAGTGTCCGCTTTCTCCATGAATTGCTCGAGATGGCTGACCGCGGCCTTCATCGCTTCCGCGGATTGCAAAACTTCCGCGACAATCAGCTCATTAGCGTTGAAGAGCCGCCCGACCTCAGCCATGCCGGCCATCAGCGGGCCGTTGACGATGTCGAGCGGAGGAACGCCTTCGGCACGCTTACGATCCAGGTCGGCTACGAGACCATCGCGAGTGCCTTCGATGATGTAGCTGGCCAGCCGTTGATCCAGTGGGAGGTCAGCAGCCCGCGCCTTGTCTTTTTTCTTCGCGGTGCGGAAATGCTCGGTAATCGCCGCAATGTGAAATTGGTTTACAGCGGCCCGTTGTTCTTTCGATTGCTCGCGCCAGTCAGCGGGCACGTTGCGAAGAAGCGCGGCACGCGGATGATCGGCGGGAAGTTCCGCCGGCGGATGCGAGAAGAGAAGATTTTCGGCAAGCCGGCGCTCGTGTTCGGGAATGGAAGCGAAGCGCTCGAGTTTTTCAGTGTTGACGATGGCCAGGTCCAGGCCCGCTTTGGTGCAGTAGTAAAGGAAAACGGAATTGACCACTTCGCGCGCCCCAGCCGGCAGCCCAAACGAAACATTGGAAATGCCCAGAATCGTGCGCGTGTCCGGCAGCGCCCGCTTGATCAGGCGAATGCCCTCCACTGTTTCGACCGCCCCGCCGATATAGTTTTCGTCGCCTGTAGCACAGGGGAAAACTAGCGGATCAAACACGATGTCTTCAGGCGCCAAGCCGTATTTTTCAGTAAGCAGCGTATAGCTGCGTTGAGCGATGGCCAGCTTGCGCTCCCGAGTGAATGCTTGCGCCTGCAATTTGTCTTCATCAATGCAGCCGCAGACCACCGCCGCGCCGAAATCGTGCGCGATGGGGACAACTTTCTCAAATTTTTCCTCGCCGTCTTCAAGGTTAATCGAGTTGATGATCGCCTTACCCTGGCAATAGGTAAGGGCCTGCTCCACCGCGCTAGGATCGGTGGTGTCGATCATCACCGGCGCTTTGATTTTACGAATTAGCTTCTCGTAGAATGGCGGAATGTCTTTCCTTTCGTCGCGCTCCGTGCTCTGCAGGCAGACGTCAACAATGTGCGCCCCGCCGCGAACCTGCCGCCGGGCAATTTCGCTAGCTTCTTCCCACTTTTCTTCCGCCACCAGATTCTTGAATAGTCGCGAGCCAATCACATTCGTTCGCTCGCCCACCAGCAGCGGCCGCGTACTATCCTCGGCTTCGATCGTCTCAATGCCCGAATAGATCGCCCGGTGCTGCTCAACAGGACGTTGCCGCGGCTTTTTACTCTCCACCATCTGCGCGATGGCGCGAATGTGCTGCTCCGTAGTTCCGCAGCAGCCGCCAACAATATTCAGCCAGCCATGGTCGACAAATTTCTCAAGCTGCGCCGCAAGCGACGTCGGCGTCTCAAGATATTTGCCCTCCTCGTCCGGCAACCCGGCGTTCGGGTAGCACGAGACAAATTCACCGGTGAGCTGGCTCAGCGTCCGAATATGATCGGTCATGAATTCCGGCCCCGTGGCGCAATTCATGCCGAAGGCCAGCGGCTTGGCAAAGCGCAACGATGCCCACATGGCTTCAATCGTTTGTCCCGCGAGCATCGAGCCCATCGGCTCGATGGTGACCGAGATCACAAGCGGCACCTGCTGGCCGACCTCAGCGGAGAGTTTTTGAATCGCCAACAAAGCAGCCTTAATGTTGCGAGTGTCCTGGCTAGTTTCAACCAGCAGCAGGTCGACGCCGCCTTCCACCAACCCCTTCGCCTGAATATAGTAGGCCTCGCGCAACTCCTCGAACGTGACGCCACCCGTGACGGTGATCGCCTTAGTCGTGGGGCCAATGGATCCGGCGACGAATCGCGGCTTAGCGGCCGTACTAAGCTCATCGGCGGCTTGCCGAGCAAGTTCGGCAGAGCGGCGGTTCAGCCACAGAGCCTCGGCGGCCAAGCCATATTCAGCAAGCACAATAGGAGCTCCACCAAAACTGTTGGTCTCGACAATGTCGGAGCCCGCCTCGAAATACTTGCGATGAATATCCAGCACCACATCCGGCCGAGTGCGCACAAGATTTTCGTTACAGCCTTCCAGCGCGGCACCGCCAAAATCCTCGGCGGTCAGGTTCCGCTGCTGCAGCATAGTGCCCATAGCGCCATCGAGCACAAGAATGCGCTGCGACAACAAGTCGCGAAGCGCGCGGGCGGATTCAGTCAAATTTCGCATCAGAGACAATCAGAACTCAGACAACAAGAACTCTCCGGTTTTACGCCACACAGCAGTCCGTGCCCTAAAATGCCGCTGCATGGCCACATATCTCATTTTAGCGGCTTTTCCACAGGGCACGAAGCCGCTTCTATTGAATGGCTGTTTTTGGCCGTTAAATGGCGATTTTCGCCCTTGGAAAGCGTCTACGCGCCACTTCAGTTACGTCACATGCCCCGGCCACCTGCCTTAGAGGCCTCTAACCCGGTTTAGCCAGTCCCAAAAGCGGCGTAGCGGTCAGTAACAATTCGAGAACATGCCCTTTCGCGGGACTTGCCCGTTGGTACAGTTATCCCCTACGCTGGAAAAATCGTGGCTACGAAACGCTCCAATTCCAAACTGGCGGTTTGCATACTTTCGCCGCATCCACTCGTTCTCAGCGAGTTCGAACGCTTGCTCGCTAAATCGCAATTTAAAGTGATTCTGAAGCAACTGGAATCAACTCTGGCGCCCGACCTGCGCACCCTGGACCCGCCAAAGGCCAACGTCTACGTCGTAGACGCGCACGCCGCGCGGCCTGCCACCGGCGCGCTGCTCACCAATTTGCTCGAGCGCTGCCCCGAATCGCGCCTCATGGTGGTCGGCGAGCAGCACAGCGATCAAAACAGTTTTTCGATGCTGCGGCTAGGCGTGAAGGGATTGTTGACCTACGTCGAGGCGCGTGACCAACTCGTTCGCGCGTTGCCACTAGTGGCTGCCGGCGGATTCTGGGTGCCACGTTCCGTGCTCTCCGGTTTCGTGGACTCAATCCTCAGCGGCCAGGGCCGGCGCCTGAAGACCGATTCCGTCACCAACCTGAGCCGCCGCGAGCAGGAAGTCCTGGACTCGCTGCTAGAGAACCTCTCCAACAAAGAAATCGCCAGCAAGCTGAATATCGCCGAGCGCACCGTAAAATTCCACGTCTCGAACCTGTTGAGCAAGTTTGGCGTCCGGCGTCGCGCGGATTTGATTTTGCTTACCTTTCAGCGCCGCATGTCCGCGGGAATGTAGCTTCAACAAACCCACACACATCCTGTAAAGCTAAGTCAGTCGGAAAATTTAAAGCGGATGATGCACCACAGCGCCTGCACGCCGTCTTTCCAAGTGATTTTCTTGCCTTCCTCATATGTGCGCCCGGCGTATGTAATCGGTACTTCGTAGATCCGCCAACTGTGCTTGGCAACTTTCGCCGTGATTTCCGGCTCAAAGCCAAAGCGGTCGGAACGTATCTGAATGCCTTGCAACACTTCCTTGCGAAAAACCTTGTAGCAAGTCTCCATGTCGGTGAGCTTCAGGTTGGTAAAGATGTCCGAGAGCAGTGTCAGGAATTTGTTCGCCACGTAGTGCCAAAAGTAGTGCACCCGTTGCGGGCCGCCAAGGAAGCGCGAACCGAATACCACGTCCGCTCGGCCATCCAGTATGGGCTCCAGCAGCTTCGGATAATCGTGCGGGTCATATTCAAGGTCGGCATCCTG